>JAABUJ010001272.1_pt1 | contig 38338 bp, 38 predicted proteins | sample 5559131 | NCBI WGS metagenome assembly JAABUJ01 (sample SAMN10711875, study PRJNA513366) | rock metagenome | isolation source: Antarctica rocks | place: Antarctica: Victoria Land, Mt New Zealand nord | collected 2016-01-07 | reverse complement strand
GCCGGTGCCGGCATCGGCAAGACCTGTATTGTTTTTTGAGTGTGTTCGGGATTCGGAGGAAATCGAAACGGTGATGACCAATCTGCGAACATTATACCCCGCCATCGATCCCTATGAGGGGTCACGCAATAGAACGGGCAGGATAGCACGGCAGCTTCTCGAAACTGTCCCGAGGCTCACGTTTTGACAACCAGAGATGCATCTTTGGTCGTACCACGCAGCGGCCTGAACCCATCCGTGTCGACGCCGGTGTCAGCGCCCCAGAGATAATCGCCAGTGAGGTTGATGTGCTGCCAGCCGAGCGGGGCGAGATGGGCGAGCAACGCATTCGGCATCGGGTCGCCGCCGCGGCGCACCGTATCGAGCGCCCGGCCGAGATAGATCGTGTTCCACAGCACGATCGCCACCGTGGCGAGGCCCGCGCTCGCCGGATAATCCATCTGCGCGAGAGTGTCGGTGACAGCAGCGACTGGCAGCAGCTTGATCCCCCATCGAAGGTCAGGAAGAGGATCACGACGGCGCTCAGGATGCGCCCGACCCAGATCTGCCCAAAGGGAATCTGATGACTGTGATTACTTGTTGGTATTGAGCTATCCTTCGTCCGATGCTTTACTCGGCGAGTACGATTCCGGCCTTTCACGTCAACTCGTTACCAACTCGGAAGAGTTCGAAGAATTTAAGGAGCAACGTTTACTTGGTCAGGACGACGTGCATCGCGTGCTCTGTCGACGCCTTTTGGGTCACGCGAAAGCCCAGGTATGGCAAGTCGATGCCCGCAAACAGGGCCTCCCCCAGCCCGAGCAACAGGCGATCGTGGTAGACGACGGGATCATAAAGGCGCTCGCCGTCGGCGATCAGGACGCCGAAGATGGAACACAGCTCCAGCAGTTGGTGCCAGTCGCGATTGTTGCGCGCCAGGCGCGACGCATCCAGGCTCACAACGAGCCCCGCCTTGCCTAGGCCGATCTCGGCGATCAATCGCTGGAAGCCCTGCCGCTCGGCACTGGAGGTGCCGGACTTGCCGAGATCCTCGTCGATTGTCGTGATCCTCTCGCGCGGCCAGCCGAGACCGGCAGCACGATCAACCAGGCGATACTGCAGCTCCGTGCTTTCCTGGTGCTGACGCACCTGACCGGCCGTGGACTGACGGACGTAGACGTAGGCGAACTTGGCGCGGTGAGCGGCGGCGATCCGCTCGGCGCCCTCATACGGCATGGTCAGCATGGCGCGCGCCCTCCACACGAAGACGCGACAGCAATCGGGCAACCTGCTGGGCCAGTTGCCATTGCGTTTCCGATGTCATCGAGGGCCAGTGTCAACGCCGGTCTGATTCCAGGCCAGCGTGGCGGAGGAAAACCAGGCCAGTGGGTCGCCGTGAGTTTCGGATTATGCGGTGGTGATCTCGCCGGTGTCGGGATCGACGATCTCGGCGGTGGCTTGGTTTTGCTCCGCCCTGGCCGACGGGCGTCGGCGTCCGACCGACTGCTTGAGGCGATAGCTGTCGCCGTTCATGGTCAGGATGCTGACGTGGTGGGTGAGCCTGTCGAGCAGGGCGCCGGTGAGCCGCTCCGATCCCAGAACCGATGTCCAGTCCTCGAAAGGGAGGTTCGAGGTGATGATGGTCGAGCCCCGCTCGTAGCGCTGCGAGAAGGCCTCGAAGAGTAGCTCGGCTCCGGTTACCGAGAGCGGCACGTAGCCAAGCTCGTCGACGATCAGCAGCTTCACGGCCTGTAGGTCGCGCTGGAGCTTGAGAAGGCGCCGCTCGTCACGGGCCTCCATCAGTTGGGTCACCAGGGACGCCGCGGTCGTGAACGCCACGGTGAACCCCTTCTGACAAGCCGCCAGCTCCAGGGCGGAGCTGGCCAGGACCCTGGCCAGCGGAGGGCAGGGCGAGATGCGTCTTGCCGGTGCCGCTCGAGCCAGCGCCATACTGCCGGGCGTCTGGCATTTCAGGTCCAAATCACCTATCCGTTCCACCCGCGTGTGGGCGAAACGGTCGAAGTATTGCGCGCCCAGCGCCACGGCGGGGTCGATCATCTCGTCATCCGGCAGCTTGATCAAACCTTGGCGTTGTTGCCGATCTGGATGGCTGAGTCCGCTGCCGCCTCCTGTGTCATAACTTCCTCACCCCGGATCAGCGTCGCGTCCCTGTCTCAGGCGCGCACCCTGGTCGACGCGCTCCTAACCTTGTCGAAGCGGGAATCACTCCGCGACGAGGGAGCAGCCGGCGATGAAGGGCGAACAGAACGGCCAGACGGACCTGTTCGAGCAACGGTCGACAGCGGCAACGCTGCTGCCGAAGGGACGTCGCCGCGATGCCCTGACTCAGGCTGTGGCACGCCTCCTCGGCGAGGGCCTGGGCGGGCGCGTGCTACCCTTTGACCGTGCAGCCGCCGCGGCCTATGGCGAGATCACTGCCAAACGCAGGACCACCGACGGGCCAGTCGCGACCGCCGCCGGGCAGATCGCCGCCGTTGCGCGGGCCCGGGGCGCACGATTGGTCGCAACGCACGACGCGAGCACGTTCGCGGGCTCCGGCCTGAAATGCATGGACCCCTGGGTGCGTTGATTGCGCTCCGTTGCTGATCTGCACCCTCCTCGTTTGCGTCCGGCCAGGGCCGCATTGCAGAACGAGACGGCAGTGCCAGTTCACGGCATCGCCATTTATCGGAATAGGTTAGGCCTGCAGACCCTGTCCCTAAAGCAGGCGTTCAAGGCCGTGTCAAACGCGGTCGTGGGGTGGCCGGAAATCTCGTTGGGATACCCGTCGCCACGCAGATACAGCTGAAGCTGCAGCATCTCCTGAACGCCCCGTTGCGTCATCAGCGACTCCGCACGGGCGCATGATGGCGACCCTGCTCGCCGGCATCGCCGAGTTCGAGCGCGAGCTAGCGGTGGAGCGCATCCGATCAGGGCTGATTGCCGCGAAAGCACGGGGTGCTCGGCTCGGCCGGCAGGCGGGAGAGCGTCCGAAGTCGGGCCGGCTCGCCCCCAAGGTCCTCGCGCTCGTGGCACAGGGCCGGAGTTACAGGCTGATCGGGCGCGAGGTGGCCCTCAGCAAGAACACCGTCGCCGAGATTGTGAAGCGGAACAGGCCCGCTCGATACTCATAGTTGCTGAATTTGGGATGGCGCGCCAATCCCGCGAAGCTAGCGTGCTATCCTGCCCGTTCTATGGCGTGACCCCCAACAGGATCTGCCGAGCCATGCTGGGGCGCCGAGCCAAGCCCTGCGGTGATCGAACGATACTGGGTCGGCTGAGCCGTGCGGTACCATGAAGTGGAGCCATTAGCTGCTGATAGCTACGCCTGCCCGCTCTTCTAACCTCACATCCGCATTGTTGATTGGTCGACTCACCTGCCCGATCCAGGGGCGCAATTGATCTCGGGACCGACAAAGGTGCTCACGCATCAAGGCGGCCGCGCCATGAGGATCGCGTCCATCCAGCGCCTCAACTATTGAGGCGTGTTCCCTGATCGCGTGCGAGGCGTCGGTGACGCCTCGGTTGCGGTAAAGGTGGCCGAGGCGATGATGGCTATGAAGATGATGGATGGCGTCGGACAGGAATTGGTTTCCCGTTGCCGAGGCGATCGCTTCGTGAAAGGCCGTGTCGGCCGTGACGTAGTCCGCGAACTCCGCCGATCGCCCCTCCGTACCCGCATTTTCGAGCCTGCGATTGAGGGCGCGCAGCGCTTTGATTTGCTCGGGTCGTATGACCCGCGCCGCGGCTTCGGCCGCGAACGGCTCGAAGAGCAGGCGCGTCGCATAAAGCTGGTCGAAGGTGGTGGGATCGAGCAGCGGTGCCGCGTGGTAGCGCCCCGTGGCGCTGCGCGCCGCGAGGCCGTCGCCCTCAAGTCGCGCCAAAGCTTCACGCACCGGCGTTTGCGACACCCCGATCTGGGCCGCCAGGATATCGATCGGCAAGCGTGCGCCCGGGGCAATGACTTGGTCGAGGATCATCTCTTTGAGTAGGGAATAGGCCCGAGCCGACAGGGCGCTCCGGGTCAGCTGTCGGTCTGGCGGGATGATCCGGTTCATTGGCGTAAGATAGCGGTTGACAGGTCCACCCTCAATCCGCATCCTCGAAAAAAGCCTATAGGATATCGGGAGCAGTCGGATGGAGCCTCGGACCGGCGGTGCCGACATCGGTGCGCTGAGCCGCATCACCCCTGCGTCCCTACTCTCGGCCCTGTGCCTGCCGTCGACCGGCAAAGTGTACGATCTTGGCCTTGAGCTCAACGCGAACGTTCCGCACGACCCAGCCTTCGCCCGCTTTCACCTCGCCTTCACGCAAACCCCGGAGGGCACGGGGGCAAGCTCGCCCTTTCAGTATTGCGCCGAGGTGGTGTCGGGTGCCCTGCACGTCGGCACGCACATGGACGCTTTCGTCCACATCCAGGCCGAGAACCGCATCTACGGCGGCCACCTCGCCCGCGACAGCCGCGATGACGCGGGCTGGCGCCGGTATGGGATGGAAACGGTGCCGCCGATCTTGGGTCGCGCCGTGGTGCTCGACGTGGCTGCCCTTCACGACACGGATCGCCTGCCCGACGGCTTCGAGATCACGATCCTCGACCTCGAACACGCACTCCGCGCGGCCAAGCAGGAGATCCGCTCGGGCGATGTAGTGCTGGTCCGCACCGGCAAGATCCAGCAATTCTCCGACCCCGCCGCGTTCCAGGCGGCAGAGCCCGGCGTCGGCCGGGACGCGGCGGTGTGGCTTCACGACCGGGGGATGGCGGTGCTCGGCACCGACACCACGGGCACCGAGCCCCTGCCCTTCGCCGACCCGGCCGCGACGACGCACCGGGCCATGCTAGTCGATCGCGGGGTCCACCTGATCGAAAACCTTCAGCTTGAGGAGGTGGGTGCCGACCGGGTCGGCGGGGGCCTGTTCGTGGCCCTGCCGCTGAAGATCACGGGTGCGACCGGGTCCTGGATCCGGCCGGTTCTCGTCGTTTGAGCGAGCGGCAGGACGAGCGCATGACCGCGACCGACGCCCGCGTCGCCCGACCGCGACCCCCCGGCGAAACAGTGGCGAGGCTGCCGCGCTGGCGCCCGAGCGGCTGGCGGTTCGATGAATTGGGGATCCTGCTCGCGGCCGTTCTCTTCTTTCTCGCGGGCACATTCACCAACACTTACTTCCTCACCGCCGACAACCTGGCCGGCATCCTCCAGAGCATGACCCTCTTGGGGTTCTTGTCGATCGGCGTCGGATTCGCGTTGATGGCGGGGGAGATCGATATTTCCGTCGGATCCGTCTACGGCTTGGCGGCCGTGGTCACGGCGCTCGGCTTGAAGCATGAAGCTCCCGTTTGGCTGGCCGTCGCCGAGGGCCTCGGGACCGGCCTGGCGTGCGGGCTCGTCAACGGAGTCGTTGCACAGGTCATCAAGGTGCCGGCCGTGGTGGTCACGCTCGCCACCCTCGGCATCTACCGGGCCCTCGCGCTCGTGGTCGCGGGCGGCTCCCCCGTAACCGGCATGCCGGCCAACCCCATGTTCTTCGACACCTTCGGCCAAGGCGGGATTGGCGGGGTTTCTTTCATTACGCAGCTGTTCCTCCTTCTCGCCGTGTTGGCGGAGGCCATGTTGCGGGGAACGGCCTTCGGCTTCCGCATTCTCGCGGTCGGCAGCAACCCACTCGCGGCGCGAATCGTGGGCTTCCCGGTCGAGCGGACGCGCATCCTGCTCCTCACCTTATCCGGCCTCCTGGCGGCGCTCGCTGGGGTATGCTCGGTCGCCTACCTGCACACCGCCGGCCCGACCGCCGGCACCGGTTACGAACTGACCGTGCTGGCGGCCACCATCATCGGCGGCGTCCAGCTCACGGGAGGCCGCGGATCGATCCTGGGCGTGCTGCTCGGCCTCTGCGTCATAGGCGTCATCCAGAATCTTATCGTGTTGTGGGGCATTTCACCCAGCTGGACGCAGGGCGTGTCGGGCCTCGTGTTGATCGCCGCCGTAACGGTGACCTACGCCACGGGCAAGCGCTCGACCGCGACCTGACCCGGCACGGACCAAGCTCAAACAGGAAGGAACGACCATGGACCCGAAAAGCAAGATCGACCGGCGCGGCTTCGCTGCGCTGATAGGGCTCGCCGGGGCGGCGGCACTTGGGGGGTCGGCGCGGGCCGCGGAGACGGCCCAATGGACATCCTGGACGAAAAGCTATTACGGCCGCCCAATCAAGATGGCAATCACCTGCTACAACACCACCAACCCTTATTTCGTGCCGACCAGGGTCGGGGCGGAGGACGCGGGCGCCCAACTCGGCATCGACCTGCAATGGACCGGCGTTCCCGATGGCAACACGGTCGGTCAGATCGCGCAGTTCGGGCAACTCGTGGGCACCGGCTACGAGGCGATCGTGGTGATTCCGCTCGAAGCCGATGCCTGGATCGCGCCTATCAAAAAGGCGACCGACGCCGGCGTGATCGTGGTGACGGCAAACAGCGATTCGCCGCAAAGCACGCGCGAGCTTTTCTTCGGCCAGGACCTCGTGGGCGCGGCCGTCGAGCAGGGAAAGATGCTGGCGAAGCTCGCCGGGGGCAAGGGAAACGTAGCGCTCACTAACTGCGCTCCGGGCCTGCTCGCCCTAGACCTTCGCATCAAGGGAGCCCAGCAGGGCGCGGCAGAGGGCGGTCTCAACGTCGTCGGTGTTTACAACACCAATCCGAGCGATATGGCCGCAGAGCTCTCGACCGTCAAGGACGTGTTGAAGGCCCACCCCGACCTCGCGGCCCTGATGCCCCTTTGCGGACCCGACACTTCCGCCGCCGGCCTGGTCCGCAAGGAAACAAAGCTCAAGATGCCGGTGGTTGGCACGGACCTCATGTACCAGACCCTGGAACTCATCAAGGAAGGCCATGTCGACGGCACCGTGGGCCAGCAGCCCTACCTGCAGGGCTATCTGCCCGTAATGTACGCTTATCAGCGAGCGGTGCTGGGCGCCCCGAGGCTCAATCTCACGGGCGGCAACTACTTCATGGCGAACGAGATCGTCACCAAGGACAACGTTGACTTCTTCCTCGGCCGCGAGAAGCGGTTCCAAGGATGAACGGGCCCGCGAGCGGTCTGGTCGCCACCGGCATTTGCAGACGCTTCGGCGGGGTGAGGGCGCTCGAGGCCGTGTCGCTCGCGGTTCGGCCAGGCCAGGTGCATGGGCTCCTGGGTGCCAATGGCGCGGGCAAGTCGACGCTGATCGGAGTGTTGTCCGGCGCCGTCTTGCCCGACGCCGGTCAACTCACGGTCGACGGGCGGCCGGTGCCGTTCGGAAGCGTCGCCGCGGCGCGGCGGGCGGGCCTCGCGGTGGTGCATCAGGAACTCATGCTGTTCCCGGACCGGTCCGTCGAAGAGAATGTCGCCGCTGTCGCGCTGCCGACCCGCTTGGGGCTGATCGACCGCGCGGCCCGCAAACGCAAGGTCGAAGGAGTGCTGGCGGCGCTCGGATCGCACCTCGATCTCGGCGTCGCGGCGGGCACTCTGCCCCTGGCCAAACGGCAGATGGTGGAGATCGGCCGCGCGTTGTGCGGCGGGGGCAGCGTCTTCGTGCTCGACGAGCCGACCTCGGCCTTGTCCCAGCCCGAGGCCGCAGCGTTGTTCTCGGCCATCCGCGCCATCGTGGCGGAGGGCGCGGCCGTCGTGTTCGTGTCGCACCGCTTCGAGGAAGTGTTCGCGATCACCGATATCATCACCGTGCTGCGCGACGGCCGCGTGGCAGGCACGTGGAAGACCGATCAGGTCGAAGTGCCGACGCTGACCCGCGCCATGGTGGGCGACCTTGAGGCGCAACCGGCCCGCAAGCGACACGCGCCCGTGGCAGCGCCAGTGCTCACGTTGCGGAACGCTGTCGCGCCCGGCTTGGCCATCCCAGACTTTGCGCTCTGGGGAGGCGAGATCCTCGGGCTCGTCGGCTTGGAAGGTTCCGGCCCCAGGACCCTGCTTGAGGTCTTGGGCGGGGTGACCCGGACCAACGGCGACATGCACCTCGAGGGCGCCCCGGTTCGGTTCCGCAACCCTGCCGACGCCATTCGGGCGGGGATAAGTTTTATGCCGCCCGATCGCAAGCGCGGCGGCCTGTGGCTGGACCGTCCCGCGCTCTGGAACCTCGCTACGGTTTGGATGGAGCGCGCGGCGCCCCTGGCGTTCGGATCGAGGGCTGCACTCGATCGTTCGAGCGCAGCCCTCCTCGACGATGTCGGCGTTCGTTTGGCGAGCCGAGCCGACCCGGTCGCGCGCCTGTCGGGCGGAAACCAACAGCGGGTGCTGCTCGCCCGCTCGCTGGCGTCCGGACCGCGGGTGTTGCTGCTCAGCGATTTCACGCGCGGCGTCGACGTAGGGGCCAAGGCCGCCATCCACAAGCTCGTCCGCGCATTTGCAGATCGCGGCGTCGCGATCTGCCTCACGTCCTCCGACCTCGGCGAAGTGCTTGAGATGGCCGACCGCATTCTTTGCTTCCGCGGCGGCCGGGTGGTGGCGAGCGGACCGAGCGGGGACTTCGACCAGGCCGGCGCGCTCGCGCTGATTTCGACCACCGCGGCCGCGGCCTGAACGGCCCCTTTCGGAAAAGTGCCCATGCCCATTGCGCGCATAGAACTCTCAAGGTTCCGCTTCGAAATCGAAGGGCTCGCGGTGCCCTCCCACGGCGCAACCCGCGTAGGCAATCTCGATGATGCAAAGGACGGCCGCTTGTCGGCCCAGCGCTGGACCACCCGGGTCGAGACTGGGGATGTCGCGGGGGCGAACATATCACCCCACCGGGTCGGCACGCTGTCCTCGTTCGGGCAAGCGCTCATGCTCGCGCCGCGCGCCTTATCGGCCGCGACCCGGACGCGCGCGAAATCATTCGGGAGGACCTGCCGTGCAGTCGCCGCGTCCGGCGATTGGCGTTGCCTTTCCTGGGCGATCTCCTAGGCTTCGTGGCATCGAAGAGCGAGAACACTGGTTCGCCGTCCGATCAGGTCGGCTCGAGGGAGGAAGACTATGAGGACTACGAAGACGATGCGTCGATCCAACATTCTCGCTTTGCTTGCGGGCGGGGTCAGCCTTTTCGCGGTTTCATCATCCCAGGCTGCGAATGCGACTAAAGCCGCCTTGGTACCTGGCGGCCCGCACCCTTATTTTACGGCCTGGGAGCAAGCCGGCAAGGATGCGGCGGCAGCCTTCAAGCTCGGCGCGGCCGACTACAAGGTACCCCAGAAATGGGAGCTCGGCACACAGAACGAACTTCTCGAGAGCCTTGTCACGCAAGGATATAACGCCTTCCTGGTCTTCCCCGGTGATCCGGTCGGTTCCGTCAGCACCGTCGCGGAACTGGCAGATACGGGAGCACCCGTCATCGCCCTCGCGGGCTGTTTCAAAGACCCGTCAAAAGCGGCGTTCTGTCTCGGCACGGACGTTAGCAACTCGGCTTATCTCGGCACCAAGCACCTCCTCAAGGCTCTCGGCGGCGGCAAGAAGCGAATCGCGCATTTCACCGGCTTCTTGGTCGATCCCAACACGCAGCTCCGAATCGATGCGGTGAACAAGGCCGCCAAAGAGGAGGGGGCCGAGGTGGTCCAGGTGATCGCAGACATCGATGCACCGGAGCCTGCGGAGGAAAAGATCAACGCCTACCTGGCGGCTCACGCCAACGATGTCGACGGCATCGTCACCACCGCCTGGGTGCCGGCGGTCGTATCGGCCAACGCCCTGCGGCGCATCGGCGACAAGCGAATCAAGATGGTCGGCATCGACCATGACCAGGCGGTGCTGAAGGCCATCAAGGATGGCTTCGTCACCGGCACGATGCTGCAGAACCCCTACGGCCAGGGCTATATCGGGGCATTTGCGGCAGACCGGCTCCGGAATGGCTGCACCGTGAAGGCCGATGCGCCCTGGAAGGCCAATGTGCTGACGAACCGGTTTATCGACTCGGGCACGGTCTTCATGGATGCGAGCGGCGTCGACAATTATGTCGCTGCCATGCAGGGCATCACCAAAACGCTCTTCGGTACGTTCGAGAAAACCTATTTGGACTGCAAGTCGTAAGGCGTCTCAGCTATGTTCAATGAGGCCGAGCTGTCGCCATGATGGTTCGGCCTCTTTCGGATCTGCCATGGATGACCCGATGCCGGCCGATCACCTTGCGACGCCACGTGCTGGCACAGCGCCGAGGACGCCTGCGCGCGCCGAGAACGCCGGTCGGCCGCGCTTCTATCTGACGAATGAATTCGGCCTGCTGGTGCTGATCCTGGTATTCGGAGGCTGTTTCGCCCTGCTCACTACGGGGTTTCTGTCGCCGTTCAACCAATTCACGCTCGGGCGGATCGCAGCCGTCAACATCATGGTCGGCTTTGCCATGATGGCCGTGATTGTCACGGGGGGGCTGAACCTGGCGGTCGGCGCCATCGGCGTGTGTGCGGCCATGTCCTGCGGCTGGCTGATCGAGGGAGTGGGCCTGCCCTGGCCTTTGGCCATCCTGGGCGGCATCGCCTTGGGGGCGGCGCTGGGCCTCATCAACGGGTGGGCAGTTGTAAAATCTGGCCTGCATAGTTTCATCATCACGCTCGCCACGATGAGCATCTTCTTCGGCGTAATGGTGTTCCTCACCCGGGCGCAATCGTTCCGGGCGCTGCCGCCCGTGTTTGCAGACTTCGGCCGGCTGAAGCTGGTCGGCTGGGTCTCGCCGCTGCTGCTGGTCGCCGTCGCCGTGGGTCTCGGGCTTTGCGTGCTCTACCGTTCCACGGCGCTCGGCCGCGAGATGCTGGCGGCCGGCGCCAAGCCAGAAGCCGCGACGCTCTCCGGCGTCAGGGTCGGCCGTGTCGTCATCCTGTGCCACATGCTTTCGGGTGCGATCGCCGCGGTAACCGCGCTGCTCGTCGTGGCCCGCACCGGTGCTGCCATCCCGTCGATGGCCGGACAGCTCGGGCAGGATTGGCTGCTGCCGGCCTTTCTTGGGCCCGTCCTCGGCGGCACTCTGCTGAGCGGCGGCCGCGTCTCGGTCTCCGGAACGTTTCTCGGCGCCGTGCTCGTAACCATGCTGACCAACGGCCTCCTGCTACTCAAGCTCGGCGAGTTTTGGCTCCAGACCTGTCTCGGCCTTCTGCTGCTGACGGCGGTGCTGCTCGACAAGGGCCGCCGCTCGTTCCTGGCTCACCGGAAAATCGTGGCATGACGCGTCTGTCCCAAGCCCTGAGAACGGACTGGTTCGGTCCACTGATCGTGACGCTGCTGGCGATCGTCTTCGTGAGTGCCTTCGATCCGGCCTTCCTCAGCCCGTTCAACATCCAGGTCCTGCTGCTCGCCGTCGCGGTCAATACGTTGATCGCCATGGCCCAGATGATCATCATCGCGATCGGTCAGATGAACCTTGCGGTTGGCGCCATCGGCGGGCTCGCAGCCATCACCTTTGCGGGCGCGATGCAGGTCTGGGGTTTGCCCCCACCTCTCGCCGCCATCCTGGGGCTCGGTATCGGCCTGATCGCGGGCGCGCTCAACGGCCTCTTCATCGCGTGGACCGGAATCTCGGCTTTCGTCATCACACTGGCGAGCCTCTCGGTGTTCAAGGGGATCAACCTTGGCATCACCCGTGCGCAGCCGTTCTACGGGGTTCCGAACAGCGTCAAGGCCTTCGGGGCGACCACGCTCATCGGGCCGATCCCCTGGATCGCGCTGCCGACCTTGATCGTCGCGATCCTGATCTGGTTCCTGTTGAACCGGCTCCCGCTCGGCCGCTTCATCCTGGCGCTCGGCGGCAACCCCCATGCGGCCGAACTCTCGGGTGTTTCGGTCTCGGGTATTACGGTCGTGGCCCATGCGATCTCGGGCGCGCTGGCCGCGCTGGCCGGCGTCGTATTGGTCGCCCGCCTGCAGATCGGCCAGCCGACGATCGGCGACGACTGGCTGATCCTCTCGTTTGCGGCGCCGGTGATCGGCGGGGCCGTTCTGTCGGGCGGTCATGTCAGCGTCGGAGCGACCGTGCTCGGCGTGGTCATCGTCGCCATCATCACGCAGGCCTTGGTGCTGTTCCACATCGATCCGTTCTTCGTGCAGGTGGTTCTTGGGGGCCTTATCCTCTGGGCCGTCGGCCTCAACCGCTGGCGCGAAGTGCGCTTCGAGGCCGCGCCGAAGGGAACGGCGCCATGACCGGGATCGCTCTCGAGGCGCGCGGCATCAGCAAGGGTTTCCCGGGCGTCCAGGCTTTGCAGAACGTCTCACTGCAACTCGCCAAGGGCTCCGTCCATGCGCTGCTCGGCGAGAATGGCGCCGGCAAGTCGACACTGATCAAGATCATCACCGGCGTGCACCGGCCCGACGAGGGCAGCCTGCTGGTCGACGGTGCGACCGAGACGTTCATCTCGCCGCGGGCCGCCATCGGCGCCCGGATCGGCGTGGTGCATCAGGAGCGCAATCTCATCCCCCGCTTTTCGGTGGGCGAAAACATCATGCTCGAGCAACTCGGTGCTCAGATCCTGCGGCCCGTCGATTATGGGACCGTCAACGCCACCGCGCGCCGCTTGCTCGAAGTGCTCGGCCTCGACCTCGATCCGCGCATTCCCGTGTCGCGCCTCAGCGTCGCTCACATGCAGATGGTCGAGATCGCCAAGGCCCTCTCGTTGCGCTCGCGCGTGCTGCTGCTGGACGAGCCGACGGCCTCCCTGACGTCGCACGAGACCGTCGCGCTCTTCGCCGTATTGCGCCGTTTGAAGGAGGAGGGCGTTGGCATGCTCTTCGTCAGCCACAAGCTCGAAGAGGTGCAGGAGATCTGCGATGCCGTCACCGTGCTGCGCGATGGGCGAAACGCCTGCGAAAGCCGCCCCATGGTGGGGCTCGGACGGCAGGACCTCGTGCGGCTCATGATCGGCCGCGCCGAGCAGATTCCGGACTGGAAAGCCCGGGCGTTTTCGGGGGCGCCCGTCGCGCTTCAGCTGAAAGATGTGGCGACACCCCTCGGCCATCGCGGCATCGACCTAACGCTGCACAAGGGCGAGATCCTGGGCCTCTACGGCCTCGTCGGCGCCGGGCGCACGGAGTTGGCCAAGAGCATCATCGGGCTCTATCCGGCCACGTCGGGCTCCATCTTGGTCGATGGCAAGCCTGCGGCGATCACGAGCGTCGCGGATGCCATTCGCCGCTATCGCATCGGCTACGTGAGCGAAGACCGCAAGGGCGAGGGCCTCGTGCTGACGCATTCCGTGCTCGACAATGCGGGCATAACGCTGTGGCGGCGGCTGGCATCGCGGTTTGGCCTGCTCCGGGACGCGACGATCCGCACGGAGACGGAGCCTCTCATCCGAAAGCTCGACGTCCGCACGCCCTCGCTGCATCAACTCGTCGGCAACCTGTCCGGCGGCAACCAGCAGAAGGTCAGCGTCGCCAAGTGGCTCGCCGAGGGCGTCAATATCCTGATCGTCGACGAACCATCGGTCGGGATCGACATCAAGACCAAAGCCTATCTGCACGAATTGCTGCGCGACCTGTCCGAGACCGGGACCGCAATCCTGCTAATCACTAGTGACATGCCGGAGATGATCACGCTGGCGGACCGGATCGTGGTCATGAACGACTACCAGATCCAGGGCGAACTGGGGAACGCGCGGGACTACGACGCCGTCAGCGAGGGGATCATGGACCTGATTCATCGCGCGGAGGCCGTCGCGGCGTAAGAGCGGTCTGGAGGCAGTGCTTTCGCCTCGGTCACTGCGCGGCTCTTGGCCGGTGGATGAAGATCCAGGCGATCTGAGGTGGATGTCTGTGATGCGACGAATGGGATCGGTGATCGGCCTGCGCCCGGAGAAGACGGCCGAATACAAGCGCCTGCATGCGGATGTCTGGCCCGACGTCCTGGCGATGATCTCGGCCTGCAACATCAGAAATTACACGATCTTCCTCAAGGAGCCGGAAAATCTGCTGTTCGCCTACTGGGAACACCACGGCTCGTCCTTCGAAGGCGACAGCGCCAAGATGGCTGCCGACCCGCGGACCCAAGCGTGGTGGGCCGTCTGCGGCCCCTGCCAGCAGCCGCTCGGCACCCACAAAGCAGGCGAATGGTGGGCCGCGATGGAGCCCGTCTTCCATCACGATTGAAGCGGGCAGGGGAGCACGACATGAACGCTATTACGCGCGTCGAACTTTCGGAATTCAGCTTCGAAGTTCCGGGGCTTGCCCTGCCCACCCACGGCGCAGCCGGCGTCGGCAATCTGATCGCCCTGAAAGGGGGGCGGATGCCGGCCATGCGGTGGGCTGTCCGCATCGAGACGCAGGACGGGGCCCTGGGCGAATATGTGACCCACTGGGTTGGAACGCCGGCCTCTTTCGCGCAAGCGGCGATGCTCGCGCCGCATCTCATCGGCCGCGATCCCGACACGCGCGAGGCAATCTGGCAGGATCTGAAACGCGAGGTGCGGGCCTACGATCACATGGGGCAGGGACCCCTCGACATTGCGCTATGGGATCTGGCCGGCAAGCGGCGCAACGTCTCGGTCGCGCGTCTTCTGGGTGGCTTTCGGACCTGTTTGCCGACCTATGCCAGCACCTATCACGGCCAGGAGGAGCCGGGCGGCCTCGAAAGTCCCGACGCCTTTGCGGATTACGCGCTCGCCTGCCGTGAGCGCGGCTTTGCCGGCTTCAAGCTCCACGGCTGGCATAGCGGCGATGTTCGGCGCGAGGTCGCTGCCATTCGGGCCGTGCGGCGTGCCGTGGGCGACGACTTTCCCCTTATGCTCGATCCCGCGTCGCAGCTGCGAACCTGGATGGACGCGCTGAGGGTCGGACGGGCCTGCGACGAGGCGGGCTTCTTCTGGTACGAGGACCCGTATCGAGACGGCGGCCTTGCCATTGAGGGGCAGAAGCGCTTACGCGAGCGGCTGAAGACGCCGCTCCTCGTCTGCGAACATGTTCGCGGCATCGAGAGCAAAGCGGCCTTCGTCCTGGCCGGCGGCGGCGACTTGATCCACGCCGACCCCGAATACGACCTTGGCATCACGGGCGCGGTCAAAATCATGCACTTCTGTCAGTCCCTCGGGATCGATCTCCAGTACCACGCGTGCGGTCCCGCACACCGCGCCGTAATGGCGGCGACCCCGAATACCCATTTCTACGAGATGGCCTTGGTCGGCCCGGACATGCCCAATACGGTGCCGCCTGTCTATACCTGCGGCTATTCGGATCAGCCGGATGCCGTGGGCAAGGACGGCACGGTCCCGGTGCCGGACGGCCCAGGGCTCGGCGTCGCCTACGACTGGAGCTTCATCGAGCGCAACCGCACGGCCCACCACGTGTTCGGGGCCTGACGAGCGGTGATCGGCATCGCCTTGGTAGGGGCCGGTACGGTGGCCGAACTCTACGCCCGCGCCATCCCGAAAACGCGAGACGCCCGCTGCGCGGGCGTCTTCGACCCGGGCGCTGCGAAAGCCCGGGCCCTCGCCGATCGCCTCGGCGGACGCGCCTACGACAGTTTTGACGCGTTGCTGGGCGACGAGGCGGCATCAGCGGCGTTGATCCTCACACCAACGCCAAGTCACGTCGAGCTGGCCCGACGCTGCCTCGAGGCGGGCAAACATGTGCTGGTGGAAAAGCCCGTTGCGGCGACAGTGGCGGACATCGACCTGTTGGACGCCGCGGCGCGCGCCGCGGGCCGGGCCTGCATGCCTGCCCACAACTACATCTATACGCCTTCGATGAGGCGGGCGCGGCACCTTGTTGAAGAGAACGCCTTCGCTCCCGTGACGAGCTTTTGGGGCATGTACAACATCTTTCACGACGACGCTCTCGCCGCCCGCTACGGCGGCGTGCTCCGCGCGGTCTCGATCCACCACGCCTATTCGCTGCTCTACCTGTTGGGCCGCCCCCGCCACGTCACTGCGGTGGCGTCGCGCACGCGGCCCAACCTCGGCGATGAAGACCAGGTCATGGTCATCTGCGTCATGGAGACCGGCGCCATCGCCACTCTCTGGGCGAGCTTCGCCGCTGACGATATGACGAACGACCCCTGGACGGTGATGTATAAGCTCCTTGGAGCCCGGGGCGGTATCAGCTATTCCTGGAACGAGGCTCGGTTCCGCGACGATGGCGGCCCCGCCTGGGGCATTCCCGCCTATGTCGACAGTTTCGCGGCCGAACTCGAGTGTTTCGTCGACCAGGTGATCGGCGCCGGTGAGCCCGCCCTGTCCACACTTGCCGACGCGCGCGATGCGCTGAGAATCATTGAAGCGGCGGAACGGTCGATCGCGGTTGGACAAGCTCGCGTGCCAGTCGATTACGGCTGACGCTTGCTGTGCAATTCAAGCGAGATCGCTCCTGTACATTATGGGGACAAGGATTCACGGTAGGCCTCCGCTGCCGTTATGGACCTGGCAGCCTGAGGGGCATGTGAGGTGGCTCGGTTTGTCTGAACAGCGTCTGTCGCTTCGTTGAGTGGAGACCTGCCGGGTTCAGGCCGCCGCGATCTGCGGCAGCCTGTCGAAATAGGCCTGGTCCGGCGTCTTCCGGTCAAGGCTCGAATGCTGCCTGCGCCCGTTGCATAGGGTCAGATAGCGGCCGATCGAGGCTCGGGCCTAGCTGACCGAGTCATAGGCCCTGAGGTAAATCTCTTCGTACTTGACGGAGCGCCAGAGCCGCTCGACGAAGACGTTGTCCCGCCAAGCTCCCCTGCCGTCCATGCTGATGGCGATCCCGGCCTTGAGCAGCACGCTGGTGAACTCCTGGTTGGTGAATTGCGAACCCTGGTCGGTGTTGAAGACGCCCGGCCGGCCATGCTGGGCGAGCGCCTCCTCCAGGGGCTCGACGCAGAAGCACGCCTCCATGGTGATGGAGAGCCGCCAGGCCAGGACCCGGCGAGAGTACCAGTCGACGACGGCAGCCAAATAGACGAATCCGCGGGCCATTGGAACGTAAGTTATGCCCATCGCCCAGGCCTGATCGGGGCGCTCCACCGTCACGCCGCGCAGCAGGTAGGGGTAGATCTTATGGCCCGGCGCCGGCTTGGAGGTGTTCGGCTTACGGTACAGAGCCTCGATATCCTTCGGTTCGTGACCCGAACGGCAACTGCACCGTGGCTCCGTGGCCGCACGTCGTGCAGTCGGTCGCGCAAGGCGCGGTCTGGCCCTTCATTTGGACAGGCCGGCCTAAGCCGGCGGTTTCATCGCAATCCGCCGATAACTCAGAGTCAGCGAACGGAGGCGCCGCGGCCGCCTCGAGCCGGTGAACGCGCTCGGCGGCTTCACCCCATCGGCACGCGACGTCAACGACGCCCGTCGCGAGGATCACCGCGTCGACCGTCTCGCGAGGTGTCGAGCCGACCTGCCGCTCGCGCAAGTTATCGAGCAGGTCGACGAACGGCACGAGCTCCGCGAGGGCCGCGTCCGGGTCCGCCGAGCCCAGAGCATCGAGCCAAGCCGAGGGCTCCGCGGCGTCGCCGACGAGGCGAGCCATCTCCACCATCGCCAGACGGTCGCCGCGGTCCGCCACCCACCGCAGGGCCGAGGCGACGAGTTGGGCCTCGGGCGCGCCAAAGAGGAGACCCAGTTCGACGGCGACCGGGACGCCGCATCGCGACAGCGCGGCGGCGACTTCCGCGACGTCTTCGTTCGCACGGCATAGGACCGCGACGTCGCCCGACCGCAGCCCGCGCACACCGGTGCCGTCCCTGACCGGCCAAGCGAGAGGGTCAGCCAAGGCCGCTACGACGCCCCCGGCAACGGCGGCGGCGAACTGCGCCTTGTTCTTCCCCTCGAGGTGCCAGACGGCCAGGGGCGGGACGTCGAGGCCCGCGTCGTCGCACGCGGCCCCGGAGAAGGCGCTGCCGTCTCGCGGCAGTCCCATCGTCTCGAACGCCGGGACGAAGGCGTCGTTGACGAAGGCGCAGAGACCCGGCCGGCTGCGCCAAGAGGTCGACAGCACCGCGACCGAGCCGCCCGTGTCGGGCGCCGCCTCGCGGGCGGCGGCGAGCGTCAGGCTCGAGTCGGTGCTGCGAAAGCCGTAGATCGACTGCTTGGGATCGCCCACCCAGGCGCTGCGCGGGGCGATGCGGGCCATCTCGGCGAAGAGGGCGATCTGTAGCGGGCTCGAGTCCTGGACCTCGTCGACGAACACGTGCCCGAGCAGTTCGCTCAGCCTCTCACGGTTCGTCGGATCCCGGAGGACCTTGAGCGCGAGAGCCTCCTGGTCGACGAAGTCTACGAGCCCTCGCTCGGCCTTGTGGGCCTGGTAGGCCGAGAGCGCCGCGGCTGCGCATTCGAAGCTCAGCTCGACGAAGCGTCGGAGGTCCTGGCGAAGACGGGGGTGCCTTGGATGGACGCCCGCCGCCCGCGCGGTCGCCTCGACAATCGCGGCATCGGCCTTCGGCATCTTGGCCTTGGCGAGCTTCGCCCACAGGGACCACGGGAGCCGCTCACCCCGGCGATGGATCGCGTCGGCCGCCTCGAGGGCCTCCATCACGTCCGAGCTGCCCGACTTGAGCTTGACCTTTCGCGCGTTGACGATCGCTAGCCCGACCTCCCGCCGAAGGACTGCGTCCAGGTCCTCGGCGGACTCCCTAGCCATCTCGGGGAGGAGATCGAGCAGCCCCTCAACCGACCTTGCGGCGCAGTCCGCGAAACGTTCCGATCCGATGCCATTGGAGCGGGCCAGTTCGACGAGGCGGAGGATCTGCGAGCGCCAGTCGACCTCGCGGTCCTGTAGTCCGAGCGCCTCAGACAGCCGGTTTAGTGCCGGTGCCGAAGCCGCGATCGCCTCATCGGCCGCAGCCGCGAAGAGGCTGTCGCGGCTCTCGTCCGGGACGACCTCGCTGGCAGGCGATCGACCGAGCTCCATGGCGAACTCGGCCACCAAGCGACCGCAGACGGAGTTGACCGTCCCCATACGAGCCCCGAGGAGATCGACGGCGGCATCGACGCGCCCCTCGGCGACGAGGTGCTCGCGTACGCGCTCGACGAGTTCGCCCGCGGCCTTCACAGTGAAGGTCGTCGCCACGATGCGGGCAGGATCCGCCCCGTCCGCGACGGCCTGCGCCATCGTCCGCACGAGCGAGTAGGTCTTGCCGGTGCCGGCGGAGGCCAGCGTGGTGTCGACCCTGTTCATCGGGTATTGCATCGCCTCAAGCCTCGCTGGTGATCCGGCAGACGTTCCCGAGGTCGCAGAAGGCGCAGACCCTCTCGCCGGGCAGGAAGCCGAGGTCGGCTGGAAGGTGCTGGGCGACGCCGGGCACCCCGGCGGCCAGGCCCCGGCCAGATCGCGCCAACTCCGTCAGCTCCCGCCAATCGGCCGCGATCGCGTCCCACGTCGCGTCCAGCGTCCGACCGACCGTCAGGCCCTCGTGCGCCAGTGCCGAACCCGCCTCGGCCAGGAGCTCGCGCTGGCGCAGGAGATAGTAGCCGGCCGGAGCGCCGCCCGCGGGGACGAGGAGGCGGCTGTAGGTCGCGAGCTGGATGGCTCGACCCTCCTCGACCTCCTTCCTCCGCCAAGCCCGCGAGCCGGTCCACTTGAGGTCGATGACGCCTTCGACGCCGTTGCGGTCGCGGACGATCAGGTCGATGCGGCTCCGGACGGGAAGCACGCCGAGCGCGAGCTCGCGCTCCACCTCCATGCCGACGACGGACATACGGCGCTCCGACAGGAAGGCTGCGAGGAACGCCAGCGACTCCGGAATGCGCACGCGAGCGAAGGCCAGCTCCCCGGCCGATCCCGGCAGGCGGAGCGGGGCGGCGACGCGGTCGATGAGATCGTCGATGCCGGCCGCCGCCGCCCGACGCACCGCATCGGGATCCGGAACCGCTCCGACGGGAAACACGGCCTGGGCGAGCGCATGGGCGACGTTGCCGATCAGGCGCTCCTTGTCCGGTATGGCGTGAACCCCGCCGGGACGTAGGCGCGCGACATGCCGGAGCACCCAGCGAAATTGGCACTCGAGCAGGTCCTGCAGGGAGGAAGCGGTCTCGCCGCGACCCGTCACCGCCGCGGCCAAGGTCGTCGGTAGAGCCCACGTGGCGCTGGCCGCCGGTAGAAGGAGATTCGCATCGGGTCGGCGTCGCAGGTCTCGACCCGCCACGCGCATCCGGTCACACCTCATGAGAGCCTCGGCCTCCGTACGGACCGCCTCGCGACTACCTCCCCGGAGCATCGGCGCAATCCTGTGGGCGAAGGGGTGACTCGTGGGTTCGGCGCCGCGATCCAAGGACGGTGTCACGAGGATCAGCGCACCCCGAGCGGCCCGGACAGCTTGCTCCCACTGAGCCGCCTGCCGCCGCCTCGCCCGGGCCTCGGGCTCGACCTCGCAGCCAGCGGCGGCGAGAGCCGAGAGCTCGGCGGCCGTCCAGGGTTGCCGCGTCTCCGGCGGGTCGCCCGAGAAGTTCCACCAAACGACCCGCTCAGCGCCGCCCCAGACGGCGCCGGGGTCGACGACGGCTCTGACGTGGCCCTCCTGCGCGACGTGGGCCGGGTCCGGCAGTCCCTCGGCGAGGGCGAGGTCGATCAGACCCTCCACCTGCGCCGCGGTGACGGGCAAGCGTCCAAGCGCGCCGAACGCCCCGGACAGGGCGTCGGCCGCACCCACGGCGCAGAGGAGCAGAGGATCCCGTCGGCCGCCGTCGGTCGCGAGGGCCCAGCGCCGCACCCGACCGCTGATTGCCGCCGCAGCCATCGCCGGCATGCCGGTCGAGCGACCGTGGAGGCCGACCTCCATCCAGCCCCGCCAGTCAGCCAGTGTCCCGGGGTCGGCATTCCCGCCGTTCCGTTCGGCCAAGCCGGTCTCGATCGCCTGCCAGGCCGATGCCCAGGCCGTCCCGCCGACCCCCGGCTCGCGGGACAAGGCTCCCGCGAGGAGGCGGGCGGCCCATCGACCGATCGGCGGCCTGGGCAGCAGCAGCAGCTCGAGGAGCTTCTGGGGATTGAACGGGGCCCAGGCCACCGCGAAGGCAAGGGAGATCAGCTGCAACGCCCCGCGGTGCGACGAGCGGGGCGAGACCCCCAGAGCCGGCAGGCCTCGACGGGCGAAGGCTTGGTCCAGCAGCGTGCTGTCGCCGTCCGGAAGGATGACGACTGTGCCCCGGCCGAAATCGGGATCGTGTGCCATCCAGTCGGCGACGGCCTCGGCGGCCATGATCGCCGTCCGGCTCTCGAGCAGGGTCAGCGAGCCGTCGCCGACGAGCGGGCTGACGGTGCCATCGCTCAGGAAGCGTCGGAGTCGACCAAGGTTACCGGGATCGGCTGCTTGACGGCAGTGTGGCGGCGGCCTTCCTGAGTGCCGTGCTGGCAATCCCGCGGGTGACGCGGCTCCTGTCCAACGACCACTTCTCGGTCGATGGCACGCTGATCGCGGCCTGGGCGGAGCGCAGCCCGGGGCCACGCCGAGCGAAGCTCGGTGGGGTGGCCAGCGGAGGGCTCGATGAAGAGTTTCAAGCCCAAGGACGGCACGCCGCCAGACAACCCCGAGTCACCCCCGGGCGGGCGCAACCCTGACGTCGACTTCCACGGCAAGCCCCTGTCCAACGAGACGCACCGGAGCACCACCGACCCCGAGGCGCGGCTCTACCGCAAGGGTAAGGGCCGCGAGGCCAAGCTCTGCTTCATGGGCCATGCTCTGATGGAGAACCGCAACGGGCTGATCGTGGACGGCTGCGTGACACAGGCCGACGGCCACGCTGAGCGCACCGCCGCCCTGGCCATGATCGAGAAGCGGGCCGATCGGCCGAACCCCATCACGCTCGGGGCCGACAAGGGCTACGACGCCCAGGACTTCGTCAACGAGCTGCGCTCCATGAACGTGACGCCACACGTCGCCTGCAACACGGCAGGGCGCCGCTCCGCCATCGACGGACGCACCACGCGACACGAGGGCTATGCCGTCAGCCAGAGGATCCGCAAGCGAATCGAGGAAGCCTTTGGCTGGAGCAAGGAGATCGGGCCGCTGCGCCGCATCCGGGTGCGGGGCCGCGAACGCGTCAACATGGCTTTCACCTTCACGGCCGCGGCCTTCAACCTCATCCGCCTACCGAAATTGCTGGCCGCACAGGTGGCAGCGTGACGGCGGGCTGCCTGGCTAGCCCGCATTGGTTCCAACGCCCCCCATCAGGGCGCTTCGGACCCAGATAGGATCCGACACCAGCGTCGAGTCCGCACAAAACCGCCTCATAGCCCCAAAAACCGCGCCGCTAGACAGCGGCCCTGACAAGGGGACGCCTTTTTCAGCGACCTGCTAGGGGCCTCGACCTCCCCATGGTCAGGCGTTCGTCACCGCCCTCACACTCTCGTCGCCAGACCACAGCCTCCAGGTGTCAATCGGCGTTGAAATTTGGCTCTGGCGCGAACTTGGTGCAGCTGGCGATGAATCCCGAGTGACTCCAGAGGCGGAGGCGGTCTGGCCAGGGAGGGCCGGATCGCATGACGTATCGCACTGTGCCGCTCAAGCTCGCTCAGATCCGGTAATTCGAACCGTCCGGCTGCCTCACAGGCGTAGGTCTCCATCGTCGGTGAATGGAAGGTGCACCTGAGCAGCGCTTGCGTTAGCGTTGCTAGCCGCCGACCGGAATGGCGCGAGCATCCACCTTGAACGTCCGCAAGGTGTCGCGGAGGCCTGCTCGCCGGCGCCGGCCTCGCCATCGTGGTGCTGGCCTCGCTGGTCACCGAGTTCACCGGCGTGGCCGGCGTCGGCGAGCTTTACGGCGTCCCTCGCGCTGTGTGCGTGCCGCTGGCCGGGGTATGGATACAACCATGTGCGATTCGTATCACCTTCCGGAGCCGTTATAAATGATGGACCGGCAGAGGCCACCCTGTCGTTGCATCAAAGCGGGCCTCTTCTCTGTTCGGCGGTTGGGAGTCAAGCGCGTTCGGGCCACCAATCTCCTGACTGACTGGCCATCGCTCGCGCGCCGGCGCTTGCAGTGGCCGCGTGGCAGCGCCGCCACGAGGTGAACCGGACTGTCCGAACCCTGCACGGTCAGGGGCCGCAGCATCAAGGGCGTCGTCAGGACGACCGGCGTGTCGCGCCAGACCGTTCGCCGCATCTTGGCCGGAACCCGTGACGACGTTTTCCGGCCCCGTGCAACCACGCTCGACCGCTGGGCGGAGCGGTTGAACGCCGACTGGGATGCAGGATGCCGGAACGGTGCCGAGCTGTGGCGACGCCTGCGCGATGCAGGATACGGCGGCAGCCAGCGCGTGGCGACGGAGTGGGCGACTCGCAGGCGACGCGCCACCAAAGCATCCTCGGACCGACCCTACGCCGTCACGACGGTGCTGCCGGCCCGCACCATCGCTCGTCTCCTGACGTCGGACTGCAAGTCGGCCCAAGCCCTGCTCGTCAGAGTGGCCATCGAGGCAACGGAGGGAGTCTCAGGCTACGGTCCTGGCGAGGCAATGCGCCTTCTCATCCAGTGTACCGCGCTACACCATCGCCCTTGGACTCCGGGCCGGTGGCGGGTCGATGTCAACCTTTGCCTTGCCGCCACGCGGGGGCGCGCAACGCTGCCGGCAACAACGTTGGTTCGGCAGCCTCGCCGTATCAGACCCCGTGCGAAAACCTGGCCGGGCTCGTCGAGCGCACCTCCTTCCACACCGCCGAGGGCGGCTTACGCGTGCTGCGGCTGAAGGCGCGCGGGTAGCGCGACCTCTAACGTTTCGCGCACACGATCACAGCATTGATGCTGGGCTGGCTTTCGCAGCTGGCACCGTTGCTACCGTCAAAGTGCAACGTGCTTCCTTCTTGCGGACAGAGCGCACTGACCAACGTCTCGCCGGCGTCGCATGTGGGTTTTGCCTGATCGCTGATGACCCGCAAAGCTGCTGCTCCCGATGTCGGCCCCTGCGGGCCGGCTGGTCCCGTAGCACCTACTTGCCCTTGCGGCCCGCCTGGCCCTGTCAGCCCTGGTTTGCCTTCCGGTCCCGCCGGCCCGACCGGTCCTATGCCGCCCGCCTCACCCTTCGGCCCGGCGGGGCCAGTCGCGCCAGCCTTGCCCTCGGGTCCCGCCGGCCCGACCGGTCCTATGCCGCCGGCCTCGCCCTTCGGCCCTGCTGGGCCGGTCGCGCCGGTTTTGCCTTGCGATCCTGCCGGTCCCGTCGCGCCCGGTTTGCCTTCCGGGCCAGCGGGCCCGACCGGTCCCACTCCGCCGGCCTCGCCCTTTGGCCCGACCGGCCCGATGCCACCGTCCTCGCCCTTCGGTCCGCTCGGTCCCACTGATCCTGCGGCGCCGAGTTCACCCTTCGGCCCAGCCGGCCCTATCGCGCCTGCTTCGCCCGCCGGTCCGGCCGGGCCGATCGCACCCGTCTCGCCTTTCGGTCCTTCAGGTCCCGCTGCCCCGACGTCCCCAGGCTGGCCCTTCGGTCCGACCGTTCCTGCCTCGCCCGGATCGCCCTTGGGTCCTGCCGGGCCTATCGGTCCGGCCCCACCCGGCGCTCCTTGCGCTCCAGGCGGCCCTTGAGCGCCATTGTCGCCCTTCGAACAGGCGGTGAGGGCCACCAAGGCTGAAAGCGCCACAACGGCTAAAGACATCTGCATCGCGGTACCTCATTAACTGGTCGACGATGTCGACGTCCGCTGCTCATGCCATTATCGACGCCGCATGATGCCGGAGTGACGACCTTGGCATCCGCAAGCGAGTGTGTACAGACGTAGGGCATTATGGTCCATCTTCCAGGAAGCGCCCAGTCGCTCGCTGGAGAATTCGCCAGTTTGACGGTTGCAGGAGAGTCGGTTCCGACGGCCTTGGATTGTCGTCAGCAGGTGAACTGCTCCGGGGCCGACGGCGAGGATCGGCACTATCTTTGGGCGATCATATACCTCACAACCACAATTACCCAGATCGCGTTGTAACAATCCAGACAACCAGAAGTAAATACCGCCCGCTAGACCGCTCGGATGTTTGACGATTTTGACAAGGACGGCTTGACTTGATTCACGCTCTGGATGTGGACAGCTGAACAACCGTGGCCGCATTGCCAAGATCGCGAAGGTCCGGTGACCGGGGTGACTGCATTGTTCACCACCTCGGGCCCGCCCTCCGCGGCAGACCGGGGCGAGCTTCGCCAAGCCGCTGGGCTGCCTGACACTCCCACCGAAGTGGTCCGCGGTGGCGCTCGCTAGCAAGATGGCGCGCATCGCCTCGCCGGATGCCGCCGAGAGCCGAGTCCGGCGCATCGCCACGCAGTTCCCGCAATCCATACCGGATCGTGCTGCGTGCGATCCCCATCGCCTCAGACACCGCCTCGGCGTTGCGGCGGCTGACCGACGATCGCCACCGCCTGCGCCTCGAACGGCTCGGTGCAAAGCCCGGCTGACCGATGCGCCGTCAGGCGCCGAAGCGCGGCTCGGGCATGCCGCGGATGCCGAGGTCGCGGATGGCGAAGAGACTCCCGCGCAGCACCCCGTCGCCGGGAAAGCGGGGCAAGGGCGGCTTGGCCATCGAGGTGACGTAGAGCACGTCGAGGTCCGGTCCGCCGAACATCACGCTCGTGACCTTCTTCACCGGCATGTCGATCACCCGGTCGACCGAGCCGTCGGGCGCGTAGCGCATCAGCTTGCCGTCGTAGACCAGCGCGTTCCACAAAAACCCTTCGGCATCGACGGTGGAGCCGTCGGCCGCCCCGCCCCGCGCCGTGTCGACCGTCGCGAAGGTGCGCCGGTTGGCGATGCCGCCCGTCTCGAGGTCGTAGTCGTAGGCCCAGATCTCGCCCGACCAGGTGTCGTTGAAGTAGAAGGTGCGGCCGTCCGGGCTCCAGCACGGCCCGTTGGAGCAGATGATGCCGCTCGCGAGCGTGGTCACCTTGAAGTCGGTGCCGAGGCTGTAGAGGGCGCCGTGCGCGCCTTTCTCCATCGTGTCCATGGAGCCGGCCACGAAGCGTCCCCGCTTGTCAACCTTGCCGTCGTTGATGCGGTTGTGCGGTCGGTCCGGCTCTGGGTCGTGCAGCAGCGTCACCTCACCGGTCTTGAAGTCGAGGAGGTGGAAGCCGCCCTGCAGGGACACCACCGCGCCCTCGCCATCCTTGCGCAGCGCCATCGAGCCGATCTTCTCGGGGACGTCCCAGGCGCGAACCTCCCGCCCGTCGGCGGTGGCGCGGAACACGCGGCCGTCGAAGCTGTCGATCCAGTAGAGGCGCTGCTGGTCGACGTCCCAGAGGGGACCTTCGCCAAGCGTCGTCTTCACATCCAGGAGTACGTCGATGCGCATGAGGTCTTGTCCTTTCAGCCGGCGAAGCGCGGCTCGGGCACGCCGCGAACCCCGAGCCCGTGAATGGCGAACAGCATCCCGGCCTCTGCCTCGCGCGGCGGCACGCCGGCAATCGGCCGGGCCATGGATGTGACGAAGGCGATATCGAGGTTCGGCCCGCCGAAGATCAGCGAGGTGGCGCTTTCGACCGGCAGCCCGACGGTGCGGTCGAGCGTTCCGTCCGGCGCAAAGCGCAGCAGCCGTCCGCGATAGACCTCGCAGCTCCAGACATAGCCCTCGGCGTCCACCGTGGCGCCATCAGGGTAGCCGCGGAAGCCGAGCGCCGCGAAGTCGGCGAAGACGCGGCGGTTAGAGACGCCGCCCGAGGCCGTGTCGTAATCGTAGGCGTAGATGAGCTTGCGCGTCGTGTCGGCGAAGTAGAGCGTACGGCCGTCGAGGCTCCAGCAGGGTCCGTTGGAGCAGATGATGTCGCGGTCGAGTTCGCTGACGCGGGCGCCTGGGTCGAGCCGGTAGAGGCGGCATAGCGGATCGGCCTCGCCCTCGTCCATCGAGCCGGCCACGAAGCGGCCCTGCCGGTCCACCTTGCCGTCGTTGATGCGCGTGCGCGGGTGGGTCTCGCCGACGCCGGCCAGCAGCGACACGGCGCCTGTCGTGAGGTCGAGGGTGTGGAAGCCCGCGCGCAGCGAGCAGACCACCCCGCCGCCGTTCCGCAGGGCGATCGAGCCGACTCGCTCCGGCAGCGCCCACCGGCGTCGCCCGCCATTGGGCTCGAGCCGGAACACCGCCGGGGCGAAGCTGTCGATCCAATAGAGCGCCTGCTCGGCGACATCCCACAGCGGACCCTCGCCGAGCTGGTCCCGGTCGGCGTTGATGACCTCGATCCGCAGCATGCGTCCTCCCGTCCGGCTGGCGCGGCGTCCTGGCGTCAGAAATTCACGTTGAGGCCACCCTTCAGCGACAGGATCTCGCGGGCTTCGTCGGGCGTCGCGACCTCGAGACCGAGGCCCTCGATGATCTGCCGCACGCGCCTCACCTGCACGGCGTTGCTCGTGGCGAGCCGGCCGGGCCCGTCCCACAGCGAGTCTTCGAGGCCCACCCGCACATTCCCGCCCATGGCGGCCGCCATGGCGGCGATGTTCATCTGGTTGCGCCCGGCACCGAGCACGGACCAGCGGTACTGGTCACCGAACAGCCGGTCGGCGGTGCGCTTCATGTGCAGCACGTCGTCCGGGTGGTTGCCGATGCCGCCCTGCAGGCCGAACACCGTCTGGATGAACAGCGGCGCCTTCACCATCCCGCGCTCGAAGAAATACCTGAGATTGTAGAGGTGCGCCGTGTCGTAGCACTCGAACTCGAAGCGGGTGTTGTTGTCGGCGCAGGTCGTCAGGATGTGTTCGATCTGGCCGAAGGTGTTGCGGAAGATGATGTCCTTGTTGGCAAGGTAGGTCCGCTCCCAGTCGTGCTTCAGGTCCTTGAAGCGGTTGAGCATGCCGAACAGCCCGAAGTTCATCGAGCCGAGATTGAGCGAGGCGACCTCCGGCTTGAAGGTCGCGGCCGGCCGCACGCGCTCCTCGATCGTCATCGTCGGGGCGCCGCCGGTGGTCAGGTTGATCACGCAGCTGGTGCGCTGCTTGATGACGGGCAGGAACTTGGCGAATGCCTCCGGCGACTGGTCCGGGGCGCCTGTCTCGGGGTCGCGGGCATGCAGGTGGACGATGGCGGCACCAGCCTCGGCTGCCCCGATCGCGGCCTCGGCGATCTCCTCGGCCGTGACGGGCAGGTACGGGGACATCGACGGCGTGTGGATCGCGCCGGTGACCGCGCAGGTGATGATGACTTTTCGCGGAGCCATGATGAGGTCCTACTCTCCGATGTCGCGGGCGGCCTGTCGCTTGTGCGCCAGGAGGGCCATGAGGCGGCGGTCGCGCCATTTCTGCCGCTCCACCAGGGCGTCGGCCGGGAGCCGTTGGCGCCGGTCGGCTTCGACACGCTCCATCACGGGACCAGTTCAGTCGACCCGGCGCTGCACGGAGGGGAAGATGTCTTCGTAGATCTGCTGGTAGCGCTCCGCATAGTCGCGCACGCTCGCCGGTGCGTTGAGGTCGATCGTCTCGAACGGGCCCATGAAGGACCAGCGCAGGGCGAGGCCGTCGCGGATGCCGATGTCGATGTCCTCGATGTCGGCGACGCCGTCGGCGACCAGGCGGAACGCTTCCTCAAGAAGCGCGCCCTGCATGCGGTTCATGATGAAGCCGTCGATCTCCCGCTTCATCACCAGAGTGCCTGCCCGCAGCCGCGCTGGAAGGCGGCAGCCTTCTCGACCGTCTCGGGGGATGTCCACGGCGAGGGGCAGACCTCCACGGCCGGCACGAGATAGGGCGGGTTGATGGGGTGGCACACGAGGCAGCGAGCCCGGCCCGGCACCGCTTCGACGAAGGCGGAGGGCAGGATCGCGGAGGTCGAGCTGGCGAGGACCGCGCCGGGCGGTGCTTGCCTGTCGAGGTTGGCGAAGACGGCGCGCTTCACCGCCACCTTCTCCGGCGTGTTCTCCTGCACGTAGTCGACGTCCGCCAGAGCCTCGCCCAGATCGCTGACGGCGCTCATCCGCCCCCGCACGGCGTCCGGCCACAAACCCCGGAGCAGATCGTTGGCGTCGAGGTCGGGCAGCACCGCCTCGATGAAGGCGAGCGCCTTCCGCAGCGCATCGGCCTCGGCGTCCCACAGGCGCACCTCATGGCCGGCGCGGGCGAAGGTGATGGCCCAGGCGCGGCCCACAAAGCCTGCCCCGACGACCGCTGTCCTCATGATCGCGTCCTCTGGTTCTGGCGCCCGGTCACAGCGACTCGACGTTGCCGTCGACCCCGAGCGACTGCCCGGAGATGTTGAGGCCGGCGGGCGAGAGCAGGAAGAGCACCATGGCGGCGACGTCCTCCGGCCCCGTCATGCGGCGCAGCGAGATGCGGGTCAGGTATTCCTTCTCCATCGTCTCGTAGGGCACCCCGACCTGGGTGGCCCGGTCGCGGATGACGCCCTCCATGCGCGGGCCGCGAATGATGCCGGGCAGGATGGCGTTGACCCGGATGCCGTCGGGGCCGAGCTCCTTGGCAAGGCTCTGGGTGAAGCCGATCACGCCCCATTTGGCGGCCGCGTAGGGTGTGCGGAAGGCGTAGCCGTAGCGGCCCGCCGAGGACGACATGTTGACAATGGCCCCACTGCCCGCGCGCTTGAGCAGCGGCACGGCGCGATGGGTGCACAGGAACTGCCCCGTCAGGCAGACATCGATGGTGCGGCGCCAGTCGGCCGGCGCAATCTGGTCCACCCCCCCGGTCGGTCCGGCGATGCCAGCATTATTGATGAGGGCGTCGAGCCCGCCGAGCGTGCCGCCCAGCTCCTCGAAGAGGGTGGCAACGTCCTCCTCGCGCGAGACGTCGCAGAGGCTTGCGCCGTGGCCCGGATGGGCATCGCGGAAGCTCGCCAGATGCGCCTGCGACACGTCGCAGACATGCAGCCGGGCGCCGTTCTCGATCAGCAGGTCCGCGATCGCGCGTCCGATGCCGGAGGCACCGGCGGTGACGAGCACGCGCAGGCCGGGGGCCAGGGTTATGCCGGACATGGGCGGGTCCTTGGTGTGGCGAGGATCACGCGGCCCTCTCGCGCAGGGTGATGACGGCCGAGAGCACGACGGCGCCATAGAGGATGGCCCGCGTCGCGTAGGGTAGGGAGGTGCCCGCGAGCAGCGTCTGCAGCGCGGTCAGGAGCAGGACGCCGCCGAGCATGCCGATGTAGCGGCCGCGACCGCCGGTGATGAGCGCGCCGCCCACCACGACGACCGCGATGGAGGGCAGGAGGTATTCGTCGCCCATGCCGAGGCTGGCTTGGCCCGAGAAGCCGGACAGGAGGATGCCGACCAGCGCGGCGCAGAACCCCGACAGCATGTAGACCTTCACGGTCGTGGCGCCGACCGGCACGCCCGACAGCTGCGCTGCCCGCATCCCGTTGCCGATGGCGTAGACCCGGCGCCCGAAGACGGTCTTGCCGAGCAGCAGCATAGCGATGGCCACGAAGACGACCATGAACAAGACCACCGGTGTCACGCCCGCGACCTGGCCCGTCATGATCCAGCGCAGCCCGGGGGAGGAAAAGCCGTCCGAGAAGACCAGCGCGGCGCCCTGCAGGATGCCGTTCATGGCGAGCGTCATGACGATCGGCGAGAGGCCGAGCGCGACGATGCCGAGCCCGTTGAGCAGCCCGACCGCCGTGCCCACCACCAGGGCCAGCGGCACGGCGTAAAGCATCGCCGCATCCGAGCCCTTGAGCAGGCCGGCGCAAAGGATACCGCAGAAGGCGATGGTCCAGGGCAGCGACAGGTCGAGCCCGCCGGTGAGAATGACGGCCCCTTGCCCGAGCGCCAGGATGGCGAGGAAGCTGCCGAGCACCACCAGCGAATTGTAATACCCCCACGACATCAGCGCGTTGCCCAGTACGAACTGGGTGACGACCAGCACGATCAGGAAGCAGCCGAAGGCGGGCAGCACGGTGCGCAGGTCGTCGGCGCGGCGGACGACGAACGAGGCGCGGGCGGGTGGCATGGCGGGAGTCGGCAGGACCAGCCGTCGCTCGGTCAGGGCCAGTTGATGCGGCAGGTGGCCCTGGCGCCGCGCGACCCATTGCAGCGCCAGCTTGCGCAGAGTGGTGGTAAGCACGGAGCCCCTGGTGATCGAGGCCCCGAGCACGGCGGCGATCAGGATCGAGCCTTCGACGACCGACGAGTAGAAGGCCGGCACGTTCAAGACCAGGAGGATGTTCACCGCCAGCATCAGCACATAGGCGCCGAAGATGGTGCCGAGCGGCCCGCCGCGGCCGCCGCCGAGCAGCGTGCCGCCCACGACCACCGCGGCGAACATCTGGAGCAGCATCGGGTTGCCGACGAGCGGATCGCCCGAGCCGGTCTGCGCCGTGATGAACAGCCCCGCGAGCCCATAAAGACCGCCTGCCAGCACGTAGACGAAGAACTCGCTCCACCGCACATGCAGCCCGGCGGCCCGGGCGGCGTCGCGGTCGGAGCCGATGGCGTAGATGGCCTTGCCGAACACGGTGTTCTTGAGAGCTAGCCAGGCGGCCATCAGAACGACGAGCAGCACGACCGGCGCGGGCAGCAGGCCTGGAATGGCGTCGGCGACGAAGACCTGGCTGAAGGCGGCCGGCACCTGTCCGCCCGGCTTCTCCATCACCAGGAGGGTCACGCCCTGCAGGATGAACATCGTCGCAAGCGTGACCACGATCGGCTGCAGGCGCAGCACCGCGACGAAGAAGCCGTTGAAGGCGCCTGCCGCAACCCCGATGCCCAGGCCGGCGAGCGACCAGAGCACGATGCTCGCGGCGCTGTCGCCCATGTGGCTCGCCAGCGTCACGTTGACGAGCGAGATGACAGCGGCTGCCGAGAGGTCGAAGCCACCGGACAGGATCACGATGGTCTGGCCGGTGGCCGCGACGGCAAGGGTCGCGCCACCCGTCGCCATGGTGGAGAATTCGTAGTAGCCCAGCGACCCGCTGACGATGCGGATCAGTCCCAGGCAGACCAGAAGCGCGGCGAGCGCAATCAGCGGACCGCGATGGCGCGACAGGCGCAGGCGCAAATGGCGGGAGCGCGCCGCGGTGTCCCGCATGCCGGCGAGAGTCGCGCTCATTGCAGCTCCATCGAGCTCGGTCCGCTGCCTAGGGCCGCACGCAGCATAGCCTCCTCGGAGATCGCCGGGCCGCTGAGGTCCGCCGCGACCCGACCGCCGTAGAGCACCAGCACCCGGTGCGCGAGATGGTCGAGTTCGGCGATCTCGGTAGAATGGAACAGCACCGCGCCGCCGGCCGCCGCGTATTCCTGGATCAAGGCGTAGATCTCATGCTTGGTGCCGACGTCGATGCCGCGCGTCGGGTCGAACAGCAGCAGAATGCGGCTCTGTGCGAACAGCCATTTGGCGATCGCGATCTTCTGCTGGTTGCCGCCGGAAAAGGCTTTGACCGGCGTCCACAGCGCCCGCATCTGGACGTTGAGGCGAGCCAGGACGCGCGCCACATCGCTCTCCTCGCGGGCCTCGTCGATCAGCCCCGCGCGGCTGTAGCGCTCGACCACCGGCAGCGAGACGTTGCGCTGCCCGTCGAGCTTGAGGAACAGCGCCTCGGTCTTGCGATCCTCGGGAACGAGGCTGATGCCGATGCGCGCCTGCACGGCGTCCCGCGGCGAGGTGAGGGTGACGGGCTGGCCGTCCACCCGGATTTCGCCGCCGCTCATCTGCATGCCGAACAGCGCGGAGAAGAGCTCAAGCTGGCCCATGCCCTGCAGCCCCGCGATCCCGAGGATTTCCCCGGCCCTCAGGTCGAACGACACGTCATGCAGCCGCTTGTCCGTCGACAGATGGGTCGCGGACAGGACGGGCTCGCCGGCGGCGGATGGGATCGGCAGCCTGGGCGGAAAGCTCTGGCCGAGATCCTTGCCGGCCATCATGCCGATCAGGGCCTCGTCGCCGACATCGGCCAGCCGCTCGGTCGCGATATGGCGGCCGTTGCGCAGCACGGTGACGCGGTCGCAGAAGGCGCGCACCTCGCGCATGCGGTGCGAGATGAAGACCACGGTCACGCTGTCGCGCTTCAGCGCCTCGATCAGGCCGCCGAGCCAATCGACGTCGCGGCCGGAGAGCGTGGAGGTGGGCTCGTCGAGAAGGAGGATCGTCGGGCGCCGGAACAGGGCGCGGGCGATCTCGACTTTCTGGCGCTCGTTGAGGTCGAGGTCGCGCACTTCGGCGTCGGGGTCGATGCCGGAGAGCCCAATGGCGTCGAGGTGGGCGCCCACCCCCCGCCGTGCCTCGGACCGGCGGATCTGCCCGAACCGCGTCGGCGGATAGGGCATGAGCATGTTGTCGAGCACGCTGAGGTCGCGCATCAGGGTGAGTTCCTGGAACGCCGTCTGGATGCCGTGGGCATGCGCGGCTCGCGGATGATCGAGGAGGGCCGGACGGCCGGCGACCTTTAAGCTGCCGGTGGTCGGCAGGATCAGCCCTGACAGCAGCTTCACCAGCGTCGACTTGCCGGCGCCGTTTTCACCGAGCAGCGCATGGGTCTCCCCCGCATGGATCTCGAACGACACGTCGTTCACCGCGATCGTCGCGCCGAACACCTTGCGGATGTTGCGGGCAACGACGGCGGGCGCGATGCCGGTCAGTGACGCGGCGAGGGTCATGCGAGCTCCTCCGGGCGGGGTCCGGCAGGACGGGCTAGGCAGATGCGGGCGTACGGGAAGGGCGCCCGCCTGCGGCCTCACATTTCGGGCTGGCCGACGAGAGCGGCCGACAGGCCGAGCCCGGGCGTGTCCGCCGAGAAGATCGAGGCGAACCAGCCGGGGTTCGAGACGAGCGACGGCTTGAACACGTTGCAGCCCGCTTTCATCTCGGTCCAGGAGCCTTCCTGGCAAAGCTTGATGGTCTCGTTGGTGACAAGCGGCAGCGGCAGCGTGGTGTGCCTCGGGATGTCCTTGCCGTCGAGCCTCTCCACCGCCAGCTTGAGCGCGAGGCCGCCGGAGTAGGGTGGCGAGGCATAGGAGATGCGGGGCGCCCCGATCGGCGCGTAGGTGCCGTTGGCGCCCTCCACCTCGGTGCCGGCGGGCAGCATCTGCAGGCGGCCGCCGTTCGAGCCCTCACCGGCGCAGGGCTTCACCTTGCCCGGCGCGATGCCGGACTCGATCTCCATGGTGTTGGCCGTGTAGCAGCCGACCTGCATCCACAGGCCGTCGATCTCGTCCCACTTGCGGGTCGCCATGATCTTGGACAACTCGGTGCGGGCCACGGCTTGGCTCCACATGCCGACTGCCTCGTTGATGATCTTGATGCCGGGGTACTTGGCGAAGACCTCCTTGGCGGCCTTGGTGCGCAGCGTGTCGACCGAGGTGCCGGGCACGCCGGTGATGGTCACGACGTTGCCCTTGCCGTTGAGCGTCTTCGCGAGCCATTCGGCGGTGATGCGGCCTGCCTCCGTCTGGTCGATCGTGACGTTGTAGGCGCACGGCTCGGAAATCTCGGCGTCGTAGGCGATCACGGTCACGCCCTTGTCGCAGGCGTTCTTGACGGCGCCGTTCAGGGCGGTCGGCGAGATCGGGTAGATCACGATGGCCTTGGCGCCGGCCTGCACCATCGCATTGATCTGCTGGATCTGGCGCTGCGCGTTGGGGCCGGACACCTGCACCTGCAAGTCCACCTTGTCGGCCACGTCCTTGCTGGCGGCCATGGCCTTGACCATGTTGGCCGCCTCGCCCTGCCAGTCATTCCCGATGTAGCTCATCGAGAGATATATCTTGTACTTGTCCTTGGCCTCGGCCGCGTGGCTGCCAAGCAGCCCGGCCGCGAGAAGCCCCGCGCCCACCACGGCCGGCATCGTCTTCGACGCTTTCATCTCATCCTCCCAAGCTGCCCGAAGGCGTGACGCCAAGCTCGCGGCCGGCCGTTTTTTTTGTCGTGCATTTTGATCATATATCCAAGATCATTGCTGGCAAGACGATTTGTCGTCCGCGATGCATCGCGCTAGGCGGAGTGGTGCAACGCGGGGAGACGCTTCGGGTGCTGGGCAGGACGTCATGAGCGAAACGCGGGCACGGTCGCACGCCCCTCTGTCGGTGGTCCGCGTCCAGCGCGGCACCATGCAGGACGACGTCTACCGCCAGGCCAGGGATTTGATCCTCAACGGGGATCTGGCGCCAGGCCAGTCGATCACGATCCAGTGGCTGGCCGACGCCTTCGGGGTCAGTGCCATGCCGGTCCGGGAGGCGATCCTGCGCCTGACGGCCGAGAAGGCGCTGACCGTCGTGGCCGGGCGCAGCCTCGGCATCCCGCATCTGACGCGGGAGCGCCTTGCCGACCTCACCCGCACGCGCCTCGCCGTCGAGGCGCTCGCCGTGTCATGGGCGGTGCCCCATATCGAGGCGGCTGCCCTCGCCCGGCTCGACGCACTCGTCGCCGAGATGGACAACATCAAGCCCGACCAGGAGGCGCGGAAGATCTATCTGCGGGCGAACCGCGACTTCCACTTCTCGATCTATCAGGCGAGCGGAGCGGAGACGATGTTCGCCATCGTCGAGAGCCTGTGGCTTCAGATCAGCCCTTATTTCAACCTGCTGCAGGAGCGCGGGAACTTCGTGGTGTCGAACCGCCACCACCGTGCGCTGGTCACGGCGCTGCGCGCGAAAAACATCGACGCGGCCGTCGCGGCCGTGCGCCACGACATCGAGGATGCCGCCGCGGTGCTTAACACGATCCTGCCCTGACCGGGCTCAGGCCTCGCCTCGCCTTGGCCTTGCCGATCTCCATGGCGATCAACTCCCGCACGAGCGGGTCGTCCTCCACAAGGAGGATGGTCGCGAGAGCCGTGCCGAGCGGCACAGCCGCATGACTGGAAGCGGCTCCCTTCATTCACCTGCTTCCGTCTGAAGACTGCGGTCTGCGACCAGCAGGCGGACTCGGATACTCGTACCCTGGGCGGGAGCGCTGTCGATTTCGAGCCTGCCGCGCGATTGGGCTGTGAATATATGGCCCTGGCTGAACCCCAGTCCCGACCCTGTTGGGGCAGGGGGTTGTGGCGGGAGGGGAGAACCATCTCCGCGACGGCAGGATATCGGGAGAACGTCCAGCAGACCATGATGCTCAAGAAACGGCACTTGTCGTCTGCGGCCCGGCCGAAAGCGGCCGGGCTGGCGTAGAGTGCGAGACAATGGTCCTAGGCCGCGATCGCCGCGTCGGCCGCGGCGAGCGGTGTCCGAACGCCGTAAGCGTGAGCAGGTCGGAGAAGGCGGCCTGAGCCGCGTCCATCGACGTCTCCGAATCGTCGGCTGCCTCACGAACTCGTGGAAGCGTGCGAGGTCGGGGGCCGAGATGCGCGCGACGTCCGCACCGCCCGCACCGTCAGAACCGTCCTCGCGGTCTGTCCCGGAGCGGCGCGTGGGGCGGCGTCAATCGTCAACGATCAGACCACGCGCTCGACGGCGACCACAACGGAGGTCGACGAGACCGAATTCTGCGCCTAGCTTTCCGACGTGGGATCAGTTCCCACGTCGGAAAGCGGCAAAGTCGAGCCGACCGATGAACGCGGGCGGCTCGGGCCACCAGCCTAGCGCTGCTACGACGCCCGAACGTCCTGTCGCCCCGTCGGTCGAGTCGAGGCGTGACCTCGAGAACCTCCCAGCACGACACAGTCCGAAGGTCGGCGACGACGTCGGGGTTGAACGCTAAGTCTCTGAGGACGCGGTGTCCCCGCGGGTCGCTCCTGGCGTCCAGTCGGCCGGCTCTCGACCGCTCACCATCACCACGCCGACCCGGACGACGCAACCCGCCCATTCCGTACCTTCGCCGACTAACGCCACGCCTGCATGCTCCAGGGCGCGGCGAATGGCATTGGCCTGCGCGGGTCTAAGCGCCCCGCCCGACTCGAAGCGCTTGACCGTCATCCGGCCCACGTCGGCGGCCGTCGCCAGCTCCGCCTGCGTCCATCCGAGCAGGGCGCGGGCACTCCGGCAGTGTGCAGGGTGGAAAGCTACCTCGTCGCTCATCTCAAACTTCGGGTCCTGCGTGGCAGGCCTTGTCAAGCAATCCGAAGTGGTCCATATTGCTACTATCAAAGCATAAAGGACCTCAACGATGATTGAGCTCTCAAACGACCAGGACCGCGAGGGTATTCCGAGCGGGACCCTGTTGGGAAGTGGCGGCCGGATCGACCGCATCGATGCCCCCGACGGGCCCGGCGTGGCGAGGCTCGGGTCCGACGTCGTCGATCGCGCGGCGGGCCCGCCGGCCGCGGAGGAGCCGGATCGCTCTCGCCCGTACCAGTGCGACGGATCCCGGACGTTCGGGATCGTCGCGGCGTCCGAGCGCGAGATGGTGCGCCACCTCGAAGCAACGGCCCGCTTCAAGGTGCTGCGCGCGGTTCCCGATCTCCCGCCGGCCGACGTCGATGCCCTCCCGGGCGCGCCCCTCGGGGTCGGCGTCGTGCTCGACGTTGAGACCACCGGGCTCAGCGTGACGACGGCCGAGGTGCTCGAACTCGGGATGGTCAAGTTCGTCTACGATCGGGACGGCTGGGTCGTCGGCGTTCTCGACCGGTTCTCTGGCCTGCGTCAGCCGTGGTCGCCGATTCCCGCGACGGTCACGAGGCTCACCGGGATCGACGATGCGATGGTCGCGGGTCACGAGATCGATGGCGACGCGGTCGCCGCGTTCCTGCGCGGGGTCGACTTGGTGGTGGCCCACAACGCGAGGTTCGACCGCCCCTTCGTCGAGGCGCGGTGGCCCGTCTTCTCTCGCCTTTCGTGGGCCTGCTCCTGCACCGAGGTCGGATGGGCCGACGAAGGGTTCGACGGGGCCAAGCTGGGGCATCTCCTCATGCAGGCGGGCTTCTTCCACACGGCCCATCGCGCGGTTGACGACGCGCAGGCCACGCTCCACCTGCTCGCGCTCCCCCTGCCGACGTCGGGTCGCTCGGGTCTGGCCTCCCTCCTCGACCGCGCGCAGGCTCCGATCTCGCGCGTCTGGGCCGAACGTGCGCCCTTCGAGGCAAAGGACGTGCTTCGGGCTCGCGGCTATCGCTGGAGCCCTGGCGCGCGGGGGCTTCCCAGGTCTTGGTACCGCGACCTCCACGCGGACGTCGTCGACGTCGAGGTCGCCTTCCTCGAGCGTGCCATCCTCGGAGATGGCGCCAGTCCCAGGGTGGTGCCCATCTCCGCCCTCGACCGTTTCACCGACCGCGCGGGCGCGACCCGCGGAAGGTCCGCCTGATTCCCGCGACCTCAAACCACGATAGCCGCCCGAGGGGCCCCATGTTCATTACCCACTCCGTCGCCTTCGATCCTCTGCGGCCCGCCGAGGTCGAGACCATGCGTCGGCTCGCACGAGCCGAGCGCGACTTCGCAGTCGCAGCCAAGCGGGCGTCGAGGCTGACATTCCTCGCCGCCACCTTGACGGGGAGACTCGATCCCGAGGCTGCCCTCGGGCTTCGGGTGAGCGAGGCGGACGCGATCGTAGCCCTCGCCCGCACGCCGGCCCGCACTAAGAGTCCGTTTGGCAACTATGGGTGGGCGAGTCTTCGGATCATCAACCCACCCATAGCGATATCGATCATGGCTTCGGAGACGTCCATCCTGGCTTCGTAGTCACGCACGAGACGCCGGTGACG
>JAABUJ010001269.1_pt1 | contig 38434 bp, 40 predicted proteins | sample 5559131 | NCBI WGS metagenome assembly JAABUJ01 (sample SAMN10711875, study PRJNA513366) | rock metagenome | isolation source: Antarctica rocks | place: Antarctica: Victoria Land, Mt New Zealand nord | collected 2016-01-07 | reverse complement strand
GGAGAGGTGTTTGGGTCTGTCGGGGGTCAGGTCGGCGCGGGGGTTGAAGAAGCTCTCTTCGGAGTTGGCGCGGCTGCGTTTGGGGGGGGAGGTGGGGTAGAGGGTGTTTGTTGAGTGGGTCGGGTAGTGTGTTCCTTCGGGGGGTAGGGGGAGAGCTTGGTAGGTTGGGGTGTAGTCCGGTGATGGCGGGATTTGCGGGTTGAAAGTTGGGCAGGATGGTGGCGAAGGGAGAGGGCGCGGGTGAGGGTGAGGCTCGATGAGAGTTAGGCCGGGGATTCGTGGCTTGTGGGTCGGTGTCTCGGGGGTTTCTTCCGGTTCTTCTTCTGTCGGTGGAAAGATGGCGGAGCCGATGACGATGGGCGCGACTGTGGAGATGCGTACGCAGTTCTGCCGTTTGTGGCGTGGGCGGAACCCACTACCGCCTTTGAGTGCGGACGGTCTGATCAGTAGTCGAGAATCCTGACAGACGTTGCTGCCTGGTAGTGAGTAAGGTCTTCGTTGTGACTGGCTCCTTGTAGAACTCATTCGGTTTCCGGACACGTCTTGAAGGGCCGAGGTAGATGCTCTCTTCAATCTCAGGTCTTCTGTTAGGTTGGAGACCGAGCTCTGATATGAGGAGCGTCTGCTTGGATTTGGACCATAGTAGGAATGTCTTTGACTGAAAGAATCGAGACCGTTAGGTGTCGGTGTTCGTAGGAAAGATTCACCGTACGTTCGTGACATTTCTCGATTCAAGCTCTCCTTCCTGCTCGCGTTCGACTGGGCTCGCCTTGGGAATGCGCTGTCTAATTGTTCGACGGGGTCCATGGAGAGTCCACTGCTAGAGTCTCGCAAACAAGTGTATTGCGTGTCTCTAATCCGAGTAGACGTTGCCAGTAACTGATTCTGATTGTAACCACGCAAGATCTGTCTTCCATGCGGTAATCCAGGATTGGCCATGAGTACAGCATTCCAGGCATTAAAGGCAACCTCATTTTTTCGACGATCGTTAGAAGTCCTAAACGACATTGGAGGTGATGCTGGGTCTGATGTCAAGTCTGTGCCGGTTCGTGAGAATGGTCTGTCGGCCAGGATGGAGCTGTTAGCAGTCTCGGAGCTCGCGGAAGAATACCGTGAGGGACTATCCTCCGGATTATCGTTATACTGCATATGCCTTGCAGTTTCGGGGGTCCTAAGCGGCAGAGGAGGCATAGGCTCATCGGGCGCTAGTCCTGATTGTTGGCTGCAGAGGCTGACCGACCTCGACACCGGGCGAGGTCGGGTCGGTCGTTCCAAGCTTGCACCGCTTTGCAGGGGGTCTAGGATCGAAGAAATCGGTTCATAAATCTTAGGGGTAGAAGGCTGAGAGACCCTTTCTGCTGATGGTTTGCTATCGTGCCCGTGGAAAAGAGGCTTCGGCCTCAGCAGTGTGGTGGGCCAGACTTCGTGAACGCAGGAACCCTGACCTCCCAGAGTCTTTTGCTCAGTGCCTTTCTCGGGTGCCAATCTTGGGGAGTTCTCGGCAGGAAGTTCTGCAATTTGAATCGCATCGGGCGACGGGGCGCTATGGTTGGCAGATCTCTCGGTGATAGCAGATAGAGGTGATCCCTCAAGATGAGCCAGAGGTATGGCACTTCCCAGCTTGCGGCGGGTTGAGAAGGCCCACGAGCGACGTGGCCGATCTTGCTTCGTTTGGCGCGCATCAACGACATGGGCTCTGGAAAGGCCCTTGAGTAGCGGTTTATGCGGCAGGCTTTCACGGGATGATACTGCTCTCCATCCATTGTTTGGCATGTATGGAGCAAGTGTGTTGCGTCGGAGGACGTTTCGCGGTCGCGGTCCCTGTGCGTAACTATTCTCCCCGACCACTGGGAGACCTCCGGTATACATGCTCAAACGCCGTCGCCTAGATGTATGAGACATGGCGAGTTGATGTCTTTGCCGCACGCGAAGAATGATTACCATTACAATTGACAGCGCGACAAAGATGAGGACAGCACCGCCAACAGCTATGGCAATGACCACCCCAGGACTCAACTCGAGCGCAGCCAAACGACGGGCTGGAGGTCTTGCTGCCTGGTAGTTTCCTTCCGCACCTGCGAAGTCCACGTCTCTTGTCATGGCGAAGATCACGCGTCCTAACATCAACTCCATTGGTCCGTTCTGATTGAAAGAAATACCAGTAGAATCGGCACCGTGCGAGCTGAGCCCACAGATCAACACAGTGTCGAAAATACGGGTCGAGGATCCTCCATTCGTAGGCTATACATTAGTTCGGCGGTCTGTGTTTTCATTTTGAAAGATGCCTTACGGCTTGAGGCTCGAATTGACTAGGAAAACGAGATTACTGCAATCCGCTCATAGTGAAAGATGAGAGAGCGCCCCAGCCTCTGGTGCATTCCGTGAAACAAAATGTCATGACTTGGCCATCCCAAAGCAAGGGGTGTCCAAACAGGAATGTAGCACATGTCCCAGACATCACGAGCGTAACATCTAAGCACATGCTCGTGTAAGGCAATTTCGAGAAAGAGCGAAATTGAGATTTTATCGAGCGGGTTTCCCTTGATATCCCAGGAGTACCATGGCTGTAGAGCTCAGATAGGTGGATGTATACATCAAGGTCGCAAATCAATGCCAGGTCTCCACCTCTTGGAGAACCTGAAGCATTCATTAAAAAGAACAGGACATTGATATGAGATAGGACAATGATATGAGACTCAATGCCGTACTCTGAAGGGCTGAAGAGGGTGTCACTTTACTCATGCAAATGGTGTGCGAAATCCTCTACCCATATTTGTGAGTAATGAACCAATGCCACCACTTAGGATCCATGACGAGAGTTGATTTCAACTCTTGAAGGCTTGTTGGAGGCTTCTCCGAGTCTCGCTCACAGGTGGCCCAGAATGATTAGTAATCGTAAGACATTCGAGGTTCCACCGAACCGCTCATCGAAAACCGCCTTGATACTCTGACATTAAAGCTTTCAGCGCAAATCCACACAACCTGCAAGATTGACAAGTACTTTGGCGATCGACCCTGTCATGAGCCCCTCTTAAGTAGAACAGGATATACCTTTCCGGACTGCGGGGAAGCCAAAGCAAAGCAGATCTGATATCCTGCTGATCTGAAGGACGATCAACTCAGTATGCCGCCGAAGCTGGTCATAGTCGCAGCAGCAGCCATCAGGTTTTCTCACTGCAACGCAGCAGCAGGGCCCATTTGAGAACGAAGAGCTGTATTTGCAGGGTGCAAGGTGCAAGTACTAAAGAACAACAGATCGGAGTTGATCGCCCTCACACCACCATCTTGGGGCCCTCAACACCTTGACATCAGGGCTTTCGGGTCAAGCGGTCTTCGACAAAGGCAAAATCTCTTGTAATAAGGTGCGCCATGACTTCGCTGACACCTGATGACAAAGTCCCTTGGTGATGTTGGATCACCCAATTGCTGCCTGATGCCCGCCGGCATCCACATGTCTCTGGTCCACATCTGCTTCTTTCGCTGGGCTTTTGACAGTCGTCAGTGCATGGTGATTGGAATGTTGCTTGTCTTAATTGAGGATTGGGTTTAAGTCGACATCTTCAAATCACCAAGATATACGGTACTGGTGTTCGGGAGTCGTCGTTCCATGATATGGCTGAGGCTGAGGACGGGTGTCAGTGTCGGGCAAAAGTAAGGTATGGCGCCAACTCAATCATCAATATCAATATCAATATCAATATCAATATCAATGTCACCGACAATAAGAATCAACACAAGGTACATGTACGTCCTAAGGTAGTCACGGATATCGGCGCATGTACAAACTACATTGGGTTTCTTGCCTTACAGTACCCTTATCTTATCTTATCTTATCTGCAAGGTACCTAGGTACCTACCTTTTTGGTACCTTATCCTGTCAAACGTCATCCCAGTAATAATAAAAATTGGAAATCCACCTAACCTTCCTTTTCCTTTTCCTTTTCCTTTCCATTATCTTACTTTTCAAATTCGAGTATATTGATTTTGTTACAGGGAGGTATTCTTGATATTGATCAGCTACTTTTTCACATTTTTCACAGAGCAGTACAACGTAAGGCACAATAGGTGAGTACCTACCTTACCTCGAAAAGGTGGGTTGCAGTACGGTTACTAAAGAAGGCAAGTAACCGCCGTAAACCCCCGAAAATGTTATTATTTGTTTCTCCAATTCTGCCTGTAACCGTCGTCCGTCACCATTAGGACTGCCTTGATTGAGCCTAGATACCCAGTAGTGGACCAATTCTTCGGTCTAAGATATTCTGACCCGGCATGATCAATCAAACCAGTACAAGTACCGTCGTCATCTCCAACATCTTCCACTCCAAGAAAACCCCTCATCCTCCATCATAGCTCTCAATCGAATCCAATTGAATCAACTGAATCTATCGTATCCGATCTACTTACCACCTAAACACCACATTCTATCCCCATCACAGTCATCATGGCCGATTCAGCGATGAAAGGCGGCTCCTTCTCCCACAACAACACCACTCCCCCCAAGACGGAAAAAGTCCTCCCTCTCTTCTCCAACAAGGGCAAGACCGCCATCGTCTCCGGCGCCGGTGCCGGTATCGGTTTGGCCGTTGCCCAAGCCCTCGCCGAGTCTGGTGCGAACGTTGCCATCTGGTACAACAGCAACAAGAAGGCTCTCGACCGTGCCAAGGAAATTGAGCAGAACTATGGCGTGAAATGTGCCGTGTTCCCTCCCCCATCACCACGAGACTGATCTGCTGATGCTTGACGGTGATCTAGGCAAGGCGTACCAAGTCAACGTGACAGACGCCAAGCACGTCCAGGAAATGGTCGACCAGATCGTCAAGGAGTTCAACGGCCGTCTCGACATCTTCATCGCCAACGCCGGCATCCCATGGACACAAGGTGCCATGCTCGACGGTGAGGTTGACCACTACCGCAAGGTCGTCGCCACCGATCTGGACAGTACCTTTTACTGTGCCCGTGCGGCCGGTAGTCATTGGAGACGCCAGAAGAAGGAGGGCACGGATGCGAATGGCAAGAAGCTGGAAAACTACTCCTATGGATCTTTTGTTGCGACGGCAAGTATGAGTGGCCATATTGTGAACATTCCGCAGCTACAGGCAGCCTACAACGGCGCCAAGGCTGGAATCATCCACTTGGGTACGCCAGTCTGATGATAGTGTGAATTGAGGCGTTGTATTGATTTGTGCTGCAGTTCGTTCTTTGGCCGTCGAGTGGGTTCAGTTCGCCCGTGCCAACACCATCTCCCCTGGCTACATGGCTACCGAAATCTCCGATTTCGTCCCGAAGGAGACCAAGGACATCTGGAAGGACAAGATCCCCATGGGGTAAGTCAAACCACCCCCGAAATGACATGTCGCGGCTGATTGAATGGTCCAGTCGTGAGGGAGAAGCGCACGAACTCAAGGGAGCCTACCTGTACCTTTCTTCGGATGCATCCAGCTACACCACCGGTGCTGACATTATCGTCGACGGTGGGTACTGCTTGCCATAGGTGTGATCAAAGGGGGATATCAAGATTGAGATACGTACGGTACGGAACTACTGCATAATGATATGAATCTGTCACAGTACAAAAGTTGGTTAGGTTCTTGACAATACAAGAACGACTGAATTTGAAGGCATAGACCAGTCGCTTCCTGCCAAACAAGTTTTCCTTCAACCGCAGACTCATCCAGTTTACATGAATTATCACCTGGAATTCCGGCTCCAACATACGGACACTTTCCACCAGCCCACTTGATGAACCATCCTGGGCACCTCGACAAGTCTCCGCCTCGCTGCTTCTCAAAGACGCATACCAGATTCAAGTCCACCTCCGTCCTCGAATTTCCCTTGTCCTCTCCACCATACTCCCGGGCCTCTCACCATTCTCCCCAACCGCACGACTACCCGTCGACTTCCACTCCACGACCTCTTCTACCTCCAACATCTCGACGTCTCTCCATCCTTATTTTTACCTTCATCTGCCTAAAAGCTCCCCATCCCCCTCATCCATAAACCTAACAACCCTCTCCACAACCCGATCCAACCATCCATCCAGCACCCCCAACACCCCCCTCATCCTACCCCTCTTCTTCCTCCCCACCCCCTCATCCTCCTCCCCATCCCCAACCCCAATCCCACGCCCACCAACAGCGCCCTCCTCCCCAGTCCCAGTCCGTTTCCCCGTCCGTGCTCGACACTTTCGTCCATCCGACACCCGCACGATCCGTACCGACGACGACCCGCCCTCGCTCGACTCCCCGCTCACAGTAGACCCGGACTCCGACTCGAGCGCATATGTCGATGATTCGGACGATAGTTCGTCGGAGGAACACTCGCTCTCGTACTCGTTTTCGTCGTTATCCTCGTCTTCATGATCGTCATCATGATCGTCATCACACCCGCCCCGCCCCTCCACATCATCAACATCCTCCCCACCCCAACCACGCCTCCAACTCCAACCCTCTGCTCCCGCGGCGAAAACACCCATCTCGACATCTCCATCTCCATCACCAGAACCAGAACCAGAACCAGACACATCCTCCTCCACCCGAACACGACTCCTATCCTGAGCGCGCCGACCTCCACGTCCACGCCCACGCCCCCACCACCGCCACCGCCACCGCCATCGCCACCGCCACGGAAACGGACACGGCCCCGGCCCCGGTCCGACGACGAACAAAAGCAGCACAACGACGAACGTGCATAGATACGCTGCGAGGAATGCGAGGAGGACGGCGAGAAGGACGCGTTGAGAAAACGCCGCCTCGTCGGCCTCGCGCTCTAGGACGGACATTTTTGTTTTTTTTTGGTGTTGATTGGATAGGGGGGGGGGGGGGGGGTGAGGTAGGTGGGTGGTGCGGCTCTTGGGCTGGGGTTCTGTGTGTGTGTGTAGGTGATGCGGTCTGAGGCGGTGCAGAGATGGAGGTTTCGCTCTTGCAGGTGGTCGACTTCGCTGTTCTTGTTGGTTGGTGGGGGTTGGGGTTGGTTTCTGTGCTTGGTGGTGGTGGTGGGTGGTGATGGTGGGTGGTAGTATTGTGGCAAAGGGAAGAAGCGCAATGAAAGAAGCCCCGAAATCGATCAATCAATCGATCTGGTTTGCTTGCTTGCTTGCTTGCTTGTCCCTTTTCCGTTGTCATGAGGTGGGAGGTGGGAGGTGGGAGGTGGGAGGTGGAAGGTGGGTCCTAATTGTAAGGCGCGAATGTCCAGTGAGCTGGGATGGGAGACTGGCGCTGCGTTTTCGTCACGTTGCGTTGGGTTTCGCCGCGTTGCGTGTCGTGTCTTGGCGACCGCTCCGAGGTGGTGTCCAGCTTGCCTGCAGAAAGGGAGACGCGGTGCTGTGGTCCACAGCTCAGCTCGGCTTGGCTTGGCTGGACTGGGGGGGGCCGGAACGTGGTGGTTGGGCGGGCGTGGTCCTTGGCGGGTTGGAGTCTGTGGTCTTGATTGAATGGGATCGTGTCGGCGGTGGGGTCTGGCGCCGAGACGGTATGTGCGAGATTCAGGTCCGTGACGGGCAAGATCCAGAGGTTCAAAGTTTATTAGGTCTTTTGCGGTTCATGCTGAACATGAGATGGTGCTGGTGTTCACTGGTGCGGACAATCAGTCATAGGGCTGAGACGAGGATAACATTGGGATTTAATCTTTGTATTGATTCGACTGATTGTTCGGTAGCATATTGTGACAAGCGCAGCAAAAGTCATGAGAGAGAAGTATTGATGGAAACAAGGTTGATTGCCAACATTATGTCTATGGTAGTCTATTCATCAGAGGCCGTTGAGCGCGGACGGAAAGCATGGTCTATGGTGGAAACGAAAGAAGATCTATAAAAAGCAGTATGCTAGGGAACATAGGAAAGAATAGTAGTCTATGAGGCACATGGGATGGTATCTGTGAGTAATGCGTGCAAGTAAGGTTGACCATTGGAGGGAGGGATCTATCGGCGGTTGAAGTTGAAGTATCGAGACTGTGATTGCAATCCTGTTAGTACCTGCACTGCGCCAGGAAAGATGGAAGGGAAAACTCACGCCGACGAACAACAGAATCAGATTACTGCCGACGAAAGCAGCAAAGATACCCAGATCCCTCCAGTGATTGTCGAAACTGAACCCCAAGGGCTCATAGAACTGATCCCCGACCTTGTAGGCGCAATACTGACACAGATCCGTCGCGTTCTTCGCCACGTACCCCGGGCCCCCGTTCTCGGAGAACGCGCTCATATATTCGCCACAAGTCTGGCCAGCCGGCGCACTAAAGGTATTGAACTCGGCAGGGGCGCACTGGACGGTGCGATCGTGCAGTTCCGTGACGACCATACCGCCGACGAGACGGGTGAAAGGGTCCAGTTGGTAGAGCCAGGCGCGCCAGAAGGCAGGGATTTGCGGCTTCGGGATGGTGACACCGCAAAAGAGGGCGAAGACGATGATGATGAGAGGGTTCAGGAGCATGCTGATGAAGGTGCTTCGCGTGAGGGCTGCGACCGTCTGGCCGAGCGTGACCGCGAAGAGTGCGGTGATGAGGATCATGAAAAATTGATAGCCGGCTCTGCTGGAGGCTGACTGGAAGCCGGGGATGTAGTACAGCGGAAGGAAGAAGCCCACGGTACACAGTATGCTGTAGGATAGCTCGGTTAAGACTATGGATAAGGCGAATGGGAATTGCTTGTAAGCTTTGGCGGCGGACTCGCGGTAGAAGATCAGCCGGGAGAGGTCGTACTTTGGCTCGACTTGTGCGAGAATTAAGGCAGGCAAGACGGTTGCTTGAAAGATGACAAAGACGCGGTATTGCAGGGAGGAACGCGAGTCATTGGGCTGGAGATATGCCAGACCTGTAAGAAGCGCAATGGCCACGTGGTTGAACAACCGGGTGAATCCATAGTTCGGCGACCGCCAAAAGGATAGGTGCGTTCGACGATTGACAATCTTGATTTGATGCCATAGAGGTGTAGCATACTCCTTTTCGTCGCTTTTAACGTTCGACCCGACCTCTCGCAAGCGCTGCTCTTTCATCCTGACAATCTGATCCTTGACGTTTGCCAGCTCGGCGGATGACCGCCATCTCTCGCCCCAGTCACGATCGCCTATTCGTGGGGCTTGCCCCGCTCCAACAGCATCCAGCATCCACTCGGCGGGGTTGGCGTCAGGCGGGCAATCTGCACCGTTACGATGGAAGTAGCTGAGCAGGACGTTGGCATCTTTCCCAATGTCCCCAAAGTAAACACATTCCCCGCCACGTTGGAGAAGTAGTAGTCTGTCAAAATTCTCGAACAGAGCTGAGCTAGGCTGATGAATGGTACAGAGGATAGCTTGACGAGCGGCAGCAAGCTTTCTCAGGAAACGAACAATATTGAGGCCGACTGGGAATCAAGGCCACTATTCCTTGATCAGCTGTGTAATGATACCAAGTGGATGACAGCGAAGTGGTCGTCCGCCAGTGCAAGCGTGCAGATATGATAGCCGAAAGTCGAGAGGGGAACAAGAAGTTACTAACCTGGTAGGTTCATCCAAGAACAGCAAAAGCTCAGGCTTAGCTGCGAGTTCGACACCAATGGTGACCCGCTTCCGTTGCTCCACGGCGAGACCACTCTCGGGGGACCCGATAATGGCATCGGCTATATCCTCCATCTCCAATAACGAGATGACCTCTTCAACATACGCAAATTTCTCATCGCGAGGAACTGCGTACGGCTGTCGAAGCTCTGCTGAAAACCGAAGAGCTTCCCGAACAGTCTGAGTGGATTCGTGCACATCGAGCTGCTCGGCGTAGGAGGTTCCTCTCTGAAAAGCAGTCCCGGGTTTGATCCCATCAACAAGAATATCACCTGAGATAACCCCGATATTCTTCCTGCCCGCGAGAACATCGAGTAAGGTTGTCTTGCCAGCTCCAGATGCGCCTTCCATCAGTTAGTAAGGGTGCGTACACAGCAGGCGTAAGGAGGAAAATGTACCCATCAAAGCAGTAAGCTGGCCGGGAACAACATATCCAGAAATCTCCTAGAGCAAGAGAAGTTGTCCGGACGGTGTAGGTACATCATAACATAGGGTTCCCACGTGAGTATGGCTTTGGAGTTGATGTTGAGATCCGTACCGCTCTCGTCGACTTCTTTGAGGTGCTTTCTCTCTCGCTTCTTCCTCAATTCCTCATTCAGGTGTTTGTGTTCCTGATCTTCCTTGGCGTAGAAGGTCACCGTCTGGAGAGAAGTCAATATTGACACATCTGAAGGGTCAAAAATACACCGACCTTCCCACCTGCCCCAAACTGGAGGGCTTCCCCAAGCGTGGCGTTCAAGAAGAGGAAAACAACAATCAGGACAACGATAATGCCCCAATTGCGCCAGAGATCGGAAGAGTTATATGAAAACGAGAGGTTGATATAGTTTGAGCCAGGGACCTGATCTGATCCAGGGACACTGCCAGGTAATGTGCAAACTTGGTGCGCCAAGTCGGTATACCCTGGTCCATAAGGTATCAAAGAAGTAGACGTGCAGGTAAGAGTCAGACGCTTAAACTCGTTCATCATTAGTGCGGAGAACCCTAGCCCAAGTGCGTTGAGATAAAAGATCCACCGGAGCCAAACTTGCTCGCTTTGCCACTGGACCAAGTATCCGGATGTCAGGACGAACAGAGTAATGATGATGGCGGCAAATTTCATCGCGTAATCAAAGTCTGGGCAGAGGCAACCGATTGTCCTGAAAACGAGCGTCATGGCGAGATAGCCACTGACGATCATCAGGTAAAAAGTGAAAAAAGCCCCTGCATCTCGCACCAGACCACACGTGAAATATACGATGATGCTGAAGACAAGAATTTGTACAGCAGAAAAGACGAGATCCACTATGATTTGAGCGATCCATAGGGCGCTAGATCTGTATTCGTTATACGTCAGTCAGAATTGACGGCAGCTAGAATCGGACACGGCACGCACCTGTGAAAAGTGTATGCCTTGTGTTTGTTGACTATGTAAAGAATTAGTTATACCAGGACGAAGCCCTGGAAGCTGCATCATCTAAATTCAATTGAGGATTGATTGCTCACTTATTGGTCGACTAAGCATAGTAGAAGCCAGTTCCCCAAAAGCTTGGAAAGCATTAAACAGGAGCGAAATGAACAACAGCCCACCCCTGGTGAATGTCCCAAGGCTGGTTTTTGGAAGGTTGAACCACACAGTACCAAGTACGATGGCGATAACGATAGACGTGATCCAGGATACGATTAATGAGAACTTATCTTGCCATTTGATGAGGAATTGCCGTTGCATCAATGCCCAGATCTGTAGGTAGAAGGGAATGGAGTACACAGACGACTTGGGGGGGGTGTGTTTCCGCTTTGCTTGCGCTGTTGCGACTTCAAAATCCGTTCGAACTTCTTTCTCGTGCTCGAGGTCCTTCTTGTAGGCAGCCATCTCGTCGGTGAGGCGAGCAGAAAAGATCGAGTCGTTGAAAGCCTTTTCGAGGGACTCTGCGGAGCCTGGTGCATTCTCAATACTCCTGCCATCTTTGTATTCTCTTTCGAAGGGGTCTGTACAACCGGTCAAGTAGTCCGGTGTCGTCTGGCGTGGCTTCTCTTTGAACCCGATGCTTTCAAAGTACGCTCGTGCTTCTCCGATAGGGCCTAGGAAAACCTGTCTGCCTTCATCGATTGCCAGTACCTTGTCGAATTGGCGGTATATGCTCTCGCTAGCTTGGTAAAGTGAGACAAACGTTGTGGTCTTGTAGATGTTGGTCATGATGCGTAGTGACTTGGCGTAGTCTAGTGCTGTCGAGACATCCAGTCCACGTGTGGTGTTATCCCAAGCACAGACCGTTGCAGAAGTGACCATCATTTCCGCAATTGATACCCGTTTCCGTTCGCCCCCGCTTACTCCTCGTACAAACTGATTACCGACAATGGTGTTCATGGTATGCTCGATATTGAACATCTTGAGGAGGAGATTGATGACCTTCTCTTTGAACTCTTTCTTCCACAGCCCACCTGGCCTCATGCCAGGAGTTTTGGTGTCTAGTGCAAACCCGAGGGTTTGCCCAACTGTGAGTGTCGGGTGATGTACATCGTCTTGGAGAACGTCAGCGTAGGCCAACATCCTGTCACAAAGTCGCGCTCGCTCTCACCTCCTGATTGTAGACTGCCTCTCCCCAATACTTTTGCTCAAATGTTTTCGAGTCGAACGGGCCGTACAAGACCTCCCCTTCCACTTTGGTGTATCCGAACCTTGTATATCAAATTCAGTACAAGTACGAGAGGAGTCCTCTCTAAGTTCATCTCTTACCTTTGGTTGGCGATGACCTTGAGAAACGAAGTGCACCCGCTGCCGGGCTTGCCAAGCACCAAAACCATTTCCCCGGGTTTTGCGACACCTCTGAAGTTCTTGAGGATATTAAATTCTCTTCCTTTCCTACCATACCCGAAGATGTGCATCAATGTCTCAGGAACATTGAAGAAGGAGACAAAGGCATCAGGAAGGGTCTTGATGATATTCTTGACTCCACCAATACCACTGACAGTCAAGTTCTCCCAATGTCTGCATTAGGTAAGCTTACATCGCTGTCGTACCCTCCTGCCTTTAGGGCTGACAGTACCAATACCTTGATAGAGAATTCCTCGGGCCGGTCTCGAACCGAATGCAAGATAACGTTAGAGTACGAGTAAGATCCGAGCCGGTTGGGTCACGACCCAAGCGCCTGGACGAAAAGCTGACTCGTGCTATTCAACATTTTGTGCACATGGTAATTATTATCTTTATAATAAAATAATTGTACCTCATGTCTCCGATAAGTCTCCGTACATATCTTGCACACAGGACTCTCGTTCGGTCTTTGATGGCTTTCCGCACCGAGCTACCGTATCCACCTGACCATCCGCCATGACTCAGCCCTTGGATACCGTAAGTGGAGCATGCTGATAAGCCCGTCCTCGAGACATTCCCAGAGCCCTTCGATGTTGGACACGAGAGGGCGGCCTTTATGGCGACACGTTTGTCAAAAGCTCCGTATCACATCAGATCAAACGTCGTCTGTACACTGGGACAGAAGCCGCGTCTTAACGTGTGGATAAAGTAGCATCTATAGAACGCTCGCTATCTCTGTGATCCTGTTCACGCTGTGGGGACTCGACGCTCGCCGTCCCTGTAATCTGCATTTGCTCTTGCATTTGCTCTTGCATTTGCTCTTGTATTTGCTCTTGTGTTTGCTCTTGCGTTTGCTCCTGCATTTGTTCGTAAGCTTTGTTGCCGCCAGCTTTTAATTTCGCCGCCTTCTTCATCTGTCTTCTACTCGGGTTCTCCCCAACCGTCGCGGGAAGTTGAGCTTCGGCCGGCCATCTTTGCTGATACTTCTCCTCCTCCTCAGCCGTCCACTCTCGCGGCAAGAGAGCAAACACCAGGTACGAGGTGTGTGTCTTGAGCTCCTGCTCCGCCCGATGCACGAGTCGACCCTCTTTGTAAAGCTTGCGATCCGGGAGTCCTTCCTGGATGCTTCCGATACGATCCATCTTGGAGCTTTTCGCGATTGATAGCGGCATAGGGCTGCTGCCATGAGTTGGTTCAAGAATCTCCGCAGGTTGTGGCAGGTCCGAATGGAATAACTTGGAACGACCTTCAACTTCCCTAAGCCGCGTCACGGCTTCTTCAACGGTTGCGGGAGAGGCGTTAACGCCCCGAAGTCCTTCCTCGTGAAGACCGACGCGTTCGCGGCGGACTTCAATTCGCCTAGCAGCGATTTCAACCATCTCGATATCTACCCAGCCGAGTTGCCGCAAGGCTGATATCGTTCGCTGAACTTGCTCTATGCAGGGGGAAAATGTGCAAAGGCGGACTGTTGTCTTTGGGTCAAGTGGCGAGTCCACATTTTGACCTCCAGCTTCAGCAGCTTGGCCTTGGCCTTGATCCAAGTCCCCTTTTTCAGTCTCTACGTCAGGCATCGAACCATTCATGGTTTGTTCCAAGTGCGATGCTTCCTGTACAGGGCGTTCTATAGCGACATCTGGAGCTCCAGGTGATACAGTAAATCGAGAAAGATGTCTCAAGGCCAACCTTGTCGAATCTCCTGTTAGATAGACGTCCATAGCTCGCTGAGGCGCTTGGGACTACGTACCACGGGGCCGGGAGGTCCAAGAAGATGGCTTGAGCTTTGGGCTCAACAGCAGTCATTGTTCTCTCATGGCCGCCTTCATTCAAGCCTTGCTGTTCTTGCGTCAGTATAAAGCCGTCCTGACACACATCTCGATGTGCAATTCGGACGATGCCATCGAGCCCATGCGCTTTAACTTCAGCTTTCAACTTGTCCACCCTTTGCGCATGAAATTCATAGCTCCAAACCTGACCAAATCGTCTTCGCTTCCTGGGCCTGGACTCTTGCACAAGAGGGTAGCCATTAAAAACAGCCCTTGCCGCAGCGTGAGTGAAAGATCCGCTACCTGCTCCTGCTTCGATGATGACGCCACCTGGTCGAACTCTGAGACGATTCAAAATGTAACTGTAGTCCGGGGTATACACCACTTGCGTTCGATGGGGCAACGAACTTGTCCATGATTCTGGTGTTGGAGGCAAAAGATGTATGAAGCCGGTCGCAGCCGTCACAGCAGTCTTTGGTGTTGAAGGTTCCTCGGCAGCCTCCGCATTGCCCTCCTCAGGTCTTTTGCGCTTCACTCCTTTTTGCGCGGTGCCATTGGTGGCTCGTCGCCCTCTCGACCCCGTGTCGACTGCTGATGCTCTCACTTGCGTTCCCCACGGCACCCCGATCAACGTGCTATGTGGAAAGGATCCAAAGCGAGTGTTTGTAACCTTCCCTTCCGCATAGCCTTCATCCAATAGGTCCCGGTCCTCGAGTTTTACGGTAATAAGGAGGTCTCTCCTGAGATGCAACACAGCCAAGGAATCCGCTCGAGCTTCATGGCCAGGTTGGAGAAAGCTTGATGCAGGATGTGAGGTCATGGTGCTGGGTTTAGCATAGATTTGTGCACTGATCAATATTGTGAACGTCTAATGTGATCCCGGTCCATAATTTGACGATCAATGATTCGAAGCCGGCGAGAAGTTTAAAGTTCTAGGCGCATCCCTGCGGACCCTGTCACTTATCGGGAAAGCTACTGCAGCCCGAAGGGACACGCTGAAAACATTGTGGAGTAAGGTAACCCATTAAACGACGCTCACTTTCTGGACTTTCACTTCGTCGCTCCTTGATGTCAATCTCTTTACGGCCTTGCTTGATACTGTCAAAACGTATACCCACTTTTCGATCCAGATTGTCCTCCGCATTCACATCCCCTAACAAATCAATGGCGACAGCAGCGCGCAAACAGCCGCCATGGCAGGCTCCACCTCAACCCGATTCAGGAACCACACTACCACCTTTACACCTCTGGAACTCACTGACAAGGTCCAAGACCCCCTTCGTACCTCTCGATTGGAAGAACAAGCGGGTCGGCTGGTATGCTTGCGGTCCAACGGTGTATGATGATGCCCACCTGGGTCACGCCAGAAACTATGTGAGCACGGATATTATACGCCGGATATTACGAGACTACTTCGAGTATGATGTGAAGTTTGTTATGAATATAACGGATGTGGATGACAAGGTAACATTACACAGTTCATTTTCGAGCGCATTTCGGGCTCAGCTCATGCTGCCTTAGATCATAGTGCGCGGTCGACAACAGCACTTGTTGGCTCAGTTCTTGTCAAAGCATGCTGATGCCTTAGACCCTGAAGTTCTTACGACAGCCCTCGCCGCCTATAAAGCCTACATCTCTAAGAATCTCAACCGTATACCACCGGAGAGCTCCACGGAAGACTTTGAGAAGGCGGCGCAGGAGGCCTACGCGACAGTACTTGGTGGTGGAAGTGTGGAAGGGGTTGATCCGCCTGGAGACAAGGAAGCGAAGATCAAAATGCATATCAAGACCGCGATGGCGGCTTCAAAGGCTTTAAATCTCTTGAAGGATTCAAGCATATCAACAACTGCTTTTTACACTTCTACGCAAGATATATTGCTCCCATATCTTGATTCTCTCTACGGCACATCCATCGATGCTGATGATCATACCATATTTACGAATCTCACAGCAAAGTTCGAGCAACGGTTTATGGAAGATGTGAGGGCGCTGAATTGCTTGGATCCCGATCAGATCACGCGGGTTACCGAGTATGGGCCGCAAATTGTGGCCTTTGTGAGAAGAGTGGTGGACAATGGCTTTGCATATGTTACCTCTGACGGCTCGGTCTACTTTGATATCAACGCGTTTGAAGCTGCAGGAAACAGCTATGCTCGTTTGGAGCCTTGGAATCGTAATGACAAGGAACTCCAGGCCGATGGAGAAGGGGCATTGACGAAGAAGACGTCTGAGAAGCGCTCCGAATCTGACTTCGCACTGTGGAAATCATCAAAACCTGGAGAACCGAGCTGGTCTAGCCCTTGGGGTAAAGGGAGACCCGGATGGCATATAGAGTGCTCGGCTATGGCGTCTGATAAACTCGGAGAACAAATAGATATTCATTCAGGGGGTATCGATTTGGCCTTTCCGCACCATGACAACGAGCTGGCGCAAAGTGAGGCGTATTGGTCGGAGAACTGTCACTCACATCAGTGGGTCAACTATTTCATGCATATGGGGCACCTCTCGATTCAGGGTTCGAAGATGTCTAAATCACTTAAGAACTTCACCACTATCCGCGAGGCTCTTGAAAGAGGCGACTGGACTCCTCGAGGTCTTCGAATTGTTTTCTTGTTAGGCGGGTGGAAGGAGGGTGTTGAGATTACGGATGATCTTGTGAAGGCTGGCAATGCATGGGAGGACAAGGTCAATGTAAGTACCAGTTGTCTGATTATCTCTGTGCTCGTGCATACATTTACATCTGCATTCATGCTTGTGTCTTACTGTCGAGGATGCCCACAAGCTAATCTTGCATAGAACTTCTTCATCAATCTCAAGGATCAATTAGACAGCCCGTCAGAGAGCAAAGAAGTCTCTGAAAAGGATGATGCCCTGGCGAGTGACCTGAAGGAAGCACAGGATGCCGTCTTCACAGCGCTCTGCGACTCATTCAATACACCGGCAGTGATGATCGCCATTTCTGATCTAATATCTAAGTACAACTCCCTCCGCAAAATCCGAATCGGGAGTCAAACAAGCGAGAAGATTGCTCGGTGGGTCTCGAAAATGTTGAATACGTTTGGCCTGAATGGGCCGGCAAAACCCAGCGACACGGAAATCGGCTGGTCTGGCATTGACATTCCAGAAAACGCCAAGCGCTATCTACGACCCTTGTCGTCTCTTCGAGACGAGCTACGTTCGACAGTGAGATCATCGGATGGATTTAGCACGAAGCAACTTCGAGACATGTTGAATCAAGAGCGCTTCAGCAGTGACCACGACACCGATCCAGAAGCAAACGCCTTCTATTTGATCCTCAAGTCATTTCGTCAAAAGGTCGCCGAACTGCACGACTCACCAACCCTTACGAAAGAAGTTCTTCGTCTGTGTGACGCAGTCCGAGACGTCGAGCTGTGGAACGTGGGCATCTACCTCGAGGACCGCGAGAGTCAACCTGCGTTGGTGCGAACAGTGACTCGCGATCTCGTGGCAGCACGCGAGGCACAGGCGGAGCGGGAGCGGCAGAAACAAAAAGCCAAGGACCTTCGAGAGCAGGAAGTTGCGGAGAAGGTCGACAAGGGCCGCTTGAGCCACTTGGAGATGTTCCGCACGAGCGAGTATGCGTCGTGGGACGCCGACGGGCTTCCGATTACGGATGCCGAGGGCGGAGAGGTCACTAAGAGCAAGGCGAAGAAATTGCGCAAGGACTGGGAGAGGCAGAGGAAGTTACATGAGGCTTGGGTGAGGACATCGGGGAGTGGTGGGCGGTGAGGTCATGAGGTAGCGACGGGGCGATAGAGCTCAGCCTCACAACATACTGATGCCTCAATTATGCCCGTTTGTGAGAAGGGTAAGCTACGAGACAGGGCCCAGGATAGCTTCCCTCTGTGGTGGTAGGAATAACTCCAAAGCATGTACAGTTCGCACGGTGTTCTGCGGAGGGTGGGGTCTTCCTTTACAGTGATGGCATCGATCAGAGGTCTACACCGTATCGTTCATCGTCTGTAATGTAGGTCATGCTATGGGGTCGGGCGTCATATTGGGGTTTTTTCTGTAATATACGAGATCGTTGAGGTGCCCTCGAGAGCCACGTTATAGTACAGCGCCGCAGTTTTGGGCCCAACCCATGAAGTCGACTTTGATGAGACTACAACGCAGTATTAGGGTGCTAATGAACTTTGATCGGCCAGGGCTCAAATGCAGGTACGTACAGCTTGGTACAGGTGAGAAACGTGAGGAAACAAGTTGTTCCGATGCGATGGGATGATCCGCAGCTCGCTTCGGTTACGGAGTACTCCAAACAGTATAGTTCCACTCGATATTTTGAGATATATGATTACAAGAGAGATGCCTGGATTTGTTGGTAGGTTATGCGCTGTTCAAAGATCCCAAGATAACTGAAGTAGAAATAAGGTAGTCGTACTTCTTGTTGGGCGCACCTTTCATCAAGCTGTCGACGCCTACTTCAAGCGATCTCTTACGACCATTTACGCCTCAATAATTGTACCCCGGTCAGGAACCCCTCTGCGTTGCTGGTCTTCAACTTCCATCTACCCAAGCTGGAGAGCTTCTGGTGACGAGCTTCCTGGTATTTACTCAGAAAGACAAAGCAGACGCTGCCCCAAGTTTCCGTAGGTAGAACAGTCCTCTCACAGCTTGACACCTATAGCACTATTCGATATTCGCGATTCGTTATTGCGTTCAGTGGTGTGACTGAGCAAGGATTCTCAACCACCCGTACATTGACGATTATAGACACTTGTGCGACCCCAATATCTGATCTGGTGTGGATGGATCTGATTCACTTGATTGACGCATGCGTTGTTCCCAGGCAACCCACATGCACCGTCGCTTCGCCGCCTCACTCCGAAACTGCTCATCAACGCCAGGCTGTGGAGCTTACTTGACTCAGAATCGTACACACCTTCTATACCCATACCTTCAGCACCCTTTTCGGTTCGACGTCTACCATACATTTCGGTGCACGGGACACGCAGCATCTAAAGCGCTCTAGGCTTCTCATTTCATCGGGCGATTGAAGGCTTATCATCACAGAGCCGCAAGGCGTCCTGCACCTATCCTCACATGCTACACCATCCTTCCTGAACTCCTCACACTTTCACAGGAATCCAAACAGATGTTTTGTGGTGGTCCCTCTCTGCTTCGCTCCACCTTGTCCGATACTGGACGACTTTCGATGCTTTGATGCCAAGGGTGCCGTTGACTGTATTGTGGTTGAAATCTTGATTTTACACTACCTACTACGTCTGTTACTGGCTGAAGACGCAGAGACTCGGTCCATCATCAAAACATGGCGTCTTCTAACGGAGGGCCTAACGGAGGAGGTCACAGTGGAATGCAAACCATACAACAGCGAGCGATACAACAGCAGAACATACAACAGCGAGCTATGCAACAGCAGATATACAACACCCTGCAGCAGCAGCCTCCTCATCCGCAAGGCTTGCAGACTGCCGTACCTGTTGGAGAGCGAGTGCAGAATGTCGTTCAGCTGTGAGTACGGTCAATCGTCATGAGTGATGCTATACTTCATCTGTTGATCTCGCTGGCTGGCCTGAAGAGCGTCACTGCAACAGCAGCCAGCCGACCATAGACCCGGGGCTATTTTCAGGCTTTCCTTACTATAGGCCTAACTGACAATTTCCATACGACAGGGTATCTTCGTTACGTCTGGTCAAGGAGAACATGAATGCGCAAGAGGCGATGCCAATTGCGATGAAATTCGAACACAAAGCTTTTCTGGACGCCGCAGATAAGGTGGGTCCATGGAGCTCTACCGCAAAATGTCCTCGGTCCTAAGAAGCATACTAAAATATTCTTACAGCCATCGTACGACGCGGAGTGCAGACAGAAACTTATCCAGATCAAAGATGCTCGGGCAAGACAAACTGCTAAGCTACAACAACTGCAGTCCCAGAATGCTCAAGGCACTCAATCAGGGTTGGCTCATCAGGCACCTATGCAAGCGATGATGCCAAAACAAACTCAAAATCAACTACAACAAGGCTTTCCGAACCCTCAGCTCCAGCATCCGATGCAGGCTTCTCCTCTCCCTCCGCAAATACCGCAGCAACAGATGGCCATGGGAATGAACGTAGCGAATCATCAAGCGTCAGGGGGTATGCCGCAACAACAGCAGGCAAATATGCAGCGACATGGGCCTCCTCAGGCGGCACGTGACGACTTGAACTCGTTCACGCCTCAAGAAAACCAGCAGATCAATCTGATGGTGCACAGAATGCTGCAAAGCACTCCCAGGGCGGAATTGGAGAAGAGCCCGACTCTTCAAAACATCGCCCCGGAGCTATTGCAGGAACTTGCACGACAGAAAATCGATCCGCTTCACTACTGTTTACGTAGAGAAGCCGCTCGGCAAGTCAGACTCAACAAGGTAAGGATGCAAGCACAACTAGCGAACCCTCAGCAGAGCGCTGGTGCGGGCGGTAGGATGGCAGCCTTGCCTCCTGGGGCCGGTATCATGCCGCAGCAGGTAAGGCCTCGCTCGCGCAATGCTATGAATGGGCAAGCACAGCAACTCGGGGGAATGAACCCAAATCAGGCTTTCGATCCCTCATTGATGGGTAACATCAACCAAATTATCGGGCAACAGCAAGCGGAAGCACTACGGTCTCAGGATGCAGGACAAATCGTGGTTCCAGCGAGCAACAATCAAGGCATGGCGCAGCAGCCAGTGACGGGTCTGATGGGGATGAAACAAGCTCAAACGAGTCAGAACGCTGGCAATACCGGTACAACTCGAGCTATGGCGCCGAACAGCATCTCCCAGTCGCAACAACAATTCATGCCACAAGCTGCTCATATGCAAGCGCAATCGCAAGCTCATGCTCGCGCTGCCGCTCAGGCCAAAGCGAATCAAATTGCATTGCAGGGCCAATCTGAGGTGAACGCGCACGTCGGCCCGATAGCGCTATCGCAAAGTCCAGCGATGCCGAATATCAATCGAGCTCTTGGACCTGCCGGACAACAGGGAAAGTCTCATGCCACGCCTCAACAGCAGAAGCGCTTCCCCCAGATGGGACACCCAGCTGCACATCAAGCACAACAGGATGTTCCGCAGCCGAGGAATGCGATGACTCCGCACCTGCAAACGAATAACCAGGTACAGCGACCGCCGATCCCGGCGAATGTCCCTCCTTTGCTACAGCAGCAGATAGCCAATCTCCCCGACGATCAAAAGAGAGCGATACTCGCCCGGTGGCATAGCCAGTCACGGAACGTCCAGGGCCAGTCGGCCAATGGCGGGACGCCCATGCCCCAAAGGCCCGTAGCCATGCAACCTCAGATGACTCAAGCTCAGATGCAACTCCTAGGTCAGTCCATGCCTCCGGGACAAGCCACAAACAACCAGGTCATGAACACGCCGAACCAGGTCTTCACACAGCGACCACCATTGACTCAGCAAAATATAACCCAAACTATGATGACCCAGCAGGAAATGCAGCAGAGATCCCAACAGCAGCAGCAGCAGCAGCAGCAGCAGCGCGAAGCCATTCGACGGCAAGAGATTCAACGGCACCACGCCCTGCAATCGTTGCCGCCAGAGAAGGTACAGGAAATGGATGACATGGAGGTTCCACCTGGTTATCTAACCGCGCACAACAACACAATCTCTCAAGTTCCGCCCAATGTGAGGACTTGGGGCCATCTCAAGGCATGGGCTCATCGAAATTCCCATCTCATGCCTGCTGAAAGCCTCGAGAGGCTGAAAGCTCTTCAATTTATACATTACTCGGATGTATTAAATTCAAATCAGAGAAGGTTAGCCCAACAGGGTGGCCAGACATTCCCAAACCATATGTCTTCAGGCTCAATGTCGCAAAATTACGGTCTCAGTCTCGCACCGGCCGCTCCAATGTTGCCCCAGGGATCACAGAACGGACAAGTCCCGTTACAACGACCAATGCCACAGTCATACCAGATGCCGTCAGGAATGCCTCCTCTGCAGCCACCGTCGGCACAGGAAGTTCAAGCTGCAAGACTACGCCTTCCGGACCATTTGAAGGAAGCGACTGACGAGCAAGTCAAAACGATGATCATGAAGATGATGTTCCGTAAGGCGATGAGCCAGTTTCCTAACTCCATGAAAGGGTCCAATCCCATGCAGCTACCAGGTGCACAGCCGTCTGCTCCTAGGGCCCAACAGCAGGAACCTCAGCAGCAAGCACCCCAGCAAGGACCTGGGGAGCTTCAACAAAACAGGAGACAGCCCAATCAAATCAATCCCAATACGCGGATCGCGCAGGAACAGCAGATGCAGCGCTCTCGTCAAACGGGACCTACGCAGGAGAGCAAAGCCACGGTGGGTCAAGTAAGTGTAAAACCGGCAAAGACAGCAGCGCAACGCCGTGTTGGCGTTACTCCTCAACCCCAAGTGTCACAGGATCAGAAGAATCTCAAGCGGCCTAGCTACGACGATGTCGTGGAAGTGCCCGATCCTAATCTCTCCCACACGCAGGCAGCACAACAGGTGAAATCAGAGCAGAGTCAAACAGAGAAAGGACCACCAGCGCTCGGTCCCACCGCCGAGCAATTAGCATCGATGCTGCCAAAGCAGCGTGTACAACTGGAGGCTATACGTGAGCAGGCGGAGATGATGAGACAGACTAATCTATCGTATGGTGGCCAGCAGGGTCTGGCTCCAACTGCAGAAAACCGGCTCGAAAACGAAAGGCAGATGCACGAGTTCGAGAGAAAGGATGCGCGGTTGAAGCAGATAATACAAGAAGTCGTACAGAGTAGTCCGAAACGCCAGGCAATCGACATGACTCCAGAGGTCAAGGCTGTGATGGCGCAGAAGCTTCGGGATGCAAAGGACATGGTGCTCAGGATGGAGAAGTCTCTCCCGATTTCTTTCAGGACGTCTGTCTTAGATGAGAAAACCACGAGAGAGCTCATCAGCAGCGTAAGGAACATTACTCTCCCTTTATCAACGCCCTTGCTTACAATCTTCAGCGGGTGCTGCTCGTACAACAGTATCAGGGCACTGAGTACAATCCTCTGGATAATTTTACAATCAGTCCAGAGGAGCTTGACGCGTCAATCACCAAATTGCGTCAATACTTCAATTTCGTTTATCGGAGGATGCTTGAACAGAAGAACCATAGCCAGGATCAGGCTCGCCAACCTCAGCAATCGCAACCGCAACCGCAAGCCGTTCATCAGGCTTCACAAGCGCAGATGCATCCTCTCAATGCAGAGAACTTGCAGCAACAACAACAGGCGCTCCAAATGGCTCGCAAAGCTTCGCTTCAAAGACACCATAGCGCCCGAGACTCTCGTCCACCGGCTGCTCCAACGTCTTCCCAGCCACCGTTCCCCATCGGCGCTGCTTCTCCACACAGTGTACCACAAACTTTTAGACCCAACAGCCTCACACAAGAACAACTGAACTGGCCGCCTGCGAAGAAGAGAAAGCCAAACCAAGCAGGGAGCGCTGCGTCTACGCCGGCTCAGCCTCTTGGTACGCCAGGCTCAGCCGCATCTCCTCAACTGACGAAGCTTGCATCGCCCGAGATGCCGAGGCAAGGAATTATCAAAGTAGATGCGGAAGCGATGGCCACATTCAGATGTCCGAACGACAATTGCGAGTACAACACTAAAAACTTCACTTCTCAAACGGAGTTGAACCGTCATATTACCGAGGCACATGAGATGCGGGAGCCGCACATCGAAGATCCGTTGTCCTGGGCCTTGGAAAGTCTAGCACATGGCTTGGGCCTCGATAGCAATGGGAAGAGCAAAACGAAAGTTTCTGACTCAAGTACCACAAAAAGGACTGCAGGAGCTCAGAGTATGCAACCAACGACTTCCAAACAAGGAGATACGCCGAGGCCGAAGCAAGAAGCGGGAACGCCCGTAACGAGAATGACCACACCTATGGTGAGACCGCCGACGCAAACCGGATCATCACCCGCTCCCAGTCTGCTGAAGACGCCGCAAACGACGAGTATGAAAACACCCGGCCCTGCCGCCTCGGTCACCAAGTCCCTACCGAAGAGGTCCAGCAAAGGCGACTCCACGGCCACGCCAGCGCAAACCGTCCGACCGTCCATTCTGCGATCCCCAACGCCGCCGGACATGTGGGCCGATAGCTCGATCCGTCCAGCCGATCTACTGCAATGTTTCCGCGGCATCGACACGTTGCCGGTCATCGGATCTTTCGCGCAGATGCAAGCGAGCCTGACGCCCGCCTCCACGCGATCGGGCAGCAGCAGCACCCGGGGCGACAAGAAAGACAGCCCCAGAGAGAGCGACATCTCGGAGAACGACGAGTTACAGATCAACATTGCGGCGGACGAGGAACCACTCTGGAACCCGTTCGGCTTGTACGACGGGCTCACGGGGGATATGGAGGACATGAGGTTTGGCGAGGAGCTCGTGATGATGGATTGGGAGAGGTTGCAGGAGACAAACGACAAGGACGGTACGGTTAAGGGGCACGGTGGTGGTGGTGGTGGTGAGAAGTGGGCGCCGAGCCCGGCGTGGGATCCGAATTTATTTTTCTGGAAATGATTTAAGTCGTTGTTCGGAGTCGTCGCTTGTTCGGCGTTGGGGGGGTTCGCGAGGGCCGAGGGCTTGGGAAGCGAAAACGGATTTGATGGAAATGAGTGGAGTGCACGGCGCGTGTCTGTTACTGTTTAGATGGCCAACGTTACCCGCGAATTTAGCTCTCGAGGCGCAACAGGGTGGAGGTTCTGGTGAGCATTTTTGCTCCCCTTCAATCGGGGGCGTTCCGGTTTGTTTTTACAATGTTCATGATACCGGTTAGCAGGACGTTTGCACTAGATTTATGAGGTAGCAAATCCATGATCTATGTTTTAGATATGGGTATGCTTCGACGTCGTTAAGGCCTTCTCCCGTTAACATATAAGGTAAGGGGTCTGAGAATAAGGGTTATGGAGTACTGTTATAGGTTAGGTGGGCTCTTTCCTTCGCAGTAGACTGTGGGGCTTCACCGAGTCAATACTTCCTACGCTCCTACTACGGAAACACGACACCATCCCTGAATGATCCGCAGAGTCCTTGCTCTGAAAGCTTTCTGTAAGAAGACAACGCTCTGTGACCTGGCAGATTGCTTCCAAGGACTGTTAGTCCAGAGCATAATGAAAGTTACAAGTCACAGTAGGTACAGACAGAGTCAGTGCAGGCGGACAGAAGTTGCTCTCAGATAACTCACTGTTCGTGGATTATCATCATCTACTTCTAACAGTGGGTGGCTATGCAACTTTCTGCTCATCAACTTCGTTACTCGAGTGCTGTACGCATGGGGTAGTCAACTACCTGATCGTCGTCCTTTTCGGTAGGAAGGCATCGGTCTTTGTGTCAAAGGCCGCGTGCTTGGTCATGACAGAGTATCTCCACTTTGTGGCTCTCCACGCGCGGCGGCCCGTTGGTGCCGGGTTAGTCCTGGACACATTAACTCAAGACCCCACATTAACTCTCAAGGTGCTCTCAAAAGTGCTATGCGGATCCCTACAAGCCCGTCACAAACATGCTCAAATGCATACAGACATGTGCACTTGAAGCACAACGGCGCCAGACAAAGCCTGAGCCCCGAATATCGAACAAACCTTAATGATTCTAGCTTCGTTGTGTCATTGCCACTTTTCTCTTCCTTATTTACTCCGCAAGATCCCCGCTCATTGAGAACTCTTTTCTTGCCTTATCTGTTCTACAGGCCTTTCTACATTCCACGTCGTTGTCTTCACTCTCAACTCCGCCATCTCCGTACTCACCTTCATCGTTGAATCGCGCCGTTGAACTTTCCACAACCACCATGCCCACTCAAGCCCTCAGCAACCGTGAACGCTTCCCCGAGCTCTATGCGGAGGATCTGCGCATCGACCGACGCAAATGCAAACGGGAAGTTCCCATGAAAGTGCTCGTGCTCGGGATGATGCGTACAGGGACAGCATGTCAGTCCCTACCTCCACCTTTCCGCCATGGCGGCGGCATCAGCACTCTGAACTCACCCGCCATCTACACTACACTGCCGACATCACTTCTCAATCTTTCAATGAGATCGTTCAACTCACCACGGATAGCTCCGGAGCAGCAATGTGCATCGCTCTCAAACAACTCGGTTACGTCGACACCTACCACATGAAGTCGGTGATTGAAAACCCGATGGACTGTCAGATGTGGATCGAAGCGCTCGAAGCCAAGTATTTCGGCAAGGGCAAGCCGTTCGAGCGGGAGGACTGGGACCAGCTGCTCGGTCACTGTCAGGTAAGGTCTCTAGCCTAGGACCCTCATCACAAGCAGCCAACGAATTACCCCTCCCACCACCCCACTCTCCCCAACCCCCCCTCCCCCTCCCAGCTCCCCCCAATTCGCCACCCTTCCCACACAACAACAAAACTAACCGCCCCCTCCCCCCCCCCCCCCCACAGGCCGTCTGCGACGTCCCCGCAGCAGCCTTCATGCCAGAGCTAATCGCCGCCTACCCGCACGCCAAAATAATCCTAACCCAACGCCCGCCCGACGCCTGGCACAAATCCGTCACCGACACCATCCTGCGCTTCTTCACGCCCCCCTCCCCCATCGTCGCGCTCCTCCGCGCCCTCGATCCCACCCCGAGGATCAGCCCCCGCCTCCTCCAGCTCATCTTCGACGGCGTCTTCGGCGGCCGCGACCGCTTCGTCACCCACGGCAAGGAGACCTACGTCCAGATGCACGACGAGGTCCGCCGGCTGGTCCCCGAGGATCGCCGGCTGGATTATCGCTTGGGCGAGGGCTGGGAAAGGTTGTGTGCTTTTTTGGGCGAGGATGTGCCCGAGGGTGATTTTCCAAGGGTTAATGAGACGGCGGAGTTTGGGGAGCGCGTAATGATTATGAACAGGCAGGCGTTGGGGAGGGTTGCGAGGAGGGTGGGGTGGTGGGTTGGTGGCGTGGTGGTGCCGGTGGTGGGGGTTGCGTGGTTTGTTTATGTGGGTGGGGCGTGAGTGAGTGGTGGGTTGGGCGAATGGCGGTGCGGCGGGAAGGAGTGGAAGGGGTGAGGGGAGGGTGGAGACTCCGTCAGGGCACGGGCGTAGAGTCGTGGCTACGTTCACACGTCCGTTGTGACGGCGCCCCGTCAGGGCTTGATCGCTTGGGGCAGGGGTGGTCAGCTGTCATGATTTAGCGGAACCAGGAGGGATGGCCTTGTTGAGGACGTTTGACAGTGTACGTGGTCTGCACCGTACCATAGGAAGCTAGATGAACATTCTTCTCATTCATCATGCATTGTGGTCTTCGCACATTTTCCAAATATTCACGTCAAAGTGCATACCACAAACCAACAAATCGTATCCAGCTCACGGGGCTTATATCCCGAGCTTCCTCCTACCCGTCTCCGAAAACGCCCTTCAACCCCAAAACTCCCCAACCACACCGCACGCCATCCCCCATATCCCCAGAGAATTAAACATGTTCAATCGGCTCCTCCGGCAACAAGCTCTCCCTCCTCCCCGCCTCCCTCCCCCTGCCCTTCAAACAGACCCTCAACGGCGGCCTCACCATATCATTGAACAAAAACGTGCCGTAAACGAGCAGAACGAAGCCGAGAATCTGCAACCACTTGAACGACTCCCACCCCAGCGCCAGCGAGACGAGCCAGATGAACAGCGTGCGGCAGGTATCGATGGTCGAGCGCGCCGTGGCGCTGACGGTGCGGGTGACGGAGAGGCCGAAGAAATTGAACCCCCTACGATCACGGTCAGTCAGTCTGACGAACATACGAGCCCAACGAGAGGGATGACGTGAGAAGAGAAGGACAACAAACCCAATACTGCACATAATCAACACGCTCGACACCGCAATAGCGCGATAGTGCGTCAACTCGCGCCACCCCTCGCGCGCGTCAAAATAGCCATACCGCCCAGCGTCGGTGCGCCCCACGGCCAGATGCAGCACCGCCATGCCCACCACCGTCACCCCGAACCCGAACACCCCCTCCCACCCGACCACCTTCAGCGGCTCCAGCGCGTACTGCTCGAGAATATACTCCTCCAGCACGAACTGCGCCGCGGTGAAGACCTGTGCGCCCGCGATCAGCAGCACGCCGACGACGGTGCGGAGCGCTTCGGGCGTCTGTGATACCACTACGACGTTCCGCGCGACGGCCCGGAGGAGGATAGCGGGCGACGACGACGAGGGGGTGGAGGGTGCCAAAGCGCCAGCGAGGCCGACGATGCCGACGCCCAGCACGACGACGAGCAGCGCGCTCCACTGGTAGAGGGCCAGCCGCCGGCGGAGGAACAGCACGCTGAAGAGGCCGACGAACAGCACGAGTGCGCCGCGCGTCATCTGGTAGATGCTCGCCGCTACGAAGAGTAGGCCGACGTTCATCAGCGTCGTCCCTGCGATGTCGCAGCATGCTGGTAGCGCGAGCACCACGACGCGCCATCCGATTAGTGGGCGTCGCCCGTCTGCGTTCGGTACCAGCGGCTTTACGGCGGGACTGGCGGCTTCCTGCGCTGAGGGCGTGCGGTCCAGCACGCTGTCGTCGTCTTCCGAGTCCAGCCCGCCGTCGGCGGCGGAGCCGGAGTTGACGGGGTGATAGCCGCCGTGCAGCATCGGCGCCGCGGGCGCGAAGTACCGCTTGTAGAGGGCAAAGGCCGCCACGACCAGCCAGCAGCCCATCTCGCCGACGAACATCTGCGCGCTGGGAGGCGGGCTGTCAACGGTGCAGTTCTGCTTGGTGACTAGGTGGGGGAGGAGGACGGGGAGGACTCACGTCTGGATGACGGGTTGCTCGAAGTGGTGCCGCTTCTTGGGGTCGGGGGAGTGGCAGTTGCGCACGCATTGCAAGTCCTGCGGGTTCATATGTATGTAAGTGGACTGTGGTCGGGATGAGGATGGGATGGGATGTTGGGGAGGGGCGTACTTGGTATTTGGTGAGGAGGGTGTTGCAGACGCCCGTCAGGAGCATCATGGCGACGAGGAGGGGAATGGTGGTTTTGGTCGACATGGTTGCGGGTGAGGATGTGCTCGTTGACTGAAGGAGAGGCGGCGTGTGTGTTTTGGTGTGGAGTCGACTTGTTATGGCATTGCAGATCAAGGGTGTACTCTCTGTTGTTAGAGTATCATGGTGATCACTTGACCGTGTTACCCTAAGTATGGTAGATCAAGGGTACCGAGTCAAGGCGGCTTATTGAGACCAGCATGCGGGCTCGGCTCGGCTGCTTGTTGTTCCATTGCACGTGATCTGTATGACTACGGCAGACTGCAAGTCTACTGCTGCAGAATTACCAAGCCGGCAATGCTTTCTTGTGTCGCATGTACTCCGTATAGGCTTGGAAGCCCACCATAGGTTTGGCCGCACCATAGTAAACCTCCTCTCCTTTCATCTTCAACATCATCGTAATCGTACCTCATTCTCACACATGATCTTAGGACGACGTCGAATAAAGCACCTGCTGACAAAGACATGCGCCGTCATCACTCTGACCCTCGAACCCCGAGAACATAATGATGAAAAACACGAGACAAGCTTCATCCAAGTATATGCTTCAGTTCAGAACATTTTTAACGCCCTATAACGGATGTAGCCACGTGTAGAGAGCAATTCCTGGCACGTAAGGCATAGTGAATGTCCATAGAGTACAGCATCAATCTTTTGTATAGCGGGACAAGATTCCAACCCTCGCCCGAACCACCATGTACTGATCTCACTTTTAAAAGATGCTCAAAAATACGGTAGCGAACTCTGCACCATACTGGGCGCGCTGATATGTGCTCTCATGCTCGCGCTTTTTTCGCTGTTGCGACTGTCTTGATCGTTGTGACCAGGTAGTACACGCCTCCAACCATCGCCCCTGGAACTGCGTGCCGGTCTTGCCGAGTCTTTCGCCACCATAGGGGAGCCGCTGTCTGAGAGTATCCGAATTATAGCCGAATGGCCATGAGCATTTGCCACGTACAACGGGCAATTTCCTGCCGCATCGTGGGCTTCCGTGTTAGCCCCTCTCTGCACTAATAGCTCGACTAGAGGAGCTGAGCCACGAGCGGCAGCGAAGTGTAGAGGCCGTCTGGCGGAGTTATCCTCGGCTTCAATATATGCACCGGAGCTCAGGAGAAGCTGGATCACATCTAGACTGGCCTCACGGCAGGCGTGATGCAGTGGTCCGAGCGTAGAGTGACACCTTGCTTCGATCAAGGCGCCCTTCCTGAGCAGGAGTTCAACCACCGCGAAATGGTCCGACCTTACAGCGAAATGCAAAGGTGTCATTCCGTCTTTGCTCGAGGAATTGACCGATATGCGCTTCTGCAGCAAGAGATCAACGACTTCAACGTGGCCGTTCGAGCTTGCCAAATGCAGCAGGTTCATGTCTCCTTCTGATTTGTGCTTCGTTGAAGCCTTCTTCTTCAAAAGAAGCTCCACAACTTGACTCCGACCGGCAGAACAAGCACAAGCCATGGGACTGTGAGAATCCTTGCCAGGCGCGTTGATGTCTGCTTTCTTGCTCAATAACAGATTCACGACCCCATCATGACCCTCCTCGGATGCGTAGTGAATTGCAGCCATAAAGCTCGCATCTTTGGCATCCACGTGGGCACTGTTGCTGGCGAGAAGGTCGACCATGGCTTCATCTCCTCGCTTTGCAGCCATGTGTAGGGCTGTACGCTGTTGGCAATCCCTGGCATTGACCTTGGCTCGACTTTTCAGAAGAAGCCCCACAACGTCAATATAGCCATTATCTGACGCAATCCGTAGAGGCGTTTCATTGTTGGGTCCTTTACCATCAACGTCCGCAAGATTTTGTAGAAGCATTTCGACAACTGAATAATGACCCCTAGATGCGGCCAGGTGCAATGGTGTCATCGTAGAGGCATCACACACATCAACTTTCGCGCCGTACTGTAGCAATAGATAGACGACATCCACATTTCCACAATGGGCTGCGACCGCGAGTGCTGTACGTTTAGACTTAGAATGGCGCGCTTCTATATTAGCCCCTTGATCAAGTAACACTTCTACTTCCGCCACTGAGCCAGCCTGCGCGGCCCTGACAATCGCTGGTGCCGCCAGGGCATCTGTAGGGCTAGATCCGATGCTGATATGAAGACTGCTCTGCGACCCTCGTATGCAACGAAGAAAGCCAGAAGTAGGCGTTGTCGGTATCGAGTGAGACTGAGTTACGTGTTGTCCACCTAGACTGCGACGACTACGTTGAGTAATGCTGAGCGAAGACCAAAAAGACTTTCTCTCTGGTGCTGGGAGCCTTGACGGAAGCGAGAAAACCTTCTTGCGTCCCACCGGGCAACCTGACTCGTACAAGCGCTGTTGGAGTTGACCGTGTTGTGGACGGTAAGCTTCAACCGGTTCGGACACCACCAGATCCCGGCCTGGGAGAGGTTTTTGCTTCCGCTTGAAATCTTGTCGCTCACTTGTCGACGGTGGAAGGTGTGAACAACCCGTTTCAGCCGGGTGTCTAGCCCCACTGCTTAGGTCTCTGTTCTCTCTTGTCTCCGCAATGTTTGCCAATGATCTTGCGTGCGTCAGGGCACGCCGGTAAGCCTTAGCATTGACAATCTCGTCATCCCATTCAAACCCTTTACTATCAATGACCGAGTCTTCCTGACTGAGAGCAGATGTGCAGCCCGCTTCCGAGCTGGCGGCACTCATGGTGGCTTTCAGGCTACTCGTGTTATCCACAACTTTCTGGATAATATCCTTATTGGCCGCATTTCGAAGGAGTCTCCCCTGCTCCGCATTCGTTCGACTTCAACCCATATCAGAGTGTCGACCTTCAACAACTCCTAGAAAATCACTCACCAATGAGCAGCCTGGAGCAGAAGCTGTAAGGCAGCTACCTGGGCGTGCAATCGATCCTGGTGCTCTTTCATGCTGGATTCGCTCCATGCATATTTAGCTCGAGTACTGAAACGCAGGTTGAACTGGGAATTTGAGGCAGTCGTTCCGCTCAATGCTGCAACTTCCTCCGCCAAAACAGTCATAGCCACTTTGCACCCGTCTAAAGAGACGTGTAGCCCATCCACTAGCTCCGCTTCCGTGGGTGCGCCGACAAGGTTGAACTCAACCCAGTCCCGAATCTGATTCAATGCAGACTTGACAGTGGAGAGCTCTCCGATTAGCAGTCGGATCCTCAGATCAGCATCGGAGAATCTGCCACGAAGATCGGAGAGACCTTTGACGGTGAACGTGATTGCCGAGACAATGGTGCCAGAGGCACTTATCAAACCCACGATCGATGCTGGATCCATATTGCTTCGGGCCTAAGATTGATCCGAATGTAGTCCAGATTGGCGTGTGAATCTTTCAGTCAGGGTCGCTGGGGGTCTCCATGGATGAATGGTAGTTGCCTTGCAGCATCAGAACCAACTTTCAAACTGAATCGGGCAATAGCAATGATAAATCTGACAGAGAAACAATACAGTTTAAGATTGGATAACGCCGCAGGAGATTGAGTATAAGTTCTGCTCCTAGACACACATAAAGGGACACAGTTCATCGAGCCTCTACTAGACGAACTGAAGAGGATTGGAGTCCTAGGTAAGCCTGCCGTTAACGCTCTTACTGAACAGTTGGTACGATTTGCAGAGCCACCCCCACAGCGAGAGGATGGTGAGCAGTCATTGTATGTGCTCGACAGATCTACCGATAGCCGCCCCCAATCAGGTTGCGGCAACGGGATCGCCGCAGTCTACCACTCGTGCCTCGTAGGGGCGAAAAACAAGCATAGCTGAACTTCGCACGTCTGTACTGCAAGCCACAGCGTTGAATGGACAGGGAAACCTAGCTCTCGAGTACGCCACATCCGGGGTTTAGGAGCACAGCTTCACTTCAGAACACAAGATATGAAGCTGTGATTGTGTCCAAAAACATGGAAGTGAGTCTGAAATCACAAGTGTGTTCATTGACTGTCTTTCGAAATGGGTTTGCTTACATAAAGCTTTGCTGACTCAGACTAGAAAATCCCAGCGTGTCGTTCGTCTCGTCAGTGACTGTTGTACCAAGTACCCATGTATTGGGCAGTGTTGTAAGCTTGAAGACTCTGATCCTGCGATCACCTTGGTAGTGGATGATGGGACTAGGTAGGTGTAAGGTATTGAAAAAAGGTTTTGCAATTATGGCTCGAGAATGCCGCTACGATATAGAATATGAACGGTTTGGTTTATGGCCATTACCAAAGCACTAGGCATCTAGTTCACATCGTGAAGAGGTAGAACAGCGCTCATTCATAAATTTGTCGGGAGTCTGGTATAGCCGCAGCTACGTATAGATACAGATCGGGGATGTGACGCAGCGAGAACGGAGAATGTGATGGTGAAAGGCCCCCGACGGGGGGTACAGTAAGGAGAGAACGAAGTGATATCAATTGGTCATCCTCAGGGTCAACGACTGTGAGAAAGGGGAAGAGGAAATGTAAAGTGATTAGTGAGGAGCGAAACTTTTGGTCTTTGTAGATGAGCACGGAGGGTTGGGGTGTAGGAACGACGAAAGCTCTAGGCATCAGCTGACAAAAGATGGACTTCGAGCACGCTGAATCGCACAAGAACATCATGACTCGTTACCACGGCTCGTGCGACCAGATGAGCACATCTCAACGCTGCGTGAGGATCCAGAGGAAAATAGAACGGTCCGACTTAAGAGGAGGCACCATGACTTCAGTGTTCGTGGGGAAAGGAAAGGATGGCGCTTTTGGATAGGAAAGACATAAACGGTCGTAGAAGGTAGAACGTCCGAACCCTTGTATGCTGTCGCAGGCAGCACGTACACCCTCAGCTGGCGAACAGGAATTTCTGGTGAAAGTTGAAAGCGCATGCGGAAGCTCACATTGGCGTCGCTGTTTTCCGATCGGGAGCTTCCAATTAGATCCTCCGGATATGTAGACCTTGAAGTTTTATTCCTGCGGTTGTTGGCTCCTTCGCATCTTTTCAGCCTCGAGATTCTCGTAAAGCAGGTACAAGGCCTTCTCATTGGCACTCGCGACTCCCATGATGGTAAACATCCTCTCGCCAGTCTCGTCATGCGGCGCTTTCGCGATCGAGATGCGAGCACCAGAGCTTTTGCGTATCTCACTGATTTTGCTGCCTCCACGTCCAATGATGCAACCAACCATATCCGCGGGAATGCTGATGTTTTGGGATTGTATCTCTTCTCCATCCTCACTCGTCATTGGCTGGCCACGGTTCGCGGCGTCCGAGTTCGACCGCCGGTTGTAGGATCCTCCCGTATTGTCACTGAAATCGGTCCCGTTGCCTGTGCGGTTGTACGAGCGGTTACCGCCGCCGTACCCAGAACCTCCAGCAGGAGCATTCAGGCCACCCCCACGCCCGGCCTCAGCTCTCACGGCAGGATTGTAGAGCACAGTTCCGGTACCGCGTTGCCAATCATCCACGAGACACTTCCCGATCTCCCAGACAGCCTTCTGGATACCGTCCGGTGTGCCCTGAACCTCCACAATCCTCTCGGTCGATTGAGGAAGCATTTCTTTCTGAGCCACCATACGGACACCGGAGACATCCTGGATGTGCTTGATCTTCAGCCCCTGCCGGCCGATGATGGTGCCCATTTGGTTATGAGAAATCAGGAGACGGACAGCTGTCAAATGATATATCAGCAGATGCTCTTCACCAGATTGCCAAATCGGTCGCGAAACCACGAATGGACTAGGCCCGGGCCAATATGGCACAGAGATCATGCCTGCTTCATTTGCAGACTGGTAGATTGAATTGGTTGACTTACGATGCGTGCCATTCGTAGAGATAACCCCGCCCATGCCCATCTGCGGTGCACCCTCCAACAGACCCTTGGCAATGATAGCATATGCTTTGGAGAGGCCTTCCAATGAGCCGGTGACCGTCAAAACACGATCGTGAACGCCGTGAACGACTTTACTAACTCCTGCCTTGACGCCCGTCTCATCGCGGAGGTCGGCCACATTCTTCCCGGCCTTACCGATGATGACGCCAGCTTCTTTGGAGGAGACGATTGCGCGTAGTGTCAGTTGTGACTGAGCATACTCCTCTTCCGTCCGAGGTGCAGGGTCACCGTCGGGACCGACGCGATTGTCGTCGCCAGCGTCGTTCAAACCCATACGACCCACTGAATCTGCAATGCCAGAGGTGTCCTCATTTCGGATATCTGCACTGGCCATCACGGAGAGCTATGAGATGCAGTGTACTGTTGTTCTTTGGTCACGGCAAGAATGTTTGACGTGTTATAGCACGTTGATGTCCAACGGTACACGTCTCGAGCTTCAGTGTTAGCTGAACAGATGTTTTGAACAGATGTGCAGCTCGCCAGGAAGTTGTCAAGCTAAGATGTCGTCGTCAGCTAACACGCACTCCTGCAATCGTTCCCTCACCAGAGCAACGTACCAAGAACACTGAGATTTGCAGATAGGCAGATTCGGTTCACGAGGCGGCTGATTGGGAGAAGATGGGTGAAGGTACGAGCCGATGTAGAATGAAGGATGAGGAGGCGTAATTAGGGCGTGGGTGCGTAAAGAGGTTAGTTAGTTCGCAAGAAGAAGGCTGGTGATAACGGTAAGTTTTTTTGGGCAGCTGCGGTGAATATTGACGCACGAGAACATCGCGTGTAGCTTTTTTCGTTCGCGCAACACCATTTCATAATTTCATAATTTCATGTTGCATAATTCATTATTCATAGTGGCTGCCTGCCCGCCACTGAACCTCACACACAACAATGTAACAATAATATACCATACCTTAACTACCAGGCAGGTTATATTTTGCAGCTCTATTTCGCTCTCAAGATTGATAACGGCACGAGGACAAGTTTCATCAACCAGCTTCTTCTGGTTTGGAACGTCGAGACCCGAGCTCAAAGATATCTTATACCCATATCTCTAATCAGTAATTTACATCACTGGAAATGCCGACATTTCAGGCAGACGACAGCGCTAATCATAGGTGCTAGAGCACACCTAGCAAGTTCGGGGTTGACCTCCTCTCCCTCGGAGACGCCCCCACAGAGATCCGGACGGCCTGGTTGGTGTTTATTCCCCGAACACGTAGACCCCTGTGCTGCAAGCCATCGGCTGATCGAGTTGGCCCCCGCCAGCCACGATGAGTGGGGGTTTATTATTAGCCTTCGAAGTTCGGTGCTATATGAACACGCTGTAAAGTCTTGGGCTACTCCTGAAGCATCCCCGTACTCACACGCGACGGATTCTGCGTGGCCTGATCATGAGGAGAACAAGGCTCGATGACTGACATACAACTACAGTGTGTGTATGTACAGCTTGCAAACAGAAGGGCATCCTCGCTCCTGCGTACGTGCATATCCCCGTGAGCTTATTTCTGAGCCTCAAATACGACTTTCTGGACCTTCATCTTGTCGAACAGATCGTAGCCTTCCACGGCCTGCGACAGAGGCATGATCTTGTCAGACATGAACCTGCGTGCCACTGTCAGCTGGTTCCGGTGGGACTGCTTTGGATACCCACCCTAGAAGGTGCTGCTTTTGTTTCAGCATATCCAATGCTTGAGGGAATATGGACCGCACTGGACACCTGCCCATCTGGATCCTGAGGTTCTTGCCGTATGCTTGGTTCCCGCTCCACGGGATCTGCAGAGTTTCAGACAATCATCGTGGAGAGCTAGAGTGTGATACGCACCTCGCCGTTGTGGACGCCCACACTACTTATGACACCCCAAGGTCTAAGTAGCTCAAAGCCCATCTTCAGCGCCGGACTCAAGCCGACCACTTCGATGACAACGTCCGCCCCCCGGCCGTCAGTCAATTCTTTCACCCGCTTATCAAGTCCTTCGCGATCCGTCTTCAAGTTCCATGGTTCTGCACCCAGTGATTTCGCCAGGTCCAGTCGCGGCTGAACGGAATCGACGGCGAGGAGATGCTTGGGATTGTAAGATTCCGCATTGATCAAGGCGCAAAGCCCCACAGGCCCACAGCCGATGACGACCACCGTAGCATCGGCAATCTGCTGCGTCGATAGGTCCTTGAATGCGTTGTGCGCAGCAAAATATCCTCCTCGCTGTCAGATCCATTGTCTCTCCAAAAATGGCGAGGGATTGTCACCGGTAGGGAAGATATCAGCCATTAAAACGAGCGCATTATCCTCAATCCCCTCCGGAGCTTTCATGACCGTCGCATCCGCCAGCGGCACTCGGACCTGCAGCAGATCAGCCAACCCTCCCGCTTCATATGTGCACTGACGTTCTGTCCATACGTATTCCGCCTGAGCTCCATCCAGCCCCGCAGTCCCAAACAACAAGCTCTTGGCGCACCGCGACGAGTATCCGTTCCTGCAATAAAAGCACTCGCCACTACTCCCCACATATCAGGCGCGCATCCCAACCGCCGAGCACACAAACGACAAGGACCCTCACCAAGAAATGGTAAACGGCGAAACCACCTGATCCCCTTTCTTGAACCCCTTCACCTGCGACCCCACCTCCTCCACCGTCCCTGTGAACTCATGTCCTAGCCCCACCCGTCAGCTCCCCTCTCCCCAGGACATCCCCTTGTCCGCCGCGGCGGCTGCTCGCTCACCCATGATGAAGCCTGTCGGGCTCGGCTGGTGGCCACGGAACACATGCAGCTCACTACCCTCCCGCACACGTGCACCGCCCCGTCAGCCTCCTGTCGCTGAAGCCGATAATGACACGCAGAGCAGCGGGATGGAGAAAGCTCACCTCCCACAGAGCGCCGAGTAGATCACCTTGACGACGATGTCCGTCTGGTCCTGGATCTTCGGCACCGGCCGGTCCTCGACGGCGATCTTGTGCGGGCCTTTGAAGATCACTGCCCGCATCGTGTCTTTCGCCATTACTCTTTTCTTTTCTGTTGGTCGAATTCCGATGTGACGGTTGTGATGTCGGTAGGTGTAGGCTTAGTTGGATGTGTGTGTTGTTTATCGAATCGAATCTTTTTGCAGGTTGATTGAATGGAAAGTTGAGCTGTCGAGGTGTGGATTTGATGATGGAGGTCATGGTGGGGTCGCGGCCGTGCCCCGCAATGCGGGAAGCCGGCGAAGCGGTAACGGTACGGGTACCGCGGCCTTAGTTAGATCCCTGCTCGATCTGGGGTTTTGGCATCAGTGAATCTCTTGCTTAAGTAAATGAATGCTCATCGATCCGAGAGTACCCTTCCGCAGCACTGATAGCGGTCCGCAGGATGTAATGGAAAGAAGCTCATTCACGTGTGATAACATAACACACCCCAAGCCGCCGACCCCGGGCCTTTGAATGTAAACAACAAAAGATAGCACCAGTCGCCAGACCAAAAAACCCCCTACAACTCCAACCTAACCGCAAACCCGCAACCCCACCCCGTCCCATCCCATCCCGACCTCCAGCCCAGAAAAACTCCCTGCCCGGTCCCCCCCCAACACCCT
>JAABUJ010001267.1_pt1 | contig 38468 bp, 42 predicted proteins | sample 5559131 | NCBI WGS metagenome assembly JAABUJ01 (sample SAMN10711875, study PRJNA513366) | rock metagenome | isolation source: Antarctica rocks | place: Antarctica: Victoria Land, Mt New Zealand nord | collected 2016-01-07 | reverse complement strand
CGCCTGCGCCGAGCCCGACAAGTTTCGCCCATCACCAGACTCACTCACACCACCATGATACCGCCCACGCCACCAAGCACAGTTAACACTGTGTTACACCGCACTATTTGCCGCGCGCCGTAATACCGGCGAAGCGCAGCGGCTCCTACTCGTCGCGCGATGCCGCACTCTGGTTGGAAGTTGGTCCAGAGGCGGGCGGTTCGATGGCGCAGAGGCCGCGTCAGCGTTGAGGATGGTCGTCGTCTGAGACCAACGGCGAGCGCCGGCGGATGGCGTCCAGCTCATCCGAGGGCAGTTGCGCAAACGCTACCTCTCGGAGCTGTGCCAGCTCGGCAAACTGCGCGGCGGTCATGTGCTCGGTCATGCGTCGACGCCCTTCGGTGAGCTCGCTTAACTACTCGGTGCGTCAAGCGGTTCTTCATGGCGGTCGTCTCCTTGATCAGCTTGTTCGGGCATGCATGCTGGGCTGGCCTCGAGCGCTTGCAGGCCGCGGCGCCGTCGCCGTGCCGCGGCGATGGAGCGCTCGACGTGCTCCAGCTGGCGCCGCACAACAGCTCGCGGGTCGTGGGGGTTGTCCACCACGCCGGCAACCTCGGCCAGTGTTAGCCCAAGGTGGCGCAGAACGAGAATCTCGTACAAGCGCTGCAGGTTGGCGGGGTGTAGCCCGGTGTCCCGCGCCGGAGCGCTCCGAGGGCACCAGCAGCCCGAAGTCGTCGCCGGGATGTGGTGCCGGAGATCGTTTGCCGGGTGGCGCAGGGGAGCCGTAGGCGACCGGAGGGAATCGGCGGGCGCGCCGTCGTTGTCGGGGGTGCCTGACCCTGAGCTGACCGAGCGCCCTCGTCGTCGGCGCTTTACGGCCGAGTACAAGCTGGGCGTGTTGCGTGAGGCCAAAGCGTGCACGCACAAGGGCGAGATCGGCGCGATGCTGCGCCGCGAGGGCTTGTACACGTCGCACTTGACGGCGTGGCGCAAGCAGCGCGATGCCGGCGCGCTGGTGGGCCTGGCGCCGCGCAAGCGCGGGCCGCGTGGCCCGAGTGCCGAGGAGGTCGAGGACATTTTGCAGCCGAATCCAGCGTGTGATAAGCGGGGTTATGTCAAGCGGTCGGACGCGCAGCCGCCGATCGTACAGCGGGCGCCCTGCTGCGCAAATCCGCCGGGCGCCCCCCATGTCCGGCAGGAGATCGCGTCGCTGTTGCGCACCATCGCCGCGACGGCAATCGCCAACGATCTACCGGTCTACACGTGCAACCCAGCGACTTCGGAGGTATCGAAGAGCTCGACGTCGTCGCCGTGCCAGCACCCCACCCCAGATAACCGAGGCCCGATCACGCCAGCTCCCCGGTACTGACACGATGGCCGCCATCGCTTGCGCAACGCGCGAGGGCCAGGAGGCCAACGGCCTCCCAATTGGAGCACGCCCCATATGAGCTAGGGACTGGCGGTGCTCAGGCGGCAACCGGCGCTGCGACGGAGGGCTCATAGCGCGCCAGCGCCTCAAAGAAGCCGCGGTAGACGGCATAGGTCCAGCGTCGGTCGAGCGCGTCGAACGCGGCGTGGCCGCCGCCCGGGAGGATCCAGACCCGCACCCGGTCGTTGCCCGCTGCCGCTTCCTCGAGCATCCGGGCGTGCTCGACGGGGACAATCGGATCGTCCTCGGCGTGGAGGATGAGCACGGGCACCCGCGCGTCGGCGATGTGGTTGACGGCCGAGGAGCGCTCGTAGATCTCGTCGGTAGAGAGCCCATAGTGGGGGGAGACCACCGTGTCCATCAGCGCGTGGAAGTCGGCCACCTTAGACGGCCAGCCGAGGTTGCGCACCCTGGAGACCAGCATCACGTCGAAGCCGCGCGAGAACAAGTAGAAGGGATCGCGCACGGAAAGCTTGCTATCGAGGTAGGCAGCCGCCATCCGCGTGTCGCCGGGACCCGAGATGGCGAGGATGCCGCCGTCGACTGCCTCATCCACCCCGTCGTTGTGCGCGGCGTTCATCCCCGCGGAGGCGCCCAGCGAGATCCCCAGGACACCCACGCTGGTCGAACCAAGCCCCTTGAGGAAGCGCGCGGCACCGATGACGTCCTCCCCCTCCTTCCAGCCGCCGGTGTTCGGCGCGGGGGTGAGCAGCTCGCTTAGCCCGAAGCTGCGCAGGTCGATAACGGCGACGTTGAAACCCCAGTCATAGTAGGCGCAAACCGCGATCTCGCGCACGTAGTCAAATAGGCGCGAGCTGAGGAGGCCGTGCACGACGACGACGCCGGGTCGGGGCTCCTGGTGCACGCCCACCACGGCAGCGAGCGGCTCGCCATCCCCGCCGTTGAAGACGCGGTGCTCGAACTGACGGGGATAGGCATAGCCGAAGTTCACAGTCTGTCGCTTCTGGGTGAGCATGAACAGCGACAGGTCGACCAGGCCCTTGCGCAAGGTCGCCCACGCGGTCGGACGCAGCCGATGCGGGATCGCCTGCAGCTCCGCCACGACGACATCCAGCGAGCGCTCGCCCGGCGCCGGGCGTGGCAGCTCACCGAGGTCGCGGCTCGCCCGGCCAAGCCGCTTCGCTATCCGGCCGGCGAGGTGCTGCCCTGCGAGCCAGAACGGGAGCATCACGACGCCCACGACGACGTTCGCGGCCTTAGCTGCCCCGTGGAGTACGCGATCCTGCCGGCGCGTCGTGGCCAGCGATTCCCACATGCCAACCGAGCCTACCGCGCGGCGGTGCGGAGCGCTTGCTCAGGTCTTGGTGGGCGATGGCCATGAGGTGGGGGCTCACGCCGAGGATGCCGGGTCACGCACCGCCCGGGCGCCGACACCTTCGCCATTCGGATGCCGTCCCAGGCTTCATGGCGCGCTCGCCTGCCCGCGTTCAGGGGATCGCCTTCCACCCCGTGGCGACCTCCCGACTCCTCGCCGAGCTTGACCATCGGGGGATCGCCCACTTCCCGCCGGAGACCTTCCCACCGGGCGCATCGCCAGACACGGGCGCGATGTGGACAAACGTGACCCTTGAACGCCTCTCCAACCCGGCAACGACCATCTTCACGTGCGAGTACCACATCCCTGGGGTGCACGACGTGTACGACCACGACTCCCGGCAAGCTTCCCTCGCCCCTTGCCGGACACCGAAGGCAACCTGCTCGCGCTGAACGAGATCGTGAACTGACGTCGGCCGTCGCCGTCCCGGCGGTTGGACCTATCGGAGACCCAACGGCGGGCGACACGAGCGCCCCCACATCACGAGCGGTCCCGCCAGCCGTATTCCGTTTGCGGACGAGGCGTGGTGCGACGACAGCACTGTCAGGCGCGGCATACGGTGATGTATGCTGGTGCTGTATGTCGGCCACTCGCACCCAGGTCTACTTCACCGCGGAGCAGCGGCGCCGCATCGACGCCTTCGCCCGGCGTGAGGGCAAGACGCTCGCCCAGGTGGTGCGTGAGGCTGTGGACGCCTACGTCGCCCAGGCGCCACCCGAGCTCGACGCCGTGCTCGCTGAATCGTTCGGCTCGATGCCCGACCTGGGGGTGGCGCCCCGCAGCGAGTGGGACCGTGGCTACGGCTGAGGTCCTGATAGACAGCGACGTGCTGATCGACCATCTCCGTGGCGATCGCCGGCTCTCGACAGACCTCCAGCACCTCGGTGTCTCGGTGGTCTCCCTCTGCGAGCTGTTCGCTGGGCGAGACGACCCGGATCGACTGCGCCGCTTCTTGGCGGCGATGATCGCCCTGCCCATCGACGTGACGATCGCCGAGTTTGCCGGACGCACGCGACGCGATACCGGCATCGCGACACCCGACGCCCTTATCGCGGCGACCGCCCTGACGCACCGCATCCCGGTCATGACCCGCAACCGACGCCACTTTGACCGTGTCGCCGACCTGCACGTCATCGCACCCGGCTGAGCATCCAGGGCAGAGTCCTGGCGCAGCCAACGGCCCTCCCCTCATGGAAAGGCCGCTACATGCGTTTCCACTACTGAAAGTATTTCACGTGGCTCGCACTCGCACCGGCCGGACGCAGCGCCTACCAAGCGCACATCGACGCCTTGCGTGCGATCGCCGGCGCAGCCTTGGAGCCACCCAAACCCAGAACGTCCGCAACCGCAGACGCCTAGCCTAGTCGCCCGGCGTAGCGCGCAGCGGCCGAGACATCTCGACGAGCACTCGACGCTTCCCCAGCGCGTGGCCGCCCCGTCTCCACCGAAGCAAGCGCCTCCAACGGCGTCAAACGCCCGCCTCTAGGGGAGGCGGGCGGTCGGCGCGGAGGCGGACGACGACATCCCCACCCACCCTTGTCACTGCTCGTCACCCAGCCTCGCGCTGCCGAGGATGTAGGGCATCGGCGGCTCCCCGCCCGCGCGCATCACGAAGCGCCGCACCCCAGACAGGTCGAAACCCGCAGTCCGGAGGCCGGCGAGAGTGTCGCGCGCAGGGTGACAGCCGCCAAACGCCCGTGGCCAGAACGTGGCCTGCGCAGCGCGCTGAGCCGCCTTGGCGATGGGATTCTCGGCGATGACGTGCTCATAGACGCGCAGCTCCCCGCCCGGGCGCAGCACGCGCCGGACCTCGGTCAGCGCGCGCTGCTGATCGGGTACGGAGCACAGCACCAGAGCCATGACCACCGCGTCGACGGAACCGCCCTCGACGGGCAGATGCTCAGCGTCGCCGCCCACGACGCTGACGCTGACCGACGCCTTGACCGCCGCTTCGACGGCGCGCGCGCGAAGGTAGGGCTCGGGCTCGACGGCCACCACCTCGTCCACCGAAGCGGGATAGAGCTTGAAGTTCGGCCCGTTTCCGGGCCCGACTTCGACGATCCGTCCCACGAGCCCGTCGAGCAGGCGGCGTCGAGCACGCACGACCGGCTCGGTCTCGCTGCGCGAGAGCACGTGGTGGTAGAGCCACGCGAAGAACGGGTTGCGGACATCCGGCCGGTCAGGCGGGCCGGTGGCGGGCGCGGTCGGGCTCACCCGCGGTAGCCGTACGCTCTCGAAGCGGTCATCTCGCCTCCGATTTTACGGCGGTCGTCGGGCGGCCGGCGACGCAACATCGATGTGCGCGGTCGGGGCGAGGATGCCGCGAAGGCGCGTGCGTCGCGCACAGCAGCGCGCACGCGCCACGGACTGTCCGGCGTGAACCGCGGACTGCGCCGCCTCGCATACTTCCCATGAGCCCGATCCGTATCCGACGGGCGCTGCGCCGCCGCCGTCACTCGCTGGCTGCGCTCACGGTCATGCTGACGCTCGGCGCAGCGGTGGCCATCCATCACGGCGCGCCCGCCAACATGGACGCGATGCCCGGCCATGCCGTCTGTCTCGCGGTGCTCGCCATCGGCGGCGTCGCCCTCATCGCCGTCGGCCGCCGGCAACGCCGCCCCCTTCGCCCCCGTCTCGCGCTCGCCGCCCTCCCCTGGCCACCCTCAATTCCGCGGACGGCCCGTTCAATCCCGGCGCGGGCGGGCCCCAGCGTGCTTGAGGTCCTTCGGCTCTGATCCTGGCCGCGACGGCGCCTTGCGCCGTCAGCATTGGCGGGCGCTGACCGCGCGCGCCCGGACTTCAGGAACTAAAACGCAAGGAGAAACCACATGACAACCCGTCCCGTGCGCTGGCTGATGCTCGCCGCCGTGATCGCTGCCGCGATCACCACCGGCTGCTCCAGCTCCAGCACCAGCTCCAAGGCCAACGGCGCCGACAAGGCGTTCGTGGCCGAGATGATCCCCCACCACAGGCTCGCCGTCCAGATGGCTCAGATGGCGCAGACCCATGGCCAGCACCCCGAGATCAAGTCCCTCGCGAACAACATCACCGCATCACAGAACCGGGAGATCGCTGAGATGACCACGATCGCACCGACGATCGGCGCGCGCATCGACAACCAGGCCAACGGGCAGATGACCCCGGCGATGGGTCAGAACGCCCAGGTCCTGGGCATCTCGATGGACGCCATGGGCATGGCGATGAACATGGCCCAGCTCGACGGCGCCAAGCCGTTTGACCGTGCCTTCATCGACATGATGACCCCCCACCACCAGGGCGCGATCGCCATGGCCAAGGCCGAACTGGCCAAAGGCCAGGACCCCCGGCTGCGCGCCCTGGCCACCAGCATCATCGCCGACCAGACCCGCGAGATCAGTCAGATGAGCAGCTGGCGCATCGCCTGGTTCGGCGGCCCGGTCCCGCCCGGCGCGATGCACGCCGCCTGACGCAGCGATTGGGCGGTGGGCGCGGGTCGCTCACCGCCCAACGCCATGCCCGCCGGGCCACCTGAGCGTGGCGCTGAGCCGCGAGCCGGCCTCGTTGAGCTCCTCTCAGCCGACCCGACAATCGAGATCGTCGGCGGGACGCGAAGCGGTCGAGCGAGCCCGCCGGCTGGGGCGAGACATCGTGCTGATGGACGTCCGCATGCCCGACCCCGACGGAATCGCGGCGACCCGCGAGCTGTCGGGCGCCGCTCCTGGCACAAGAGTCCTGATCCTGACCACCTTCGAGCAGGACGACTACGTGTTCGGCGGACTTCGCGCCGGCGCCTCGGGCTTCCTGCTCAAGCGAACCCGGCCCGAGGAGCTGATCGCGGCCGTGCACACCGTCGCCGCCGGCGACTCGCTGCTCTCGCCCTCCGTCACTCGGGTGGTCATAGACCGCGTGGCCCAGCAGCCGACTCCCGAGCTCGCCGACCAGGGTACGAGACCGGCGTGAACCGCCCGGCGGCCGCCGGCGAGCGAACGACTCCGGAGCTACGCCCTCGACTTCCCCGCCTGCGCGTTGATCGTGCTCGGTCGCGCGTGACGGCGCGTCGACCAGTTCTCATCCCCGGCGCTCAGCCGCGGCGCATGAGGCGACCCACGGCGGCCATGAGCTCAGCGGTCTTCTCATCGCGTTCGCCTGCGGGCTCGGCGCTGATGACGCAGTGGTGGGCGTGATCGTCGAGGAGCCCGAGGGCGACCTTGTCCAGCGCCGCCTGCACCGCGGAGATCTGGGTGAGCACGTCGATGCAGTAGCGGTCGTCCTCAACCATGCCCTCGATTCCTCGGACCTGGCCCTCGACGCGCTTGAGCCGGGCGAGAAGCTGGTCTTTGGTGGCGCTGTAGCCGCGCGCCGGCGTTGTCGTCTGTGCCATGCCCCATATCTTACCCACGTACCCCCGTGGGGTATGCTACGGTCAGGCCATGAGCGACGTCCTCGACGTGATCTGGCACGGGTTGCGGGATTCGTTCTTGATGGGCTGGGAGGTGTGGTGGGCGCTTGTGTTCGGCTTTGCCATCAGCGCCATCGTCCAGGCGTGGGTGCCGCGCCAGCGCATCGAGTCGGCCCTCAGCGGCGGGGGGGTCGCCCCTCTGGCCCGCGCCACCGGCCTGGGTGCCGCGTCGTCGTCGTGCTCCTACGCAGCGATCGCCATCGCCAAGTCGTTGTTCTCAAAGGGCGCCTCGGCGGCCAGCGCCCTGACCTTCCAGTTCGCTTCCACCAACCTCGTGTGGGAGCTCGGGCTGGTCCTGTGGGTGCTGATCGGCTGGCAGTTCACCATCGCCGAGTACATCGGCGGCATCGTGATGATCGTTCTCATGGCCGTGATGCTGCGGCTGTTCGTCTCCCCTGCCCTCGAGGAGCAGGCACGCGAACACGCCCAGCGGGCCGACACCGGCCACCAGCACCACATGGCCGGCGAGCAGATGACCTGGCGCCAGCGGCTGGGAAGCGTCTCGGCATGGTCGGACGTCGCGCACAACTTCCGCGGCGACTGGCAGATGCTCTGGAAGGAGATCACCGTCGGCTTTCTTCTGGCCGGGTTCATCGCTCAGCTGGGCAACGACGTCTTCAACAGCCTGTTTCTCAAGCACGCCCCGGCGGGCCTGGGGACGATCGAGAACGTCATCGTCGGCCCGATCATCGCCGTGCTCAGCTTCGTCTGCTCGGTCGGCAACGTGCCCCTGGCCGCCGTGCTCTGGTCAGGCGGGATCAGCTTCGGCGGCGTGATGGCCTTCATCTTCGCCGACCTCATCGTCCTGCCCATCCTGGCCATCTACCGCAAGTACTACGGCACCTCGTTCGCGCTGCGCATCACCGCCCTGATGTTCGTGACCATGGTGCTCGCTGCCCTGGCCATCGATGGCGTCTTTCACCTCATCGGCGTCGTGCCCACCACCCGACCGACCCGCGGCGACATCTTCGGATCGATCCAGGTCAACTACAAGCTCGCGCTCAACGCCCTGGGCGTCCTTTTGTTCGCCGGGCTGTTCTGGCTGACCGCGCGACGCGGGGTCACCGACCCGGTCTGCGGCATGAAGGTCGACCGCTCAAAGGCCGTCACCAAGAGCATCGGCGCAGAAACCTTCTCCTTCTGCTCCCAACACTGCCTCCACGCCTTCGAGGCCGAGCCCCAGCGCCCGGCAGGCTAGGCCTTGGGCAGCGAGGATCCGGCCAGGAAGAAGAACCAGCCTGCCATGGCCAGCAGGGCCACGCCCACCGAGGTGATCATGACCACGTCGAGCACCGAGCGCGGCTCGCCCCCATCGCGCTCTCCGCGCATGCTCTTGTGCCACGGGAGGCGCACGTGGACCGCCGTCTGCTTTCCCTGCAGCCGAGCGTGAGCGCGGCTGAGCGACCCGAGGGCCTTGCCCAGGACGGCGGCGGTCACGATGATGCCCAGCATCACCATGAGATAGGGGCCTAGCGAGGGCTCCGGGCTCTTGGCCAGCGCCGAGGCCAGATAGAGCCAGCCGATCGGGTTGACCAGCCACATGGCCACCGAGCCCGCCGCCATCAACGCGACGAGCCCCACGCTCGCGGCGCGCCGCGACCCGGGCGGCCGGTCGTGCGAGGGCCCGGAGACGGGCTGGCTGGCGGTGGAGTCGGCGACGGGCGTCATGGTGTCACGGTACCCGGCTGGGCGTCCCGCCGCCCGCGGTCGGGTGTTAGGCTGGGCTGGCCACCGGTGCCGGCGTCCCCCAAGCGGGGCACGCCCGCGGATCAGATCCGCGGCCCGCTCGGCGATCATGATCGTCGGCGCGTTGGTGTTGCCGCCCGGAATCACCGGCATGACCGAGGCGTCGACCACGCGCACGCCCTCGAGACCGTGGACGCGCAGCTGAGAGTCCACCACCGCGTCCTGCCCGCTGTCGCTCATGCGGCAGGTGCCCACCGGATGGTAGATGCCGCAGGTCAGCCTCCAGCTCCTCGCGCCCCACCGTGTCGGGTCCCGGCTTGAGCTCGCGCAGGATCACCGACCCCAGCGCCGGCTGGCCGGCGATCTCGCGGGCCATCTCCATCCCCGCCACCAGCGAGGCAACGTCATCGGGCTCGGAGAGGGTGTTGGTGAGGATGCGCGGCTTGGCGGTGGGGTCATCGGAGCGCAGCCAGACGCGTCCACGCGCCTGCGGGCTGACCAGCACCGGCGCGATCACCCCGGCGTGTCCGTCGAAGGTCTCGGCCCCGTGATCCTCGTAGTAGGCGGCGCCCATGTGAAACTGGACGTCGGCCGCCGGCAGGCCGGGCCGGGTGCGAACGAAGGCGACGACCTCGGCCACGCTGGAGGTCAGCGGGCCCGAGCGGCGCCCCAGCGGCCAGGATCACCTCGCGCTCGGGTCGGATGGTGCGCGTCCGCCGGAGCCGGTCGCGGTAGCGCACGCAGCGGGATCGGCGTGCTGGAGTCCGAGCTGCGGACGGCAACCGTGGTGGCCGCCTCCCCCATGCGCCTGATCGTCCTCAGTCACTGGGAGATCAAGCGCATGGAAGCGCTCGCCTCAGGCCATGGAGCGCCTGCACCAGGCCATCAGTGAACGCCGTCCGGCGGCCGCCGCCCAGGTTGGGTGAGCCGGAGGACAGCATGGCCGCGCGGTCGGGAGCGCCGTAGACTGTCGCGCGATGCCCCCGAAGCCGCGACAGATCCGCATGGAGCAGCGCGGGGCCATCAACGCCATCCAGGGCCTGGAGAATCGCTCCGACGACGAGCTGGAGCGCGAGGTCAAGTTCAAGTCGGCCGCCATGGCCATCCTCGGAGCGAGAGCCGCCGAGCGCTACGACGCCAAGGCGGCCCGCGACTACTTCCGACGCGCTATCACCGCCGCACGCCCTCAGGAGCGTATGCAGATCCGGCGGATGGCCGACGCCTCGTTGGCGCTGGCCGAGCGCCGCCCGGCCGACCTCAAGCAGGCCGTGCAGCGTCTGGGCCAGGCACCGCCCAGCGGTCGCCAGCTTCTCCTGCTCCGCCTCATGGGCCTGGTCGCCCCACCCGCGTCGGCCGGCGCGCTGGCCCGGGTCCGTGGCTTCGGGGTGATCTTCCTGCTGGTGATCGTCCTGTTGGCGCTCGGCCTGGGGATCATCGAGCTCGTCTCGTTGCCCCTTGGCGGCATCGGGATCGCCGGAGGGCTGTTCTACGGTCTGGTGCTCGTGGTTGCCGCGGTGGCAGTGATGGCGTTCTACGGGCGCCGGCGTCAGGCACGCATGCGCGTCGAGCGCGCTGCGGGCCCGGCCAAGTAGCGGCCCGGGCGCAGCCAAGCAGCGCTGCGGGCGCGGCCAGGTAGCGGCCCGGCCGCGGCCAGCCAGCGCCCGCGCGTGGCCGGCCGAGAACCAACCCGGCATCGCAGAGCCGCCGCCTCCGTCCCGGACATCGCTGAGCCGCCGCCTCCGTCCCGGACACCGCGGGGCCGCCCCGACCCGGCCTCGGGGTCGTCTCCCCGGGGACCGCGACCCCGACCCACCCAGCTACCCGCCGAAGCTCGCCTTCTGGATGACCAGGGGTGACGTGGGCTTCTGCGAGGAGTCGGTGGCCACCGTGGCCAGCTTCTGCACGACCTGGATGCCCTGGGTCACCGTCCCCACCAGCGCGTAGTCGGGCGTGAGCTGGCTGGCCGCCTGCGGCCCGGTAACGATGAAGAACTGGCTGCCCGAGGTCCCGGCGGCCTGCGCCCCGGTCTTGGCCATGGCCACCGTGCCCACCGTGTACTTGATGCCGGCGGGGGGCTTCTCGACGACGGTGTAGCCGGCGCCACCCTGCCCGTTGCCCTGGGGATCGCCGCCCTGGACGATGCCCAGGCCGGTGTCCACGCGGTGGAAGATGAGGTTGTCGTAGAAGCCCTGCTGAGCCAGCGAGGCGAACGACGCGGCGGTCGTGGGCGCCCGCTTGGCGTCGAGGGTGACGGTGAACGAGCCGCAGTTGGTCTGGAACTGCACGGTCTGGGACTTGGCCGGATCGAGCTTGAGGGTGGGCGCTGTGGCCTTGGCGTTGGCCTTGGGCGGCGGGGCGGGGACGTTCTGGCAGCCGGCCGGCGGCCCTGCGGCTCCGGTGGGTCCTGCGGCTCCGGTGGGTCCTGCGGCTCCGGTGGGTCCGGTGGGTCCGGTGGGTCCGGTGGCGCCCAGGCTGGCCACCTGGGCCGAGGGCTCGCTGATCGCGCTCTGATCCGAGCCACAGCCGGTCGCGGCGAGGCTCAGGCCGGCGATGGCCACGGAGACGAGTGGGCGCATCCGGCGGTGCATGGTCGGGGAGCATAGTGACCGGCGCGCCCACGCCACGCCGGCTCGCCCCGGTGTGAGGGCCGACACCGGCCGAGACCCCCCTGCGTGTACTAGCGTGGCGCGGCCCGGTGCTTGCCCCCCGTCCCGCCGCCCTGATTGTCAATCCCTCTGCCGGCGGGGGCCGAGCGGCACGCGTTCTGCCCGCCGTGGAACGGGCCCTGGCCGAGCTGGGCGTCGCCTCCCACACCGAGCTCACGCGCGACCTGGACCATGCCGCCGAGCTGGCTCGAGCGGCTGCCCGGGCCGGCGAGCTCGCCGTCGCGCTGGGCGGCGACGGGCTGGCCGGAGCCGTGGCCTCCGCCCTGTGCGGCAGCGACGGCGTGCTCGGGGTGCTCCCCGGCGGGCGGGGCAACGACTTCGGCCGGGTGCTGGGCCTGCCCGCCGACCCGGTGGCTGCGTGTGAGGCCCTGGCCCATGGCACGCCTCGGCCGTTGGACCTGGGGGCGGTCAACGGCCGGCCGTTCATCGGCATCGCCTCCTGCGGCTTTGACTCCGACGCCAACCGCCATGCCAACCTCGCGCCGGCCCGGTTGGGCAACCTCGTCTACGCCTACGGCGCCCTGCGCGCCCTGGCCGCGTGGCGTCCAGCGCGCTTCGAGCTCGAGCTCGATGGGCGACCCGAGAGCTATGTGGGCTACACGGTCGCCGCGGCGAACTCACGCGCCTACGGCGGGGGGATGTACCTCGCGCCGGATGCCGAGCTGGACGACGGCATGCTTGACGTCGTCGTTTGCGAGTTTCTGTCCCGCGCGCGCGCGTTGGCCGCACTGCCCCGGGTCTTCAGCGGAAGCCACGTCGACCACCCTGGCGTCCATGTCCACCGCGTGCGCGAGCTGGTGATCCGCGCGGACCGCCAATTCGACGTGTACGCCGATGGCGACCCCATCGGCGTTCTGCCGGCCGCCATCCGCTCGCTGCCGGGCGCGGTACGAGTCATGGCCCCCAGCCCCGACGGGCCGCTGGCCACCGGCCCCCCCCGCGCGCCGGCCGTGGAGGCGGGCGTGAGGCTCGCCGGCGTGAGGCTGCCGGCTTGAGGCTCGCCGGCGCGATGGCGCTCTCCCGGCTGGCCGGCAGCCTGGTCCGCCGCAGCGGCCGCGGCGGCGGCACGAGTCTCCCCGGCCGCCTGCTGCTCCGGCTGGCCCCGGGGGCCATCACCCAACTTGCCGGCCGGCTGTCCCGGGGCAGCGTGGTCATCTCGGCCACCAACGGCAAGACCACCACCGCCGCCATGGTCGCCTCCATTCTGGGCGGCGAGGGGATCGCCGCCGTACACAATCGGGCCGGCGCGAACATGACCGGCGGCGTCGCCTCGACGCTGCTGGGCGCCGCGACGCTGCGGGGCGAAGGGATGCGCGGCGATCTCGGCCTCTTCGAGGTCGACGAGCTCTGGCTGGACGAGCTCGTCGAAGCCCTGCGGCCGCGAGCGCTGGTCCTTGGCAACCTCTTCCGCGACCAGCTCGACCGCTACGGGGAGTTGGAGACCATCGGCGATCGTTGGGCCGGGGTCCTGGCCAACGCGCCGGCCGATCTCACCCCGGTGCTCTGCGCCGACGACCCGCTCATCTCCGCGTTGGGGGGCGAGTCCCCCGGCCAGCCGCTGTGGTTCGGGGTCGGAGACGATGCCCCCACCCTCGGCGAGCTCCCCCACGCATCCGACTCGACCCACTGCCGGCGCTGCGGCCAACCGCTGGTCTACGAGGCGGTCTACCTCGGTCACCTCGGACGCTACAGCTGTCCGACCGGTGACCACGATCGGCCCGACCCGGCGGTGTCGGCCACCCGCGTCGAGCTCTCCGGCGTCCGCACCAGCGCCTTCATCCTGACCACGCCGGCGGGTACGAGGCGCGTCCGCCTGCCCCTGCCCGGGCTGTACAACGTCTACAACGCGCTGGCCGCGGCGGCCCTGGCCACGGCGCTCGACGTGACGCTCGACGCCGTGGTGGCGGGGCTGGAGTCCGTGGCGCCGGCCTTCGGGCGGGCGGAGACCATCCCTCTGGGCGATCGGCAGCTCTCGGTCCTGCTGGTCAAGAACCCAACGGGCGCCAACGAGGTGCTGCGCACGCTCGCCTCCGAGCCCGGCGAGCACGACCTCCTGGCCGTCCTCAACGACGGCATCGCCGACGGCCGCGACGTCTCCTGGGTCTGGGACGCCGACTTTGAGCTGCTCGCCGGGCATCTGCGCCAGGTGACGTGTGCCGGCACGCGCGCAGCCGAGATGGCCCTGCGGCTCAAGTACGCCGGGGTGGACCCCGCGCGCATTCGCGTGGCCGACGGCCTGGCCGGGGCGCTCGACGCCGCCCTGGCCGATGGCGCCGGACCCCTCTACGCCCTGCCCACCTACACCGCGCTGCTGGAGCTGCGCGAGCTGCTCTCCAGCCGCGGAGCGGCGCCGGAGTACTGGCGGTGACCGCCGCCCGCGCCCAGCGGCCCGCCGGCCGCGCCGCCCAGCGCGCTGCCCGAGCCCAGGCCCCCGCTCGGCCGAGCAGCGAGGACGCGCTGGTCTGGCACGAGCTCGAGTGCGGCTCCTACCGCGCCGACCTCGGGCTGTGGCTGGAGCTGACTGCCGCCTGCTCGGGCCCGGTGCTCGACGTGGGCGCCGGCAGCGGCCGGGTGGCCGGGGCCCTGGCCAGCGCGGGAGCCGAGGTCATTGCCCTGGACCGCGACCCCGTCCTCCTGCACGCCCTGAGCGCCCGCTGGCCCGGAGTACGTACCGTCGTGGCCGACGCCAGGAAGTTCTCCCTCTCCCACGACGTCGGGCTCGTGCTTGTCCCCATGCAGACCATCCAACTGCTCGGCGGCCGCCCCGGACGGTCCGCGTTGCTGACCGGCCTGCGCACCCACCTGCGCCCCGGGGGGCTCCTCGCGTGCGCCGTCGCCGACGAGCTCGAAGCGTATGGCCCCGGGGCACGATTGCCCGCGCCCGACACGATTGTGCGCGGCGACGTGATCTACGAGAGCCAGCCGGTGGCGTTGCGCGCGCGGCCCGACGCCTGGGAGCTCGAGCGCCTGCGCAGCGTCCGCCCCGCCCAGGGGCCCGCGCGCAGCGAGCGCGACCTGGTCTGCCTGGACCGTGTATCCGCCGACGATCTGCGCGCCGAAGGCGAGGCCCATGGGCTGCACGGCCTGGATCACCGCCACATCCCGCCCACCGGCGAGCACGCCGGATCGACGGTGGTGGTCTGGCGTGGCTGACGCCCCGACGCTGCGGGTCGGGGCCCTCTACGGCGAGCTGATGAACATCTACGCCGACCGGGGCAACCTCCTGTTCCTCGAGCGACGCTGCCGCTGGAGAGGGCTGGGCTTTGAACTGGTCAACGTGAGCCTGGGCGACGTGCTGGACCCCGAGGCTCACGACCTGCTCTACATGGGGGGCGGCCAGGATCGCGACCAGCGCCTGTGCGCCGAGGATCTCGCGGTGGCCAAGGCGCCGGCTCTGCGCGCGGCGGCTGACGCCGGGGTGGTCGTTCTCGGCGTCTGCGGGGGCTACCAGCTCCTGGGCCACGGCTACGAGCTCGACGGGACCCGGCTGCCCGGGGCGGGGCTCGTCGACCTCGAGACCATCCGCGAGCCGGGGCCGCGGCTGATCGGCAACGTGGCTATCGAGGTCGACCTCGAGGATGGCGGCGGCCCGCGGGTGCTGGCCGGGTTCGAGAACCATGGCGGCCGCACCCGGCTGGGGTCCGGCGAGCGGCCGCTCGGGCGGGTCCTGGCCGGCCACGGCAACGACGGGCACAGCGGCGCCGAGGGCGTGCGGCGCGGCCTGGTCCTCGGCACCTATCTCCACGGGCCCCTGCTGCCCAAGAACGCCTGGTTCGCCGACTGGCTGATCGCGCGGGCCCTGGGGCTCGGACCGGCCGAGCTCGCCCCCCTCGACGACGGCTTCGAGCACGCGGCCCACGCGGCAGCACGACGCGCGGCGGGAATCGCCGGGCGATGACCCAGAGCACGGCCGAGCTGCGCGTGCGGTTGCTGCACCCACGGGCTCGGCCCCCGGCCCGGGGGCGCTCCGGCGATGCCGGGCTCGACCTGGCCTGCCTGGACGGGGTGGGCCTGGAGCCGGGCCAGCGGGCCACCGTGGGCACCGGCGTGGCCGTCGCCCTGCCGCCGGGCAGTGCTGGTCTCGTCGTTCCCCGGTCGGGCCTGGCCGACCGCCACGGGATCACCCTGGTCAATGCCCCGGGGCTGATCGACCCCAACTACCGCGGCGAGATCCGCGTCGTGCTGCTCAACACGGGTCCCACGCGGTGGGAGGCGACCCCGGGCGATCGCATCGCCCAGCTCCTGCTCGTGCCCCTGGTCGCCGCTACGGTGCTGGCGGTTGCCGACCTAGGCCCGGCGCCCGACGAGCGGGGAACCGGAGGCTTCGGCTCCTCCGGACGCTGAGGCCTTGCCGTTCTCGGAGACATCCGATCGGCGATAGCGAACGAAGCGGTCGGCCGCAGCGGCGGCCACCCGCGCCCGGACGCGCACGCCGTCCGGAGTCTCGTCGCGCTCCAGGTCGCCGTCGAGCTCGTGCAGCTCGGCCAGACGCGCCCCGTCGCCGTAGGGGATGAGCAGGTCCAGCTCGCACTGCCCCCGGTCCAAGGCCTGGGCGATCCGCTCGACCAGGACGTCGAGCCCTTCCCCGGTCTGGGCCGAGACGAGCACGCCGTCGGGCTGGCGGAAGCTCAGCTCGCGGCGTCGTTCGGGGTCCAGGGCATCTGCCTTGTTGAGGACGAGCAGGCGCGGAGTCTGTCCCGCTCCGATCTCCTCCAGGACCTCCTCCACCGCCCCGAGCATCTCGACCAGCTCCTCCTCGGGGGCTGAGGCATCGGCGACGTGGAGCACGAGGCTGGCTCGGCGGGTCTGCTCGAGCGTGGCCCCGAAGGCCTCCACCAGCTGGTGGGGCAGCTTGCGGATGAAGCCGACGGTGTCGGTCACCAGCAGGCTCGACCCGTCACGGCGCAGCGCCCGCGTCGTCGGGTCAAGGGTGTGAAACAGGCGGTCGCGCACGCCGACGTCGGCCCCGGTGAGCGCGTTGAGCAGCGTCGACTTGCCCGCGTTGGTGTACCCGGTCAGGGCGACCTCGGGCAGCGCCGCCCGCTCGCGTTCGCGGCGCATCGTCGCCCGCGACTCCCCCACTCCGCGCAGGCGGCGGCGCAGGGCGGCGATGCGGTCGCGGGCCAGACGGCGGTCGGTCTCGATCTGTGTCTCGCCCGGACCGCGGGTCCCGATGCCCCCACCCAGTCGCTCCAGGTGCGACCAGAGCCCGCGCATGCGGGCGAGGTTGTACTGCAGCTGGGCCAGCTCGACCTGCAGCTTGCCCTCGGCCGAGTTGGCGTGGGCCGCGAAGATGTCGAGGATGACCGCTGTGCGGTCGATGACCGGAACGCCAAGGGCCTCCTCGAGGTTGCGCTCCTGGCGGGGGGTGAGCTCGTCGTCGCAGGCGACGAGGTTGGCGTCGGCGGCGCTGACCGCCGCCTTGACCTCCTCGAGCTTGCCGGGTCCCAAGTAGCTGTTGGGGTGAGGCTGGGGGCGGTGCTGGACAACGCTGCCCACGGCGGCCACCCCGGCCGTGCGCAGCAGCTCGACCAGCTCGGCGAGATCCTCGCCCTCGGGCAGGGCGGCGATGCAGACGGCACGCTGCCGCGCCCGGCCCTCCGGCGGCCCCGCCGCGGGGTGGCGGGACTCGGTGGTGCGACCGTGGCGGCTGCGCTGCATCCACGGCTCAGTCTAGGCCGGTGCCCTTCGCGCGCTGACCATGACCGCCTCGCGGGTGAGCGCTCGCTTGCCCCACTTTGCCCGTTCGGCGTAGGCGACGATTGTCGAGAAGAAGTCAGCGAGGGAGGCGGTCTCGATCCCGGCCGGTCCGACAAGCTCACGCGCCCGGCTCGTCGTAGAGCCGTCCAAGGACGCCGCGAATGCGCTTCGAGGCCTGCTCGGTGTCGGCCGCTCGCACGAGAGCGATGATCTCGACGTCACCCTGCTCGAGCAGTCGGACGAGCACCTCCATGCCCAAGAAGCCGGTCGCCCCGTCAGCAGCACGCGTCGGCTCATCGGATCGGGGCTCCCATCGCGTGATAGCCACCGTCGACATGAACGATCTCGCCGGTGATGCCGCGCGACAGCGACGACAGCAGGAAGCACACCGTCGCCGCGACGGGCCCCGGATCGCGAACATCCCAGCCGAGCGGCGCTCCGCGTTGCCAGGTCTCGGCGAGCTGCTCAAATCCGGGGATCCCCCCGGCGGCCATCGTCTCGATCGGGCCGGCACTCACCAGGTTGATGCGGACACCGCGTGGCCCGAGATCGCGGGCCAGGTAACGGGCGACGCTCTCGAGAGCGGCCTTGGCGACGCCCATCCAGTCATACACCGGCCAGGCGACCGTCGCGTCGAAGTCAAGCCCGACGACCGCCCCGCCGCCGTCGGCCTGCTCGAGCAGCGGGCTCAGGGCCACGGCCAGCGCCTTCAGCGAGAACGCACTCGTGGTAAAAGCCGTCTGCGCACTCTCGACCGGGGTGGCCATGAAGTGGCCACCCAGGGCGTCCTCGGGGGCAAAGGCAATGGCGTGCAGGACGCCGTCGAGGGCCGACCAGCGCGCCCCGAGGGTGCCGGCCAGCGCCTCGAGGTCGGTGGGCTTGTTGGCGTCGAGCTCGAGCACCTCGACCGGCTCGGGAAGCTTGGCGGCGACCCTCTCGGTCAGGCGGCGCCCCCGTCCGAACCCGGTGAGGACGACCTCCGCCCCCGACAGTTGAGCCACCCGCGCCACTTCGAAGGCAATCGAGTCACCGGTCAGCACCCCGGTGATCAGCAGCCTCTTGCCGGCGAGCATCAGGGCGGCGAGTCAACTGTCGCCGTGGCGGGCGTCCCGGAGGTCTGGCCGCCGCGCCACAGGACCTCTACGGCCGCACGAACGCAGAGCTCCGCGCGCTGGTTGAGGATCGACCAGCGGCACGAGACGAGCCCCGCCTCGTCGCTGACCGCCCGCAGCGCCTCGACCTTGCCCTCGACGTGAATCGTGTCGCCGAAGCTGACTGGGCGTTTGAAGACGACGTCGCGCAGGCGACGTAGGGCAAGTGCCCGTGTGGGGTCGAGCGGGACCAGCCCAACGGCGTAGCTGACGATCAGCATGCCGTGGGCGATGCGCTCCCCGAACGCGCTCTGCGCGGCCCACTCGGCGTCGGAGTGCTGGGGGTGATAGTCGCCGGTCAGGCCGGCGAAAGCGACGACGTCAGCCTCGGTCACCGTCCGCCCGCGGGTCACGAAGCTCTCCCCGACCTCAAGGTCCTCGAACGGCGTCGACCAGTCGAGCGGGCTCATAGGGGCGGGTTCCCGCTCGCGCGGCGCTCGGTTCGACTGCCTTCGAGGCTCGACAGCGCCGCGGCTATCCGGCTGCGCGTCTCGCTCGGGGGGATGACCTCGTCGACGAAGCCGTCAGCGCCCGCCGCGCCGGAGCCGAGGTGCTCGTCGGCATAGGCGCCGGCGAGCTTGACTCGCGCCCGCTCGGGATCCTTGGCGGCGGCGATCTCGCGGCGGTGGATCACGTCGACGGCCTGCGTGGCGCCCATCACGCCGATCTGTGCGTTCGGCCAAGCAAAGACGAAGTCGGCCCCGAGGTCCTTGCTGTTCATGGCGATGAACGCCCCGCCAAAGGACTTGCGCAGGACGACGGTGACGCGGGGTACGGTCGCCTCAGCGAAGGCGTAGACGAGCTTGGCTCCGTGGCGGATGACGCCGGCGCGCTCCTGCTTGGTCCCCGGGAGGAACCCGGGCGTGTCGACGAGAACGACCAGCGGGAGGCCGTAGAGGTTGCACGTGCGCACGAAGCGCGCCGCCTTTTGCGAACTCTGGGCATCGAGAACGCCGCCGAGGTAGCGCGGCTGGTTGGCCACTATACCGACCGCCCCCCCGTCAAGCCGCCCGAACGCGCAGACGATGTTCCGGGCGAAGCGCGGAGAGACCTCGAGCAGCCGCCCGCCATCGACGAGCGCTCGGGCGACGTCGCGCACGTCGTAGACGCGGCGATCCTCGCGCGGTACCACCGAGTCGGGTGCGAAGCCCGGCGGCGCGACCGACGGCCAGCGTGTCGGCGTCTCGTCCGTGCGCTGGGGGAGGTAGTCGAGCAGGTCACGAGCCAGCAGCGCGCCGTCGACCTCCGTCGGCGCGACGAGATGACATACACCACTGCGCTCGTGGACGCGGGGACCGCCGAGCGTCGCCGCGTCGACGTCCTCCCCGGTGACCTTCGCGACGACCCCGGGCCCGGTGAGGAACATGCTGGCGTTGGCGCCGGCCATGATCACGAAGTCGGTCAGCGCCGGGGCGTAGGACCCGCCTCCGGCCGACGGTCCGCAGACGATCGAGATCTGGGGTACGCGGCCGGAGAGGCGGACGTGCTCACGGAAGATCCGGCCGTAGCCGCCGAGCGCCTCCAGACCCTCCTGCATCCGCGCCCCGGCGGACTCGATGAAACCGATCACCGGAACGCGGGCGCGACCGGCGAGCTGGTGGACCTTGACGACTGTGTCGGCGTGGGCTTGACCCAGCGAACCGCCGGCGAAGCTCGGGTCCTGAGCGAAGCAGAAGACCGAGCGGCCGTCGATCCGCCCGGACGCGGCGAGCACACCATCTCCGGCGCGCGCCTTGTCGCCCATCCGTCGCGAGCGGACCTCGGTGCGGATCAGGTTGAGCGATCCCGGGTCGCACAGGACCTCGAGGCGCTCGAGCGGCGTGAGGCGCTCCTCGGGGCGGGGAAGGAGCGCGAGGGTCATGCTGCCTCCAGACAGAGCACGGCGTTGTGGCCGCCGAAGCCGAACGAGTTCGACAGGGCGATGGGCTTCTTCTCCGGCGAGGTTGTCAGCGGCCGGGCTTTCCCCGGGACGTAGTCCAGATCGAGGTCCGGGTCGCGCTCAGACCAGCCCAGCGTTGGTGGCGCTACGCGATCACGCAGCGCCAGGACGGTCGCCGTGGCCTCGACGGCACCAGCTGCACCAAGGAGATGGCCGATCGCCGACTTGGTCGACGAGATCGGAATCTCGCCCGCGTGCTCGCCGAGGGCCAGCTTCAGCGCGAACGTCTCCGAGCGGTCGTTGAGCGGCGTCGAGGTGCCGTGGGCGTTGACGTAGTCAATCTCCTCGGGGGCGAACTGGGCATCGCGCAGGGCCGCCTTGAGCGCCGCAGCCTGGCCGGCGCCCCGCTCGTCGGGAGCCGTCAGATGAAAGGCGTCGCAGCTTGCGCCGTAGCCGCGCAACCGGGCGAGGATTCGTGCCCCGCGCTCCCGCGCGCTCTCCTCGTCCTCGAGGACGAGGACCGCCGCGCCCTCTCCCATCACGAACCCGTCGCGCCGGGCGTCAAAGGGCCGCGAGATGCCCGAGGTGGACGTCGCGTCGAGCGCGGCAAACGCCGCACGCGCCAGCGGGGTCAGCGCGGCCTCGGAGCCGCCGGCCACGACCGCCGTCGCGTCGCCGCACTGGATCGCGCGCATGGCGCTGCCGATCGCATGCGCCCCGGCCGCGCACGCCGAGACGACGCCGTAGACCGGTCCGCGCAGGTTGTGTCGCATGGCCAGGGCCGCCGTTCCGGCATTGCCCATCATCGCGGCACGGCGAGCGATGAGACGCTGGCGGCACCCTTGCTCTCGAGCAGCGTATGGTTCGCTTCGAGCGTCGATATGCCGCCGATACCCGTGCCGAGGATGGCGCCGACGCGCCGCGGGTCATACGGCGCCTCATCGTCCCAGCCGGCGTCGGCGAGCGCCTCGTCGCAGGCGGCGATCGCCAGCTGGGTGAAGCGATCGGCCCGCCGGGCCTCCTTGACCGAGAGAGAGTCGGTCGCGGCGAACTCGGCGCACGGTGCCTCACCGTCGCGCACGCCGCATACGCCGGCGCTCCAGCGCTCGTGCAGCGTGCGGGCGCCGACGCCGAGCGGCGTGACGGCACCGAGCCCGGTGATCGCTACCGAGGGCATCAGGCTCGCGAGCCGATCAGGTCGACCAGGTCGCCGACTGTCTTGATGCCCTTGGCGCTCATCGCCGGCCCCACTCGAGCAGGGCGGCGCCCCAGATGAACCCGGACCCGACCGCGCACAGCAGCACCCGGCTGCCCGGCACCAGGCGACCGTCGGCGCGGGCGTAGTCGAGGGCCAGCGGGAGGCTCGCGGCCGACGTGTTGCCGAGCTCGGCGATGCAGTCGACGACGCGCTCCTCGGGCACCGCGAGACGCGCCGCCAGCGAGCGGGTGATTCGCGCGTTGGCCTGATGAAAGACGAACAGGTCGATGTCGGTCGCGAGATCAAGCCCGGAGCGCGCGCAGATCGATCGCGTCGCGCTCTCCATCACGCTGACCGCGTGGATGAACGTCTCATGTCCGTCCATCCGGATGAAGCCGGTTGCGCCGTCGGTGACGATCAGCTCGGAAAGGGTCCCGTCGGACCCCAGCTCGATCTCGGCCACCCCGCCGCAACCGGCGACGCTGACCACGACGGCCCCGGCGCCATCGCCGAACAGGGCGGCGGTGCGGCGGTCATCGGGATCGGTCTGTCGCGACAGCGTCTCGGCCCCAACCACGAGGACGTGGCGAGCACGGGATGACTCGATGAAGCCGGCGGCGGTGGCGAGTCCCATCAAGAACCCGCCGCACGCGGCACCGATGTCGAAGGCTCCGGCGTTCACCGCCCCCACCGCCGTCGCGACCTGCGGGGCGAGATTGGGCATCGGGGTCTCCTGGCTCACCGTGGCCAGGAGCACGAGATCGAGCTCGGCTCCGTCGAGTCCGGCGTCGATCAGGGCGGCCCGGCCGCTACCGGCGGCCAGGTCGACCAAGGTCATGTCGGACGCCGCATGGCGTCGCGAGCGAATGCCGGTGCGCCGCTCGATCCACGCGCCATCGACGCCGGTTCGAGCGGCGATGGTCTCGTTGGCGACGCTCTCGGGGGGCAGCGCAGCGCCGAGACCGACAACCTGCGCGTAGGTTGGGGGCCGGGCTTGGCGCGCGTCGAGCTCGAGGGTCTCAGGCGTTGACACCGAACTCCTCCAGGCCCATCACGCTGGCGTCACGCGCGTTGCGCTCGGCCAGACGCGCGAGGACCTCGTCGGGCCCGCTCGTCCCGGCGACCGAGGATCCCTGACCGGGAAACAGAATGCTGTGCGCTGTGCGGGCATAGGGCAAGGATGGGACCTCGTGTCGGCTTAGTCGAGGCCCCGCGAGCAATTGCCCCCCGGTTGTGGGGGTGAGATCAGTCGAGGAGGCCAAGGCGCTGAGCGATCTGGACCGCCTCGGCTCGGTTCCTTGCCTTCAGCGCGCGATAGAGACTGCTCGTGTGCTCCTTGATCGTGTGCGGAGAGAGGTAGAGCTCGGCGGCGATCTCCCGGTTGGTCGAGCCGCGCGCGATCAGTTGGAGCACCTCGCGCTCGCGCGGCGACAGCGGTGCCGCATTGCCGTCGGTCTGGGGCTGGAAGACCGACATCCCGAGTCCGACCTTCCTGACGGCAAGCGAGATGTCCGCGGCTCCCCAATCCTTGGGAATGAACCCTGACGCACCGGCGGCCTTCGTGGCGCCGGCCGAGATCCGACCGGCGCCGGATATCAGCAACACGCTGGTGATCGGCGAGCGCTCGCGCAGCTGCTCACAGATCTCCGCCCCGGACTCCTCGCCGATGAACAGGTCGACCAGCGCCACGTGAGGCTCATACCGCGACGCCAACGCGTACGCCTCCGAGCCGGTCCGAGCACTCAAGCAGCGCTCAACCCACGGCTGATTGGCGAGCATCAGCCGAAAGCCCCAGTGCACGACGTCGTGGTCATCGACGACGAGAACACACAGTCTGCGCGTGTTGCCCTCGAGGTCATCAACGGAGGCGCTCACTGGTCCACTTCGCACGGGACGACGAGGCGTACCTGCCAGGTGTCCTCCTTGCGCTGACCGAACTCGAGCAGGCCACCGGCCTGCAACGCCTCGAAGGCCGCCAGGCGCAGCCCCATCCCGGTCCGACGCGCCCGGCCGCGTACGCCGTTGTTGGTCACCTCGAGGACGAACGTGCCGTCCCGAGTGCTCGTCCGGACACCGACGCGGGACGGCTTGGCGTGCTTGTGCGCGTTTCGAATGGCCTCGGTCAGGACCGATTGAGCGAGCGGTTCAAGAGCGGCGGGGGCAACGAGGGGGGCAGTGCCGTCGAACTGGATGCCCAGATCGGGGTGAGCGTGACGAAGACGCTGCACCTCGGCGCCCAAGGTCGTCTTCGTGCGCTGCGTCGGACGCCCAAGCGGGCGGCCGACGGCCAAGCGCAGGTCGGCCAGCGCGCTCTGCACCTCCTCGGCGCAGCGACGCCGCGTCTCGTCATCGAAAGCCTGATCGCCCGACAGGGCGAGCGATATACCAAACAGACGCTGGATCACCCGGTCGTGGACTTCGCGGGCCAGATCGATCCGCTGCCCGAGCTGCTGGGCCTTGTCGTGCTGCCGCGTCGCCACGCGCGCCATCGAAGCCAGCGCCGCCGTCTTGCCGAGAATCCACAGAAACTCACGCTCGACCTCGTCGAGGGGTGCGTCGTGGGGCCCCCGATCGCCGAGGATCACCCCGATCCAGCGTCGTCTGGCCACCATCGGCGCGCAGACGACGCCCGACAGGTCGAGGCGATCGATGTACTCGCGGGGCAGCTGGCGATCGAGGTCCTCGGAGACCTCGATGACCCGGTCCTGCTCCAGGGCCTGGCGAGCGATCGGCGCCGATTCGGCGGTGATGAACGAGTCGGCCAAGAAGTCGAGATCAAGTCCGTAGGTGCCCGCCACGCGGACCCGCCGGCGAGCCGAGTCGTAGCGGAAGATCACCGCTCGCTCGAGTGAGGTCAGGCTCGTCGTCGCCTCGGCCAGGCGGCCGTAGAAGTCATCCGCGCGCCCCTCCTCCTCGCTCGTCGCCAGGACGTCGGCCAGAAACTCGATCGCGCCCACATGGGCCGAGGACAGCGGCCGGCGCAGGCGATCTCTGGCTGGGTTCTCTGGTGGCAGCATCGGGGAGGGCACCCACGATTGTCGCAACTCACGCCGTACGGCGGCGAGCGTGTGCTTGTGCGGCGACACGGCGCGCAAGCTGGTGGCGATCGGCGCCCGGGGCGGCGCTCGGGCGCCCTACTCCCCCAGCTCGCGCAGCCGGCGCACCGCCTCCAGCAGCCGGTCGTCGGGCGTGGTCAGCGAGATGCGAAAGAACCCCTCCCCGTTGGGCCCGTACGCACCGCCCGGCGAGAGCACCACGTCGGCCTGGAGCAGGACGTGCTCGCAGTAGGCCGCGGCGGACTCATAGCCCGGCGGCACCGGCGCCCAGACGTAGATCGTCCCGCGCGGCGGGGTGACCTGGACCCCGGCGGCGGCCAGGGCATCGCAGACCAGGTCGCGCCGGCGCTGATAGACGGCGTTCTGCTCAGCGACCAGCACATCGACCTCGGGGGCCAGCGCGGCGACGCCCGCGAGCTGGACGGCCTCGAACATGCCCGAGTCCAGGTTGGTCTTCAGGCGCCAGTACGCCTCGATGGCCTCGGCCTGGCCGACGATCGCCGCGCAGCGCCATCCGGTCATGTTGTAGCCCTTGGACAGGGAGAAGACCTCGACGCCCACCTCGCGGGCGCCCGGCTCGGCCAGGAACGACGGGGCCCGGTAGCCGTCGTAGGTGGTCTCGGAGTAGGCGTTGTCATGGACGACGAGCACGCCGCTGCGCTGGGCGAAGGCGACGGCGTCGGCGAAGAAGCCGTCGGGCACCACCGCGCCGGTCGGGTTGTTGGGGTAGTTGATGAACATCAGCCGCGCGCGCTCCCGCGCCCCTGGGTCGATGGCCTCCAGGTCGGGAACGAACCCCGCCTCGGGACGCAGCGGCATGAGCACCGGCTCGGCGCCGACGAGCAACGGCCCCGCGGTGTAGACCGGGTAGCCGGGGTCGGCGGCCAGGGCCACGTCGCCGGGATCCAGGAAGGCGAGGTTCAGGTTGAAGATGCACTCCTTGGCGCCGAGGGCGGGGAGGATCTCGGTCTCGGGGTCCAGCGCCACCCCGAAGCGGCGCGCGTAGAAGTCGGCCACCACCCGGCGGAACTCGGGACGCCCCCGGTTGGAGGGATAGCGGTGGGTGGCCGGGTCGGCCGCCGCCGCGGCGGCCGCCTCGACCACCGGCGCATAGGTGGGGCGGTCGGGATCACCGATGCCCAGCGAGATGACGTCGGCGCCGGCCGCGCGACGCGCGGCGACCTTGCGCTCCAGCTCGGCGAACAGGTACGGCGGGATCCGCTCCAGGCGGCTACTCGGTCGCATGCAGTTCCTCCAGGAAGGGCCCGGCCAGCTCGCCGGCGAAGACGGGCGTGGCCGGGCCGGTCAGGTCGACGTGCAGATCCTCGCCCACTGCCACGGTCAGCTCCCCGCCGTCCAGCTGGACGCGCACGGGGCTCTGGCCGCCACCCAGCACGTGGGCGACAGCGGCGCCCGTGGCCCCGGTGCCCGAGGCCAGCGTCTCCCCCACCCCGCGCTCGAAGATCCGGGTGCGCAGGGTGCCCGGGGCGAGGGCGACGGAGAAGGAGACATTGGTCCGTTGCGGGAAGAGGGCATGGCGCTCGATGGCCCGGCCGACCGTCGCCACCTCGAGGCGCTCGAGGTCGATCAGCTCGTGCAGCGCGATCGCGCACTGCGGGTTGCCCACCGAGACGTGCCGGAAGCGCCAGCGCCGACCGCCGGCCTCGAGCTCGCCGACGCCGTCCTGCGCCCCGTCCGGGTAGGCGTCGGAGCGCAAACGGGCCCGTCCCATGTCCAGCGTGCACATACCGTCGTCGTGGATGGTGGGACGGACCTCGCCGGCCGCGGTCTGGATCGAGAACGTGCTGGCGTCGGTCCAGCCCGCCGAACGCAGGTACACGACCGCCTCGCGGGCCCCGTTGCCGGAAAGCTCGGCTTCGGAGCCGTCGGGGTTGAAGATCCGCAGCGCGGCCACGAAGCGCGGATCGCTGGGCGCGCCCAGCACCAGGACGCCGTCGGAGCCGACGCCGAGATGCGGCGCGCAGAGCGCCCGGATGCGGGCGGGCGTCAGCTCGAAGGGCAGGCGGTCGCGCTCGACGACGATGTAGTCGTTACCCAGGGCCTGCCACTTCTCGAAGCGCACGGCCGGGCAGGGTACTCAGCGGGCCGCCGTGGTTCATGCCGGGGAGTCCGTGTGCCCGTTGGGCCACTGGGCCAGGCCGAGCTGGCCCGGCGCCGGCTCGGTGCGCTCGCGCCGGTCCAGGAGCCTCATCACGCCGTCGCTCACCTCGGCCGAAGCCAGTCCGGTGACGTCGATGGCCTCAGCCCCCGCCAGCTTGCGCAGCCAGGTGAGCTGACGCTTGGCCAGCAGCCGCGTCCGGCGCTTCAGCGCGCCGACGTCGCCGGCCAGCAGCTCGTCGAAGCCCAGGGCCTGGCGCGCGGTCTCCGACGCGCCGGCCCCGTGGGCCCGGCGCACCTCGTCCACCGCCCCGGCGGCGACGATGGCGTCGACCCGCGCGTCGATGCGGCGATTGAGGGCGCCGCGCTCCATGGTCAGGGCGATGAGCAGGGTGGGATGCCTCGTGCGGGCTGTCCACAGCTGCGAGTCCTCCACCGGCGGGGGGGTCTCGCCCGAGGCGAGCAGCTCCAGCGCCCTGACCACACGACGATGATCGGCCGGATCGATCCGCGCCGCGGCAACCGGGTCGCGCAAGGCCAGGCGGGCGTGAAGGGCGGCCGGACCGCCCGCGGCCAACTCGCGCTCCAGCGCCTCGCGGATGCCAGCGGCGGGTGGCGGGCGCAGGTCGAGGTCGGCCAGGGCGGCGCGCAGGTACAGGCCTGTCCCCCCGACGACCAGCGGTCGTCGTCCGGCGCCGAGCAGGCCGTCGATCTCAGCGTGGGCGAGCTCGGCGTACTCCCCGACGCTGAAGCGTGCGTCGACCGGCAGGAAGCCGACGAGCCGGTGCTCGAGCCGCGCCCGCTCGGCCCGCGTTGCCGCGCCGGTCAGGCGCCCGAGGCCGGCGTAGACCTGCAGGGCGTCGGCGGACACGGCCACCGGCCGCTCGCCCCGCTCCCGCAGGCGCGCGGCCAGGGCCAGGGCGACAGCGGTCTTGCCCACCGCCGTCGGCCCGAAGAGGGCGATCACCGTGCCGGCCACGCTGCGGAGTATCGCCCGGCGTGAGAAGCTGGGGCCGTGCAGCTCGCCGGCCGCAGCGTCCTGCTCACCGGAGCCACCGGGGGCATCGGTCACGCCATCGCCCGCCGCCTGGCCGCCGACGGCGCCCATCTCGTGCTCAGCGGGCGGCGCACCGAGGTGCTCGAGCCTCTCGCCGCCGAGCTCGGGGCCCGGGTGGTGGCTGCTGACCTGGCCGAGCTGGACGCGCCGCAGCGACTCATTGCCGCCGCCGGTGAGATCCACGCCCTGGTGGCCAACGCTGGGCTTCCGGCCAGCGGGCGACTCGAAGACTTCACCGCCGAGGAGGTGGACCGGGCTCTGGCCGTCAACCTGCGTGCCCCGATTCAGCTCGCGCGCCTGCTGGGCCCGGAGATGGCGGCGCGCGGAGACGGAGCGCTGGTCTTCGTGTCCTCCCTGGCCGGCAAGGCCGGGGTGCCGGGCGCGGCGCTCTACTCGGCCACGAAGTTCGGGCTGCGTGGCCTCGCCCTCTCGCTGCGCGAGGACCTACGCGACTCGGGTATCAACGCTTCCGCGGTCTTCCCCGGCTTCATCCGCGACGCCGGGATGTTCGCCGACGCCGACGTCAAGCTCCCACGGGGCGTGGGCACCAAGGCACCAGACGATGTCGCCGCGGCGGTCGTCCGGGCGATCCAGAGCGGACCGGCCGAGATCGACGTAGCCCCGGTGGGGCTGCGGGTGGGAGCCGCGTTGGCCGGACTGGCGCCCGAGCTGGCGGCGAATCTGGCGCGGCGGATGGGTGGCCACGACGTCGGTCGACAGCTGGGCGACGCGCAGCGTTCCAAGCGCTGAGGCTTATCCGTCACCCAGGCGCAACACCCGGATGCTGGCCAAGGCGAAGAGTTTAGGCATGCACTCTGCATGCAGCACACCCACGCTGCTACAGAGACTCCCGGTTCCGAGGCAGCGTGCGGGTTGGAGCGTCGGGGCTGACCGGCCCTTCCCCGTCTTGCCCCTCTCGCGTGCCCGTGTCCTGCCGCCGGCCATTTGCCTGGCCGCGTGTTGCCGCAGCCTCCTCGGAGGTGACGGTGGCGATCGCCTCGAGGATCTGGTCGGCGAGCTGGGAGCCGTCGGCCCGCGACTCGGGGGTTGCCTGGATGCGCAGGACCACCTCGTCGGCGTCGATCGACTCCACCGCGATGTGGGGTGCCGTGCGGGTGGCCACGGTGACCTTCTCGTCGAGCAGCGCCTGGAGATCGCTGGGTCCCACGTCGACGCGGACGCGGGCGAGCAGCTCGACGGCGTCGGGCTCACGCAGGGGGATGACAGCGGCATTGAGAACCTGGCTGTTGGGCAAGAGAACCGAGTTGTCGCCCGCGGCCAGGGTCGTGTAGAGAAGGCCCAGGCTCGAGACCACACCCTCTTGCTTGCCGCCGATCGCTCCCGCCTCGAAGCGGACGCGGTCGCCCACGCGAAACGGCCGAGCACTGATCAGGACCGTCCCGGCGATGAGGTTGCCGAGGGTCTGCTGGGCGGCAAGCCCCACGATGACGGCGGTGAACGCGCCGCCAGCGAGCAGGGTGGCCGGATCCAGCCCGGCGACGTTCAGGGCGACGATCACCGCGATGCCTATTGCCGCCAGGCGGATGACGAAGCCGACGATGCCCGCGGTCGCCGGGTCGAGGCGGCGGAAGAGCTGCGGTCCCAGCGCCCGCCCGGCGTCGCGGGCAAAGCCCCAGCCCAGGATGATCAGGGCGAGCGCCGTGGCGATTCGTGCCGGAGTGTCGAATTGCCGCCCGAAGAGGTTGGCGCGCTCGTTGTAGACGGCGATGACCACCCCGAAGGCGATGACGATCCCGACGAGCTCCCGGCGCGCGCGGCGCACGAACTCAGTGTTGAGCTGGCGGGCGAGACCGACCTCGCGCCAGGCGTGGCTTCGCGTCTTGAGCATGTCGGGCATCGGTGGCTTGGACGGCATCGGCACTCTGGCGGCTCCCCTCCTCTGGGGTGTCAAGGCATCGTCAAGCGCGCGGGTTGCTCGGGGCGGGCGCCGGGTCGGGCGGGGACGGTCCTTGCGCCCCTGGATCGCGTCGCCGCGGAGGCAGCTCGGCGGATACCCGCGTCGCCCCACGCGCCAGCCGGCGTAGCCGCTCGCGCTCACCGGGGGCAAGCAGGCGCCCCGGCGGTAGAGCTCACGATAGCGCGGGTAGTGAGGCGGCTCCATGCTCCCGCGAGGAGAACGCCTGAGGCTCGAGCGCATACGAGCCAGCGTCCGAGGCGGCCTTTACTGCTACGGTAAAGGTATGCCGCGGATCTCCACGAAGAACCAGGTCACCATTCCGGTAGCCGCCCTCGAGGAAGCCGGACTGCACGCCGGGGACCAGGTCGTGATCGACGCGCTCGAGGACGGCGAGCTGCGCATCCACCGGGGCGCGGCCACGTTCGACAGCGTGTTCGGCACGCTCACCGGCACCTATCCGCCCGGGTATCTCGAGCAGCTCGACGCCGAAGACCAGCAGCGTTGAAGCTCGTACTCGACGCTAACGTCCTGATTGGCGCGCTTGACCGCTCTGACCCTCATCACCTCCAGGCCCGCGCCCTCTTCACCGGCTGGCAGGAGCAGGACGCGACACGGCTGATCAGCGTCGTCAACCTCTCCGAGGTTCTCGTCGCTCCCGCCGCCGACAACGAGCGGCTGCGCGCAGCGCGCCAGGCAATCGCTGCGCTCGGCGTCGCGATTCACCAGCCAGGCGAGACGATCGGCGTCGAGGCGGCAAGGCTCCGCGGCCGCCACCCGATCAGCCTCGCAGATGCCTATTGCCTCGCCACCGCCCGACATGCCGCGGGCTCAGCTGTGTCCTTCGACCGCAAGGTCGCTCGCGCGGCCGCGGCCGAACGGATCGCGTTCGCCGCGACACCGACGGCTGAGCAACCGCCGACCTGACTTCGGGGGAGAGCCCATGACGCCCTTCGGGGGCTGGCCAGCCCAGCCCGCCGGCGTGCTCGCACAAGCACCGTCAACGGCAGCGCTCCGCGGCCCTGACGCGCTGGCCCTGGCAGGACGCGCCCAGGCCATCTACTGACGCCGGAGCCCAATGTAGGCGCCGCGGGGGTATGTTTCGGCTCAGAGGCGGCAACCAGGCGAGGATCAAGGCGACCTTTCTGGTGCTCACCCCGTTGACATAGGCCTCCAGCGCCACCGAGACGATCGCCTGCTCCGAACGGCGCCGCGGCTCCAGAAGGCTTCGGAAGTACGCGGGACCCTGACGCTATTGCGATGCGTGACCCGTTCTCCGGGCACCTCACCGAACTCAGCACCAACCTCCACAGACACCTCGGCCTCCATCAACTGCTCGGCGACCAACGCGACAGCGTCACGAACAAAGTCGCCGGGCCGGCCATCACCTTCGCAACGACATCAGCATGGGTCATCCTGCGCTCTTCGGCGATGTGTTCGTGCCCCACGTCGGTACCTTCCGTGACCTTCCCATCTCCTCTGCCGCACCGAGCGCGACGAGCGCCGCCACCGGGCTGACGCCCACCGACCTCAACCTCGAGACCAACGACCTGATCGACAACGCGCTGGCGATCTTCCAGAGCGGCAGACAGACCCGGATCCGCCTCTCCGCTGACGTCCTGTTCGCCTTCACAAGGCCAACCTCTCCCGTTCGCGCCCCAAGCGACACCGTTCGCGGCACGCGCCCCAAGCGACACCATTAGCCGAGGGCCCCGAGAGCGTGACGGTGCCGCGGTGGACCGGCTGCGCCGCGGCCCCCGGGCTCAGCGCACCACGACGCCAGGCGCTGGGCTCCCGACAGGGTCTGGCTGGTGCACCCGTCGATCTCGACCTCCACGAGCGCCCCGGCCTGCGCCACCCCTTCGAAATTGACCACCTTGTTATGCCGGCACCGGCCCCGCAGGCGGGTCGGATCGGTACGAGACTGCCCTTCGACCAGCACCTCAGGGGTCCGGCCCACGAAGCGCTGCGCCCGCTGAGCAGCCCGGCGCTGGACGGCCTCGACGAGGCGCTCCATGCGGGCGACCTTGACGGGATGGGGAATGCGGTCGGGGAGATCGGCCGCCTCGGTGCCCCGGCGGGGCGAGAACACGAAGGTGAAGGCCCCGTCATAGCCGACCTCCTCGACGACCTCCAGGGTCTCCTCGAAGTCGGCCTCGGTCTCCCCCGGGAAGCCGACGATGATGTCCGTGGTCAGCGCCACGTCGGGAACGTGATCGCGCATCAGCCGCACCCGGTCGAGGTAGCGCTCGCGGCCGTAGGTCCGGCGCATGGCCCGCAGGATCCGGGATGAGCCCGATTGCAGGGGCAGGTGGATGTGCTCGCACAGCGAGGGCAGCTCGGCGTGAGCTCGCACGACGTCCACGCGCATGTCCTTGGGGTGGGGGCTCGTGTAGCGCAGCCTGTGGATGCCTTCGACGGCGTCGATGGCGGCCAGCAGCTCCGCGAAGCTCGTCCGGCCCCCGGCGGGGAGGTCGCGGCCATAGGAGTTGACGTTCTGCCCGAGCAGGGTCAGCTCGACGACCCCGTCGGCGGCCAGCCGACGGGCCTCCGCGACCAGCTCCTCCGCCGGTCGCGACACCTCGGTGCCGCGCGTCGAGGGAACGATGCAGTAGGCGCAGCGCAAGCGGCAGCCGACCGAGATCTGCAGCCAGCCCTGGAACTCCCGGGCCCGACGGGCGGGCAGGTGTCCGGTGAATCCCTCGAACTCGAAGAAGCCCTGGGCGGTGAGCGAGTCCGAGGTCAAGAACTCCCCCAGCTTGTGCACCTGTCCGGGTCCGAAGGCCACGTCGACGAAGGGAAAGCGGGCGAAGACCTCCTCCTTGACCGACTGGGCCCAGCATCCGCCCACGCCCACGATGCGGTCGGGCCGCTCGGTCTTCAGGCGCTTGGCCTCACCCAGGTGGGCGATGAAGCGAGAGTCGGCCGACTCGCGGATCGAGCAGGTGTTGAACAGGATGAGGTCCGCCTCGTCGCGTGCGCTCGCCTCGCGGTAGCCCAGGGACTCGAGCATCCCCTTCATCCGCTCGGAGTCGTGCGCGTTCATCTGGCACCCGAACGTTGTCACGTGGTAGCGGCGCACGAGGGCTGAGGGTACCGGCGGACGGCCGACTCGCCCCTGCTTCGTGCCGGCTCTGCGCCGCGCTCGACAGGATCCTGCCTTCGGGTCCGTCCGCGCCGCGGTGCGGCGTATGGTCGGCGCGTGGCCCCTGGCTCAGCCTTCCTCCCCCGCGCCGGGCACGCCGCCCTCGTCGCGTTGACCCTCGGCGTGGCGGCCCTGGTAGATGCCGGCTGTGGCCATGGTGTGGCCGCGTCACGCCCGGTGGCCCGGGTGGCCCGAACCTCGGGCTGCGTCGCACGCCGCGGCCTCCCCGATCCCGGCTGCACGCCGGGCGCCGTCGATGCCCGCGTGGCCCCGACCACGCTGGACACCACGATCTGCCGGCGCGGCTACACCCGAAGGGTGCGGCCACCGGAGCGCGTCACCCAGGCGATCAAGCGCGAGCGCCTGGCCGCCTACGGCGAACCAAGGGCGCGCCTGCGGAACTTCGAGCTGGATCACCTCGTCCCGCTCGAGCTCGGCGGCGCGCCAGCGGCCGTGGCCAACCTCTGGCCTGAGTCCCTGGACGGCCCGCGCGGCGCGCGGGTCAAGGACAGGCTCGAGAACTACCTCGGCGCCGCGGTCTGCCGCCACCGCATCCCCCTGGCCACCGCCCAACGCCAGATCGCCAGCGACTGGACGAGCGTCTACCGCCGCGTCGGGCCCACCGCCCTGGCCGGCTACCAACGCTAGGCGCGCCCGCCGCGGCAGCATCGGTGCTCACGAGCACTTCAGCGTTGCGGGCCTGCGGGCGCCTACGCGTGGTGGCCCCGCAAGCGGTGAAGGCCCCCCATGCTCGCCACCCGCAGGACACCGAGATGAACCATCCCCTGCTGACCGCGTTGGGCGGCGCGTTGCTTGGCCCTCTCGCCATCGCGCCGGTTCCCGAGTTCACGTTCGTGCTGCAGGGCGCTGGGGTCGGTGCATTTGTCGGAACCTGCGTTTTGCTGTACCGCGAGCATCGCGCCGGGTCCGACAGCGACCGCCGCGCTCAGATCATCGCCAGCTTGACCGCGGGTGGCGGCACCCTGGCCGCCCTCTGGGTGCTCGGCACGGGCGTACTATGAGGACCATGGCTCGCCGCCAGCTGCTCACCGTCGCCACCATAGGGCTCACCGGCGTCCTGGTCACAATCGCCCTCGGCTTCGACCACTGGGGGCCATGGGGCCAACTCCTCGCCACACTGGTCGTAATGGTCCTCGCCTCATTCGGCGCACCCGAATGGTTCGGCTGGCGTGAGCCTCGCCCTCACCGCAGTGGCGGTCCACGCCATCGTCCACGGTGAACACGTGCGCGCCCTAGCGAGCAAGGTTCTTGCTCAAGTCTTCCACTGGGCTCTCGCCGCCGCAGGCGTGATCTTGGTACTCGCGAGCGTCGACGACACCGGTCGGACCGGTGTGAACACGCCTCAGCTCGCGGCGGGTCTAGCCATCCTGCTGGCCACGGGTTTCTCGGCCGCCAGCCGGGCATCAGCTGGGCTAAGCTCGCAGCCGCGAGTGGCGGTAGCCGTAGACCGCGTAGATCGCCAGTCCCACCACCATCCAGATCCCGAAGCGCAGCCACGTCACGCCCTGGAGCTGGGTCATCAGGTACAGCAGGTGTTCTCACAGTCGCAGTGCTGATCACCGCACTCGGCCGCATCGAGCACGTCGGCCGCGTCGAGCGACGGATCGGACGGCAAGCTGGTCGCCGCGGGCTGGCTTGACGCCATCCGCCAACTGGGCTGGGTGGCCGGGACCGGCTGTGCGTCGGTCGGATTCTTCCTCTCGCGTCGGACAAAGGCCTGAGCCGCGAGCGGGAGGCTCCGCCTAAGCCGTCCTCGCCCTCACGGTCTGAGAGCGCGGCCCCGGCCTGGCGGACACATTGTCGACGGCGACGACCGCGTAGTAATAGGTGGTGTGGGGGCGCAGGTCCGTGACTGTGAGGCTGATCCTGCCCCCCACCTGGGAGACCGGGAAGCGGCAGAAGCCCTTGCACAGGCTCTTGGCCCGGGCGAAGCTGCGCGCATCGCGGATGGGCCCAAACGATTGCTTGACGACGTAGCTCTTGGCCGGGGGCGGATGGTTTGCGTCGGTGCCCGCCGCGTCGAAGTCGAGCTCGACCTGCGACTTCCCACGCGTCCGCGCGCGCAGGCCGGTCACCCCGCCGGGGGTGCGTCCGAACAGATGCAGGCAGCGGCGGCGTCCGCGGCGGACGAGGCGTCCGACTCGGCGCGTGACGTTCGCGCGCTGGCGCGCCGAGCCGCGGCGGGCACGCCGCTCCTCGCGCGCTGCCTGGCTGGTCATCGCGGCAAGGCAACGACGCAGCCCCCGAGCCCGTACCGCGTCCGAGCTGACCGTGGGTAGCGGCTTGACGGGCTTGGCTGCCGCCGGGGGCGGGTCCAGGGGGGCCGAGGAGAGGACTCCCCACTCGGTCGATGTCTTGGCGCCCGGGCTGGCGATCAAGGGCTGGATGTTGCTGCCATCCGGATTCATCGTGTAGATCTGCGGCTGACGGTTGTCCCGAGTGCTGGCAAAGGCGATCTTCGAGCCGTCGGGTGAGAAGGCGGGATCGACGTCGACGACGGTGGACGGGTGCGTCGTAAGAGGAGTCTGCATGCTGCCGTCGGCGTTCATGATGTAGATCTCGTAGTTCCCGGCGCCGCTCGGGCTCGAGTCGCGGACGCTCGCGAACACGATCTTCGAGCCGTCGGGCGAAAACGAGGGCACGGCGTTGCCGTCTGTGGAGGTGAGGCGGGTCTGGCCGCTGCCGTCGGCGTTCATTACGTAGATCTCCGGCTGCGGAGGGTTCCGTGCACTGTCCCGAAAGCTCATGAACGCGATCCTCGAGCCGTTGGGCGAGAAGACCGGCTTGGAGTTCGCTGCGGGGGGGGAAGTCAAGCGACGCTGATCGCTGCCGTCGACGCTCATCGTGTAGACCTCGGCGGCCCCGTCGCGAAAGCTCGTGAAGGCGATCCGAGATCCATCCGGTGAGAAGCTCGGATTGATGTCCCCGGCCGGATCATTGGTGAGCCGCACGACGTTCGTGCCGTTCAGGTTCATCGTGTAGATAGCGGCGGGTCCGTCGCGCGTGCTGAAGAACGCGATCTTCGACCCGTCGGGCGAAAAGGCAGGATCCTCATCGCGCGCCGGGTTGTTGGTGTGGTTGCGCGCGTCCGAGCCGTCCGCGGCCACGCTGTAGATCTCACTGTTGCCCGAGATGGAGCTCACAAAAGCGATCCTGCCGTTCGCACCGGGAAAGGCAGCCTGGCTCAGCGACGCAGCGTCGCTCAGGGCGGCAATCACCCACACCACACCCAACGCGATGCCCAGCCGCAACAGCTGAGTCGCCACACGGCCAGGGCGGCCGCGCTCCGCATCCGGCGCGGCCATCGGTTGAGGCGGCGAGTTCACAATGGCGACAGGATCCGAGCGGCCACGGAAGCTCCACCGAACGGCGAGGGGAGTCTAGCCCAGTTCCTGCGGCCCGGGCTATATGTCACAGACACTTACGGCAAGGGCAGCGCTGCTGTAGGGTCGCGCAGCATTGCGGACGGCCGCGCGAGCAATTGCGGACGGCCGCGCGAGCAGGTTCGGTGCATGAGTTTCTGCCTGGGTCCGCCAGGACCCACGCCACAGCGTCAAGCACGGAGGAGCGCTCATGACCGCACCGACAGCACGGATTCGTTGGCGATCGCTGATCGTCGCCGTGACGGCGGGTGGGGCGAGCCTGGGCATGGCCTCGAGCGCGCTGGCCACGACCTACCAGGCGGTTCGGATCGAGTCGCCCAATCCTCAGGCTCAGGGTCGCTTCGGGGAGCGGAGTGCTCTGGCCGGCGACATCGACGGTGACGGGGTCCCGGACTTCTGGGTCAGCGCGTTCCAGGAGGACGTGGGGTCTGCGACGAAGGCGGGCCGCGTCTACCTGATAAGCGGCAGGACCCGCAAGGTGATCTACTCCGTCACGTCCCCAGAGCCCCAGAGCAACCAGGCCTTCGGCTTCTCCTTGGCGGCCATCGGGGACGTCAACCATGACGGCAAGACCGATTTCGCGGTTGGCGCGTACGCCCACACCGACGGCTCCTTCCAGCGCACGGGCAAGGTCTGGGTCTACGAGGGGGCGACGGGAGCGCTGCTCTACTCGATTGCGAACCCTCAGCCGCAGTCCAACCCCGATCTGCCCTTCAGCAAGGTCTTTGGCTTTGGAACGGCGGTCTCGACCGCCGGCGACATCAAGGGCGACGGGATCCCCGACATCCTCGTCGGTTCCGCCAGCCAGGACGACCCGACGGGCTGTAGCGCAGCGAGTCCCCCGGCGACGATTCCTGCCGCTCCCTGCCATCGCGATCAGGGCAAGGCGTTCGTCTTCGACGGCGCCGACGGCAGCCTCCTGCGCACCTACGAGCTCCCGCCCGGCGACGTACGATCCTCGCCCGAGTGCAACCTGGATGTCGGGGGGCCAGGCATCGGTACCTGCGGTTTCTTTGGTCAGTCGGTGCAGTTAGTGGGGGACATCAACGGCGACGGCGTCCCCGACCACCTCATACAGGGCGGAACCTTCTTCGGTGGAACCTATCCCCCTGGTGGTCCGGGCGACAAGGAAGGCCAGATCTGGGTGTTCAGCGGCCGCACCGGCCAGCTTCTGCTGACGATCCCCAACCCGTCGCCCGTCAGGTCCGGCGGGTCGACGCGCATCTTCGGGCTTCAGATCGTCGCGCCCGGCTCCCCGGGAGACGTCAACGGCGACGGCAAGGCCGACATCTACGGCAACTGCTTCAGCTGCCTCGGACCGACGGGCACAACGGGCGAAGGCCGGGCATGGATATTCAGTGGCGCCGACGGCTCGATTCTCGCCAACCTCTTCGATCCTTCACCCGAGCCCGCCGGAGGGTTTGCCTTCTCCGGGGCCGGCCAGGCCAGGGGCGATGGGTTCATCGTCGGCCAGAACGGGTCGGGCAACGTCTCGGGTGGCGGCGCCACCCTGTTTGGGGTGCCCACCGCGTTCGGCCCCAGCGCGCTCGCACCGACGTTGCAGGACTTCCAGCCCCCCGTGGAAGATCGCCAGCCCAACAGTCCGACCAACCAGGGGATGCGGTTTGGACGCACCGTGGAGGCGCCGGGCGACCTCAACGGCGACTGCATCCCCGACTACGTCATCGGCGCGTCACAGACCGACGTCGGCGCCAACTCGGCCCAGGGAAGGGTCTACGTGGAGCTGTCCACGGGACCGTCCAGGTGTCCCGTGAGGCGGGCCAACCTGGCCGGGCTGCGCCTCAGCGCCCGTCGCCGGGTCCGTGGGCGCCGGACGATCTTCGTGGTCAAGGGAGCGCTGCGCCTGCCCCCCAGCATTCCCGCCTCAAGGCGTTCGCAGGCCTGCCGGGGGTCTGTCACCCTGGCCGCCCGGCGTGGGCGCAAGACCGCTGGCCGCAGGACCGTCGGGCTGCGCAAGGACTGCTCGTTCGCGGCGACCATCGTCGTGTCGACCCGCAAGCTCGGTCGCAAGGGGCGCTACAGCATCCTCGCGCGCTTCCACGGCAACGCCGACCTCAACCCGCGCTCGCAGAGCGCTCGCATCCGCTAGCCGCGGGGCCGTTCGTGTGATCTGGACCGTACGTGTATGTTGCCACTCACGTGGCCCGCTGGGGGAGCACACCACTGGCCTGACCCCCTGAGTTCGGTCCGACGCTTGTGAGAGTTTCTCGCGCCTATGAGAATGGGCGAGGAAGGAACGATCACGTTGAAGCGACGCAGGCACACGCCGGAGCAGATCATCCGCAAGCTG
>JAABUJ010001266.1_pt1 | contig 38500 bp, 41 predicted proteins | sample 5559131 | NCBI WGS metagenome assembly JAABUJ01 (sample SAMN10711875, study PRJNA513366) | rock metagenome | isolation source: Antarctica rocks | place: Antarctica: Victoria Land, Mt New Zealand nord | collected 2016-01-07 | reverse complement strand
AGGTTGTGGATGGGCCGGGCGGGGTGCATGAGTTGAGGGGGGTGGTGGATGGGGATGCGGGGGAGGGGGAGGGGGAGGGGGATGGGGATGGGGATGGGGGGGAAGAGGGGGGTGGTGAGTTTGTGGATGAGGGGGTGGCGGAGGGTGAGGGTGGGGGCGGAGGTAGTGAGGAGGAGTATCGCGAGGATCTGTGACGCGTGCACGGACGTGCAATACCTGCGTTTGTCTATTTGCATCGCCCTGGCGTCACGGCGGCGGATTATCGGTTTTGTGGCGCTGGGGAAGGAAAGGAAAGAACATGAGAGGACCCAAGGATTTGTACCTTCAACCCATGCTCGGCTCTATGACCGTCTACATAGCAACAACTCGATCTTTTCACCATTATTACGTCGTCAATGGACGCATCCTCCGGCGAACGTGACATAAGACATTGATTGTAAAGATTCTCTCAGAGAATCACTGCTTATATGGACTTCGATGTCCTCTGTAGACGAGGTGCCTATGTAGATGATCATGACTCACTCTTCATTCCTGCTCGCTCGATCACGCGTCAACGCTCTTGCGCGAACTTCACGGTCTATTGGATGGGAGGATTGAAGGGTGAGATAGGAGGGAGGAGGCGGTTTGTTGGTCTTTGGTGTTGGTAGGATCATGAAAGGGGTGAAGAGAGGGAGGGAGAGGAAGAGAGAGGAGGGAAGCGGTGCTTAGGGATCGGGACGATTGAGGAGCGGGGATGGAAGACGAGACGAATTGGGAGAAGAGGTGCACAGGAAGGACAGGGCCCCGAGAGACGGCACAAGGTTTCGATTTTCACTTTCACAAGGTGAAAGACACAGGTCAAACATCTACTGCAAAGCTGACGTGTATTGATTTGGAGATCCCGCCCGTACCAGCATATCCAGATAAGTACAAGCAGAAGGAAAGATCTTGCCATCCGTACCGTCACCAATTTTTGGAGATGAGAATCCATAAGACAGATGTGAGCACACCCCCCAATCACACGGACAAGTCACACCGCTGGATTATTCCCACCCAGAAATAGACACGAAACAATTGCGAGAAATACATTTCCGTAAACTGTTGGCGTCATATACAGTCATCTACTCCAGAGACTGACCCCAATATCCCCGGGTACCCTTTTCCAATCCTCCACGGTAGCCGAGTTAACTCATCCAATCATTCATATTCGTCGTCCAACTGCATGAAATCGCTCATTCCAAACTGCTGCGCTAGTTCCGTCCCACGGCCCGACCACCCGGAAGGGGCGAACTGGCTGCCGAACGTAGGAAGCTCCGGGAACATGTTTTCGTTCGCAGCGCTGTTGAGGTCCGAAGCTCCATGAGAGCCGTCGTAGAGAGGGAAATCGCCCGTTGGCTTTCCAGCCTCCGCCGTAAACTCATCGTAGCCTTCGTCAGCGGCATGAGCAGACTGCGGGGTGTAAAGCATGATGTGGCCTTGTGCGCCAGGTGAAAGGCTTGGGATGGGTGCATGAGTGGGCAGCTGGACAGGGAGCGAAGGGTCATGGCTGAAGCTTGGGAGCGGACGCTGGGCCACTGAGCTAGCCGGAGTGACCATTTGGACGTTGTAAGACGTGAAATCGTTGTCCACGCCCGTCCAATCGAAGTTGCCAAGGGTTGGGTCTTGGTCGGGAGATGTCAAGGAGGTATCAAAGGACGAGAAGTCGGCCGGGGCAGTTGTCAAAGACTCTGTATCGAACGATAGTCGATGGAATCCATCGGTGGCAGGAGAGTAGTCAAGCGGATCTGGGGTCTGAAGAGTTCCCGGAAAGTCGTTAAAGTCCAAATTTGGCCCTGGATGGCTGTAAAACCCGTTCAGTGTATCGTTGGCGAAACTGCGATTCGAGTAAGGCGTGATCTGGTCAGACGCACTGGTCGATCCGCCGACCGAGTATCTACGAGAGTAGATCTCGGACTGATCATAAGGAGATGGAGCCTCGCCGGAAAGAGGCGTGGTCGGATCCATGATCGAGGAGTGAGGTGTCGTAACCTGAGGGGTCGAGGGGCCCTGCCCTGCTTGAGTCTTCTTGCTGTTCCTTCCATTGTTCTTTGACCTTACATAGGTCCAGCCATGGGCCTTCTCCATGTGCTGTTTGCAATTACTCTCCCGTTTGGACTGGTATGGACATGGATGGAAGTTGCAGCGGTACAAGGGAGGTGCGGTCGAATGCTTGTCATTGACGTGCCGGTCTCGCTCCTTTTCGGTGGGCCATCCGTACGAGCTGTACTTGCAAGTTGACTCCGAACACTTCCAGGGTCGAGAGTGAGTCTTCTCATGCTTACTGTACCCAGTCAGCACGATGTGGAGTCTGAAGATGGTGGGAGATTTACGTCAAATCACAAGGGCGCTTGAACTCCTTCTCACAGTCACGGCATCTCTGGACAAGATCCTTGGGTGAGATCAGGGCAGCTTTGCGTCTGCGGGCCATGGAGCGTGTTACACTGTCGTCTTCTGACGTGTCAACGCTCAGCGATCTCTTCAACATGTGGTGCTTGACCCGCGTGCTGATTTTATCATCGCCAGTAGTTTGATTGCTGATCGCAATGGTCTTGCCATTCTTGACTCGGACGAGCCGGGCGGGACGGCAGTTCTGGCTAAGGCCACCTTGTAGCTCCAGCCTCTCGTCCCTAGAGAAGTTAGTACTTGAACACCGAGGCCTGTGGAACACTTACGAAGAGTAATCCATGTCTTTCGCCTCCTCACCAGCAGCCTGACGCGCTCGAGAGGCAGCCATCATCGCGGCGTACTGACGAATCTGTTCGACGAGATCGAGGAAGTAGCCGTTAGTGTAAGGTCTGTCGGAAGGACGTCGCTGATCGCGTTCGTTGAGATGGTCGACGGTGGTGTGGATACACTGGATCGAGGTCTCGCAAAAGTTGAGGTACGAGGTCTTGGAAGCGGACCACTTCTTCAAGGATGGAAGAATGTAGTTAGTATAGACACCTTCGTCAAGACCGAGAGGTCCACTCACGGGAGCCAGGAAGATCAGTGTTTTCTCCAGATCACGTAGACAAGTGATTTCTTTTTGGCAGATGCGCCTGGGCAAACCGTGTACGAGAGGGTGGAAGTCTTTCAGAGCTTTCTGTCGCAGGAGTGGGGTTATTATGTGTTTCTGAATCTGCTTTGCAGCGTAATGGCCAAGGAAACTCGAGATCGCAGTCGCCGAGCTTGCGGTCGATGAGATTGAACGTGTAATGGCCGAACGAGTGCATTTGGTATCAATCGTCAGATGACGCGATTCGCGACCGGACGCAGAACTTCTCGTAGCAAGACTACGTGACTGCCCCTCGGGTGTGACTGCGAGTACGTGAGCGAGTGAATGCACAACAATGAACGATGAGGAACGCATACATTGTTTCACATCAGCACCACCATCCGCACAAGAGAGAACGCTGCCGCTGACTGTCGAGCCAATGCCACTATCGGAGGTATGATGCTTGCGCACATTTTGAGATTGGCAGCGATGGCCAAATTGGCCTCGTCGAGACGTCGGGTCGACTTCCGTCATGTCAACATCCACGACGTGTGCGTCGAGAACGACACGAGGCAATGGCAAGTCTTCTCCGCGAAGAGTGGCCTGGCTGTCAATGGACATGGCGTCAAGGCCCGACAAACTTCGATCAAATGAACCGATGAGGTCTGCCATACGCTTCTCGCCGGCAGCAATAACATCTTCCAATGTCTTGGGACAAGTCCGAGACCGCTTTGGCAACGACGGCACATCAAGGACAGGATCAAGGTCTTCCGACGACGGTGACTTTGGCGAGTGGAAAGTGGAAGCCTTCCGCAAGGTCATGTCGGGATCGACCGGTGAAGAGCATCGAGTCAAGTTGGCAGGAGATGAAGGATGGGACGAAGATTCGGTGGGAGATGGGTCTTTTAAGGCACGGCGGCGGGGGTGGGGGGGAGCCATTTGACTGGTCAGGCGGCAAACCAACAACGGCACCTTTGTTCAGGGACGGTCGAGGAACCTCTAGAGGAGCTGGGGAGGGCCCAAGGTTAGCAGCCATTCAACAGGTTCGAGTGGATCTCATACATGGAGTGACTCACGACTTGACCGATTCGGATCTGAGACAGGTATGGGCACGGCAGGTATGGTGATGTGAAGCGAATCCCCAAAACCGGTGTAATTGTTGCACTTCTGGGAGAAGTTAGAGAACGAAGTTCCCAGCTGCCATGGTCGATACCACTTGGATCAAGCAGCACAAAGAACACGAAGCGGAGCGTACTGTTAGGTGTCCTCAAGACTTTACGTCCTCAAGCGGGACCTCCACAGATGTCATGGAAGTAAGCAGCGTTCGATACCGGCGTGGAGGGTTAGTCGAACAGGTGGCCGACGTCACAGACAAGAGGGCTGTGAATGTTGGAATTGACTAATAGGCAAAGCCCAGAATGAGAGGGAAACAGGGCGGTTGGGAGTCTATGAGAAGATATGTGAAGAGTGAAGAGTGAAGAGCGAGGGTCGAGGACAACGGGCCAACAGCGGGACGGTGCAAGCACAATGGCAGCAAATTAGCCAAAGCATCAAAGCATTCGCGGCCTTGGGGATGAGGGGATGAGGGGATAAAGGGAAGCACGAGGAATGATGAGGAATACGTTTAATTCTCTTAGGAGACGGATGATGGAGAGAGAGAGAGAGAGAGAGAGAGAGAGCTGTGACCGTGATTACTTGTTGGTATCTGAGGTCTGTTGGTCGCTAATCAGGCAGCAGTCGGAGTCAAAAGCGGTCGCGGTCGCGGTCGCGGACAGAAAATGACCGATCCTCCGTCGAACTATGTTGTACGAAGTACTTTACCTCAAGGTACTAAGGTACTGTAACAGACATAAGTTAACATAAGTTAACGCTCAACTCGTCCCATCTTAGGGACTGGTATTGCATGAGCTACCATTGATGGCCAATTACATTGGCTGTGCTCAGTGGGGGCGGTGGAGGCGGAGCAACGCTCAGTCAGTATATCTGGTGGTAAATAGGACGGCAAGGGCAAGACACGGGTAGTTTGATGGTACTAATGAGGAGATTATTCACCGTCCAACGGCGTGTACCTTAGGTAGTCAAAGTGGATTGTGATATCATCAGGGAGGCGGTGTTCTGGAGCGGAGAGATGGTTGAGTCTGCCTTTTGAGCCTTACACACAAGTACAGATGATGTGGTGGTAGGGATAGTTCAGCTGTAGAGGGAGATAGCGGAGGTCGGTGTAGAGATTCCCCGATCCCCCTCAAGATACCTTACCCTACTTCCCATGCTCAGGGCTAGGTACCTAATTACTCCCTATCATTAGTGGACAACTCTAGGTGTCTGTACCCTAATTGACCACTAATTGGCTGCACTTGTTCACCGACATTGGGGCTCTCGAAAGACATCTGTTAATATTATCCAAGATACGAATCGTACAGAGGTAATTGATGGTAGCTTGCGTTGTAGCTGTCGTCAGCTCGTCAGCAAGGCTTGCCAGTTACTCTGCTACGTAATGGTACCTTACCTATACGAGTACAATCGATCATAACTGAAGGGTACGAATACTCGACGTCCCGAACCGGAGCGGGACAGGGATGGTAATCCTGCATCTGCATGTTGGTGGCGACTATCATCATATTCATATTTAGGTATTGCAATTGCTGATTGACGGTAATTAACCGCCATTATAGTTACCTTATGGTCAAGACATGAAAGTGACTCACGCCTTACGAGTTCCACCACTTATACTCCCACCTCACACAAAATGATCCACGCCGCAGGAGTGCATCTCAAGTCAAAAAGTATGCGGATCTTCTCCCTGCAAGCCGAACAAGTCATCCCATTAAATAATTATTGACATATGTTGGTAACCATGAAATCGGTCCAGTACTTACACTGACAGCTTCTTGCTCAGCCCGGTTCTGCATGGCCTCTGCTCTCAGCTACCGTATGTCAGAGCAATGAGGTGAGGTTTATTGATTAGGTAAGGCGCGGTGATCTAGACGTTGACACGTGCGATTACTTATGTAAGCAGTCTACGCGCTCTGAAATCAGTTTCGGATTCGCTAGTGCATGATGAATCAACGCGCTGCAACCAACGGCTCTGCACTTGCTGGCAGACTCTCGATAGCATCAACACCGATCATGAGGCAAAGTTGATTTGATCTGTCTGAGACATCCACTATGTCTCAATGCTGGAGGGGAAACTCAACTCACTGGGGATTGGTGACGATGCTGAGACGAGGAGAAACTGCTCGACGCGACGGGACTACCGTCAGTATGTTTTGGGGGACTCGAGCGTACCGTAGTCACTGCGGTTGGAAACTCGAACTTTGCCATCTCATGCCACTCAAGTCTGGCGTATTCATTGCTTTCATTCCCTCTGTTGTAGAGGTTGTCTCTCTCTTTGTCACTCTCCTTACTCACGTTGAACAAAGACCTCTGCTATCTACTTAAATCTCCAACCCTCCATTGTTTCCTACTCTGGCAAATCATTCTCCCCTTTATATCCATCATCACCCACAATCCTCACGCCCAATCTCCCCCTACAGTACCGGCTACTGCACCTCCCAATAACACCACCACCAACCCAATGCACCCCACTCCAACCACCCTCCTCTCCACCTTCCTCCTCCTCCTCCTCCTCACCACCACCCACTCCCACCCCCTCTACATCCTCCCCGCCGAGCTAAACCCCAACGCCGCTCCCACTCCCCCTCCCACAACCCTCACAGCCGCCCAAATCCTCCAAATCGCCCCGAAATCCAGCACCTGCGCCAACGCACCTTACCCCGACGAATGCCGTACCGCCGATCAGGCCGCCCAGGCCCTCGACGCCTCCTTCCAGACCTACGGCATCACATCCGCCGGTGAACGCGCCGCGCTGCTCAGCCTGATCGCCTTCGAGACCGACGACTTCCGCTACAACAAGAATCACACCCCGGGCCGGCCGGGCCAAGGCAGTACGTCTCCCCCCTTTCCCTTTCCCTTTCCCTTTCCCTTTCCCTTCCCCACACCTTGAAACCCCCTTTATCGTGGTCAGAAAAGCTAACACACATCCCTCTTGTAGCGCGCAACATGCAAATGCCAACCTGGAACCTCCTCTACGCCTCCTCCCTCCCGTCCATCGCGCCCAAACTCCCCTCCATCCCCGCCACCGACGTCGACGCCGTGCGCGCCTTGCTGCTCGCGACCGACGAGGTCGATTTCGGCTCGGCGGCCTGGTTCCTCACCACGCAGTGTGGGCCGAACGTCAGGAGCGGGCTGCAGAGTGGCGGCAGGCAGGGCTGGGAGGCGTATTTGGCCGGGTGCATGCATGCCGAAGTGACGCCGGAGCGGGTGGCGTATTGGGAGCGGGCGGGGAGGGTGCTGGGGTGGGGGTTTGCTTGATGGGGTGGAGTGATGGGGGTGGAGTTGGTTTGGAAAGGAAGGTGATGGGTGCGCGATGGTGGTAATGATAATGACGATGTGATTGATTCGGCGTCGCTGGCGATGCTATCCACTCACTCACTCACTCACTCACTCCCTAAGGTCAATCACATAGACCACTTGAAAACAAAGAACAACGATCTCATGACCACCAACAATAGACCATGACCGTCCACGTGAGAAATGGAGACCCCCTTCCCAATGAGTCAACAGACAGCCCACCCAACACAGTCCCAAAGCCCTCCATGCCCACCCAATCAACCACCTTCCCACCCATCCCCCCACTCATCCTCGCCCAGTCATCTTCCTCATCGGCCCCCCTTCCACATCCCCACCATCATGACCATCATCCCTCCCCCTCCTCCTCAAACATAAACCCACTCTCATCCCACACCTCCTCCCGATCCACAAACGCCGTCCTCGCCACCGTCATCACCCTCAACGGCCTCGACGACCTCACCGACGCCACCCATCCACCCTCGGGCGCCCCGCCTCTTTCCCCTCCCCCTACCCCTCCGCCCTGCATGTGCGTGTGCGTGTCCGCGCTGTCGACGAGAACGGGATACGGCGACGAGGCGCGACTGCGGCCGCGGGGTGATACACCTGTCCTGCTGGCGCTCGCGCTGGCACTCCCGCTCACTGTAGCGTGAGGCGGCGATGGCGATGGGGAGGGCGAGCGGGCGACGTCGAGGCGGCGCGGAATAGGGAGGTCGCCTGCGAAGCGGACGTGCAAGGTCGGGGAGGATGCGGGGGAGGAGGGGGACGTGGAGGGTGTGGTGGTGTAATTAGGGGTTGGCGGGTTCCCCGTGTCGTGTTGCGGTTGGGCTGGGGTGGTGGCGGGGCGGCGGGGGGTGGTGGTGGGGTGGAGGCGCTCGGGGAAGGAGCGGGAGAGGGTGGGGTCGTCGGCGTATTCGATGTGTGTGCTGCTGGGGCCGGGGCTGCCGTTGGGGAGGTAGTGTTGGGTGTGGTGGTATGTGGGGTTGGTGTTCGTGGTAGTGCTGGTGGGGGTGGGAAGGGCGTATTCGATGTGTTCGACTGTTGGACCTTCGGAGAAGAGGGATCGTGGGGTCCATGGGAAGGCCATGGTGGGGTTGTAGGCGGTGGATGGAGACGTCGGTGTAGAGGATGGAGGTGGTGAAGGTCAGGTGAGGATGAGGGAGTGGGTATGGAGGTCGCTCGGGTTAAGTGTTGACGACGAAATATGTTTGGTGAGTAAAATGTTCCTTGGAATGGGCGAAAGAGAAGGAAGGAAAGAGAGAGATCGGGGAGGTCTCTGGATATTTATAGGGAGGTGGACGGAGTGTTAAGGGAACTTGGTTTAAGAGCACTCCTTCCTCCATTTGTACCCTTTTGGTATGGTATTGTGTCAGTGTTATGGACATTCAGACCGAGAAGGTGCGACTGAATGTCATCATACACTTCAAGTCGACACTCTTGGTGTGGTGTTGCGCTGTCGTGTGCCGGATGAGGTCTGGTAGCAACAACCTGAAGTCAAAGAGATTGTTCACTGACGCGACGTAGGTGGTCTGCGTTGAGACCCCAATTAAGCAAGTGTCGATCGGGGTTGCGATTGGAAATAATACTAAGATAGCTCTCGTTCCCAAAGTAGATTAGCTTCCGTTGTCAAACCGGGCCAGCAGCCCTACATCCCAATTCTGGAACTTCCTTGCGGACAGTGGTAGCAACGCAGTACTCTCTTTGAGACTAGTCCAGATCAATTCTAGTATGTGCGCAGGTAATCGGAGCTCTTCAAGTGAGGTAGGTTGCTTGTCCGATATATATGACGCGTTGTCGATTTGTTGGTAAAGGATTTTCATTGCTCGCTTTGGATGCTTGGAGTGTGCCTCTGTACAAGCCGAGTAGCGAAGATCTGGTGTAAAGACCCAAAGCTATATGGATGAGGAGAGGGTTAGTGATTGATAAAGGCCTGGCGTGGCTATGACTGACCATCATGCCTGCCACACCGTCTTGTCCATCCTCATTGTAGATTACAAATTTCCGTACCGCTTGATTTTCGATCAATCCTAACAATTGTGTTGAAACGAACATTTCCGTCGGGAATGTTTGTCCATCGCATTGGGCGTCCAGCTGTACGCATAGACTCCACTTCCAGAGTCTCCAGCCATCTGCCCTTTCGTCGACGAATCCGAGAGCTTCATGGCACGCTTCGCATCTAAGCTTGGAAGATGTCCGTGCCTTGTTGTCTTGGTGGACCTGGCATGATATTATTAGATATGTACCCTTGACACTTTCTCGTGGACCCTGAGACTTGAGGGCCCCACGGCGAAAACAGCAAGGCTTGAGATTTCTAGCTACAGCATACTCCAGAAGCAACCCATCTGACAAGTCGACGAAGTGTCGAGGGTAAACTTGAGAGGAATCGCCAGCATTGGAATGTTGATATTGGGAAACTGTATCGGTGACCGATCCATGGAACCGATGCTGAGCTCGGGGACAGGCCTCCTTCTTGTTGCCCTCTCTCGATGAACACGATGAGATTGCTCTGGACAGCACAAGACCTTAAAAGCAAGAAACCGCTGATGACAAGAAGCGTACCTCGATCCCACCGCAATTTTCCTTCGCCAATAAAAGTTGTGAAAGATCGACGAAACCGACTCCGGGTTTCGCAAGTAGTTTATTATCTGCCGTGTAACCTTTCTGCGCGCCAGTTGTCCTACCATTGGAGTCATGCTTGCTGTCATGCTCTTCATGGTCTGGTTTGTGGCAATGCCAGAAGTCCATCATATCCGCCCAGTTCTCGCTGGGAAGATTTTTCCAGACAGCAACTGCGGAGCGCTCTACTAGAGTCTGGTTGCAATTCCGACAGTGAATCTTTGTCCTTGGTGTCAGTGACTCGGCGGACCATGGAACAGCGTTGTTGGCCGTTGCATCAGTCAGACGGGCTGGTAGACCATGCCTTAGGATTGGGAACCGGTATGACAGCTCATTGACCGGTCCACTGGGGAGCTCCAGCGCTGCATTAGCGGCGACCTTTGCTGGCAATTTGAGGCATGCGGTCTCTCCTCCGTGGTGTATGTTTAGACTTTGTAGGTCTGTAGACAAGTCCAGTGATGTCTCCTCATTTAGATTGGAATCTAAGGACACATAGGCGGTGACTTGCCGGAGGTGGAGAAGCAATTCGGCGTAAACCTTGATTGATGGCATTTGGGCGGAAGGTTCATTGAGCACATCTCCAGCATGATCTGAAGCTGCGGTCTCCGCAGAGAACACTCATGGAGGGCTCAAAGCCGTTCATGTTCCGATAAGTAAGGCTTATAGTAATGGCAGTTAGTCGAAGTTCACCGGCTGGGGTTCTCGATGATCTGCAGCGCTAGCCGATTAAGGTATGCTAAGGTACGCCCTGGTGGTCCGAGCACAAGTAAGTTACGTTACTAGCAGGAAGGCGGGGAAGAAGCAAACCAAAGATGATATCTTTAAAAAAGAAGCTGAAGCAACCATCGTCAAGAGTGGTACTCTCCTTTTGAACATATCTACAAGATTGATAGGTAGGCGACTGCAGAATGTTCTCTACGTTTGCGCTACCATTTAGTCTGCCACGGATCTTCAAAGCTGCAAGCTCTCGGCCATCAATCGCCATTCCGTCTGTCGAAGTCCACGATGTCGAAGTGTTACACGAGAAGCGGGCAAGGACGCTGAAGCACCTCCTCAAGCTCAATCATGTCAATCACTCCATTGTATACCACAACCTCCAATTCCACAACCATATGCCGCATGTATGTAGTCTCCATCTCTGTGCCTCTATGTGACATCCCAAATTAACACACTCGGACAGATCCTTGGTTCTGCCTACATTCTTGAAGCCACATCCGAGCACCTTGACCAGATCTACGAGAAAGAATCTGATGAGTTGGAGCCATGGCAAGACTCCCCAGGAGAGATATCCAAGGATGACTGGAGGGACTACTTAGGGGACCCACGGTCAGCAGCCGGTGTCTGAGCTGCTATCATTAAAGCGTGTTGCGCTGAATGCAATGAAGCTATCAAAGAGCATACGTCGACTTCTTTGAGGACGAGTTGGTCCTCAACGGCTACGACTGGCGAGAAGTGATCCATGAGTACCTTTTCCAGGGTAAAGAACCGCTCATCAACTGCGTGATCGCTGGATGTATGTAGCCAAAATCCAGTCTTCCGTCCACAGTACAGTCTTTGATGTCTTTCGTAGTGGGCCATCCCCTCATTCATCTCGGCTATGCCCTCGAACTCTCGAGCCGGGAGTTGGCAATGGAAGCTCTTGGCCTCGTCGCAACCTCTTACAACTTCCTTCATAAGTATCTGGACGACCCAGCTTACTCCAAACCTTCCACATACAGCACAAGCTCGCCTCTGGATATTCTTCAGCGAGTTGCGAAGGATAATCGCTTCGACGGCCTTTTCGACGAACCGGGTGCACGCAATATCAAACCGCTGTTCCAAGACCACGAGGGTGCAGTATTAGAACATTGGAACTCTTGGAGCATATCCAATCCAATCAAGCAGTTCGAAGACAGTCAATATGCAGCGACTGCATTGCTCGTATCGACTTACGGCCGTGGTAGCGCGAAATTCGATTTCTTCCTCGTCCATCTACTGACAACCAGTCATGCTGTGCGGGTCTTGATACCTTTCATACCGGTTCAATTTCACGTTACATTGGTAAGGCAATGGTGGCTCCTGACACTGGCGGTCTACATAGCGCAGCTTCGACCACCGATCAAGGTTGAGAATATTTTGGAGTATGCACTGAAGGGTAGAGACTGGAAATGGGTGGAGCGCCAAGCTGTGGGAAACAGGCGATCGTTTGATGCACACTATGTGAAAGCTCTCCGGGCCATGAAAGTAGCTGCACAGACATGGGACGACAAAGATGAGTTTTACCTCAAAGCCGCTGTGAAATTTGGAGAAGAATTCGATGAATGGGGCGGTTTCGGGCAAACGAACAACGATGGTTCGGAAGATGCAAATTGATTATAGCTAGTGTATGGGCATATTCCAATACTTCAAATCATCCTAAGAGGAAATGATGTCCTCAATGCTATAATCTATTAATAATGCGCTTTGCACGAGCCAGATGTCCGGAAGCGCGTTCATTTATTATATCTAATCTCAGATCTAAACTAAGATCTAATCTAAGATCTACCATATTCAAAGCTCCTTGAGCTGGAGCTTAGCCGCTGGAGCTTCTTATCAACGCTTCAACCTGCGAATGACATGTAAGGTAGATACAGTACAATGCAATCTTGCTTCGCAGAATTCTATACCTGGCCAGCGCATAAGCGACAATGTTCGTGAGCACAAAGAGGACTTCGCGAAAACTACCTTAAGCCTTATCGCAAGCTGCAAGTGTCTAGGTCCAAGAACATCGGCACGGGCTCGATCAAGGCTTACGCATCGTTGGAACAAGCCACCGAGTGCGCCTGCACGACTGAATACGAGCTGTCGGGATGCCCATATAGAATCTTTGGCTTCTATATCACCATAGCATGCAGTGCGCCCCTTGTGAACAGTTCGACAAACCAAGCCAGCCAACCGGCAGGCACAATTCGGGCAATGGAATCGCCTAATATCAATTCGTCGCACCTCCATCAAGCCAAGTCTCTCTCCGACGATGATGCAGACTTCCAGGACCGTTCCTCCCGAGATCTGGAACCAGTGATAGCCTCAACGGGGTCAGTAGCGGAGAACGGAAACTGGGACAATAGACGGAGTGGTCACAAAGTTGGTCTAGACGATGATATATATCAAAGTACTGGGTCAAGCACACCATTGGACGACGCTCAGCAAGGGCCCCTTTACCGTGACAAACAAAGGCAAACGGCATACTATGATTATGCCTCGGAGAAGTCCTTGAGTCAAGCTGAGGCAAAGCTATTCTACCAGAGACACATTTTGGAGTCCTCTCAGCACGCACTTGAGGGCCAATCCCCAGTCTTGCGAGCGCGAACGTTCCCATCGACCGTTGAAGACGATTTGAGCAGGACCGGTAGCATGACGTCTCGACAAAGCAGCAGAAAGAATACTCAGAGCTTCCACGACAATGCGCCAATTTCAGCTGGCTTCCCAAGCAGCGAAATGCAGGTGGAGACAAGGGACTTCCAAACTTCCAACCTCAACGGGTTCAACCCGCATCAGAATGTAGGGAACGAAACACAAGATCAATGCGTTAGCGCAGATCAGTCAGCGAGAAGCCACTCAAGACACCCGGGTATACCCCATGAGTTCAAACCTCCGATTCTAGCCACTGAAGGTATCTATGGTGCAGGAGCTGGTGTTGGGGTCGGTGCCGATGCTGGGGGATTTGCTAGCAACGATGCAAACATCACCTCTGAGCTCAGCATAATCTACACGAATATTCAAAAGGTCCTAGATTCTCGAAACAAGTATATTCGACTTTCTCTACAAGGCCCAAGTAACAATCCTAAAGATGACCCAGGATGGCAGATCTATCCTGCTCCGCCTGAGCCAGTGTGGGAGGCTGAGAAAGATCGTAGTGCTGGCACGACTTCTGGGCCTCCAAGTTTGAGCACGAGTGGAGTGTTACCGGCAGACCAGAGACCCGGCGTTAGCTACTACAGCCTGCCGTCGAGCTCTGCAGATGGCCATGCCATGCAGCAGCCACTATCATCTCCAATCCGCAAGAAGCGCAAGCCTGGGCAGGATATCGGGGAGGATTTTGAATTCTCCGACCTATTGCCGTTACCTGAAGCAGCGGAGATGACTTTCAAGCTCGACGAGAACAGCGTTTATCAGGTTTACGAGACATCGAAGTCTGCCGAGCTGGACAGCCCTATCCTCCACATACCAACTATACGTGAGTTCTATATGGATTTAGACCAAGTCTTGAGCATTTCGTCCGACGGCCCAAGCAAAAGCTTTGCATTTCGGCGATTGCAGTACCTGGAGGGTAAATTTAACCTCTATGTGCTCCTAAATGAATATCAAGAGATGGCCGACAGCAAGAGGGTGCCACATAGGGACTTCTACAATGTTAGAAAGGTAGATACACATGTGCACCATTCGGCTTGTATGAATCAGAAGCATCTACTACGTTTTATCAAGAGCAAAATGAAGAAGTCGCCGGATGAGGTGGTCATGTTCAGAGATGGGAAGCATCTGACCTTGAGAGAAGTGTTTGAGAGCATCAATCTCACTGCCTACGACCTTAGTATCGATACACTGGACATGCATGTATGTATCCCAGACTGGGGTTGATCAAAGTACAAAAGCTGATATCATTACAGGCCCATACAGACTCTTTCCACCGTTTTGATAAGTTCAACCTCAAGTATAACCCTGTTGGGGAGTCTCGTCTGCGTACTATATTCCTGAAAACAGACAACTTCATCATAGGACGCTACCTTGCGGAGATCACCAAAGAAGTAATCTCCGACCTGGAGTCTAGTAAACACCAGATGGTGGAATGGCGCATATCCATATACGGACGGACTCTTGATGAATGGGACAAGCTTGCTGCATGGGTTGTCGACAACAAGCTATTTTCGCATAACGTCCGCTGGCTTATCCAAGTGCCACGATTGTACGATATCTACAAATCTGCTGGCCTCATGGACAGCTTTGAGCAGGTTGTCAGGAATCTCTTTGAACCGTTGTTTGAGGTCACGAAGGACCCGTCGAGTCACCCAAAGCTGCACATCTTCTTGCACAGAGTGATAGGGTTTGATAGTGTTGATGATGAAAGCAAGGTTGAGCGACGTCTATATCGCAAGTTTCCACTACCGAAGGATTGGAACACTACGCAGAACCCCCCATACAGCTACTGGATCTATTATTTGTTCGCCAATATGGCATCCTTGAATGTTTGGAGGAAACAACGTGGGTTCAACACTTTCTTACTTCGCCCACATTGTGGAGAAGCCGGCGACACCGATCATCTTGCAGCAGCAGTACTCTGCTGCCACAGCATAAGCCATGGATTGCTGCTTCGGAAGGTACCTTTACTGCAGTACATCTTTTACCTAGAGCAAATCGGCATTGCAATGTCTCCTCTGAGTAACAATGCTCTCTTCCTGGCATATGAACGAAATCCATTTCTGCAATATTTCCGCCGCGGCCTTAACGTATCCCTTTCGACAGACGATCCTCTACAATTCGCCTTCACCAAGGAACCGTTGATCGAAGAGTACTCAGTGGCTGCGCAGATATATAAACTCAGTGCTGTCGATATGTGCGAGCTTGCAAAGAGATCCGTAAATCAAAGTGGCTTTGAACATGCTATCAAGCAGAGATGGCTAGGTTCAGACTTTCACTTACCTGGCGTGAAGGGGAATAACGTGGCAAAGAGCAACGTGCCGGACATCCGAGAGGGCTTCAGACATGAGACATTACTCCAAGAGCTTTCCATGGTCGAGCGGTATACCGCCTTTTCTACACCTACGGATGCCGTGTCAAGGAATGAACTGCCGTCGTCACGACTATTTCAGGATCATGCAGGAGGGCTGCAGTCGCCTTCCACATCTGTGCGGGTTGAGCCATCCATGAAAGAATCCGTATCTGAGTATTCAACACCGCAACATTGGCCGGCTCCTCCTCAGTCGCCAGTCACACCTGTGCCTCATCCTCCAATGGTATATCCTGCACAGGTGGCACGAATTCCTGTGTCGTTTTCCAGTGTCGATACGACAACTTTGAACAAGCAACCCACAGAGCAACATCACAAGCCTATGCGCTCAGCGTCGATGACCACATCTACTGGAACAACGGGCGGCCAGGGTTTGGCGGATGTCATGGGTCACATGCACATTGATGGTGCTGCACCAAGGATCTTTCCAGGAGTGGTCCATGGAAGGACCCGCAAAGAAAGCGTGAGGCAGGGCAGCAGCTCAGAGAAAGACGCAGAGCGTTCTGCAGCCACTACGGGCGAAACACCAAAAGCTGGAATCGAAGGGGAAAGTGGCCAGACGCCTGAGACGTCCGTGTCGGAACAAGCTACTGTGGCAGATGAGTAGGAGTTACCATGGACGAGTCATGAATCTAGAGATCACCCTTGCAGCGTTATAAGGAAGCGTGGGAGCAAGCAATGCTTTACAAACATGGTTATGCGTAATGTCTAGTATATGACCACTATGGATGGTCTGGCGGTTCCAGACTTATAAAATGACTATAGAATAATGGCTGTTCACCGTCTGTCTGCCTGTGCTTCATATTATTGTAATGGCTAGACAGATTCTCGCCGAGTGGTATCCCAAGCTGACTAAGCAGTGGTATAGTTCTCTTGGAGTCACGATAAACTCTTAGGAATCATTGTCTGACTCGGAAGGCAAGTTCGTTCGAGCTGTTGAGCTAGTGTCAATGCCGGATCTCAGAGACCTAGAGCTGCCTGATCTCCTGCGGCATGGCTCCGCCGCCCGCAAAACGGCAGAAGAGACTGGTGGTCTTGAGCTCGGATGACGACGGTGGAGGCCTTAAGGGAGATAAGAGCACCGTCCCGGGAGCATTGAACAACGTGGAGCTGGTGACTGTAAACGAAAATGGTCCAATCGGCCAAAAGTTACCGAACCGCCCACGAAGGAAGTTCGCAGCACCCAGCAAGGCCCGACATACAACCACCTCCTCTGACACCACACCAGCGTCATCACCCAACAAACCCAAGAAGAATGTCAAGCTACGCCAGCAGGACCACATGTCAAAATCACTGTACACGTTCTTTACGGCAAAAGCTCAAACGCAGCGTGATAGGCCACGAAGTGAAAGCAGGACACCAGAGGTGGAAGAGGAGGATTTCATAGAGGATGACTCGCTGGATGAAGAGCTACGACAGCTGGATACGTGTCGACTTGAAAGTCACCAAGTGCTTGACCGTCGGAAACAGCGGCGACTGTCACCAGGACGAAAGGGACATCAACACGAGGCAGAGGCCGTCAGCAACGCCAGTCAACAGTTCCTTAGGGTACCAAAGCCGGTCCAAAACAATCTCAGGGGGGACGCGAGACAAGCAAAGATAGATGAGGACGGAAAACCATGGGCAGAGAAATATGCACCCACAAGTCTCGAGGAATTGGCGGTACATAAGAAGAAAGTTGCGGATGTTCGAACATGGTTAGAACATGTGTTTGAGCGTAGATCTCGGAAGGTGTGTTGTCTTGCTGGACGTCTGGGCCTTCGATGATGCTCACTATGGTAAAGAAACTTCTCATTCTGAAAGGCCCCTCCGGCACCGGCAAAACTACCACGATTTCTCTCCTGGGTCCCGTAATGGGCTTTGGCATCACTGAATGGAGGAATCCTATCGGCTCAGATCTTTCATCCGAAAGGTTCGTCTCAATGTCTGCCCAATTTGAAGATTTCTTGGGACGGAGTGGCAGGTTCGGATGCCTCGATATGTTCAGTGGCAGTGGAGATACTACAAGAGTCTCAGAAGCACCAGACGTTGCAGCAACGAAGGCTGACAGACGAAACGTTACACTGTTGGAAGAATTTCCTAATACATTCATGCGATCGTCTACAGCCCTAGAGTCCTTTCGTGAAACTCTCTCACATTTCCTGGCAGCGACTACCTCACCGCTTACTGACTCCTCTGGACAAGTATCACCAGTCGTCATGATCATCTCCGAAACTCTCCTTACCACCAGCACTGCAATTTCAGACAGCTTTACAGCCCACCGTTTACTAGGGCCTCGCATACTAACTCATCCCGCTGTCAGCGTCATCGAATTTAACCCTATTGCACCCACCTTCATTACGAAAGCCCTGGACCTTGTGGTACAGAAAGAGGCTAGGACGTCAGGAAGGCGAAGAACCCCTGGTCCAGCTGTGTTGAAGAGACTCGGAGAAATTGGTGATGTACGGAGTGCGGTTGGTTCACTTGAATTCCTATGTCTGAGAGGGGATGAAGACAGCGAATGGAGTGGAAGGGTTGCCGGCAAGCTAAAGAGAGGCGCAAAGGACAGTGCGACTATGACTCAAGTTGAAAAGGAGTCGTTGGAGATGGTGACCCGACGGGAAGCTACTCTGGGCATATTCCACGCGGTTGGGAAAGTCGTCTACAACAAGCGTGACGACGTGTCCGGCCGGGATCCAGCAGTGGAGCCTCCCTCGCAACCACCGGATCATTTGTCAGAGTCAGAGCATGCAAGGCCCAAAGTCAGTCAGGTGTCGGTTGACACGCTCATTGACGAGACTGGCACCGATACGCAGACATTCATCGCCGCTTTGCATGAGAACTACATCCTATCATGCGAGGGTCCGTCAACTCTAGACTCTGTGAACGGCTGCATCGATGTGCTCTCAGATTGCGATGTTCTCAGCCCTGACGGACGAGGTGGTTTCAGGTCCGGGGCCATTGGTGGAGGTTACAGTAATGGGGCTTCCCAGGGAGCTGCAACTGATAGTCTCCGCCAAGGTGACATCTGCTTCCAAATTGCCGTTCGCGGTATCTTATTCGCACTCCCACACCCCGTCAAGCGGCGCTCTCAACCAAGCTCAATGAATGGTGTTCGCGCTGGCGGTAGAGGTGGAGACGCACACAAGATGTTTTACCCTACTTCTCTACGACTCTGGCGGCAGGCAGAAGAGATAGAGGCGTTGGTCGACAGCTGGATCCACAGGAATGCCAATATCGCCCACGATGGTGCGCAGTTTGACGGTCCCTCGACAAAGTCAGGTGGCGTAGAATCATGGAAAGCCCATCCAACCAACGCCCTCGACCCCAACCACACACCTCCCGCCTCACCCAACAACAATACTCCGCCAAGCCTGACCACACCCACCAACACCGCCCGCCACGAAGCGATCCTCGAACGCCTGCCCTACCTCGCCCAGATTTCCCGCCACCGCCACAAACTCAACCGCCCCACCACCGAAATCCGCCAGCTCGAGAAGATCACCCAGTTCCGAGGTATCGACGCGCAAAGTGACGAGATTTCCGAAGAAGAAGACGCACAGTTGCCGGCGCTCGAGCCGCTGTGGACTACGGACCGACCTGCTGAGGTCGTGGGGCTTGAGCCGCGATCGCGGAAAGGGGGCGGCCGGCGGAGGGGTGAGGGGGAGGAGGGGACGAATGGTGGGTTTGGGGCAAGCTTACTGGCTGGGAGCGGGGTGGAGAAGCTGGTGCTTAGCGATGATGATATTGAGGATTAGGAGGGAGGGAGTTCGGTGTCTTGGGAATGGTCAGCCGGGAAAGGAAGAGGAATGGGCTATGGAGGGTATCTTCTTTAAAAATATATCTTCGGTTCAGTTGCGGGATGGTTGTTGTGCACATTTTGCCGCAGCAGTAGCGGACTAGTATTCGTGTTCTCTACATGCCTTCTCATACGAGGTGATATTCTTCGCTCAGCAGAGAATCATCTTACGATGAAGCTCTTTCTCCCAAGTTGTAGTGGGTGAACATTCCGTGTATTCAATAAAGTGTCCGTTTCCCAATCTTTCCTGCCACATTGCGGCGTAGAGTGTACAAGCGGAAGAAAAAGGCCAGCCGAAGCTGGGTCGTAACAGTGATGTGAACCGGATCGAACAGGATAGGAAAGTTCCAATCTAAACACGACAGAGGAAGAGCGGAGTTTTCTGCAACGCCGCCTATGTCTGTAAGCCTGACACAGCATACCCGTGCAACGCGCAGTTGATAGTAGGTCGGTAGTAAACAATCACGAGCTATGTTCAGCTCAGACAATGGTGGAGGTCTGAACGATCAAAGAGATCAATAAGTACAAGTAGATATGAATCAGTATGAAAGACAGCCGCTCCTTGGAGCCTTGGGAAAAGCACCGCATGGGCTGACTACAGCCTAGGGGACTGTACACCTGACAAAGGGAAATTAAGGCTCTTGTACAATGGAAGAAGTGAGTCTCCATTCCATAACACTCATGGAGAAAGTGCCAGTAAGGCTCTTCGCTCCAAGGAGCAGAAGACTTATCAAAGATAATGATACAGAGCCTTATCGATTGCGCTCATTCAACGTCGAGCCAACGTACTGTTGTTGAGCTCTTCCCTCCTCTGCCAAGTATCATCGAGCGTGGCGACTTTGAGATGCTCTAGGATCCTGACCATCTGCTCGATATAGTTGGCCATTGTGCTCGTAGATGGGTTCGTCATGATATCGTCTCTCATAACGAACATATCCCGTGTGCGAATCGTCTTCCATTGGTTGATGTACTATATACGGTTCTTGATGCGGCGGGCCGCGAGCTGAGACTCTGACTGGGACGTACTCGAGAGTCTCGCCATAAGGCATTCTGTAAGCACGGTCATCCTCCATGTACCTGACCGGGCCCTGACTAGGTATTCGAGTGTAGGTGACCTGCTCTTTCACCGATCCATGATCATGAGGGAGAGGCGGAGAATATGTCGGGTAGACTGATCCCTGTCGCGGTGGGCCTGTTGGACTCCTCGCCCGGTAGTATGTGACCTCCGTAGGTGCGTTTTCGCGGGTCTGGGAGGATCTGGAAGTAGTGGGGTACGGCTCATGACGTTGGGCTTCGTACCGAGTGTATCTGCTTCGAGGTCGCCGTCCTTGATCATTCAAGGCGTGCCGACTATCCCGGAAAACGACGGTATTGCGAACATACCTGGGGTCTATCAGCTCAGGCGACCGCTCAACCAGCGGACCGCGTGGAGCTGGTGATTGATCATAATCCACGTATTGGATATGGTTCACAAGCTTTGACTGTGGGCTTCTAACGTGTCCGCCTCTCGTCGTCGGCGGCCCATAATGTAACGGAGTAGCTCTGAGACTATTTTCCCCAGTCTCAACGGGGGCTGCGTCACCCCTCCACGATTGAGTCTCGAACTCTTCATCCATTACCCTTCGCCGAGGATCTTCCGATTTATGTATTCCCTGCCGTTTCTCTTCCATCTCGCCTGTTTTACGAACAACCATCTCGACAGCCTTCCCTTTGTCGTCTTTCACACCCTGACCAGGAAGAAAGTCGTTGAGAAATCGTTCGGCTGCGGTCAGCTCCTCCGCAGGAGAGATACTTCGCGTTCTTGGCTGAGCTAGAACTGGAGCCTCTCCGATCTCGCCGTCTTCGGAGCCTTGCTCTGTCTCAGCCAGATGCGGACCGGGTTCACCGCGCCCATCTGAGCGCGCAGGAACGATTTCATCGGGTGTATGAGCCGAAATAATCTCCCTTTGGATCTCGACTGGGTGAGTCAAAGCCCCGTGTTGGAAGGGTGAAGGGCCTGGCGTCTCAATCTCACGGTAGGGACGACGCGAGTACCTCTCCTCAGAGCCCAGATATCTAACTAAAATAGGACGTGATTTTCGCGAATCATCGTCCTGCTGCGAAAGTCTGCCATCATCACGATAACGCGATGCTTCCAAAGGTTGGCGGTATCGATCACGATCCTCGGTAGCCAGTACTTTCAGAGCCTCCTTACGCCGAGGTTGAGACCTCGCACTATAACCCGGAAAATTTTCAAGATAAGCCGGTCGGTGTGGATCATACTCGTCTTCGTCTGGTGGTTCCGACGCTCTGGGATTTCTAGATAGTGGTCGATCGATGGAGCTCGGATAGGGCGCCTTGGAATGCCCTCGCACAGGATCTGTGAGGCCACCAGGAGGCTGCTGTAGTGAGCTAGGGACTCTGCTCAACGGTCTATACGGGGAGGAGCCGCTGGACTCCAACAGCGAATTTCTCTTTAATGCTGTAACCTCATTTGCAGTATCAGCCTCTTCCTTGATCTTAGGTGTTGGCCCCGTGTTCCCACCCAGGCCAAGCTTTGGTAAGGGTGGAGGAAAAACTTCGGGAAAAGCTGAGGCAATGAGATGCAACTTGTTATCGTCCATGCCGGGTGCATGGACTAAACCGGCAATCAATGACTTCTCAGGAAGTTCCACCATTTCAACCTTCCAATCCAGCCTTGGAGCCACGTTGCCAGTCGCGAAATCCAAAGTGGACTTGGCTCGCTCAATGTGCACAGACTTGAAGTGACTGAGTAGTGATGGCAGAGCATACAACTTTCTGTCTCCAAGTGGAGGATGTGGATGAGAGTGAAAAGTTGCACCAGGACCATTACGACTGGTAACACAAGTCTTGCATGCCAGGCCGTTCAGATTCCTAACGGGTTTCATCAATCCGTTTTTGCCAAGCCCATCGGCAAACATGGCTAAGCTCGGTTCGTTAGTAAACTTGGCTTGGAATCTCAACACAACATGGAAAAGGATTACGTATATCCGCACACTGCTTGGCAAATCCTTAATACTGGAGGTACCGTTCCAGACCTCGCGGGCAATCCTTGCCATTTCATCTATCTGGACCTGATATAAGTCGGTTGGCTGGCTTGCAGGAGTATTATGTAAGCCCTCGGGTGGCCAGGCAATGATGGATTGTTGCTGATTGTGATGAGCAGGATACGCCGAAGCTGACGGTACAGGTGGCCCATACGGAGCCTGGGTCAGTCCATAACCCTGAGCCACCATAGGATCGGCCACCTGATTCATAGGTAGATAGGCAGGGCCGGGAAACGGTGAGTACATTTGTGGTCCTTGCCCTTGGTACTGTCCGGAATACCCATCATACCCATTACTAGGACTGGAATAACCAATCTGTGCATCAAGGAAGCCGGCCCGGTTCGGAAGTCCTGGCTGGAAATTCGGAGATGTTGCTTGAAAGCCTGGTCCATAACCTTGGGGCCCTTGAGGCGGCGGCGGCGGCGCAAAGGGACCAATTCTGTTCGGTGGAAATTGTCCCGGGTACGCCGGATGAGCATACGGCCCGGGGCTGAACTGTGGATACGCGTGAGGTTGCTGCACAATTTGTGGCCCATGCTCTATAGGCTGGCCATATCCACCATATCCATTCGGTGGCTGAAGCGCTGGTGGGGGGACCGACCCTAGCCCTTGAACCAATCCCGGAGCAGGTGAGGGCACCGCATAGAATGCTGTCTTGGCAGCACTGGGGTTAGGATGAAACGGAGGGTGTTCAGGCCATTCTGCACGCCAGTGGACCACGACGCTGCCCATACTCAAGGTGCTCGTATGTTTTGCAGCATAATGCTGGATGACGCCCTCAAAGCCATAGAATTTGAAGTTAATGTCACATCCATTACACAAGAAAAGCTCTTTCTGGAAGTGCTCCGTGAGTGGCTTTATCTTGGTGTCGAAGACCCACTTCATGTTTTCGAGGATGAGTTTCCGAGTAGGTGGTTTATCCGGGTGATCATATGGCACCGGATGGCCAGCGGAGCGAACAGCGGCATTTTCTTGAGCTATATCAGCGTAGAACCTCTCTCGAACATACAGCAAAACGTCGGCAGCGAATCGCGGACTAGCATCCTTAGAGACAGCCCGACCTTCTGACCATTTTTCCCGGATGACCTCGTCTGCGTACAGGGCAAGGCGGTCACGGATCGGGGCCTGGATATCGTCCCATTCTCGCTCTAGCGCTTCTTTGGTCTCTTTCGAATGGACATCTTGTTGCCGGCGCTCCTCCGATTTTAACAGGAGATCCTGGTTTCGCATAATTCGATCGTGTTCCCGACGTTCCGCAATACTTCTCTGGGCCAGCAGACGTGGTTTGAGAACCTCCCAGGCACTGTCTGTTAGCGGTGTGGATATCTGAATAGCAGCTTGAAAGGATTCCATATGGTTCAGCACGTTCGGTAGTAATGGTGGATCAAAATCCATACATCGACGCTCAATCTCGGCGCGGCGGTGGGCCTTTGCCTCGTTAACATCTTGGATATTCCTCTTCAATTGGGGTTGCTGAAGAACGTTTTGTTGATAGTATCCGAAGCCATTGTGTAAAGGAGAAACGGAAAACCTCGGAGGCGGTGCAATAGCTGCAAGATAGTATTAGTGGGCCAAGGGCAGAGTCTTGCGAGCGGAGCAGGGCATATCATCACTTACAGTAACCACGACTTGGCATAGGAGTGACAGTTGTGTTAACTATGGACGCCGGACTGAAAGTATGACTTGGTCCCTCTATGATATTGTTGGCGCTTCCCGGAGTAGAGTGTTCCGAGCTAACTTCGTTCGGCGCAGCAATCGCCGCTGGAGAAGAAATCGCTGTGGTACTAGCCGTAGGTAGGGCTTGAGAGGCGGACCCCTTGGAAACAGGCCTAAAGTTGACTTTCCTCAACCCACCCTTGGACTCCCACTGTTCCCAGCGTGCGGCGTCACTCATCCTGTCCTTTCCGTCTTGCTCCAATCCTTTGGCCCACTCCTCTGCTGTACCAGGACCCAGAGCTTTCACTTTCTCGAACTGTTGCTTGAGTAGCTCAATCTGCGACTTGTAGTAGTGCCTCGTCATTTCTGTACCAGAGGGAATCGACGAATTCCGTAAGGCTATAGACGACACAACATGAAGCGATGACGTCAAGAATATGAATGATAGCGCTGGGAGGAGGAACGAAGGGATCGTAGAGGAAAAAAGCAGATCCATTTCCTGCAGCTGAGGTTAGCCCCAATTATACGTCAGTCTCTCTGTCGGTCCTGAACGTGGCCAACCTTCTCGGATTTGTCTTGCAAGCAAGTCCCACAACATCTCACGCCAAATGCCCATATGACTCGTACGCCATCTTTTCCCGGCCCAGCTTCACATGGATGGACGGAGTCCAGACGCGCCTTGGAATCGTCCACTTTGTCACAAAATTGGCAATCCCGACCGCGGATGAGTCGCCACATATCTAATTCCTTGAGGTCGCGGAGAGGCCTGGGTAACCCAGGACAAAATAGCTTGCGCGACGCAGACCAGATGGTATTAGCATCCGCAATCTGAACAATGCCCTGGCGCGGGGAGTTTGTGACCAAATGTGCCTTTGGACCCTCCGTGAGGCAGGCATTAAAGGAATGATTGACGCGGAGAAGGCGTCCAAGCGACACGGGGGGAACGAAAGTGAAAACATGCTGCCAAATCTCAATAGGAAATTGAGACCTTTGAGGCGATGGTTTTGTTCCCAGTTCCAGCATAGAAGCCGGCGATCCTTCTCCAACTGTGGTGTCCCGTTGCCGGCTCACCTTCGCTCTTTTGCAGCCATATCCCCCGGCCAAAGACAAATCTAGTTCAGAGTGCCTGGAGTTTGGGCTACTTTGTTGGACCTGAAAAGGATTGGTCGCGCGGCCATAGAATTGCTCAGTTGTGACTACTCCGACCAGTGAACGAGTTGAGCCTGCTTCTGTATCAAGCTCACGCTTGCGCTTCCTGTCAGTGTCCCCGGAGGATACTTTGTGCATTTCGTTGTCGGCGGAGGGTCGATGTCCTGACGCCGGGTCTAAACCACCTTCCCGCAGATTAGACGAGATATACGATTCAGGAAGCTTGCGGGTAGGTCCATTGCTAGAAGCTAGGCCAATGGGTCCGCTTGAGGTATCCTCGTCGTCCTCGGTCGGCATCTCCAGCTCTTCCACACTAGCCGTATCACTCTCTCTTGACATCGCAATGCGCGTGTCTCCGTTCTTCTCTGGGCTGGAGTAGAAGTTAGAGGAGGTAGTATCACTGGCAGGAGAACTCTCGATGTCTTCGGGCATCTCTGCGCAGCAGTGAAATTGACCCTACAGTGAAGAGGCAAGAGACACGGGACAAAAGAGAGGACTGTGCTCCACAGGTACAGTGGATGGAGAACAGCAGAGACCTGGCACGAAACAGAGACCAGCCTCAGAACTAGTAACAAAATGTTCTAAATACTGATAGCCGGAGACTCGGTGGTCGTTATGCGAAACAACTCCAAACGTGATCGCGAACGCGGCCTAAGATGCTAGATTAATTGTGATCATCTAGATTTCCGCGATGAACGAATGCTAGTAGATGCCATAGCAGGAAATAGAAAGCGAGATGGTATTGTGTGTCGAAGATGGCTACGAGGAGGTGTTACTCTTTAACTTAACAGAGAAAATGCGAGGCGAACTTGCGCTAGTCCCTCGAACCAATCAAGACTCTCTGATGCAAGCGAGCTGTCTGAGCTTATGATTCGCTGATTGTTTCAACGGCTCGACAACTTGTGTAGGAGCCAGGACGTACTTACTCGCGATCATTGTCAACGTCTCTCTCCACTACTGGCAACCTGGGTCAGACCATCAATAACCCAGACCAAGTCAAAACGCAGCAAAGGAATCTACATCAAGGCAGGTTCTGGAGAATCCGTCATCGTGGTGTAAAGCTGTGCAGGGGTCGGTACGCGTGGATCTATCTCCCCGTTTGTATATAGTCCGTGGAGAAGGATACCATGGCCACACTGAACCTATCCACCAACGGACCGTCTATATCGAAAAGTTATCAGTCCGTTGTCAGCTCGCCGGCGCCCTCCGGCGCAGCTGCCAACTCCCCAACCTACGGCCAGTGGGCGGTCTTTTCGGTATCGACACCGCTCGTGAACGCATTTCAGCAAGATGCGGGAGGGAAGGAAAGTGTGCTGAAAGTGCAGAGTACGGGAGGTAAAGGATCTATAGACGAGGGAACCTCTATATTAAGCTGGGGCTGACACCTGTTTGGTTAGAGGGCGAGTTGGTCGATTTAATTGAGGAATTCTCAGACGGCAGGGTGCAGTTCGCCTTTGCCAAAGTTAAGGATCCGAATACAGGACTGCAAAAATACGTCCTGGTTGGGTGGTGTGGAGAAGGCGTACCGGAACGGACAAAGGGGTACTTTACAAGTCATCTAGCAGCGGTGTCGAAGGTCCTTCAGGTCGGTATCATACTAGAGCTCTCCTGATCTATTGCTCATGAGTGCTCTAGGGATACCATGTCCAGATCACAGCCCGATCGGATCGGGATCTCACTCCAGAAGGCATCGTACGAAAGGTATCGGACGCGTCTGGTTCTCGGTACTCTTCAGGTGCTCCGACAGCATCGTCCGGTCCACCACCCCCTGTGTCGTCAAAACCTGCCTTTACACCAACACGAAGTAGCGGGGGAGGCGCTGGTTACAATCCCTTGGGAGCATCAAGACAAAGAGCAGGCCAACCGAGAGATGGTGATGTTGATGAGGATGGATGGGGCCAGGATGCGCCGCCAGTCACACGGACGCAGCTTGAGAAAGTGCCGTCATCCTACCAACCAACCAAGGTCAACTTCAAAGAGTTGACGTCGCAGAAGCCTGAACCGTCACGTTTCAACGGGAACCGTGAAAGTGACCAGAAAGACCAGAGTGATGTTGTCAAAGGGGCTTATCAACCAGTCGGCAAGGTGGACATTGCGGCACTTCGACGCCAAGCTCAAGATTCAGGCTCAAAATCTGCGGATCGACCAGAGATTGTCAAAGGGTCTTACGAACCTGTCGGCAAGGTGGATATTGCTGCTATTCGCGCCAGAGCGCAGCGCCCATCCGAAGGGGCGCCACCCTCCACAAACCCGACGTCGGCTGCGGCAAGTAGTGGTGGCGACGGCGAACCAAAATCCTTGAGCGATCGGTCTGCCGCCTTCAGTACATCTGAGCGTATGACTTCTCTTCCCAGACCTAAGGTAGCAAATAGATTCAGCTCCAGCACGACCACGTTCGCCGGCACGAAAGCTCCTACACCTGGCGGGTTTGGACGTGACTCTAAGCCTGCTCCAGCTCCAACACCTGTCGGCACGGCAAGCAGGACTTTTGCCGATCAAGGCGGGAAGACACCAGCTCAGCAGTGGGCCGAGAAGAAAGCACGAGAGCGCGGTCTAAGCGGAGCAGGCGACAAACCGCCCCCTACAGGATTCGGCGGTCCGACCTCGCCAATAGCGAGCCAGGCAAGCGGCGGAGGGGAGTGGAAGAGTGGCTACGCTGGCAAGTCGTGGGCACCGGTTCCCACAACACACACCGGCAGATCAGCAAGTAGTAGCAGCATCGGCCAACAGCGCACCGGACAAGATGAGGAATCGCAACAGCAAGAAGCTCCAACATCACCCGCTGCAGGCATCAGCGCCATCCGCGACCGCTTCAAAGACGCTCCGCCCATGGGCGCCTCTGCCACCGGAGCGAGTCGGTCGGCACCAAGTCCCCCACCACTCGACACATCGAGCAAGCCCAACGCAGGTCGCGGTATCCCTATCCCCGGCCTCCCCACCCGTCCGGCAAAACCCACCAACGACGAAGACGAAGAGGAAGAACACCAAGCGACGCGACTACCGACCCCACCACCGCAGCCGCCCCGCAGCCCAACACCACCCACCCCACCAGCCATGCGCTCCAGCTCGCCCATCCGCGTCGCCATGCCCGTCAGCCGCAACCCCGTCCCCGAAATCGAGTCCGCGCGCGAAGAGCAATTCTCGCCACCCCCAGCAATGCCCATGAGATCGCTCGCCAACGCCGTCCCGGACGAAGACGAGCTGACGGACGCGCCGCACGGCGGCTACGACCCTGCCCGCGCCGCGGCCGAAGCCACCGCCGTGGCCTCCTTCGGCCAACACGCCGTCGAGACGGCGAATCCCGGCGCGGGCGTGAGCGGGAAACGCGCGCTGGTCCAGTACGATTATGAGAAGGCGGAGGATAACGAGATTGAGTTGAGGGAGGGCGAGTATGTGACGAATATCGAGATGGTGGATGAGGATTGGTGGGCGGGGCAGAACGCGCAGGGCGAGATGGGTCTGTTTCCGAGCAATTATGTGGAGCTGGTTGAGGGGGAGGAACATGGGCATGGGCTTGAGCATGAAGATGTGCATGAGCACCAGCACCAGCAGGGAGGCCACGAACATGCCGAGCCAGCTGCAGTGGCGGGGTCGGCTCATGCGGGGGCCGGGGGAAGTCATGGGCCGACGGCGACTGCGCTCTATGATTACGAGGCTGCGGAGGAGAATGAGCTCAGCTTTCCAGAAGGGGCGAAGATTACCAGCGTTGTGAGTTAATCCCTCCTAACGTGATTGTCAAAAGCCAGTGCTAACATCTGGCGTCCAGAGCTTCCCAGACGAGGACTGGTGGATGGGGGAATATGAGGGCGACTCCGGCTTGTTTCCGGCGAATTACGTGCAGTTAGATGAGTAGGGCCGACGGGAGCATTCGCTGATATCTTCGCTGCTTATGAATATGCGGATATAGTTGGTCCCAGTTGCAATGCTTTTAGAGAGAGTGGATGTGGGACTTTTAGGTAGCTGGTTGAGAAAAGCAAATCCAAGTGCTTTCGAATGAAATAGGGCAGAGACGTTGAGCATGATATAAAGTAGTCAGGGCTTGCACAGAATTGAAGCAACTCTGAATGCGCCATGGCGATGTAAGACGGCTCAGCCGAAGAACTAAATCCCGTCTGTCTAGTCCATGACACACAAGCAACAATCAGCACAGCCCCAGTACCTTGGCCCTCATGAACAGGCAAGCCTGCCGACATAGCACCAAGGTCACTATTGTCCCACCTTACACGGAAGTGTAAGCCGGAGTGCTGGTGGTGCCGTTATGAGCGAGAACCGGAACCGAAGTGATCGGAGTGTCGCACGGAGGCAGACAAGGCGAGCAAGAGTGGAAGAGGACGAAGTCGAAGAACTGCGCACACTGGAATAGCGGAGTATTGGGGCTTGCGAGTTTGGCGAAGCACAACAGCGGGCATTGTGTCACCTCTTCCTTCGTCTCCGGGCAGCTGTCTCGGACGATGACGCCAGAAGCACCCGAGGGGACTGGGTTACCGTTGATGTCGACCGTCTTTGCGGGGGTTGAGGAGATGGGACCCGTTGGCGTGTAGCAGGTTGCTGAGGTCGCTAGGGTTACTGGGGTTGGTAGGGTTGAGGTGGATGGGGTTGAGGTGATGAAGTCGGTAGCTGTTGGGCTAGTGGTGGTTGAAAGTGTGGTGGATAAGGTTACCAGAAGGTACGAGCGTGTCGTGGTGAAGTCGTTCGCCGTAGGGTTGGAGGCGGTGGATACAGCCTACGTGATGATTTTCAGCATCTTAGACACCAAGCATCAGGGTCTCAAAGTGTTTGTACCGATCCAGTAGACTCTGCTTCACATACGTAGCTCAACACAGTGCTAGCCGATGAGGTGAAAACGGCGTGAAAGTTCTGGCATTCAGCCTATTCAAAGTCAACCACTGGCCTTCTTCCATTAAGCCTTGAGGCATAGTCATACAACGGGCTCAATGACCACTGGCGCTACTGTCAAAGCACAGCCCGAGCACTTGACCAAGCTCGTAACGGTGACACTGGAGTCATAGATGGTGGCGGCTGGGGGTGTCTGCGTGGTTGAAATGGAAACGATCGTGGTGGTGCAGGTTAACTGCGGGAGGTATGAACACTCGACGGGCTTGGCGTGACCCAAGTTCACAAGAACGACTTCGAGCCAAAGCAGGTAGTAAAAGTGACAGTTTTGCCATGCCGTAGCTTTGGGAATGGAAAGCTGTGTGAAGGTGAACGCAAAGAATTTAGAGAGTTGGAACGACTCGAGGGGACTCAAGTAAAATAAACAAAGCGAGATTGACTTGTAACAATCTCTGAAGAGCGGGAGCGATAGAATGGAAGGAGGAGAGAGAGATGGAGAAAGAGAGGAGGCTACTGAAGTAGGTGGAGCCTTCAAGAGAGGAACTGGTCTGCGTAAGGTAGCCCTAACAGCCGGAAAATTGCTTTGTCAAGTCTGTATCACGTTGCACAAGAAACCCGAATACGAAGTTAGTCTGACAGAGTGTAGATAGTAAATGTTCAGGCTCCGATCGTCGCACAAAGCAGAAGCAAAGACCTTACAATGAGGTTTGTGGATCTTTCCTGCATGATGTAAATACAAAAATGTTCGTCTAAAGCATCGTAAGGGATCTTGGCATGGCGGTTTTGCCAAAGTTTGAAATGCGCTCATCGTAGATATTCTTATGGCAGAAAAGAACGGGAGATGGAACTTGATTCATCTCAGAACGCCAGAGGTCTTAAAACCGAAGAGCACAGATAGCTATCCACGTATGTACACGAAGCCACAGACGGGAAGCGCTTCGCCTGTGCAGGTACAGCGGATCCTAGTTGGCTCCTCGGGTCACTCAGAAATTTTTGAAACTTTTTTTGAAAATCATACTCAAACAACAACATTTTAATGTTAAAATCACAACTAAACAGTTAATTCTATAAATCTGAGTAGACAAAATTATTATATATATATATATCTATTATTTTTCAAAATTTCATAGAGAAATATAAAGAAATAACAATGTTATTGAGCAATATTCAATGTTTAAGTTTGACAGTAACATGCAGCAGTTTTTGATAGAAATTTGTATGTAAATTTTACTTATTTTATAAATTGTACTTGCAAATATGAAGCAATATAAATGAAAATTACAAAAATGAAAGATCTTTATATATATAATAATTCTGTCTACTCAGATCTACAGATTTAAGTGTTTAATTATGGTTTTAACATCAAAATGTTGTTGTTTGAGTGTGGTTTTGAAGAATTTTCAAAAAAAAGTTATGGCAAAATGTTGAAGTCAACATTCTAGGATCTGCTGTGTAAATCAGTCTGTAGAAAGTTGTCTTTATTTGTTTACACTATGTAGAGTATATATAGAAAATGATGACTAAGACATAAATAGAAATGCTTAGTAAGAGATGAGTAAGCAATGATATCACATTCTTTTCTACTGCATAGTCACAACAGTCTGCTGATGTAAGTACAGAGATTTGCTTAACATTCTGTAAAATTTTTGTCTGCAGTTCACATTCACATTGTGTTATCTCACTTCATGTTGCTATTGTTGTTTAAAAGCAGCTAAAAATGCAGATCATTGTCATTATGACAATGAGATAAATTATTCACTGTTTACATCATCTATTTATATCATTGATCATAACTTTTCAAAAGAAATTCTCTTCTTCTTTCTTTAGTTTTTGATCACACTTCAACTTTTAATCATTACTTCATTAACTTATCAATTTTTTATTTGCTCTATTATCATGTAAGCTTTCATGATATGTTTGCAGTATGTTATTAATATTTTATAGATTATTTTTTAAGATTTATGTTTCATGTTGTGCTGCTGCTGCTTCATCATCAGATGCAGATAACAACAAATTAAATTAAAAGAAGTCTGCTTCTAATTGTATTCACAAGATTACTAATCATTTTTATCTTAAAAAAAGTTTGCAAAACTCTTTTCTCAGTATGTTGTTGTTTTAATTTTGATTTAAAGACTAACAATACATAAAATTAATTAAGTATTCTATTTCTAATATTGCTTTCTCTTCTCTCTTTAATAAATTAACTGTTAATCAACTTAACTTCTCATTACTTAATGTTTTGACTGATCTACTATTAAAGAGTTAACTCAGAGCTGAGCTTAAGATGTTGTTAATAATTTAATAGTTAATTCTGTACATCAATATGAATTCAGATCATTTTTGTGCTCACTGAACATATTGTAAAGCTATTGTCACTTACATTTATAAGAAATGTAAGTCAGTCATCTGTAACAATTATGTGCATAAAGATAAGCTGTTTACAATGTGCATTCAGATTAAGTTTAATAATCATTATCTTCTTTACAGTTTATGTACAAACTGTCATTGAGATGCATAGAGTATTTAGTGCAGCTTTTATAAGTATGAATCTATATTAATATAATGATTACTTATTGTTTCAGATCATACAAAGTTCAAATTTTCTTTATTTGCTGACTCAGCAACTTCTCATCATCATTGTATTGCTACTTCATTCACTATTCTTGTCATCATCATTGATGATATTACATTCTTCATCAGTTACAATTACTCATCAGCAAAGAATGTTTCAAGTGCTGCAGATAAATTAAAGATAACTATTAAAATTCTTTATTGTTAAGCTGAAAAACTTAATATCAGTGTATTTGTTACTTTATTTGCATTGTTGTCTTATCTGTGTCAGTTATGTTCTTACTCATCATTATGTCATTACAGTGAATAGTAATTTTGCTTTAAATACAGTTTATACTCAGCTCATAGCTTTTTTTTTTTTTTAATAAATAAATAATTAATAAAATTGCTTTACTTCTGATACTATTATCTTCTAATCTATAAGGATCTTTTTCTTAAATCTCTTATATAGATTGTATAAACTCATATTTCTTTTATAAGTCATCATCAAATTGCTGTCAATTCTTACTGAAGTTAAGACTTTTTAATCTTTCTTTTCAGCTTTATTACTTATTCACTTTAACTTCAACTCATCATGTTGTTGTTGTAAGTCTTTATCAGATCATTTTTAATCATTCAGTTTTTTTTTAATACTGTGTGATGTCAAGACTTCTACTTTCTCTTAGTTATATCTTTCTTTTATCATAAATGTTAAAATTAAGTCATCAACATTTCTTTAACTTTCAATAGTTTTCTGTAATACATTCATTACATTACTTACTTCAGTCAAGATCAGTTCAGAAGAAGTAATGCTTCAGTGTGCTTTTGAAACATTCTGTAACAGAGATATAGATAAGTTTATTTATTTATAACATTTTTATATCTTATAAATTGTCTTTTAAGAAAGATCTTCTTTCTTTTTTATTAAGAGCTTATATAGCTCTTCTTTTTGTCTGTAATTTCATTTGACTTAAGATATAATTAAGAGTTCTTTATAAAAAGACAATGATGACTCTTTCTATTTAAGAATCTCATCAATTTCAAGACTTAATTACTGCACAGATAATTTAGCTTGTTTTAGACTGCTTTGCAGCTCTGAACTAGCTCAAAATTCATTGACATTAAAGATATGTGCTTTTACAAATCAATTATTATGAATTAAATTTTGTAAAATATGCTCTGTAAACATTTTTAATGCATAAATTTCTAATGAATGAGTTTTCAATATCTTATAAGACTTAAATCATTTAGCTTTAAACTTTTAAGACTCTTCATTTCATATAAGCACTCAGTCTTCTTTCTTTGTAGTGCTTAATCACACTGTTTTATTATGAATTATTTTTGATTTAATAATCTTTTATAAAAGAATTTTATTAATAATTATTTAAACTGTCTATATCTGCTCAATCTGTTTTAACTGATCTTCAAAGTCAATTTTTCTCAGCAATCAGAAATTGTTTGAGTTATCTAATAGTTATAAGTTTATCTTATACAGTAGATAGAATGAGCTCTATTTAGTTGTATTATGAGCTTGAATTTGAGTTATAAAAAATGCTTGTGATAAGTATTCATTTTATAATTGAGTTAATTTACTCATAAAATATTTTGTAAGCATAAAGCTTAACATTTCATTTAGATTTTCTATCTTTTCATTTATACAGAAATGATAGAAAGTCATTGTTCTATGTTGAGTTCTGAGCTTTTTCAAATAGTAGATCACAACATAACTGAGAAAGTTCATATCATTATTAAATAATAACTCTCTTAATAAATCATAATTCATAAAGATTTTATTATACAGAAAATCTGCAACTGTTATTTCTGTTACATTCAGAACAGCTTTAGTCACAGATCAGTCTGTAATATAATTAATTATTATTATAATTTAGCAGTTTTCTCAGAATATTCAAGATAGTATGTTTATTATGTTAATTTCTTATCTTTTAAACAATAATAGATTTTTACAAGCTAAATATGAATGTTCTTTGATCTCTTAATATTTTTAAGATCATTAAGCAACTTAATAGTTAAGATAATGCTTCATAAACAATTTAATATTCTGCAATAATTTATGTCATTAAGTTTAAAGTCAAATGACTTTTAGCAGTTTTGACACTTCTAAATGCTCATATTTAATATATATATATTTCAAAAAGTCTGCATAATACTGAAACTGTAGAAATAACACTTCATCATTGTCTTACTTTTGAATTAAATATGAGTTGTTTAATTTCAAATTGTAACACAGTCAAAATTGATTTGTCACATCATTTTTACATACATACTTGCAAAGCAATAACTTTTCAGATTCTATATTATCTTTTAAATATAGTATCATTACTTTCTCTTATTTCACATCATTTAATCTCTACAGAACATCTAAGAACACTTTATTTGCTGAGTTTTTCTTTATGAAATTGAGTCAACAACTAATCAAATCTGATATAATAATTTAAGCTTCAGATTAATATTGAATATTAAGATTATACTGCTGAAATTTGTTAATTTATTGAGTTAGCTATTTAAATGAGTATGATGTATTCTTTAAATATTGTAGATCTTTATAATTCATAATGATAGTTATAATATAATCATTTTCAATATAATACTATTAAGTTCAAAGTGCATGCTTAATGATCAATAACTTCTTTTTATAAACAGAATAATTAAGCTCTGCATCTTGTAACTTTTAGTCATTATAAATAACTGAATGACATTTCTTATCTGTTTCATTCTGCATCAGAGCACAGTCAATTGCTTATTTGAAAGTGTTCATTTCAATAGTAAATGATTTGTATATAGTTACTTAAATAAGTATTAATTTAAATGTAAGTGCATTCTTAAGCTATTGAAAGATACTGTTATATAGTGTGTTTTAGACAATAAATTAATTCTTTTTTGTATATAACTCAATGTTGTTCTTCTTAAGCAAATTCAATAGCAATGCTATGATTCATACAAATTCTTGTATAAATCATCAATAATATAAAGTCAGTTCAAGAAACTGCTGTACATAATGTGCTGTCTTTGAGGCAGATCAATTCTTAATGACTGATATCTTAATAAAGACTGATCATAGTGTGTTTTATTTTACAATATATTTACAAAACTTAAGAATTTTCATTTCAACAGTGCACTTACTAGACTTAATATATAGCTTATGTTTCTTTAAGATACTGAGAATGATTCATAAATGTTTCTAATAATTTAAAATTGAGTTGAAAAAGATCAGTATGTTGTTAAGATATATTAGACAGAATTTGTTGAGTAAGTTTCATAATATAGAGTTCATCATTAATTAAAATGTTGCTGAGACATTGCATAACTTAAAGAACATAGCTGTGAACTCATATTTGCTGTAATGAATGTTAAAGACAGTCTTTTTCATATTGTTTTTGATTATACAAACTTGATAATAGCTCAAAGTGAGATTAAGCTTAATTAAATATTGAGCTTTATCAATTCAATTTAGACATTTCTGAATTCAGAGAAGTGAATATTTATTTTTAACAGTAACATTATTTAATATTCTATAATTAATACATATTCATCATGTACTCTTCTTCTTTTTAACAAACAGAATCAGAAAGCTTTATGAACTTATAAATTTACAAATTAAATCTTTATTTAATAGCTCTGTTATCTGTTTAATCTGTTTGTTCAGCTGTAGCTGTGATAGAGAGTAAGCATTTATATTGACAGACTTAATGTCATTGATGTTAATGCTATATTTAAACATTTATTTAGATAATAGTTTGTCTGATAAAGTCAATTTAAATATGAATTGAAACTCTTTAATAATAATTTATAGTCATTCATTTATAATAATTAACAGTTCAGCTTCTGACTTCTTTAAGTTCTGTTAAATTACTAATAAATACTCAATAATTCTGCAATTTTAAAGTGTCTTCATAGCTGTGCACTCTTCAATCACATTTAATGTCAACTCATTTACAGCTCATTGTCACTTTTTCAGAAACAGATAATGATGTTTTTATTGTTAATTCTGAAATATTATACAGTTCATAACTTAATTAATCTGAGAATTAGTGACTTTCAGTCAGATTAATCTCAGAATGAGATTATATTCTTAAAGATTTATAATTTATACTTTTAATTGTTGTTGAAAGCTATTTATCTTAAGATAAAAGATCAGCTTTATGATTGATTAAATAATTTACTTATTTAATAAGAATATCTTAAGTAATTTAATTTTATATTAACTATTAATCAATATTTAATTAACAACTATCAAGAAGACATATATTCAGTTTATATTTAAATTAATTAGTACTTTCATGTTTATCTTATTCAGTCTGTCTTGAATGCAGCTTGCAAGAATGTATGCATTTAAATTAAAAATGTTGATTTAATTAAAGATCATACTTAATAATAAGAGTTTCAGATCATTTAGTATAAATGCTTCACTCAAATTATTATTGAGTTAAATAGAAGCTTCTATTAACTTGTTTATAAACATTTCTATATTCATAAACAACTTAAATTTTTTAAATTATTCAAATTAACTTCAACACTCTTTAGCTTCTTTTTATCTTTATTTTTTTTCTTATTTTTATTCTTGTTCTTATCTTTATCTTTATCTTTACTTTTATCAGTGTTCTTGTTGTCTCAGCAGTCTTTAGCTATATGCAAGAACTTTTTATAATGAAAGTATACTTTATTCTTTTTACATTAGATTCAATAAGTTTCTGTATTTAACTTATTTAATTTAGATATGATTGATCTTTCATGACTTTGAGACTGATCTTAAGAATTAATTAATAAATTATTATGATTTAAATTTAAGCTGTTAAAGACATTAAAACAATTCTCATTATGTATTTCTTAAAGACTTTATTTAATTCAATTGACTTATTAAATTAGCTTATTAAGAGTAATTACTTTAATTTTTAAATACTTTTAAAGTTTGAATTGAATCTTCTGCTTTAAATTCTGAGTGAATTGTCATTTCTGTTTATATTTAACTGATATAGACTGAAGAAATTATACAATCTTTGTAAATTCTGCTTCATATTGTCAAACTGATTTTGTTTGTTTCAATGTTTCATAACAGCAACATCAATGTTTTATTTCATTAACATTTTTAAAGATCAGTAAAAATGCTAGAAAGAAGTCATTTATATTTTAAGATTTAATGTTTAACAGATTTTTTTCAGCTTAAAGTCATTTTTCTTTTTGAAGTCATCATACTTTGACAATATCTTTCAAATAATTAACTGTAACAATAATCTTTACTTCATTGCTTAAAAGTCAGTTCATCAATATTTTGTAAAATTGAAAATAAACTTTCATTTTAAGAATTTACATCTCTGCAGTGTTTACTTTTCAATTATTCTTATAAATAAATGATGTCTTCATCTTTAAAGAATTCTTAAACATCACTGTAAAGAAAAACATTATTACATTAAATATTTCTTAAGTCTCTGAAGCTGCATTAAATAGAGATATGATCTTAGACATAAAGTTAAAAATTAATTAATCAACATAAATATTTCTTAATTAAGTCTGAAGAAATGCAATTTAATTTGTCATTGTCTTATAATTAATTTAAGAAGTCATTTCTGACACTGATGACTGACTAATGATAGTGAGTTTGTTCATCATCATAGAAATAGAGTTGAGCTTCATACTGAGAGATTGTAAATGATTAAAGACATTAATTAACAAATCAATTCTGATTCAGTTTGAATTGCTGTTGAACATGTCAC
>JAABUJ010001264.1_pt1 | contig 38545 bp, 37 predicted proteins | sample 5559131 | NCBI WGS metagenome assembly JAABUJ01 (sample SAMN10711875, study PRJNA513366) | rock metagenome | isolation source: Antarctica rocks | place: Antarctica: Victoria Land, Mt New Zealand nord | collected 2016-01-07 | reverse complement strand
TGCTACAGCTACTTCCAACTCAGCCTGCACTATCTCACTCGCCTGCTCGCCCTGGACTGTCCCATCCACTGCTCCCTTCGCTTTCGGCCCGAGCCGCGGGCTCCCCTAAAACTGTCATGAAGTCAGCGAGGGGGCTGGGGGGAGGGGGGCGCCGGCGTGCCCGCACCACTCTTTCCGTCCACGAACTCCTGGAGGAGCCTTGAAGCATCAGCATGCTCTCCGTCCCGTCTGAATCGCGTGATACAATCCCCACACTCATGCTGATTCGACCATATGAGGACCAGGATCACGCGGTGGTCGGGCGGCTCCTCGACCAATCCTGGCCGGACGATCCTGTTATGCGGGAACTCCATGCACTGCATGGCCCCGCGCAGCTCTCGCCGTGGCAGCAGACGCTGATCGCTGAAGTGGGCGGGCAGGTGGTGGGCGCGGGGACGGCGCGGCATGGCCAGAGACACCCCGAGCGATACTGGCTGATCCTCAACGTGGCTCCTGCCTGGCGACGACGTGGCATCGGCTCCCGCCTGTTTACGGAACTCGCCGGCCTCACCCAGCACGATCCCCGCCCCTTCCGGGTGCAAGCGCGGCCGTCCGATACACCCACCATGCAGTTCTTGCGCCAGCGCGGTTTCCACCCCTTGATACGGACCTGGGAAGGAACCATCGATCCACAGGATGGGGGGGTGCAACGCCGCCTCACCGATCTGGCCCGCGGCGCCGAGCGGTTCCGGCTGAAGCGACCACGCGGGGAAGCGCTGAATGCCTCACGGGTCGAGCTGGCCCGATTCTATGCGGCGTGGTATCAGGCGACCCACGCCTGGGATCCGCCGGCGCCATGGCCGGATGACCAGGCGGTAGAGCACTTCTGCGGCGCCGATCTCATCGCCGATTCCGTGGTCTGCGTGTACCGTGATGGGCAGCTGGTGGGAGCGGGCAGCCTCATTGCTCCCCCGTTCAACCCGCAGCCAGACGAGCTGTACCTGGCCCAGGTCGGCACGCTGGGTTTGGAGGGGAACGCTGCTCGTGCGCTCACCGCGGCCCTGGTCGCGGACCTCGTCGCCTGTGCCGCCCGAAAAGAGAAGATCATCTGCTTCGAGGTCGACGATGCCTATGTGGATCTATGGCACGTCATTGCAGCCCTACCCCTGGCCAGCAGCGATCAGAACTTTATGGTGCTTGCCAATGACCCCGAGGTGTAGTTCGGACTGCTTTAGTGTCTACCCCCCAACCGCACTTTGAAGAGCACTTCCGAGATGGCCATGACCGTCAGCCCAAGCGTCAGGTGGCCGAGGAATCCGCGGACATGGGTTGATACGGGATAGGCTGTAATCGGCGCGCTCCATCCCATGGCGGGAGTCAGCCCTTCGTCGATTCCGAGGAACAGCGCCATGCTGGTCAGTAGGGCAGCCGGGATCGGCCCCAGGCTCGTCTTGCGGCGTAGCAGCACGTACAGCTCGCCGGCGCCGAGACCGAGACCCTGGTGGAAAAGCGTTCCCACCTTCGCCGCGCCCTGGTCGTCCAGCACGATGCCCACCCGTGCAGCCAGGCGCTGCGCCGCGATGTTGTAGGAGACACCAGGTGAGACCTTCTTTTCCTGCTCCTGGTCCGACTTGGACTGCATCCCGGCTAGCTTGGTGGTGACCGGGGTCATGGCCCGTGTCCCGGCATAGCCGCTGATAGTGCCATTGAGTATGTTTCCCGCCAGGGCGCGAATGGTCATGAGGCTCTCCTTTGGGTATTGAATTCAGTCATCCCGTGGTCCGCCGCGGCCTTACTGCGCGTCTCCTGAGAAACGCAGAGCAGTCAGGGCAATAGCCTGAGCACATTCCACCAGGGCATCAACTGGCACATATTCGTCAATAGCGTGCGCCAGTCTCGTGTCGCCCGGACCAAAGCAGATCGAGGGCGTGCCGCCCAACCGCGTGAACGTGGCGCCGTCGTGCCAGTTGTCCATGCCGGCAATGCGTCCCGGCCGGCCTACATCGGCAGCGGCTTGTAGTACCAGCGGCACGATGGGCTCCTCTGCCGAAACTTCAGCCGAGGGGACATCCGGCGCCCACTCGATGATGGGAGGATGCAGCGCCAGCCAGGGATCGGTCTGCGCGGCCCGCTCGATCCAGTCGCAAATCTCTCGTTCCACGGCGCTGCCCCAACCACCTTCATCGGCCTGCTCTGGTAGGTAGGCGACATGGTAGGTGAGGCGGCACGAGGAGGGGTAGCTGACAGCCCATTCGCCGCCCTCGATCTGGACCGGAACGATGTCGCCCGGCGAGAGAAGAGGGTGGTGATGCGACGGATGCTGTCGCCACTCATGCTGAAGCCGCCGCATGGCATCCATCACGACCTGCATCTTTTCGATGGCATTGACGGCTCCGCCCTCACTCCAATGTGGCTGGGGGAAGCCGGCGTGTCCCGGCCGGCCGGTGACGGTAATCGACGGGATCAGGCTGCCGCGACAGGCGATCCACACGTCGAAGTTGGACGGCTCGGTGACGATGGCGGCGTTGGCACGTACCCCGTGGGCGACGGCAGCGGCGCCGCCGGCGCCGGTGGATTCTTCATCGGTCACGGTGCAGATGAGGAGGTCGCCGGCCAGCTGTATGCCGAGCTGCGCCAGCGTTTCGGCGGCGAAGACCATGCAGGCGATGCCGCCCTTCATGTCGCAGGCGCCACGTCCGTAGAGCTTTCCCTGCCGCACCTCGGCCCGATGGGGGTCGCTGGTCCAGCGATCACGCGGCTCCGCCGAGACCACGTCGATGTGCCCGTTAAGCAGCAGGCTGCGCCCACCGCCGCTGCCCGTAAAGCGGGCAAGCATCTGGGGACGACCCTCGAAGCCCAGCCCGGCCGGGATCAGCCGGTACCCCGCCACTTCGTCTGGAGGCGGCTCCCAGATCTCGGTGTGCGCTCCCAGCACTCTCAGCCTGCCGGCCAGATAGTGCTGCAGGGCAGCTTCGTCTCGGGGTGGCTGTCCGGCGTCCCGGGCTAACGTGTCGAAGCCAATCAGGTCGGACAGCAGCGCGATGAGTTCGTCGCGATCCTGCGCAATCGTCTCGACGATCGTGCGCTCGGGGTCCGGGAGATTCATCCGGGGGTAGAGGCAAGAGCGTGGATGGCCGTAGCGGAGGCCGCCAGGAAGCGGTCAACGTGCTCGCGGGTGATGATCAAGGGGGGAGCGAGTCGAATAACGCTGCCCTCCGGCCCGCAGGTTGAGACGATCACCTCGCGCTCGAGCAAGCCCTGGCGCAATTGGCCGGCGACCTCGCCGGTTGGCGCCTCTAGACCGATCATCAGGCCACGTCCACGCACCTGGCTCAAGACGCCCGGATAGTCCTCTGCCTGTTGCCTCAGTGCCGCGACCAACTCAGCGCCTCGCCGGGCCGCGTTACCGGCCAGATCCTCGCCTTCGATGACATCGAGGGTCGCGGCGGCGGCGGCGCAGGCCACGGGATTACCACCGAAGGTGTTTCCATGTGCCCCCGGCGCCCAGGCGTCCATCAGGGAGGCGGGACCGACCAGTGCTCCCATCGGGAGGCCGGAGGCGATACCCTTGCCCAGCGTCATCAGATCGGGAGAGACACTGCTGTGCTGGCAGGCAAAGAGCAAACCGGAGCGGCCGAAGCCGGATTGCACCTCGTCGAGAATCAGGAGAATACCGTGCTCGTCGCAGAGTTGGCGCAAGGCGGGCAGGAACTCATCGGGCGGGGTGACATAGCCACCCTCGCCCAGAATGGACTCGACGATGCAGGCGGCAAAGCGGTCGGGTCGAGATTGCTCGCGGAAGACCTGGTCGATAGCAGCCAGGGTGGGGGCGAGATCGCGACGCGGGTACGGCGCCACCGAGACACCCGGCAGAAATGGCTCATGCCCAGCCCGAAAGGCTGCCTTGGAGGTGGTGACCGAGAGTGAACCCATGGTGCGACCGTGGAACCCGCCACCAAAGCTCAGGATATTCGGCCGGCCTGTCGCATAGCGCGCCAGCTTCAGTGCCGCCTCGACCGCCTCGGTCCCACTATTCGTATAGAAGAGTCTGGCATCGTCAATCGGCGCCAACCGGCAGAGGCGTCGCGCGTACGCTCTGGACGGCTCGGTATACCCGACGGTGGAGACGTGGATCAGCATTTGCGCCTGCGCCTGGATGGCCGCGACCACTCTCGGATGGCAATGCCCGGTGTTGGTCACACCATAGCCGGAGATGAAGTCGAGGTAGCGTGTGCCGTCATCGGCGATCAGTTCCGCCCCCTCACCGGCCGCGAAGGTGAGCGGAGTGGTGGTTGCAACGGCGCGCGAGAAGGGCGCCGCGACCTCATTGTCGTGACCTGCGTATATCGTTGCCATAACCGCTATCGTACGATCATCGAGGTTGTTGAAGCAATTGCTTTCACGCCGGCGCCGGCGCCAAACTCTTCAAAGCCGGTCGGTCGATGGTAAAGCTCTCGATGGGATACGGCGTCTGTCCATCAACCGCTAATTGGCTGAGGATGCGACCGATCAGCCCGGCGAACTTATAGGCATGCGCCGCTCCCAGGCCGACCACTACCTGGGGAGCGTCCGGCACGGTGTCGAGGACAAAGTTCTCGTCCGGGGTCGAATCGTAGAGGCAGGTCTTGGTATAGAGCACCGGTCCCAGGGCGCCGGGGATGTGCTGTGCCAGAAAGTGCTGCAAGCGCTCCAGCGCGGCCTGATTCGGCTCGAAGGTGCGGGTATCGGCCGTGACCACATCGTTGAGTTTGGTGTGGGCAGCCTTGGTCGCAACCTCCCCATACACCGGGAAGCCATAAAAGTTTTCGTGGCCACGCCACATCCAGACGGGGAACCGGTCCGGGGCGAAGTCGCGGAGATGGGGTGTCGCGAAGTATGTTACCTGTTGCTGCGTCACGGTGATCGGTAACTGGATCCCCAGGCTCTCCAGAATGGTATTGGTCCAGGCGCCGGCCGCGATCACCACCCGCCGTGCGGTGAAGGCGCCCCGGCTGGTCTGCACCTCCACACCATCCCCCACGGTGCGCACGCCGAGAACCCGTGTATCGTCCAGGATGGTGGCGCCGTTGGCTCGCGCCAGGGCCAGGTGCGTGGCATTGGCGCGGCGGGCGTCGACCAGACCGGTGTCGGCCTGATAGAGCGCTCGCACGGTGTCCGGCAACTTGAACTGCGGCCAGCGTTCCATAACTTCCGGGGGGCTGAATTCCCGGAACGGGATACCCTGATCGCGCATGGCGCGAGCGTAGCGATCGATGGTGGGACCGAGTTCGGTATCCATCTGGCCGAGGATCAGTCCGCCGGTCTTGAGGATCAGCGGGATGCCGGATTCAGCCTCGACCTGCCGCCAGGCAGTGTAGGCATAGGGGGCAAGCGCGGTGAATTGAGGCGCATCGTAGGCCAGGCGGATGATGCGCGAATGGTCGTCCGAGCCGCCCCGAGGGTGGCCGACCTGAAACTGCTCCAGGGCCAGAACCTCACGATGCGCCTGACACGAGAGCCAGTACGCCGCGGCACTCCCCAATCCCCCACAGCCGATCGTAATGAAGTCATACGCCGTCTTCATCGCGCACCTTTCCCCTGCTCTTTTCCTACCCTTTTACCACAGACCGACGTTGTGTCCGGCTGGTTGACAGTGGTGGCGGAGCCGGTGGCGGGTGAAGGAGCGAGAACGGGCAGAACCCGATCAACTGTGGTAGTTGATCGGGTTCTGCATCGCGATGACTTCAGTCGGGCTCTATGGAGTCTTGTCGGTTACCAGGGCGAGCATTGGACCCCCGGCGGCCAGTGCCGCATCGCGTCCCGGATAGGTCACCTGCATGCCGGAGCCGCCGATAAAGCCTTGAGCCGTGTACATCTTGAGGAAGTCGGCCAGGTAAAACGCGGTGTCCGTCTCGAAGGCTTTGTTATTGGGCGGAACATCGGCGGCTTGGCCCAGCAGGGCGAGCGTGGCCCGGGCGATCACGCGGTGCTCGGCTTCGGTGGCGCCGATCTGATAGTGTACCTGCGCCATCATGCGGTTTCCCAGCTGGGAAAACTGCCTGGTGGCGGACATATCCGCCCCGATCTCCAGCACCTCGATCAGTTCCACGGTGCTGAAGAAGGTGACTGCGTCGGTGAGCATCTTCGGATCGGGGATGGTGAAGGTGGTCGTCAGTGGCTTGGCGCCAACCGACACCAGGTAATCGAGGTGATACTGCTCTTCAATCAACGCAGCCTGCACCGCGTCGAGCGGCTTGACATTGTTGATAACCGTGTTGAGTCCCAACTGCGCTTGGTTCTTGACAGCCATGCTGAGAAAGGTCACGCCGAAGTATTCGGCGGTGACTCGGATGTTGATGATGTCCTGGGGATTCTCGGTCGCCGGGGGCGTCTGTGCCTCCGCGCCATGCGGCACGGCAACCACTGCTACTCCGGCCGCGGCCGCCGCCAGGAGCTGTGACCGGCTGATCGTCCGGGTATGAGGCTGATGCTGCAGACCCTCATCCTGTATTTCGTCGTCGTAGCTCAAGTGTTTCTCCTTTGATGCTGCCTGAAGGACGCGATTCGTGCTCCGTCCTGGTCACCCTGCGTGCGATACAGCGCTCGAGTTATGGGTGTCGATGATGAGAACGGCGGCGATGGTGGTGTCGAGGCTGCTTCAGTACCGGATAGGCGGCCGTGGTCACTCCAGCTGGAACTGTGCTGTTTGGAGTGGTTTGGGTAACGGCGCCGACCAGGGACCCGGCAGCGGCGAGCGCGGCGGTGCGACCTGGATAGGTCGCTGCCTGGCCAGTGCCACCGATGAAGCCCAGGCTCATCAACGCCTTGGTGGCATCTCCCACCGTCGTCAAGGCGTTAGTCTCGAACGCTTTGTTGTTCGGTGGATCTCCGCTCATGTCACCGGTCACCACCAGCCCAGCTCGGACGATGGCGCGGTGCTCAGCTTCCGTGCCGCCGATCTGGTACGCGAACTTCGCCAGCATCGGCTGCTTCATGTCGGTGAACTCCCGCACAGCCGCCATATAGGCAGCGATAAAGAGCGGTTCCGCGGTATCCGCCAGGGTATGGAGAAACGTCTTCTGGTCGGTGAGGATCTTGGGATCCGGCACTGTGAAGCTGTCTGTCAGCGTCTTGGCGCCGTTCGCCTCCAGGAAGTCGGCGTGCAATTGTTCTTCCACCAGCGCAGCCTGCGTGACGGCCAGAAGCAGCCCGGTCAGGTTGAGCTGAGTTGCGTTTTGCACCGCGGCGGTGAGTAGCGTGACGGCAAGATGCTCGGCCGTGACCGCAATGTTCAAGATGTCCTGCACGCTTTCCGGCGTGGTGGTTTGCGCTCCAGCTGCCCGCGGATACGCCGCCGCGACGATTCCTGCGCCGGCTGCCATCAGAAACTGGCTCCGACCCACCCGCGTCCGCAGGTGGCTGACCATGGCGCGTTCGTAGGGGGTTGTTCCGTCCTCGATCACATCTGTCTCCTTCAATCGGGCCTCCAGAATCTCAAGCTATTGCCGGGACGATGAGTGTGCGCGAGTCCCTCCTGTACCAGAGATAAGGGGTAAGTCAAGCATGGAGCATGATTCATGCCGCCTGGACACTGCTCCCTACCTCCTCACCAGGATCGATGTCTTGCTCTGGTGATTGACGCCACCGATGGAGATGGCGCCGGTGAAGACCCAGCTGCCGGGATACGAAAACTTCACCGGGAAGGTGGCGTAATAGCCACCCGGACTATAGGATGGCTTGCTGCCCTGGAAGCTGTCGTGCGCCACTACCTTGCCGCCCAGCGTGGCGGTGTAGACGTAGAGCGGCTTCATGCCGCGCGGCACGGCGCCGACCTTCCAGTAGAGGAAGACATACGCCTTCTTGCCGACGGCGGAGGTCTTGAGCGCCGGCGCACGGTCCTTGTTCCTGGCCTGGATGCGGATGCTGGTGACCGAGAACCGGGCGACTGTATTTCTGGGCTGCACTCGTGCCGCGGCCTGCACCGCGGCCAGCGCGTCCACCTTGCCGGCGCCGTAGACCGGCGTCCACGCGGCGGCGCCAGTGAACGAGTCGCGGCGCGTGGTGGATTTTAGGAGGGCCATAACCTGGTCCTGATCGAGGTTCGGGCTGACCTGCAACATCAACGCCACCACGCCGGCCACATGGGGCGCGGACATGCTGGTGCCGGTTTCCCACAGGTTAGCGCCGTCCGGCGAGAGATGGCGTGGGTTCAGGCAGTTATCCTGGGTGTCGCTCCCGCAGACCGGCGCATCATGGCTCAGTGAGGAGAGAATCATGGTGCCGGGCGCCGAGATATCCGGCTTCTGGCGACCATCCGCGGTGGGACCGATCGAGCTGTACGCGGCGATCTCACCCACCTGCAGCGAGTTGTTGGTGCACGGGAAGTTATTGCACACCTGATGCACGCGGTTGTCTCTATCGGTCCAGCTGACCCGAGTGGCATAGTTGCCGACTGCGATGACGTGCCGCGAGTCGGCAGGCTCGTTGATGGTGTCGACTTCGTCGGCCCTGGTGAAGTGGGCTGCGTCGTCCTGGTCGATCCAGGCGTCGAACCGCCCGGTGTCCCGGACTTTGATGCCGGCCAGGTCGAGGGAGAGGTGGCCCGCGTCGATCGGATGGCCGTCGCTGGACGCAAGGTCGCCGTAGATTACCCGGAAGTTGCCATCCCAGGTGTCGTTGGCCAGCGTAATCTTGAGTTTGCCACCCGCGACAGCGCGGCTGTCGACGGCCTGACCCGGCTTGAACGGGCCGTAGGTCTCTTTGGTGAGGTCGTTGCGCAGCCGGAAGGTAAAGGAGTCCTGCGCCGGGTAAAACAGGCCGAAGGTGATGTCGTTGTCATGGCCCGAGACGTCCATCTGCAGCGTCGTCGTCTGGTTGGCGCTCAGTGTTCCGTCGGTGTGCAGGGCGGCATTCCCCTCATTGCCGGCCGCCGCCACGAAAATCTTGCCGGGACCTGCCAGCAGGTCGGCTGCTTCCGAAAGCGGCGAGCTGCCGTTGTGCGGGCTGATCATGCCGCCGAAGCTGTTGTTAATCACCACCGGCTCGTGCAGCTGCTGCGCTTTGGCAATGATGTACTTCCAGGCGGCGATGGTCTGGTCGGTACCCTGGCCGCGCTTGACGACGATGATATCCGCCTGCGGCGCCACACCAATCTCGCGCGCTGGGATGCTGGAGCGGCCGTTGCCGGCGGCAATGCCGCTGACATGGGTGCCATGGCCGTCGATATCCTTCTCCGGGCACTGGCCACTGTTGATCGACGCGGCGTCGCATTCATACCCGAAGCTGTAGCCAGCCGGCGCATGTCCGTTGGTGGTCTGGTCCCAGATGTACTTGATGCGCGTCGAGCCGTCTGGGTTCTTGAAGTCGAGGTTGTGGTAATCGATGCCGCTGTCCACGATGGCCACCAGCACATGGTTGCCCTGAATCGTGCCTCCGGAGGGGGCGGGCTGCGTCCACACTTGATTGGCGCGGATATCGGGCACGCTCTGATCGAGCGATTCGTGCAGGGCCAGCGAGGGATACAGGGTGCGGACACCGGGCTGCTGGGCCAGGGCTGCGATGGCCCGGGCCGGGACCTGAGCAGCGATGATCGTGCCCTGGATGTCAGCCTCGACCACGCCGCCCAGAGAGCGAACGGCAGCGGAGACATCGCGATCGGTTTTGATCTCCAGCGGCACCAGGGGCGAAGCCAGATGATCGCGGAAGGAGCGGCGCTCTGGCCGTTGGGCTTGCTGCACATGTCGAACTTGCAGTGCCAGGAGGCCGTTGATGAGGCCATGTCCCATTCCCGGCACACGTCGCGGGCTGGTGGAGATATGGGCGCCCGCGTGGGCGTAGGCCGGCACGGTGCGAGCGCTGGTCACCGCGCCGAGCGCCAGCGCGGCCAGCATCAGGAGGTGGAGCGAACGAGGTCGTCGGCCGCGGGAGCGGTGGGGAAACGTCATGCTGGGAATACCCTTCCGTGGACGCTAGGTCCCGTACCTGAAATGCAACGGATAGATCACGCGCCCGGGCGCATGGCAATCTCTACTTTCTCACGTTCGGCGAGGAAAGACAAGAGGAAATCGGCAGTATAATTCCTGGGTTTTCTGAGTCGCGAATGTCACCAAGCGGCAGACGAGCCGCGATCACGTGGCTACCAGGCCGTACGCGTTACCTCTGCCTCAGGAAGTCACGGACAGCGGCGAAGTAGATGTCGGGCTGCTCGATGTAACTCTGGTGGCCGGCTTCAGGGATGATCTGCAGCCGGCAGCCGGCAATGCCCGCGTGCATCTCGCGGGCGGCGCGAGGGGTGGTGGTACGATCGTGCTCGCCCACCAGGATCAACGTTGGCTTTTTGATGCTGCTGAGCAGTGCGTCGTACTCGATGTGATACTCGTGGCTGGCGGTATAGGCCAGAATCTCCGGGGAGTATAGGGCATGATCCTCCGCTTGCAGGTAGCGCCGGTAGCCGTTGCTCTGGACGGAGGCAAAGTGGAAGGGCATCTGCATGCGCATTAGTTCCGCGGCATCCTCCACCGTCCGAACGTGTGGCTCGCGCGCCCAGGACTCCGTCACCTGCTCGCGTAGCTCGATCGGCTCAAAGCTCGCCAGGTTGGTCTCGATCTCCGGCATGGACTTGCTCATGCTGGCCGAACCGGCACTGATGATGTAGTGCGAAGCATCTCCCTGCTCGATAGCGTGCGTCAGGGCGATAAAGGAGCCGTAGGAGTGACCCAGGATCGCATACTGCTGTGCGCCGAGTTGGTTGGCAAGCGCGCTGATGTCCTCGGCATACCGACTCAAGGTCAGTGTGGCGGGATCGACCTTCTCCCCTCGGCCGTGACCTCGCAGGTCGAGGTAGATCAGCCGGAAGGTGTCGCTGAGGGGATCCAGCCAGGGATGCATCTCGGTATGATCGAGTCCCGGTCCACCATGCAACACGATTACCGGATAGGTATCCTCGGCGCCGACCGAGTGATAGAACAGTCGTACTCCGTCGACAGTCACATCCATAGCGCGTCCCTTGATAGTGATGGTGTGGTTGCTGTTGATCCCGTCTACATCGAGGCGACGAAGCCCCTTCATCTAACAGGTGAAGGGATAAGCCAATCAGATTCCGGAGTCCCTCTGGAAACCGGGTTTTGCCGAGGGGTGAACGGGTGAGTGATCGGGCTCAGCGGATATGTTCGCGCGCCCGCGCCACCGGTATAGCTTGCTGGACTACATCCGCGTGGCTTTGATTGAAGCTGCCGGGCAGCAGATACCAACGCCCCGCCACCAGCGGAAGCGTTGACTCCTCGGCGCCGCCATAGATCACCTCCGGCGTACCGGTATTCACATAGTAGTTATTGCGCAGCGTGAACTCGCCCGGGACACAGGGATTGAGCCCTGCAACCTCTGTTTGGGTCAGGTTCTGGCTCAGGAGCCACTCCAATCCAGGGGGAATGCGTTCAGTGCGCACGGGCTTGCCAGGTTCCAGGACGTTTCACGTGAAACACTCGCTCTCTATCGGTGGCACGGTGACGCGCTGCATCCCAAGACGGAGGCAACGCCGGCTGGGATGAGATGGCTAGGACAGATCGGCGATCTTGGCGTCGGCGTCGCGCAGCCAGCCCACCAGGACCGGGAGGATGCTCAGGGCGATCTCCGGATAGGTCTTCAACTCTGCCTTAAACTGGCTCTTGTCCAGCAGCACTGCGGTGGTCGGCTCGATGGCGGTCACCGTGGCGGAACGAGGCTTGTCGTCCAGCAGAGAGATCTCGCCAAACGACTCGCCGGCGCCCATGCTGCGAATCTCTCGCTCTTCGTTGGCCGAACGCTTGGTGATCTTCACCAAGCCCGATTGGATGCAGTACAACCCCATGCCAATCTGACCCTCGTTTACCACGACCTGCCCGGGCTGGTACGTTCGGGTCGTGGTCCATCGTGCCAGGGACTTGAGCTGCTTTGGCTGCAACCCCTCAAATAGGGGGACTCTTCGCAAGGTCTCTTCCTCGTCCACGGACCATGCCTCCACTCTCTGCTTGAGGCGGCCAGATGCCGACTCCTGACGCGCGCATCATAGGTCTTGATGGTCTATCCCGTCAAGCACGGACTGCTATGGTGGGGGCAGACCTACCTTTACAGGAGTCTACTACAGGAGTCTACAGTGCTCAATACGACCGGGATGTGCGCCGGCACTTCCCCTCACTGCAGCCAACCCAGGGCGACCCGGTGTATCGGGTTGGCGCCCTACCACGAGATGCACGAGATCGATCGATTTGTGGAGGCGCTGACGCGGGTGGCGTCAGCGGACATTGGCCCTCAACCAGCGGCCGTTGTCCGTTAACGATCGGCTGATGTGGCTCGTATGGAGTTGCGGTTGATGAGGTCCCGTGCGGTGCACAACGCCTTCGTTCCACGATCGACCCGGGCACGTCGTTGATCAACGGCACGATACCGATAAAGCGGATCCTCCTCCTGGCGGCGGTGCTGAGCAGTCTCTGGCTTCTGCTGCCTCTGGCCTACGCTGCGAGGGGGGACCGCGCCACATCCTCGCCGGCGAGATTGGTCCGGAGACCATTCTGGTCCTCCGGCCGGACCATAGCGCCCCAGCAAGCCATGCCACCATCCATCACCCTGACGCCGTCGACTATCACCCTAACGCCGTCGACCATCACCCCGACTGCCTCGACCATCACCCCGACACCATCACCTATCACCGCGACGCCGTCAACCGCGACGCCTGTTCCATCCACGACCATTGCTCCACCGATGCCGGTGACGCTCGATTTCAGTGTGGACCGGGTGGTGATTCAGAGCACGAGCAAGAAGCGAGGGAAGATCCTCAAGAAGGCCAGGAAAGGCGCCAGAGCATACGTGGCGATTTACTGGACTTTGCGCCGCGCTCCTATCGGTTCGAAGCCTACTCCCCTCTTCTTCGGCACGTTGTGCAAAAAGAAGTGGAAGGCCGGCCGTGTGACTGGAAGCAGGTCATCCTATCCGCCGGGGCAGTACTACGCTGCGCTACCGATTACCCTCAAAAAGGCCGGCACCTACCGTATCGCGGGCGGTGTGGACATCCGCGGTACGGTCTACGCGGCCGGAGCCGCGGTGACGGTGGGCGGCAAGCATTGCTAAGGGGCCACGCCCATAAACTGCTCGACAGTTGATATCAGCTCGTCGTTTTCAAACGGCTTGCTGACAAACGCGTCGAAGTCTCCGACTCGATCGGCCAGTTCCAATGCACTGTCCGATGCCGACATGGCAATCAGCGGAACCTTGCGCACATGGGGATCGTGGCGCAGCGCAAGCGCCAAACTGAGGCCGTCGACCGATGGCATCATCAGATCGACCAGAATGACCTCGGGACGCTGCAGTGCGATAACGTCCAGCGCGGCACGGGCATCGTTGGCAACCATGACTGGGTGGCCCTGGAACTCCAGAATATCAGTCAATAGCTCAGTTATTCCGGGTTCGTCGTCGATCACAAGTATCATGGCCGTTTCCTTTCAAGGGTGGATGCCGGTCCTGAGTGAATGAGCGGGATGCCGTCGCACGATAGAGATAGGCGTTAGATCACATTCTGGATGATGCATAGATCACGGCACTATTGGCGTGTGGTCAAGCATTGTAACTCGGTACCACAGCCCCTACTCGCTCAATCCACCCTTTCTCGGCTGCCAGAGGGCCATAGTCACCGCCGGCGCCTGCCAGTGGACTCCTTGCAGCACTCAATGCCCCGGGTCATGGTAGTAGATGGGCAAGTTACATGCCATCCCGGCCCCCTCCCCCTCGATGCGTGATGCACATTAGCAGGGACCGCATGAATCTGCGGGAAATCGGCGGAGCGACACATGACCGCGGTAGGCAATTTGGCGTCCCGCTGCCAAATGGGAAACTTAATGTGCATCAAGCATCCCTCGCGGAGGGAAACCGTGTGGCGAACCCTTGCCATCTGTTCCCTCTATGGGGTGCACTACAGTCGGAACGCCTTGACCGGACCGGGGTACAATCGGGCTTGACTCGGTTTACCATATGCTATAAGTAACAAATAAGCCGTAATCAGGTATGTGGCGATTCCCCAAGTGGCCAACAGGTGGTACACCCAGAGAATTCCTCCCTTGGTCAACGGCTAGTAAGCCGTGAATACTGCGCGGAGAGAATGACCTACTATGCCGGACTCACCTAAATCCTCTGCGGAGGCGCCTGAGGGAGACCAAGGGAATCTATGTCTTTCTGCGCTTCAGCGGAAGGTGCTAACAGCGCCGGATGTCACGCTTTACGCCGGACAGTCATCGGAGAATGAGCGGGCTTTCCAAACGCTTGAAGAGGCTGGCATAACCTTTCGGGTTATCCGTTGTAACCGTGCCATAGCTCCAAGCGTTGACTGGGGTGGCGTCCGCTTTGATCGCGTCGAGGGTATCGAACATCTCGCGGGTTTGCTGAAGCGATTTAATGCCGCTGCGCTCGCGACTGGAGCGGTAGCGTTATCTGATCTCTTCGAGAACCCGGATCCACACCTGCGGTCCTGGATGAGCGAGACAAAAAGTGCCCAACTGCAGGAAGCCCGAGCGACACTCGATGGGCTTCCTCCGGCAGAGGATGCTGAGTAGTCGCTACTCTGGCAGCGAATCGATTGATCAGGGAGTCGTGACTGGCGGCTCCTTCCAAATACCCTCAATTAGGTCCTCGTCAAGCAGCGCAATTTGCACATGGCCTCGGCGAGTGATTGCTGATCCAGGAAAGACTTGCTGATCCTCGCCGTACGGCGCACGTACACACCGTATCCTCACGCCATGCGCCGAATAAAGCCGAATCATCTGGTTGATGACGAGACAATCAAGCGTATGTGCTTGGCCGATTTTCTGGGATGGCATGCTGCTGCCTGCCGCCTCACGCGCTATCTTTAATTCCTCATACACATGTTGTAAGGGGCCTTCCCAGCGTAGGGCATCGAGAAAATCCATGCAGTCGCTTAGTCGCAATACAGCGCCGATCACGGCGGGCCGCTCGTTCAGCTGCTTTCTCGCTTTTTCCTCCGCCCAGTACCATGCCAGAGCCGGAGCATCTTGCCAAAAGTACATGCCGGTACCCAGCCAATCATGCGAGTTCTCACTGGGAAGGAACTGCCCGGTATCTAAAATCGTATCCACTGCGGACTCTGTGGTCCCGTGGAAGGCGCGAACAGGCAGTATTTGACGCACCCGTGTAATCCTCTGCAATTTACTCCGCCCGTCTCTAACAAACCACCGCTAACAATCAGGCGCCCAGCTTACGTATTGAGTTGGGCCAGAGCAGGCGCGCCGACGGCGGATACGAAATTCCGTATTAGCTGCTGGCCAATGCGGCCGCTGCGCTCTGGGTGGAACTGCGTGCCCCAGACCGCCCCGGCCGCGACCACGCTGCAGAACGGCTCACCGTAGTCGGTCATGCCGGCAATCATGGCTGGATCGCGTGGCCGGCAGATGTAGGAGTGAACGAAGTACAGGTATGGATCGTGGGGCATATCATGCCACAGCGCGCTGTGGCCCTGCGGCCTGACCTGGTTCCAGCCGATGTGCGGAACTTTCATTGCGCCCTGGAGCAGCTCAACTGTTCCGGGCAGCAGCCCCAGGCAGGTGGTATCTCCCTCCTCGCTGCCTTCGAAGAGGAGCTGCATACCCAGGCACAGGCCCAGCACCGGCCGGCCACCCTGGGCCGCGGCCAGCACCGGCTGCTCCAGGTTGCGCGCCCGCAACTGCCGCATGCCGGCGGAGGCGGCGCCGACGCCGGGGAGAACCAGACCGTCGGCCTGTGCGACTATAGCTGGATCTGCCGTGATTGCGGTCTCGATGCCGACCGCGCGAAAGGCGTTGCGCACGCTGGCCAGGTTGCCGAGGCCGTAATCGACAATCGCAATCATAGCGTTCCTTTGGTGGAGGGGAGATCGTCGCGGACCACACGACTCGCCGTGTGCAGGGCCACGGCCAGACTCTTGAACACGGCCTCCAGTAGGTGATGGGTGTTTTCGCCGCGAATGCGGTCGATATGCAGCGTGAGCAGGGCGTGGAAGGCCAGCGATTGGCAGAAGTGCTCGACCAATTCGGTGTCAAAAGTCCCGACCCTGCTCGTCCCCACCGGAACCTGGTAGACGCAAAAGGGCCGGCCAGAGAGATCGAGGCTGGTACGCACCAGTGCCTCATCCATTGGGACATACGCCCACCCGTAGCGGGCTACCCCTCGCTTGTCGCCCAGCGCCGAGCGAACCGCCTGGCCGAGTACGATGCCGACATCCTCCGTGGTGTGGTGATCGTCCACCTCGGTGTCGCCACGAGCGTCGACCGTCAGGTCAAAGCGACCGTGGCGAGCAAAGAGGGTGAGCATGTGATCGAGAAAGCCCACCCCGGTAGAAATCTCGCCGGCGCCGGCGCCATCCAGATCGAGGCGCACGCGCACGTCGGTCTCGGCGGTCTGGCGGTGGATGTCGGAGGAACGGGGAGGAGTAGCCATCAGCCGGCAAGCCTCGCATACGTTTCCTGGAGCGCCGTGAGGACCATCTCGGACTCGCACGGCGTGCCGACCGAGATGCGGAGCGCATCCACCGGGTCGTGCAAGGCGCGGAGCAGGACGCCTTGCTCGGCCAGCGCCGCCTTGAGTACGGCGGCAGAGACATCGCCGGTCTGCCAGTACAGGTAGTTGGTCTCAGACGGGAAGACCGTACCATACGGCAGGGCGGCCAGCTGCCGGTAGAGCTGCTCACGCTCTTCGACGATACGAGCTACGTTGGCCATCAGGTAGTCGCGATCCCGCAGCGAGGCCACCCCTGCCGCCTGGGCCGCCGCGCTGACGTTGTACGGCGACTTGATCTTCTTCATCTCATGGACCAGTACCGGGTCGACCACCGCATAGCCGAGCCGGAGCCCGGCCAGCGCGGCCCACTTGCTCATGGTTCGCAGCACGATGAGATTGGGATAGGTGTCAGTGAGATCGACCTGCGTTTTCCCCGCGAACTCGGCGTAGGCTTCGTCCAGCACGACCATGCAGCCAAGCTTCAGCATTTGCACGATGTCTTCGCGGGGCGTGGCGTTGCCGGTCGGGTTGTTCGGGCTACACAGGAAGATAACCTTGGTTCGATCGGTGAGGGCACGCTGCACCGCATCCACGTCGACCGCCCAGTGCTCGCCGCGCGGCACGCGGACCACTGCCCCACGGTTGTACACGGTCGATAGCTCGTACATTACAAAGGAGGGTGTAAGGTCGATGACCTCGTCGCCAGGCTCCAGAAAGAGGCGCAGCAGGAGATCGAGCATCTCGTCGCCGCCGGCGCTGCAGACAATGCGCGCCGGATCGACCCCCACGTGCCGGCCCAGTTCCTCACGCAGCACCGTACTGTCGGGGTCGGGATAGCGTGCCGCGCAGCAATGGCTAAGGGCCTCGGCCACCTGCGGCGATGGACCGTACGAATTCTCGTTGGCATCCAGCTTGACCACCCGCCGGCCGATGCGCTGCTCGATCTCGACCAGTTGTGGGGGCGGTGGATAGGGCGCCAGCGCCAGCAAATCTCGCCGCATCAGGTCGCTGGGATTCATGCCGGGTCTCGCCTCAGGCGAATTTCGACCGCTCGCGCGTGGCCTTCCAGACTTTCCGCCCGCGCCAACTGCTCAACGGTGGGGGCAATCGCGGCCAGACCCTCGGCACTTACCTCCTGGCATTGCAGCATACGGCCGAAGCTATTCACCGATACTGGGCTGAAGGTGCGCGCATAGCGTGCCGTGGGTAACACGTGATTGGTTCCAGTGGCGTAGTCGCCCGCTGCATTGGGCGCATATGGACCCAGGAAGATCGAGCCGGCGTGCTGGATGCGTCGCAGTACCTCCCGCGGTCTGTGCGTCATGATTTCCAGGTGTTCCGGAGCATACTCGTTGGCGAGGTCGATGGCCTGGTCCAGGGAGTCGGTCAGCACGATCAAGCCCCATTGATCGAGTGCCGTCCGAGCGACATGTTCACGCGGCAGGCAGAGCAGCTGGTGTTCAACCTGCCGGGCAATCTGCTCGGCCAGTTCCGGCGAGGTGGTCACCACCACGGCGGGAGAATCTGGCCCGTGCTCGACATCGGAGAGAACGTCCGCCGCGATCCACGCCGGTTCCGCGCCGGCATCGGCCAGGATCAACAGCTCCGAGGGACCAGCCGGGGCGTCCAGGTCGCAATCGGGAAAGGCCAGCAACTTGGCCGCAGTCACGTAGGCATTGCCGGCGCCAAACAGTTTGTCGACCCACGGCACCGACTCGGTACCGTAGGCCATGGCGGCTATCGCCTGCGCACCCCCGAGCTTGAAGACCTGCTCAATACCGACCAGTTGGGCCGCCACCAGCGTCGCCGCCGGGATCGTGCCGTCCGCATCGGGCGGCGTGCACATCACCACCTGAGGACAACCCGCAATGGCGGCCGGCACGCCCAGCATCACCACCGAGGAGGGATAGGCCCCGCGCCCGCCCGGAACATACAGCCCAACCCGTTCGATCGCCCGCCACTCGCGCCACACGCACACGCCGGGGGCGGTCTCGACCGCTTCCTCATCAGGTAGCTGCACCTGGTGGAAGGTCCGCACCGCGCGAACCTGCGCAACAAGCGCCTCGCGCACTGCTGGGCTAATCGACCGTTGCGCCTCCGCAAACTCCTCGGGCGATACCCGTAGGCTGTCGAGTTGGGCGCCGTCGAAGTGTTCAGTATAGCGTCGCAGGGCCGCGTCACCCTCGGTACGCACCGTCTCCATTATGCCGCGCACATCCGCCCTGAGATGATCGAACGAGTGGCCACGCTCGAAGAGGGCGGTGCGGTCGCGGCTGGAGAGATCGCTCTGGCGAACGATGCGCAGGGCTGACATAAGAGAGACAGACTCCCGATACGATGTTCGCGGACAATACAGGGCAGACGGCTCCCTTTTGGCCAGCGGACGCCGAAAAAAGCCCCTATCTCGTTACACTATCGTACCGACTGATCTGGGTAGAGACAAAACCGACCCTCTGCCCCCCCCTCCCCCAACCCCTCCCCCTCCGGGGGGGAGGGGCGATACTGTGCCTGCGATGCGAACACCTACAGGTCCAGGCAGCACCGTTGCACGGGGCGGGCCCACTGTTCAAGTATTCCCCCTCCCCCCCCGATGCTTGATGCACATTAAGTTTCCCATTTGGCAGCGGGACGCCAAATTGCCTACCGCGGTCATGTGTCGCTCTGCCGATTTCCCGCAGATTCATGCGGTCCCTGCTAATGTGCATCCCCCGCGAGGGGGAGGGGGTTAGGGGGAGGGAGGGCCGGCTGCGAGGTGTTCAACCAGGCGTGACCGGCTTTGTCGTCCACCAGCACCAGCCAGGCGGCCTCAAGCGGCGCCGCGCCGCCGGCCACGGGGATAGGGCGGCGCAGGCTGGATGTGTCCACCACGATCTTCCAGACATCGATCATCTGAATACAGCCCGGAATCAAGCGCTGCCAGGAGCCGTACTGGGCGCCGATCGGCAACGCTCGTAGCGCTTCGTTTCCTTCCGCCTCCAGAGCCTCGGCAATCGCCTCGCGCTCGGTCAACTCGGGCATCTCCAGCGGCTGGTGGAGGTCCCAGGTTTCCAGCGAACCGGGCGATGATATGGCCACAAAGGCCGTGAGGCGTTTCCCAGAGAAGGCATCGACCACCACATGCCGGCTGTACCCGGTGTGATCCAGGGCATCCTCTGGCCCGCCGTCAGCCCCACCCTGGATGGTTACCACCCAGACGGGGTGGTCGAGATAGAGCGTGGTTCGGATGCCGGATGGCGCCATCCGAAAGCGACCTTTTTCGGTGTACCAGGCCGCGGTAGGATGCATATCGGCGATGGTCGCCGTACCCCAAACAGACGATTGCACCCGCTCGACCGCCTCACGCGCGGGAATCGCACCCGCGGCCAGCCGGGTTGGAGTAAAGACCCAGCCGAAGCTCTCGAGTTGTTCCAGGTCTGGTAGCACCCCCCACCATAGCCTAGGCCGGCGGGACCAACTCCCGGTACCGCTCCAGCAGCGAGGCGTCGCCCACCACATCGAGTCGCTTCGCCGGAATTCGTCCCCAGAGATACAGGAAGAGTTCCTCGGCCGAGCCGCGGATTGCGACGTCTGCCTTGCGGTGCTCGCGGCGTATCTCCAGTCCGTCTGGTTCGAACCGCACGAACCATTCACCGTCGCCATCGGTGCGATGAAAGTGGTAGGTTTCACCGCTGCCCGCTCTCGGCTCGGTCCGTCTGCGCCCAGCCGGTAGCATCACCTCAAAGTGCTGGTCGATGCCATCGCGGGCCAGTTCAGGATCAATCGGCGAGGTGCGACCGTGGGCCGATTGAACATCCCAACGGTGGACCAGCGTTTCGATCGCCTGCATCCGCAAATGGTGGGAGACATGATGATTATCCGACCAACTCCACACCGGCTCGTCGGGCTCGGCGCTACGCAGCACGTCTTCCAACTCCGCGGCCCCCTGGGCGCCCCAGGCAATGACCCCTTCGGGTAGCCCGGTAAGACTACCGCGTGCCTCACTAGGCCTTTCCAGCCAGGCATCGAGACCCGGAAGAGCGCCCAACTCCTCGTCCGGTATGTCAGAAACCGGCTCCTGGAGTCGGTTTTTCACGTAATACGCCCATACACGGTGAACAAACCCGATATGGCCCACGACATCAGCCACCAGCCACCCCGGACAGCCAGCCACCGGCGCATCCAGACCCAGCCGTGCCCCCTCGGACAGAAGCGCTGCATTGGTATGGATTGCCGCGAGATATGTTTCCTGTTCCATGTGATGCCTCACGCGATCGAATAGCTCAATCATAGAACGCATGTTCAATTTGCAGCAAGGGAGTACTTCTTCCTGGGTTTTATGTGACCTTTGGGGGGATATACAGACGCGCCCGCGCGGTATACGGTGAAAGCACCCCGCACAGGCCGTCGTAGATCGAATGCGCGTGGGCTGACGCAACACGAAGAGCCGTGGATGTAGGGATAGGTCCGTCGGTGTTGCACTCGCCGTTGTGCAGAGCGGTGAAGGAGAGGGATGACGTGCATTGGCTCGGATCTTGCAAAGTGCATCTACTATACGGACGATCAAGCTCCCGGCCATTACAGCGTCGATACAGTGGTAAAGACCGGTCAGTTGAATGTTCCGGTGCTGGCTCGGGTACGCGGAATTGGAACGGCAAAGAGTTCCGGTATGCCGCACCAGCATGTGCTGATGACTGTTGTCCCCCTAACCGCGCAGTGTCGCAGGAAGCCATGAACGCCATGCGAGAACGCTTGCTGCCCCAACCTTTGATCGGCATCGTCACGGCCTTGGTGGGCGCGGCCGCAGTCACGGTTTGCTGGCTGACTACCTCATCGTTTGTCCCCGCTATGGACCCGCGATTGGCATTGCTGGCTATCAGCCTGGTGGCGGCTGTCGTGGTGGCACATCGCTTTCCCGTTCACATTCGGCACAACACCACGTTGAACGTCTCCAGTGTGCCGCTCTATCTCATGGCGGTTATTCTGCCTCCGGCTCTGGCGGCGTTGGTGGCGGGTATAGCGGTCCTTCTGAGTGAACTCTCGGTTCGCCGCATGCGCCGTACCTATCTCTGCGACCTGGCTACCGACTCCGGTCGCTGGATGATCGTGGCTCTGGGTGGATCGCTGGTGGCCCACATCCCGGTGGGGCACGAACTCCAGATCCTGCCGCTGGCGGCTGCCGCGGCCATACTGTGGGCTGGGGATATCGTGACCAGTCCGCTGTTGCTCGGTCCGGTCTGTCGGGAATCTCCCGTTCGTATTATTCGCCAGATCGTGCGCGACGCCGGCCTATCCGAGGGATCACAATATCTTGTCGGGTTGGTGGGCGCCATCGCAGCGCTTCACCAGCTCTGGGCCATTGCCCTACTGACCCTGCCCACGGCACTGCTCTATTGGGCCACCAAGCGGGTCAAGGAGGTGCGTCGGGGCACGCTCGAGGTCCTGGAAAGTATGGCCGACGCGGTGGATCTGCGCGACGCCTATATCGGTGGCCACTCGGCGCGGGTGGCATCTCTGGTGCGAGACATTCTCGAGACGATGCAGATTGCGGGAATTGAGGCGGACCTGACGATCATGGCGGCTCGCGTGCACGATATCGGCAAGATCGGCATACCGGATTCAATTCTGAACAAAACCGGTAGACTTACACCAGAGGAAGAGGCCGAGATGCGCCGTCATCCTGAGCAGGGCGCCCAGCTGCTGGCCCGCTACGTGGACTTTCGGCGAGGTGTGGATATGGTTCAGCACCATCATGAGGCCTGGGATGGCACTGGGTACCCCCACCGCTTGAGCAAGACCGATATCCCGCTGGGCGCCCGCATGATCGCTGTCGCCGACAGCTTCGACGCCATGACCTCCGATCGGCCGTACCGTCGCGCGCTCTCCATCGACCAGGCGATCAGCATCTTGCGCGCCGGTCGCGGCAGCCAGTGGGATCCGGCGATTGTCGATGCCTTCCTGATCAGTATCGCGGATAGTCAGGATGCCCATGCACCGACGCTGCTCGCGCCTCTGGGGGCTCTGGTCAGAGTGTAAGACAGTCATCCTCAGTGGACGCTGTTTGCCCTGGGACGGGCCCGGAGAGGCTCCAGTACAGCCATGCACCGGCGCCCAATGAGGGTGTGTGTCCGCCGACGAAAACCAGCAGGATGCATCTAAATGGTAAAACTATGCGTACACCTTTATGATGAAAACAGTCCGGCGGATTCTCTGCCTTCTGATCGTCGTCGGGTTCGTTCCCGTGCCCACTGCCTTCTCCGCGCCATACGGACATGCCCAGTATCAGGGACTGTCTCCGGTGGAGCGAGCGCAGGGAGCGGCTGCCGCTCGTCTGGCCGGCCGGCAGCCCGGCGCCGTGGCGCGCTGGCTGCATCACCAAACCGACGTTTCCACGGTTGTCGTGGGACCAGATCACGCGACGATTGCTATCTCGTTTCGAGATGGCGCGGAGCTGGCCATCCTGCCCGCAACCCTGCCGCGCGCTCGTCCCACCTTTGTGTCCCTGATGCGCCCCGCTTCCGTCCCGGATTCGATGGTTCGCGACCCGGGTACCACCGGGCGAGCGATCGTTCTGGAGCCATTTGCGACTGAGTTGGGCCTGGGACCAACTGCCGGGCAGGATGAAGCAAATGCTCTGACGCGTGCCGGATTCACCGTGGATGTGCTGCGCGATGCTCAGGTGACGGTGGGCACCATGAGCACCCTCAGCTCCTACGGCGCGGTCTACTTTCAGACCCACGCCGGTGTACTTCCGGATGGAGATGCGGTCGTGGTTACGGGGGAGACCGATCCAGCCCCATACGCAGATCTCTATCGGGACCATAGTCTGATCCAGGCGTTCGTGGCTGGCGACCCGGCGAAAAAATTGTATAACGCGATTACGTCGCACTTTGTTACGGGTCACATGGGCGCATTTCCCAACGGCAGCATTATGTTCATCAATGGATGCGCCGTTCTCAGTGCACCCGTGTTCTGGAAAGCGCTCCAGCAGCAGAACGTGAGCGCACTGATCAGTTGGAACGGCGACGTGTATTCCTCGTCGAACGAAGTCGCTGGATTGTACGTGACCACCAGGCTGGTGAACGGGGACAGCGTGTCGACGGCAGTGGATGATGCCCTCCAGGCAGGCGTAGGGTTCGATGTCGTGGGCGACACGGTTGTGCATCTTGGATTCTCGGGGGATGGCGCCGCGACACTCTCAGCGGTATTGGGCCGCAAGGCTACCCCGACCCCCGTGCCGTCGACTGCCACCCCAACCCCCGTGCCGACCGCCACGCCGACTGCCATGTCAACCGCCACACCGACCCCGGCGCCGACTGCTACCAGGACTGCGCTGCCGACGACTCCCACGGTGAAAAAGCACCGGCGGTGTAAACGCAGCAACCGGCACTTCGTGCACGGGAAGTGCCGCAAGAAGCCTACACATAGGTGAAATAACCTCTTGGCGACACATGTCATGGCGAAAGAATGGTATACAGAGAGGCAGGAAGACTACGTACTGCCTCTCTATCACCGGACAGCCGGTCGGGCTAGACGGCACAGTCAAGGAAGCAAACAAGAAAGGAGAACGGTTCCACACACGTAGGATGAATGTCAACCGATGATTTCGACGCACCTGCTGAACACGATAAACTACAATTTGTGCTCAGTGACCGACGGAGAAAGGAGCCATTGACGATGGCTGAAGCCCCTACGACCACTCCTGAAGAGACCACGCCGCTCAATGCCTTTGAACAGCGGATACCGCGCAAAACGCTCCTGCAGGGAGCGGTGGCGGTGAGTGCCGCGGCCGCCAGCCTGGAGCTGTTGAGCAGGACCGGCCATGCGCAGACCGCCCCGGAAAGCGCGACCACCATTTTCAGCATCGCGGCCACCGCGGAGCAGTTGGCGGTCACCTTTTACAGCAACGGCGTCAACAACGCCACCGCACTCGGACTGACCGGCGCCACCCTGGATGCCTTCAAAGGGTTCCTGATCGAGGAGCAGATCCACCTCAACTTCTTCGTGGCCAATGGCGGAAAGCCACTGACCTCGACCTTTAGCTTCCCCAAGGGCGCGGCCACCTTCACCAGTCTGGCCAACTTCATTGCTACCCAGCAGCAGTTGGAAGGTGCCTTCGACTCGGCCTTTATTGCCGCCGCCTATGAGTTCGCCCAGATGGGTATGCCGGATCTGACGCGTATTGCCTGTCAGATCGCCATGATCGAAGAGGGGCATCGAACCGTGGGCCGCTATGTCGGTGGCCTTGATCCGGCCGAGGAACTCGCCTTCGCGCCGCAGTTGGTGGCAACCGTGGGCGATGCGCCCGCGGTGCTGACTGCTGCCGGCTACCTGAGCCCGGTCGCCGGGAACACCTACACCTACGCAGCCGCGGACTTCACCAGCGCGGCGCTGGCCACGGTGTACGCCAACATCAACAACAAGATGCCGATTCACGCCTAAGGATGAGGCGATGAACTCATCCATCGTTTCCACGTCGTGCTCCGGCACAGAAGACGATGGCGCCAACCACCGCCAGGAGGAGCCCCGAATCATGACTGAAACCGAATCACTGGAAACTGTCGCAACCCGTCTGAGCGAGCAGTTCGCGTCACGACGGAACTTTCTCAAGACCATGCTGGCCGCGAGTGTCGGCACGGGGGGAGCGGGCCTGCTTCTCTCCTCGGCCCACGCCCAATCAGCCACCACGACCACCACCACCACGACGACCACCACCGGGACCACCGCGCCCCTGGACACCCCGGTGACGATCTTCAGCATCGCTGCCACCGCCGAGCGGCTGGCCGTCACCTTTTACAGCAACGGCGTGGCCAATGCCGCGGCCCTGGGACTGACCGGCGCCAGCCTGGATGCCGTCAAAGGCTTCCTGATCGAAGAGCAGATCCATGAGCTCTTCTTTGAGGCCAATGGTGGTGTCGCGCTGACCTCGACCTTCAGCTTCCCCATGGGCGCTGCCACCTTCACCAGTCTCGCCACCTTCATCGCCACCCAGCAGCAGCTGGAGGGCGCGTTCGACTCGGCCTTTATCGCCGCCGCCTACGAGTTCGCGGCGATGAATAACCCGGCAGTGGCGCGGATTGCCGTGCAGATCGCCATGATCGAAGAGGGACACCGTACGGTGGGCCGCTTCATCGGTGGGCTCGATCCGGCGGAGGACAACGCCTTTGCCCCGCAGCTCGTTCCCAGCGTGGGCGCCGCGCCCGCTGTGCTCGCGGCCGCCGGGTTCCTCAGCCCGGTTGCCGGCAATACCTACACCTACACACCGCAGGACTTCACCAGCGCCTCGCTGGCTCCGGTCTTTGCCAACATCATGCAGCAGAAGCCGTTTGCCGCGACCGCTACCACGCCGCCGACCTCGGCGACGCCGTACTACGGCAAGAGCCACCACAAGCGCAAACCGCACCACCACAAGCACCACTAAGCACTGGGGCAACCCAGCAAGCAGCAGGAGGCCCCGGCATCGCCGGGGCCTTCTTTGCTCTCCCATCCAAGGCGCCGTCCCTGTAGTGGCCGTACCCCATGCGGGGCACAAGTTGGCTCCTGCTCGACCAGCCTGAAGTCCCAGCGGCAACACCTTCACCCCGCGCAACTTGTGCCCCAGATCAGGTACCGGGCGCCATCACCCCAGCCGGACAGAATGCCTCAGGCGATATCCCGTCGCGACCTCTACCGGCCGAGGCGAGCCGCACCCAGCCAACGGCGTCTGCTAGGCCTCAAGACTGGTCGCGGGAATTTCCATCCGTCAAGCTCGCCTCCATGTCTTGGCAGGCTCCGAAGCCAGGGCATAGGCAATAGCTTCCTCGAGGGCCATGGCTCGCCCCTCAGCCACCAGCACATCCCACCGGCACGCTCCCAGCCCAACTCGCACGGCTGCCATAGCCGCCTCAAGCCGTACATCCTCTAGCCAGAGAGGTGCAGCCATATCTTGTTGCAGACCGGCTGCGGCTCCGATCAGTCGGGCGGGCCTCTCCAGCCGTCCAGCTCCAGCGTCGACTACGGCCAGTCCCTCCAGGGAGTGAGCTAGTCCCACGTGATAGTCCGTTTCCTCGGATATCCGCAGACTCTCCACAAAAAGCTCTCGCGCTCGTCGAAAGCGTTTGCGATCGACCTCAAGGTGGCCAAGATAACAATGAGCGGTCACCGAGATGTATTTCTCTCCAGCTTCGCCAAAGAGCTTCAAGGCTTCTTCAATTTTGGAAGCGCCCTGGGCAACATCACCCTTCTCGGCTAGAGCCATACCCAGATTGAACATCGACGGGGGAAGGAATTGGCGGTTGTCGAGGTGGCGACAAATGTCGACCATCTCGTTAAAAAGGAGCGCCGCCTTGTCTGGATGTCCAAGCCTGAGGCTGGATAGTCCGAGAACGCAAAGCGCGTGGCGCACCGCCAGCTGATCGCCGAGCGCGCGCGAGAGTGCTAGGTTCTCCTCGCTCAGGGCCTGAGCTCGGTGATACTCTCCTTGATGTTGCGCCAGGAAGGCCGCCGCGAAGAGGGCCTTGCCCCGAACTTCCGGCTCGACTGTCTCTCCCGCGGCCAACCCTTCCTCCAGCCAGGCGCGCCATTGCGCATAGTTCCCTTGCCAGATCCAAAAGCGCCAGAGACAACCGAGGATAGTGAGGCCCAGGCCGAAATCACCCGCCGAGAAGGCATACTCCAGGGCAGCGGAAAGGTTTGCCGCTTCCAGCGCGAGACGGCCGAACCACTCTCCCTGGCGTTCCGCCCATAGCTCTGTCTCGGCCCTCTCGGCAAGCTGTCGATAGTACTCCGCATGCAGTCGCTTAACCTCCGGCTCTATTCCCGCAGCCCGTACCTTTTCGAGAGCATGCTCTCGAATCGGCTCGAGAAGCGTGAAGCGAGCTTCGCCGCGCATGGAGCAATCCCGATTGACCAGGTTCTTCTCGGTTAAAGAGAGTAGATGGGCCTGCAAGTCAAGCTCACCTCCAGACTCCTTCGGGCTCACTGCTCGAGCGGCGTCGAGGCTGAATCCTCCACGAAATACACCGAGAGAATTGAAGATCATCCGCTCACGCTCTTCGAGCAAGCGATAGCTCCACTCAATGGCGGATCTGACACTCGAATGCCGCGGCGAGACGTCGCGGGGGCCGCCCGTGAGGAGGTCGAGTTGTTCGTCCAGGCGCGGAAGCAAGGCCCACGGTGAAAACTCCTTAACGCGAGCCGCTGCCAGCTCAATCGCCAGGGGCAGCCCTTCCAGCCCTCGGCAAATGGAGGCGATGGCACGGGCGTTCTCGTCGGTGAGGGAAAACTCGGGCTGGATTGCCTTGGCCCTCTGTGTGAAGAGCTGAATGGCCTCAACCTGCATCAGAACTCCAGCGTCGACTTCTGATCGACGGGGAACATCAAGAGATGGAACAGGTAGCCGTTGCTCGCCACGAATATGCAAGGGCTCGCGGCTGGTGGCAAGGATGTGAACACCCGGGCATGCCTCCGCCAGGTGGGCGACCGCGGGCGCCGCGTCTAGGACGTGTTCGAAGTTGTCCAGGATTAACAGTGCACGTTTGTGTAGCAAGCGCGCAATCAGCACTTCCTCTAACGTAGCGTCTGCGCTCGCTTTGAATCCCAAGGTGGTAGCAATCCAGGCAACGACATCGCTCGGAGACCTCAACTCGGCCAGAGAGATGAAAAACGTTCCGTCGGGGAATGAGTTGGCGGTCGAGTGACCCACCTCGATTGCGGTTCGTGTCTTGCCAATTCCGCCTGGACCAATCAGCGTCATCAGTCTTGGCCCTGAACGGTGCAAAAGATCGCGGACATGTGTCGTCAAGTCTGTTCGGCCAACAAACGAGGAAAGTGGGGCCGGTAGGTTGGACGGAACGTCTGCCTGGCGCTCCCCGTGAAGAAGCCCGTGGACAGGTGATGCCACCTCCGCGGTCCCGTGCACACCCTCTGAAACAATCCGATGGGTGGCAGGCTCCGGCTCGACCCCTAGCTCCTCCCTCAAACGGACCTGAAACCCTTGGTAGCGGCGCAACGCTTCGACGCGCTTCCCGGTGACCAAGAGAGCCTTGAGGAGTTGGCGAAGCGCGGTCTCGTCCAGAGGGTCATCCTGGAGTACCGCCTCCAGATAGGGAATGGCCGATTGGGGTCGCTCCTCTTGTATGTGCCGGCAGGCCAGTTTCACCATCGTCTCCCGCCATTCCCGCTGAAGCCGCGCACGAATGGGGATGGCCCAATCGTCGTAGCGATGTTCAGGGAGCGGTTCGGAGCGATAGAGAGCGATGGCCTCTTCCAGCACTTCACGATCCGCCCCTTCTCGAATCCGTTGCTCGAACTCCTCTAGGTCTATCTCCCACGCATGAATCGGGTTGAGAGAAAGCCAGCCCTTCTCGAAAAGCACGGGTGACGGCTGCCCAGCACCCAGTCCCTGCCGCAGCAGATGCACTTTAGAGCGCAAGGTGCTGGTCGACGCCTCCACGGGAGCATCCGGCCACAGCGTGTCGAGGACGATGTCGCGTGACTGCCGATGATGCGGGTGGATGACGAGGAGCTTGAGCAGAGTGGCGACGGGCCGTTGCCAAGTGCTCACATCAACCGGCCGACCATTCTTGCTCAGTGCAAACGGACCGAGCAAGAGCACGCGAAATGTGGACTTCCCTGGAGACGACACTCTGGGTCCCTTGCTAGCTTCAAGCAGCGGCCATAGCCCTACCGGGGGATGAAAAAGCTTCTGCTTTCACAGGCCTTCATTATTGCCAATTCTATTCGCCGGAGAACCCGCACGCAACGCTGCTGGGACGTTTACGCAACGCGCAGGGAGTACCGTGATAGTCATGCACGAGGCAAGGCCGCCGTATCGGCTCCGTCCTCGCCGCCAATTGCCTACAAGGAGATGAGAATGCGCGAACGAGAGAGAGACATACCCGAGAATTCGATTCCCACGGTCGGTGGCGCCCCGCACCGAATGAACCGAGCGCAGTTGCTGACCTGGGCCGGCGCCGGTATCACGCTCGCTGCATTTCCGCAGGCAGTCGGCGCTGCAGGTATTCCTGGACGGCTGGAGTTTCCGTTCACCCCGCAAGTTCAGGGCAGGTACGAGCCGGAGGATATTCGCGACATCTTCAACATCCTGGACACCCTGCAACACTTCGCGGTGGCCGTCAACTTCAGCAACCTCACCGGGGCCATCGATCCGAATATCAATCCCGTTCAGCTATCGAGCCAGAAGGGCGCAATCGTCAAAAACGTGGCGCGTGCCGATTTTCTCGAATCCCTGGGCGCTCACTCCCTCACCGATACCTTTACCGTGGGCCCCCTCGCACCGTTCACTACCGTGAGCCTCAAGCGGGCGGAAGTGGTGATCACCATCTTCGTGGGCGCCTATCTGGCGGCGGCCCGCGAGTTCGCTGAGCTGGGCCAGCCGCTTCTAGTGAAGTGGGCCTTTCAGGCCGGCGCATCGCTCGCCGAAGAGCGCGCGATGGCTCGCGCTCTCATGGCCCTGCAAAACGTGCCGGACACCGATCCGCCCGACAATAAGGCCTTCGAAACCGATCTTTTCCTCTATGTGCGCGACGCCTACGCTCTCATGACCAAGCTCGGATTGTTTGGTGGGCTGCCGGTACGGATACCCTATCCGAGTCGCGACCAGGCCTTGGCCATCGCGGGAACAAGTGGCGCAAAAGTGATTCAACGCGTGCCCAACAACGCCACGGTGAGCATTACCTCTCCCGCTGACGTGACCAAGGAGCGGCTATAGAAGTGACGCGCGAGACAATCTGCCGGGCCGCGGGATCCCAGGGCAGTCGCACGAGCGGACTTTGGTGGGACAGAAGGCATCTACCATGCAGAGGAAGGTACACACCAGGGATACGCCAATTATGCGTGTAATGTGTGGTCGATCGTGTGGTTTGTGTGTGTTCATTCTGCTCCCCAGGACGCACGCTAGAGACATCGGCGTACTGTGCACGGAAGCCGGCGCCCACTACGCATCAATCGGGAGGCAATCAGCCACCACCGCCGGAGATCGTGCCATTCGCCGACGGGTCACCCGCACCACATATCAAGCAATGACTACACGCACCGATGGAGAGGGATAATGACGACCGATCACCAGGTAGACGGGATGATCGAGGAATTGCGCGCGGGGCTCCGTGAGCAGCAGACAGTGCTCAGCGAGCAGCAGTCCGTGCTGGCGGCCCAGACCGAGCGGATCGCCTTGCTGGAAGGGCAGCGACGCTCCCCACGTAACGCGCGGCTCACCACGGACGACATTCCGGAGCGGCGACCGCGCCGCCTCACACGCGGCGGCATGCTCAAGGCAGCGGCCATGGGAGCCATCGGCCTGGCCGGCGCGGAGGCGGCGAGTTCTCTGGGTGCGGAGAGTGCCTTCGCAGACCCCAGTACTGCCAACGACTACACCGCGAGCGGGCTGTCAACCGGCGGAGGTACCGGATTCCAAACAGCGTCCAACGCCGGATTCGAGATCGGCGGAAGCTTCCAGGCGAAGACCGGCATAATCGCCACCGGGACGGATTACGCCGGGGTCTATGCCGTCAGCTACAGCGGGCACGCAGTGTTCGGTACGTCGCGCACAGTGCCAGCTGGTGGCTCGGTCATCCTCGCCGAGACGACTTCGGGTACAACTATCGGAGTTGATGCAGCCGCCCTGCGCGGCCAAATCGATGATACAGGCACGTACGGCATCGGCGTCTACGGTTTACATGCTGGAAAGGGCATTGGGGTCCAGGGAGAAACCGCTGGGGCCGGCGTTGGGGTGCTGGGCCAAAGTTCTGGAGGCACAGGAGTAATTGGCAGGAGCGACAGCAGGACAGGGGTATACGGTGCCTCTCAATTCGCTAACGGAACGACCTTCAGCGTAGATGCTGGCGTGGAAGGCTATAGCGAAGCCGGCGCGGGCGTATACGGATTCGCGGGAGAATTCCGCAACACGACGGGCGCCGGCTATGGCGGCCGGTTCGAGATCTTCGACAACGGGTTGGCGCAATTACTCCTCACCCGGTTCGGCTCCGGCGGCTATCCCAAAACAGGCACCCACCAAACCGGTGAAATCTTCATGGACCCCAAAGGCAACCTGTTCGTCTGCGTTGCTGCCGGCGCCCCTGGCACCTGGAAGCAGGTGGCCTACTCGGGGACCGGTCCCACCGACGCGCGCCTTCGCCACTTCACCGTCGCACGCCACGGCGACCGGGTCGACTTCCACTGGCACATGGCGGATGGCAAGGGTGTCGCCGGCTTCGAGCTGTACGCCGCCGGACGCCGCCTGAACCGCGAGACCATCCGGCCGCACCGCGCCAAGACCTACGATGCCTCCGCCACCTGGAAGGGTGAAGGCCCGTTTGCCCTGCATGTGGTCATGCGCGACGGCAACGTCATCACCGTCTGGCCGGAGTAACCATCAGCCTCGTCATAGTCACCTCAATCTTTCGTCAACGTAAAGCAAAGGAAATACGCGATGCCAGCATGGCCCACGGGGCGAAATCGAATCTCGTTTTCAAAGAGAATACAGGCTGCTTCGAGACCAGGGGTGCCGGCAGTCGCTGTGCAGACAGAGCACGGAAGCGTAAGCCAGGTTACCGCGCTGACAGGGAGTGACCGGCGACGTCGGTTCGACTCCCTGCGGTGGGTAGCTATCGTGTCGCTGGCGCTGTTCGTCCCGCTGGTCGCTAACGCCTTCCCGACTTACTGGATTCAGGAGCACCCGCTGCAAACTGGGAGGACTGCGCTGGGAGCAATCAGTGGACCCTATGAGGGTGACTCGAGCGCCACCTGCCTCTACGCATTGCTGGGTCGGACGGAAGCAATGTCCGGGGGGTGGTGGAGATGTACTCTCCGAGCGCTGATACCTGGACCGCTGTCGCCGCTTTGCAGAGGAATCGCGCCCGATTAGGAGCGACCAGCGGGACGTGCTCCGACATCGGCACGACCTGCCTCTACGCTATTGGCGGCGAGGACAGCCACAGCAACGCCCTCTCCTCGGTGGAACAGATGCGCCCCAGCAACAGCGTCTTCGACGTTACCGCTAATCGCTGGGTGCCTGTAGCCTCGCTGCAGACCCCACGCGGCTCTCTAGCAGCGACGAGCGGTCTCTGCACGAACAACTTCAGCGCAACCTGCCTGTACGCCATTGGCGGAGACGATGTAGGCGGCGCCGTCCTGAGTTCGGTCGAGATGTATACTCCTGCCAACGACACCTGGACCTATGCACCCTCGTTGCAGGTGGCTCGCTACTCGTCGGCAGCAACGAGTGGACCCTGCCCGCACAATAGCATCAACAACTGCCTCTACGCTATTGGGGGTTACGGTTCCGGCGGCAGCAACACCATGAAGTCAGTGGAATACTACTCCTTTGGCTTCGGCGCCTGGAGCTATGCGGCCCCGATGCATACGGCTCGTGCTGCTCTGGCGGCGACGAACGGACCCTGTGAGAATAATCCCAGCACGACCTGCCTCTACGCCATTGGTGGTTACAGCGCGAACGGCGCCCTCCTGAACTCGGTGGAGATGTACGATCCCAGCAGCGATACCTGGACCACTGTGGAGCCGCTGATCCGGGCTCGCTCCCCCCTGGCAGCGGCGAGCGGTCCCTGCACCGGCAATCTCAGCGCCACCTGCCCATACGCCATTGGTGGCGAAGACGCGAACGGCGCCAGCCTGAACCTGGTAGAGATGTACGATTCATTCTCCTCGCCGACCGCGGCCCGGGTCTCCCGCTTCACGGCACAGCGGCAGGGTGAGACCGTGAGCTTCCACTGGAAGCTAGCACACTCTACCGGTGTCGCCGGCTTCACGCTGTATGCAGGCCAGACTCGCCTGAACACACGCACCATCGCGGTGCACGCGGCAGCAGCATACCACGTGACCGTACATTGGAGCGGACCGGCAAGGTTCACGCTGCGGGTGTTGCTGACCAATGGCCGATCCGTCACTGTTCCAGCGCCGTAGCCGATGGGAAACCCAACGCAGCGCATGTGGCGCGTGGAACGACCGAAATGCACTGGCCGGGACGCTTCGCGGCGTCCCGGCCAGTGCGCATGTGTGGTCCTGGTTGGCGATTAGGTGCCGGTGAGTACGCAGCCGGAGGAGTGATTACTCCACTCTCGCTGCATCTCGTAGTGCCCGGTTCCGATGTTCTGGTTATACTGGCCGCCATTGATAGAGCCCAGGGCGGTGCCGTAGTTATAGGCGCACTTGTCGCCGTTCTCGTTGCCCGATCGGTCGTACCAGGCATTGCCCAGGCCATCGGTAATGGTCTCGTTGGCTTCGTGCGAAGTGACGCTGATGGTGGCATCGGCCGCGGCATTATTGTTCGGTGAGCCCACGGCACCGGAGCACGCACTCAGGTTGTGGCCCGTGAATGGCTGGTTCGCATACAGCACATTGTTGCCCGATGTATCGAGATAGTGCGAGTGGTAGGCGCAGAACTGGCTGAAGGCACAACTGGTGCTGCTGATGCAGGTGCTCACGCCGTTCGCCAGAAATACGAAGTACTCCGCGTTCAGCCCATCCGGCCAGCCGTTGGCTGCTCGTGCCTTGGCGACTTCCGCCTGCAACTGAGCGTCGCTGACGCAGATTGAGCCACCGGCCGTGGAACTGCAGCCGTTTGAAGTGGGTAGGGTTGGGTCGCTATACGTGCCACCAAAGGCTTCACTGTAGGTAATGTAGGTGGTTGTGCTGTTCAGGGTCTGGTAGTACTGCGTGTCGCTGTCGTAGACGTTGGAGGTCTTGCCGCTGTCAGCAGCCACATTCTGAAAGTAGCCGTCGATCAGTGGCTGATAGGTGGTGGCGCCGTTATACGAAAAGTCGGTGCCCCAGTAGATCGAATAGGTGTGGTGCGTTCCGGTCTGAACCTGGCCCCCCGCGTGGTAGACCAGGTTGCTGCTGCCGCCGCTGGGTCTGCTGGTATTATGCACGGGCACGATGCCCAGAAACCTGCCATGTGGATTGCTGTCGGGAGCAGCCCCCGGAGCCGCTGCTTGGGTCGTGATCGCGCCAAACAATAGGAGGCCCATCACCGCGAAAACGCTAAAAATCCGATGCACCTGATATCTCCTTGCCTCTACAGGCAGTACAAAACGCTCCCGAGACCTGAGTCTTTTCCATGCTCGGCAGCAACTGACAGAATGAATCGCCTCTGGCCAGAGTCGGCCCTCGTACCCCTCCTCGACGGATTGCTCATTGCCGGTCAATGAGCATACTTGTCGTTATAGCTGAATAACGACATTTTTACAATGGGATAATGGTCTGGTAGTCTCTGCGTTGCCTCGATCTCCCAATTCACGTAGTCTCTGGCGGCATGCCGGCTTTCTTACGCTGTGGGCCGGCCAGACAGTCTCGCTCTTTGGCTCTCGTATCACCCTGCTGGCACTTCCCTTGACCGCCGTGCTGGCGTTGCACGCCAGTGCAGCGCAGATGGGACTTCTTGCCGCCGCCGGGTCTGCCCCGTGGCTGGTTGTTGGATTGCCGGCCGGCGTCTGGGTCGACCGGCTACGGCGCCGGCCTCTCATGGTGGCGGCCGATCGGGGCCGTGCGCTGCTGCTGTTCTCTGTGCCTCTGGCCGCCTGGCGGGGAGGGTTGCATCTCGAGCAGCTCTATCTCGTGCAGTTCCTGGTGGGTGTACTGACAGTGGTGTTTGATGTGGCCTACCAGTCCTGGTTGCCGTCGTTGATACCGTCCCAGCATCTGGTGGAGGGGAACAGCAAGCTGGAGATGAGTGACTCGGTGGCGCAGATTGCCGGGCCTGGATTGGGGGGCGTGCTGATCCAGGTGCTTACTGCCCCGGTTGCCATCCTGGCGGATGCACTCTCCTTTCTCGTCTCGGCACTCTTGCTGGGCTCGATTCGCTCGGATGAAGCCGCGCCCCATCGTGCCAAGCGCGGCAGCATGCGGCGCGAGATCGCCGAGGGAGTGAGACTGGTGCTGGGGAATCCCCTGCTGCGTGCCCTGGCAGCCAGTTCCGCGACCTTCAATCTGTTCGACAGCGTGCTCTTCTCGGTGTACATCCTGTATATGGTTCGGGCGCTTGGCCTCAGCGCCGGCGCCATTGGCCTGGTTTTTGGTCTCGGCGGAGTGGGTAGCTTGCTGGGCGCGCTGCTGGTTGGGCCGATTACGCGGCGATTGGGGCTGGGCCGGACGCTGACAGCCGCGGTGATTCTGGCCGCACTGGCCGAGCTCCTCATCGCTGCCGCCGGTGGACCGGCCCTGGTAGCCGGTTCGATACTTACCGGCGCGGAGGCGATAGTGGAGTTCGGCGCGGTGATCTTTGCCATCAACGCCGTTACGCTTCGACAGACGCGCACGCCGGAGCAGTTGCGCGGGCGGGTCAATGCCACGTCGCGCTTCGCGACCTGGGGTGTGGGACCGGTTGGGGCGCTGCTGGGCGGCGCGCTCGGCCAGGCGGTAGGGCTTCGGCAGACCGTGCTACTGGCAGGGTTGGCAACGCTGCTGGCGTTTCCCTGGCTTGCGCGACTCCACTGGGGAGAGATGGGGGAATTGTAGAAGCGGTCACGAATACACCGCGCTCGTGTGTCATATTCGGAGATACTTATGCAGCGTTCCAGGGCGTGAAACAGAACCGGAAGGGTGAAGTACGGGGATGACAGGGGTTGGTGGTGTAGGAGTTGAGGCGTTCCTGGGGCTCGTGATCCTGGTTGCGGTCGTCGCCGTCGCCGTTCGTTTTGTGCGCCTCCCCTATACGGTTGCGCTGGTCCTGACCGGACTGGCGCTGGCCTTCCTGCCCGATGCTCCCCGGTTCACCTTGACTCCGAGCATCATCCTCACGGTCTTCTTACCTGTGCTCCTCTTCTACGGCGCCTACAACCTCAACTTTACTGAGCTGCGTTCCGCCCTCACACCGGTCACTGTCCTGGCAGTGCCGGGAGTCCTGGCCACGGCCGGACTGGTAGGAGCGGCGCTTCACCTCGCAACTGGCCTGGCCTGGTCGGAGGCCTTTCTCTTTGGCGCCATCGTAGCTGCGACCGATCCGGTCGCGGTCCTTGCCCTCTTCGGTGAGCTCGGGGCGCCACGGCGTCTCGCTACCATCGTGACCGGCGAAAGCCTCTTGAACGACGGCACCGCGCTGGTCTTCTTCTCGACCATGCTGGGAGTCGCCACCGCGAACACCTTGAATGTGGGCTCTACCATCGAGCATTTCGTCGTCAGCCTGGCAGGCTCCCTGGCACTGGGCGTGGCTATTGGCCTGGTAGGCAGTACTGCCATCCAGCGGATCGAGGATGCTCTGCTGGAAATGACCCTGACCTTAATCATCGCGTACGGTGGATACCTGGTTGCCAGCCATCTCGGGTTATCTGGACCGCTGGAGACCGTCGCGGCAGGCTTACTGTTCGGGGTTCGTGGCATGGATGTCATGTCTCCCACCACGCGCCTCCAGGCGGGCGCCACCTGGGAATTCCTGGACTTCCTGGCAAACTCCCTGCTCTTTTTGCTGATGGGACTTGCCCTTCGCCCCATTGGGGAAACCACGTCGTCGCATCTCGGCGGTGGTGTGTGGTGGCCTCTGCTGGTCGCGATCGTGTCAGTCACGCTGGTCCGGGCCGTGGTGGTGTGGGCCGTGCACGTTCTCCTGGCACGCATCGGCCAGCCGCTGCCTCGCGGTTGGCCGACCATTCTGACCTGGGCGGGTTTACGCGGTGCTGTGTCATTCGCCGCCGCCCTCAGCCTTCCCGCCACGCTGCCGAATCGCGATCTGTTGCTGACCCTCACCTTCGGCGTGGTGCTCTTCACCCTGTTGACCCAGGGATTAACGCTGCGCGTGCTGCTCGAACGCCTGGGGATCGGATCCGAGGAGGTATCGCGCCACGATCTTGAACTCACTCTTGGCCGGCTTCGGACCATCGATGCAGCGAGCCGTGAAGTGGAGGCGCTGCGGCACTCTGATGGAATCGATCCAGTGCTGGCGGACCGCCTCATGGCGGGGTACGCGCAACGGCGCCAGGACTTGCGGAGCGAGCTCGGCGTCTTCTCGCTGCGCGGGGATGTGCTGGAGCAGGAGCACGAACATGAGCTACGCCGCCGTCTCCTGCGCATTCAGCAGGAAGCAGCGAGGGCCGCATTGGCGCGCGGACAGGTTTCGCTCAGCGTCTTTCGTGAGCTGGCCGCCGAGATCGACGGCGAACTCGGACAGCTCGAGATTACCTCCCAGGACCCACCGCCGGTCTAACCCTTCCTCACCACAGCAGGAGCGTTAGGGAGCACCGCACGATACCCCGCCGTGCCAGTGGCTTCGTTCGATAATCGGTGCAGCACCCAGATATTCGGCTCCACGTACACGCCGCGGTCGGCGTCGGTATCGATCTGGATCGGGCTGAGTGCTCCCGGGACGACATAGGATCCGCTACCGGGGAAGCTCATAGCCGTCCACTCCTCCCACTGAGCGACCGCCCCTTCGATCACCGTTGAGCGGGGCGCTGTGCGGAGGATGACACCTCCGAGACGGAGGTGAACGCGTAACCAGGGGTCAAAGGCCGTACCATCCGGTCTCCGCCAGGTCGCGTATCGGCCGATAAGTGTCAGAGGGTACCGAGCCTTCCAGGTAGGGCGCACCGGTGCAATGAGGCGACGAAAGCCGTGGCGAGTCGCAACGTTCTTCATCTCCTCGATCACGCAAGCACTGAGTCCGGCACGCTGATAATCTGAGCGAGTCACGGCAGCGAGGGCGCAGAGCGTATCGCCTGCCCCGGCATGCAGCGCAAAGGCGCACTCCACGGCGTCGTCCCACCCCTCCGGCAGAGTAGTCACCTGTCCGTCCCACCGCAGAGGAATGGTGTTGCCGGCGGCCACTGGTCCGGCCTCATCGTTCAGGAGAGCGAATTGGAACTCCGGGAAGTCGGTATACAGGGCATTCCAATAGCGTTGCACGACCGCGCCCTTGCTCTGGAAGGGAGGCCAGGCCTCGCCATGCAGCCTGCTGACCGCATCGCGCAGATCCGGGCGCTCGGTAAACGTGACGACACGCAAGGGGTCCATGTTCTTGCCTCCATATCTAGTACTACTTTGTTAGCTGGTCGGGTAGACTTGGGGCATGGACTCTCCCACCATCGCCAAAGCCTCCCCCGATCCCCTGCCTGAATTGGCAGCATTCCTCGCTCCCTTCTCCCCCCTGTTTCGG
>JAABUJ010001262.1_pt1 | contig 38581 bp, 44 predicted proteins | sample 5559131 | NCBI WGS metagenome assembly JAABUJ01 (sample SAMN10711875, study PRJNA513366) | rock metagenome | isolation source: Antarctica rocks | place: Antarctica: Victoria Land, Mt New Zealand nord | collected 2016-01-07 | reverse complement strand
ACCAAAAGCAGCACTGCATGCCAGGGGTCGCAGGAGGTGTGGATGTTCCCTTCCACAGGGCATACCCATCGCCTTGCCGCCTGCACCCCTCGCTCTCGTTCGAAATCTCACTATGCACGGTGGGGCTGCCCGGCCGAACGGCGACGTCGGCTGCCACCTGAAGCGGCACAATGCCCGCGCGACAGGGAGCGCCGGGCATGCGCAGCGCGGTGCCGGGGCCGCAGCCGCCGCCCGGCCCGCGCCCGCCGCCCGGGCCGCCGCCGCCCGGGCACCCCGTCAGCGGCGTGCGGGGCGCGCCGGGGAGCGCACCGCGCTCCGCGCTGGACCCCGGCGGTGTGTTCCCAACCTGCCTGGTAAAGAGGCGCCCCATTGGCGCACACTGGAGCAGGAGGGTGCACTGCAGCCAGTCACACTACCAGGCAGATTTACCAGGTAATACCTGGTAGTGTGACTGGCTGCAGTGCACCCTCCTGCTCCAGCGTGCGCCAATGGGGCGTTCTCAAGTCTGGCAAAGCTTCACGCTTGGCAGGGGCCTTGTCGATTGAAAGCCCGGCTGCGTGCAGACGTGCCTGCGGCGGCGGCGGCGGCCGTGCCGGCGCGGGAGCGCCTGCGCGCGCAGTGTGTGCTGCTGGGCGCCAGCGGCCTGAGCGCAGCCGAGGTGGGGCGCGAGGCCATGGCGGCCGGCGCGGCCGCGCTGCGCAGCGGCGCGGCGTTCCGCGCCAGCCCGTACGCGGACGCGCTTGTGATATAGCCAGGTTTCGGGCAGGGTCTGCTGGTTCGGCATGCTGCTCTTGGTGCTCAGGCATTTCTTGTCTGTGCATGATTGTGCTGTGCGTTTGCAAAAATTTCCGGTTTGTGCATGATTGTGCCGTCCATCTGCGCTCACACCGCTGAATTTGAAGTCATTCTCAGTGCTGCAACGGTAAAACTTGACATGGCTACCACAGGATGAAGCAGAGCACACACTGGAAGGTAGTGATACGCGGGTGCCAGAAGAGAGAGCCTGCCCAGAGTGTGCGCGCTACATAGCGTCGTCTTGCAGTACGCAGTGTGTGCAGTACACAACTGGTTTGTACAAAGCCGATGGGCTTGTATGAAGTGGCGAGCACAATAGCAGTACACAGTGCTGTTGATACGGCAGAGCAGCCTCTGTCTAAAAGGGATCAGAGGAGAGTCTGTCCAGAGGGTCACACAAGAATCCTAATGCCATAGGTGCACAGCCTGGCAATTGCGGCGTCAACCAAGGGCCGGCCGCCACAGTGGATGATGTGGTGATAATTCACATCTCTTAGCAGTTCTGAGGTTCAGGCCCTTACATCAGCGGCGGGTTGCCCAGCGACCGGCCGATACTGAGCACGAGCGCGCTCGCGCTCGGCTCCAGCCCGAAGCACAGCCGCAGCTTGGAGCGCGTGCCGACCGCCGCGTTGCAGTCGTCGGGCGCGTCCAGGTCCTGCGCCCGGGCGTTGCCTCTGCCCACTGGCTCCTGAGCTGTTAAACCCTTTTTGTCAAGCCTTGTTGCATGCATCTGGCGCGCCCAGGCCCTGCGCTCAGCCGCCAGCTATGCAGACTTGCCACCTTTCTATCAACGCTCAGGGTCTGCAGCCAGGTGCACGCCGCCGGCATCCAGCTGCTCCCAGCCACGTCTGGTCGCTGTCGCGTCTGTCGCAACAGCGCCGGGCGGCACGACATGCGCTGCCCGCCAGACAACTCGGGGGCGAGACACGGCGCGCGCGCACGTGCAGCAGCTCGAGCACGCGCTGCCACAGGTCGGGGCCGCCGTCGCGGCCGCCGCCGCCCGCGCGGCGGCCGCCCGCCCCGGGCCGCGCCGCGCCGCCTGGCCCCGCCAGCGCGGCCTGCAGCGGCGCGCGCAGCCCGTACGCCAGCACTACCTGCGCGCGCAAACCATTCTATTTCCTGTTTGGATGCTTTACTTTTCAGCACCACCTGCGCGCGCGGCAGCGGCTGCGGGCTGCGAGACGGTCAACAGAGCGCTGCGAACGCGCTGGCAGTCGCGCATGGGCGACCAGCCCAGCCCCGCGACTCCCGCATCGCCCCACGAGCGCGCGCTCGCCCGTGCTGCCGCTAGCGCGCGTGTGGCCAGCATGCGTGCCTGGCGCGTCTGCACGTGCCGCACCCACACAGCGACTGGCCTGCAATGGACTGCATGGCTGCGCGCTGCTGAGACCTGCCATGCCATACTGTAAATTGCTGCAACCGTTTCGCGAACGCAATGCGCGCCTGGCCGCGGAAGGCTGCCTTGGCAGCGTCGCCGAGCGAGGGCGTCGCCACCGCGCCGCGCGCCATCATCTCCGCGGTGCGCTCGGCGGACACGCACCTGCGCGGCGAGCGCGCTTTCACGCGCGGCAGGCCGCTGCGCAGCAGCGCATGCTGTCGGCATATGCCCATGCAACGCCCCAGCGGCCAGCAGCAGCCGCGCTGGCAGCCGGCTGGGCTGCCGCATCGCGCCAGCTGGCCACCTGCGCATGCCAGTACAGGCGGGTTGGGGTAGGGTCGGGCCGGCGGCACGCACTCGGCCAGGCGCTCCGAGGCGGCCACCACGCGCGCCGCCCAGCGCCGGAACGCGGCCCACGCGCCCAGCACATCCTCCCACAGCGCCGCCCCGGGCCCCAGCCCGGACCCCGCGCCGCCGCCGCCGCCGCCGCCGCCGCCGCCGCCGGACCCTGCTGGGCATGCCTGGGCGTCCGACGCGCGGCGGGCCAGGCGCGCGCGCAGGGTCAGGGCGGCCAGGTCGGCGGCGTGCACGCACGCGACGACCAGCACGTCGTACGTCGCGCTCCAGTCGAAGCCTGCGGCGCGGCGGCGCGCGCGCGCGCCGGTCGGGGGCCGCGTCCTTGTGTCCGTGGGATGGATGCCGGGCAGGGTACCGGTCACAGCATAGCCGAGTCCTCCAGGGGCGTCTCATCGTCCATGTGTACGCGGGTACGGATGTGAAAACAGAGGCGCTGAGCTGCGAGCAGACTGACACCACGTGAGCTCCTTGACATCACCGGCGATGATGCGCTCTGCTGCGTTGCCCACCAGTGCATGATTCGCTGCTCGGGCCTTGCCAGCGCTCGAAAGCATCGCGCGCGCATGAGCGATAGGGCCGGGCAGCCGCGCGCGCGCGCACGTGTCAGCTGCAGCAGCGCGCGCCGCAGCGTGAGCGCGCTGGCGTGCCAGCCGGAGCCGGGTGCGCCGCCCGGCGCCGCCGCGGCCCAGAGCTCGGCCGCGGCGAGGCGCGCCTCCTCGTGCGCGCGCACCAGGCTCGGGAAGCGGCGCCCCGTGCGCTCTGCCGCGCCGCGCCGGCGGTGAGCTACCACCTGTCTGCGTAAATCTTGAATGGGGCCAAGCAGCAGGCCACTGTAGGGCTGCTCTGCACTGTGGAGGCGCGTGCGGTCAGCCGCCACGACGCAGCCGCCACAACGCACTGCCTCTGCGCCCGCCGGCCGCGCCTACTTGCATACAAGGATTCGGAAAGCGCGGCCGGGGCTTGGCACCATGTCAAAAGCTTGCAGGCAGCGCAGGTACAGTTATGGAGGGCCGCTAGCAAGTGAAGCACGATCCGACACAGGGGGTTGTGCATGTATGCACGGCTTGGACGCGGCAGCAGGCCGCCGCGTGCCTGCCAGCGCTGCGGCCTTGGCTACGTGATACACGCAGCCGGGCAGGATGTCCGGGGCGGCGCCGCGCGCGGCGGCGCCGCCGCCGGCCGCCACGGCCGCCTGCGCGAGCGCGCGCAACCGCGGCCGCAGCGCGCTCGGCTGCGCGCGTGGCCGCCGCCGCACCACCACCATGCCGCTGCAGGGCGACTCAAGACCCTGCGCCGCTTCCGCCGCCGCGCCAGAGCCTGCCGCCCCTGTGCCGGCCGCGATGGCGCACCGCGGCGCGCCGGCGCCTCCGCGCGCCTGCGATGGCACGAGGCCGCTCGAGGCGGCGGTCGTGGCTGCTACTGCGGAGGACAGCGCGGCCTCCCAAGAGGCGCCGCAGCCGACGCCCGCGCCTGCCGCGGCCTCGCGCGGCGCGTGCGGGCCCGGTCCGGCGGGCTCGGCGCGCTCTGCGAGCGCACCAGAGGCTGCATCGCCTGCGGCGCCGACGCGCCCGCGTCGGCCTCCTGCTGCACCTCCAGCAGACAAGCAGCGGACGCGTGCACAGACAGTGTCCGAATATCAGCACAGACATGCCGATAGCCTGTGCCAGCTCTGCGCCGCCAGCAGAGGCTGTCGGTGCCTGCGCAGGGGTGGGGCGCGCCGGCGCTCCAGGCGGACCAGACCTCGTCGCTGAGGCAGGCCTGCCGCAGCGCGGAGCACGCCAGCGCGGCCGGCAGCGCCGCGCGCTGCGTGAGCAGGCACAGGACCTTTCGTAGCACCGCGTCTGGCAAGTCCGTGATGCGCGCCGCCGCAGCCGCGCCGCCGCGCTTGCCGGGCTGCTCGCCGCTCGCACAGGGGCTCGGCGGAGCGGCGGCGGCCCCGCTATCGGCTGCAGCGTCCCTGCGAGCCTGCAAGCTACGTGCTTGGGCAGCGTCGGGGCTCGGTGCGCTCGCGGCGTCCTCCTGCGAGCAGCACAACAGGCTGTCAGGTGCACAGCCGAGCCGCAGCGACGTGCATGCACGAGCGGACTCGCTGGGCAAGGCGGAGCAGTGTAACAGGGGCCATGGAACAGGAGCTCGATGAAGGTGCCAAACCTCATCGCCTGACAGGTCGTCGAGGTCGTCGCGCCGCCAAGCGCTGTGCTGCGCGGCGGGCGCGGCCAAAGCCTGCGCGCCCGCCCGCCCCTTCTCCTTCAGGGACATTCCCCAACCAGGAAAGCAAAACTCCATGCAGTGGCTCTGTCAGCTGACTGCAAGCGCTGTGCGCCCTCTGCAGTGCAGAGTCTGCACTGAGGTATCCCTAGCCAAAGCAGAGGCTTATGAGTGCGGTTACACAGTTCCATGCGCGCCTGATACCATATCTGACGGCTTGTACTGGCTGTAGTACTGCTATACATAGGTCTCGTACTGCGCGGCCATGCAGGCATCGCATTGCTAGCATGTGGTGGCTGGCTTTCTCCGTGGCCATAGCCAGCCTGCTGGCCGTCCGCGGCTATGCAAAGGGCTCGCTGTCTCTCAGTGGTGACCTGGCGGGGCTGTGCTTGAGCCTTGCATGCACGTCACGCTCTATGCATCAAGCCAACCGGTGTTGGCGTCTGCTGCTGCTTCAACTGTTCTTGTATGCACGGCCTACGCTGTCGGCGTCTGCATTGTGTACTCGATCAGGCAAGCGCTTGCTCACCGCTTGTCGGGTGCTTATCAGACGCTGCCCGCCTGACAGGCGCTCTGGCGGCCTTCGCGGTGGGGAGCACCCACATGGCCTGCGGCGCACAGTACGGTGTCACGCTGATACTCTTCTACCTGACCGGCTCGCGGGTGACGCGCGTCGGCGCGGCCGCCAAGGCCAAGCTCGAGGATGGCTACCGCGAGGGCGGCTGCCGCACGGCCGCCCAGGCGCGCGCGTGCAAGTGTGTAGCTTGCCGTGTGCTCCATATGTCTTGCTGTGGGCTCTGCAAAGGCACGGTGCTGGGGCACGGTCCTGAGTGCGGCTGAGTCGGGTGACGGGCACCTGGGCGCCAGCAGCCTGGACCTCACTCGAGTCAGCTGCGGCCCAGCGCACGCCGCAATGCCTGCTGCCAGAGCGCGTGCGCGCCCTTCCAGATGCCCACCGCCAGCGCTGGCCCGAGCCCGCCGTCGGCGCACAGGCCGCCGCGCGCGCCCGCGCAGGTGCTGGCCAACAGCCTGGCGGGCGCGGCGCTGGCCGTGGCCGCGGCGGGCGCGCCGCCGGCGGCGGCCGCCGCGCGCGCACCGCTGCGCGCCGCCTTCCTCGGCCACTACGCCTGCTGCTGCGCGGACACCTGGTCGTCCGAGCTGGGCGTGCTGAGGTGCCGCGCGCCCCCCCAACCCTACCCTAAGCCCAAGCGCCTGCTCGCCCGGCCGCCCAGGCTCGCCTGCAGCACTGCCGGCGCCCCGAGGCCTACCTGGGCGAGCCGAAGCCCTTCCTGACTGTGCTGTCTCAAGCGCGCGCAGCGCGGCGCCGCCGCGGCTGCTGACGGACCCGCGCCGGCGCGTGCCGCGCGGCACCAACGGCGGCGTGTCGCCGCTGGGGCTGGCCGCGGGCGCGGCGGGCGGCGCGCTCATGGGCGCCGTGTTCCTGCTGGCGGGCGGCGGGGGGCCTGGACTAGGGTTCTGCGGAGAGCGGCCAGGACTTGCAACGTCCAGGAGCCTCGGCGGGTCAGCGCCCGTGTGGGGACGCAGGACTGGTGCAGGAGGGTGCGGGGCGGCGACGGTGGGTGGGCAGGGGCTTGCAAGCCCTGCAGGGCAGGCGCAAGCGCTGCTGGGCGCGGCGCTGCTGGGCGCCGGGCTGGGCGCGCTGGGCACGCTGCTGGACTCCCTGCTGGGCGCGACGCTGCAGGCATGCGCCTACTTCACGCCCTAGTGCACCGGGAGCAAGCTCGCATGCCAGGCCGTTATGAGTAGACTCTGTGTGTGCGCACAGAACCTGCAGAAGGTGACCAATGTGGTGTTCCTGTGCACGCCCAGTGTGTTCCTAGTGTATGCCTGCGACGCAGTGCTCAGACAAGAACATATGAACTTGCATGCTTGAGGCAAATGCAATGCAAATTGGGTGGTCGTGTCCTGGCCTGGACATATACGCGCCTGTCCCCAGCAAGGGTCTAGGGCATAGCTTACAGGAGTGACCCTTGCACCCGGGTTTGCAGTTCAGCGGCGTGCATGCGGCGAGCGGGCGCGTGGCGAGCGCGCCGGGGCCGGGCGTGGCGCGCGTGTGCGGCCGTGCCGTGCTCAGCAACGACGGCGTCAACGCGCTCGCCGCCGCGCTGACCGCGGCGGCCGGCGCGGCCGCGGGCCTGCTGCTCCAGCGCGCCTGCTGACCGCGCACCCATGCACTGCACTGCTGTGCTCTGATGCGCCTGGCCGCTTATGCCAGGCGGGAGCGCGCGCGCCTCGTCTGGCAAGCGATGTCTGGTCCAGCGTGCGTGCATGTGGCGCGAGCAGCGGGACATATGTTCGAGCGTGTCACCGGGACTGCTCAGCAACTAGCTATCAGCAGTAATCAGGAGCGCAGCGAACCACCACCCAAAAGCTCACGCTGATGCCAGGAAGATGCATCTGACCCCAGCGGCCCCGCAGGCCGGGCCCCAGGGGCCGGTCGTGGGCATCGCGGTCAGGTCATGCACGCAACCCCGCCCAGTCACCTAGCGCTCTTCATGCGGTCTGCCAAGGCCGGGATGGACTCCACGGTGACGTCGGGCGGCAGGTAGAAGGGCGGGAACTCCTGGCATGCGCTGCGGTCGATGAAGGCCGCCTGCAGGCCGGCGGCCTTGGCGCCGTGCGTGTCGAACGGGTGCACAGCCGCCAGCATGACCTGCAGCACTGCAGACCCTGGTCAGGCCAGGGAGCGCGGTCCGGGCGCTGCGCGACGCGGGGGCATGCGCTGCCGCCCGCATGACCCGCCCCTGGGCGCTGCTCCAATCATCAAACATGGCGATTGCGCATGCATGCTGAAGCGGTGCACCGCCGCCAGCAAGGTCGGCGTGTGTATACAGGATGTCCCCATCAGTACATCCATGTCGAGAGCACCAGAGCACACGAAAGCGATGGCAGCGTCCCCAGCAAGCTCTGCGATGCGCATCAACCAGGCTAATGACGTTGCCTCTGTCGGCGACGCCGACTATGACAACCCTCCATGCATGCCTGCGCCCCCAACGGCCCCGACAGCCCGCGGGCCCTGCGCTCCCCTGCCATAGACGCGCCTGGTCAGGCGCGAGGCCGAGCTCGCGCGCGGCGTGCGCGTAGACCTCGCGCGCGGGCTTCCAGCGCCGCACCGCGGTCACGTCCATGGCCCTGGCCACCGCGCCCGCCAGGCCCGCGCGCGCCAGGCAGCCCTCGCTGATGGCCACGCTGCCGTTGGTCATCGTGGCCACCTGCGCCGCGCAGCCCGGGTCGGCGCGCGCTTGCAGGCGAGCGCTCGGTCACGCGCGTGCGCCTGTGACGCGTGGGGCGCGCGCGACGAGCGGGGACGCGCCCTGCGCTACCCAGCAAGGCATGGGGCGCCGCGCCTGCGGCGGCGCCACGTCAAGACAGGCACGCGCCGCAACGCACCGCGGTGGGTTGACGTCACAGGCCACCGACTTGAAGCGCGTTGCAGGTCAAGCTGACACGCATGCACCATACGCTAGCGGAAGCTGCGCCCGGGCAGCGCGCTGCCAGGCGCGCGCCTGCACGCCGGCCTCGCGCAGGGCCGCAAAGCCCGGCTTGACGTCCGGGAAGGGCTCCACCTCGTCAAAGGCTCCTGCACCCCCCACACAAGCGCCAACTCGCTCCAGCCGGGCACGCTATGTGGTAACAGTGCCGCCGGAGCGAAGCGCTGTCAGCGCTGTGACAAAGCCGTTTGCTGTCTGGTGGCTGCTGCGCGTTCGTAGGCGCCAAAGCCTGGGGGCGCCTGCCTAGGATTGCATCCGCCTTGTCTTCGAGCGCTTCGGTGACGCCCGCGGCCCGCAGCAGCGCGCGCAGGTGGTACGCGCCCACCTCCTTGAAGGGCGCAAAGCTGCCGGTGACCGCCAGGCAGGTCCCGTCCCGCAGCACCCGTGCAAACCACAGCTGCGCAGCGACCGTGTCCGCAGTGTGTGAGGGGGCTGTTCAACGCGACGGCCCACAGAGGAGCTGGTGGGCAGTTGCCTCACACAGCGTCCATTGCTGTGCGAAATTGATACTTGCAAGGCCATAGCGCGCAGGCTGCACTCCCTTGCCTGTAGGCAGTTGTCTGGCAGGCCCGCTGCTGACATGCGCCGCTGCAGGGGGTCCAAGGAGAAGAGCGTCTCGTTCACGTCAAACACAACAGCCTGCGGCATTTTGAGTGGCACCATGGCGCGTTCTCTGTGTGCGCCGCTCTCCTCAATCTGCCAAGTGATTTACTATCTTGCACACAATGCAGAGTCTCCTCGACCAATGCTTGCTTTGCACACAAGATGTAACACCGGCAATAGGGCTCCTCTAGAGATCTGCAGCACAGCTCGAAATGGAAATGACACAGCTCCTCTGCTAGCGCCGCCTTGGACGTGGTGCATCATGTCCGGTGGTGCGGGGCTGTTGGAAGCTGAGCGCGACAGGCTGCAGAACGCAGTTTTGCACCTGGAGGAGTCCAACGTCCAGCTGCGCGCTGCCGTCGCGCAGGAGGCAGACTCCGACCTCCGGGAAGCGGTCGGGGTGAGAGCTCCGTATGGTTGGCCTTTGTCTGCTCGTCAAGACTTGTTGCGACCACTGCAAGCAATTGAACTTGTGCCACAACGTAAAGACCTGCGCACATACAACAGTGTACGTCAGTGTTACGTTGCGCAAGTCACGCTGAGCAAGGCGAGTCTTGGCGGACACAGGAGAACATCGTGGTCATCGCCAAGTACAAAGCTCACATAGCGGCTTTGGATGAGGAGGTTCGCAAGCTGCGACGGGGGGTGGACAGCTCTGCGCCGGAGCTCTGCACGGAGGAGGCTGTGTCTGGACATTAACAGGCGCACAGGCAGACTCTTGAGGGCGGTGTAGATGCAGAGATGGCAGACACAGAGCGCGAACCGCCTGATGTGCGACAAGCTGGTGTCTGGCTGTAGTTCATTTACTCATTCCACTGAATTACTTCAAACAAAAGTTTGAAGTACGCAAGCCGTGGTGCTGTCATAGACCTGCTCAACGTTCCTGACCAGCAGCACTGCTCGCTGCATCTCTCAGCCTAGCAGCATCCTCCTGCTCATCCAGCATCCGCGTGGCGAGAGCGCGCAGTGCCTTCCTCAGCTTTGCGCTCTTGGGCACTGGCGGAGCCCTCGCCTCCACCTCGCCTTCATCGCCGCTCGCAGCCTCCGAAGCCTCCCTCTCTGCAGCCTCCTGCGCGCCACGCACCGCTCTGCACGTGAGTGAAAAGCGCATGACGCCCAAGCAAGCCCAGGGCATGCTGAGGAGGCGGTGCATCACTGCCCAGTCTATCAGGTCGGCATCATGAAGGTTGGACCCAAGCCCTTCAGCAGGCAACCAGCCAGGCCGGCGCAGGCGTCCGTGGCACAACGTAGGCAGCGGCCCCGCACCTGCTGCGCGCTCCTGACCAGCCGCCGCAGCTCCTGGAGGTCGAGGCCCCACTCCACCGGCAGCTCAAAGACCTCCTGGACCGCCGCCTGCGCTCCGGTGCAACGCACGCGTCAGAGCTATGCCGCAACAGATAGGGCGCGGAGACTGGGCACCGTAAGCCCAATCTCCTGACTTACCCAAGCCGCAAAGCTGGACCCCATGTCAGGCACAGTGCGCCGACGCTGGTCACATGCTTTGACACACATGACAGGGTTCCCGCTGTTTGTTGGCCAGCAAGACGCTGCGAACTGCTGGCATGCCACGCTCGTTCTGTAGGGGCCGCGCCTGGTCGTTGGCGACCAGGCCGATGTGCCACGCGGCGGCGAGGCGCTCGGCGCCATGGCTGTCGCCCGGGCCGCGGCCCAGCACCGCGCTCGCCACAGCCGCCTGCGCATGCCGCCGCCCGGCTCTTCCGGCTGAGCATGCAGCGCCCGCAGCCGCTGCCTGCCCCTGGCGCATGCAACGCTGCCGACCCAGTTGCACAGCCTGCAAGCACCTTGGCTACGTGTGCCAACCCTGTGCGTGCAGAGGGTGGAGCGCACCCCGGGCGCGGAGTGCGCGCTGTGCCCCACAGAGGCTTGCCTGTCCCTATCAGCAAGCCAGGGCAGTATGGGGCACGACGCTGCAGTGGGGCGCGTGTCGCCATCTGCGTGTGCGGCGGGGCGCATGTCACACTGCATGTGCAGCGGGGCGCGCGCCTCCAGGCGCGCGCTCTCGGCGTCCGGCTGCTCGCGCAGCAGCTTGCCGACCAGGTTGACCTGCCGCCGGCGGCCCTGGTTGCGGCGTGGGATGCGCTTGGCCAGCTCCACAGCGTCCGACAGCGCCTCGTCGGCCAGCCCGAGCACGGCCGCCAGGCGCCGGCCCTCCAGCCCGCACAGCTGCTCCGCCAGGTCCGTCCACCTCCGGGCTGCGGCGCGCGGCGCTTGGGGGCTCGGCCGGCGGCGGGCAGGCGCGACGCGCAGGCAGCCGGGAGTGGCGCAAGGCTGTCCAGGTTCTTCTTTGTCCCAGGTGCACCAGCTTGGTTTAATCAGCATGGTTATACGAGTGTTGGGCCCGCCGCCCGCAGAGGTCAACGCTTTACAGTGCAGACGGCGTCCCCACCATTGCGTTTATTTGACGTGCGGCTCGCGGCGCGCACGACGTCTGTGTCCGCGCCGGGCGCCGCAGCGGCGCAGGCCATGCTGTGCAAGCGGCTCGAGCGCGGCGCTGGCCTGCATTGGCCCTGGGCGTGCAGGGCTGTCGTACAGGTGTGGCGCCTGGCCAGCTCCGCACATGCCTTGCCTAGCAGCCGGTCTGGCAGGTGGCCTGGCAGGCAGCTGAGCAGCAGCCGCCAGCATTGTGCATGCATAACTGCTCAAGCCTGCGATGTGCTGTCTAGCAAAGCATCTGCTCACGCTGCTGCGTTTGGTCTGCACCAAGTGACTGAGTGTTGCCACAGCCGCTGTCAGCCGGTTACAGCTCTCCTTCACACTTCACGTCAGAGACAACACAGGAAGCACCTGTCTGGCAGGCCTGACCCCAGTCGAGCTCTTGCCGAGTTGAAGAGCAGAGGGCTGCGCACGTGCAGCAAAAACCTCACCTCAGGCAACAGCACAGTCCGGTCGCTTCGTTTGCAGAGCAAAAGTGCAACAGTGTGTCTGCTTTGTATCTGGTGTATGCGCTTTAACTTTAATACTGTGCCAAGCATCCGTTGCTCTGCTTGTGGCTGGTTGACGCCGTGGAGGAGTGTACGCCTGTGCACTGTACCTGCATGTGAAGCTGTGGCGGTCACATGTTGAGGCAGCTCCGTGCCAGCCCGCCGCACGGCGCCTGCATGCACACCGCGCTGCGGCTGCCTGAGCGGCTGCTCAGGCGCGGCCTGCGCACGCTCTGCCAGCGCAGCGCCGTGCCCGGCACGGACCGCAGCGGCTGGGCGAGCAGCTGGGCGACTGGCGTCTGCTCCTGCGCGCCACGCCACGCAGCCGGTGTGCGCCGTGCTGCCAGGCCTCGCAGGAAAGACTGTTCCTCCTTTATATCATGCACCTAAAGATTTTGTTGATGTACTTGCGGCTATGCAGCCGTCCAGGCGCACGGCAGGGAGTCTGTTGTTGAGCAAAGACAGACGTGACGTGGGGTCTCTGGTCTCCCCTCCGCAGTCCACGCAGCGTCAGCGCATGACAGCTGGGGCCGGCGCGCAGGCTTCGCCACCGCCAGCGACACACTGGTGCTGGGCATTGAGAGCAGCTGCGACGACACGGGCGTGGCCGTGGTGCGCGCCAGCGACGGCGCCATCCTCGGCCAGGCACGCTCCACAGGAGCGCATACCTGCTGACACCATCTGCGACAGGGTAGCAGCTTTGGCAGCCCAGGCAGTCTGCACGGCACAAGCGCGAGTCCAGCGTCAGCGCAGCGCCCCGCGCGGGGCAGGCGCTGGCGACGCAGGTGGACGTGCACGCGCCCTTCGGCGGCGTGGTGCCCAGCCTGGCTAGGGAGGCGCATGCGGCTGCAATGGACGGCACGGTCGCTGCCGCGCTGCGCCGCGCGGGCATCGCGCCGGGCGACCTGGCTGCCGTCGCCGTCACCGTCGGGCCCGGCCTGGCGATGTGCCTGCAGGCGCGCCCGCACTTGAGGGCAACGCCGGCCGCAAGCCGCCCAAGGCCGCGCCTGCATGCAGCCGCCCCAACGGGTGCGGCGCAGCTATTGCTCGTGGGGAGCGGCTGTTGTCTGCCATCCGCTCGCGCATGGCGGGCGGGCGTGGCGGCCGCCAGTGCCTACACGCGAGCTCAACCGAGGCCACGCTGCAGGGCCCAGCTGGCGCCCGAGCGCGCTCAGGGTCATAGGGCTGAGCTCGGCTCCGCTCCTCGCTGGCACTCGCCGGCATGGATGCCCAGCGCGCACGGCTCACAATGGTGCGCCGCGCCGGCAGGTGGGCGTGCGCAAGGCGCGGCAGCTGGCGGCCGAGCACCAGCTGCCGCTGGTGCCCGTGCACCACATGGAGGCGCACGCGCTGGTGCGGCCCGCACTGCCGCCGGCGCCCGCCCGGCCCAGAAAGAGGGTGGGGCGACAGCCTGGGGCGCGCTTGCCGTGCTGGCAGAGGCGCTGCGCCCGTGCTCGGGGCGCCGCTGGTGCCGCGCATGGGCTGGGCCGGCGCCGGAGCCCCTACTGTGCCTGCTGGCGAGCGACGGGCGCACCCCGCGCGCAGGTCGCGCGCATGGGCGGCGCGCGCGTGCCCTTCCCGTTCCTGTGCCTGCTGGTCAGCGGCGGGCACAACCTGCTGGCGGTGGCCGAGGGCGTGGGGCGCTACGAGCTGCTGGGCGCGACGCTCGATGACGCCGTGGGTGCGCACGCTGCGCGCAAGGGGGAGCGACGGACGCGGGCTGTGGCTGATATTGCTGACTGGCGCAGCGGGCCCACTAGGCATTGAGCGCGCGGGTGTGCGGAGCGCGTGGCTGCGGCAGCGGGGCACGGCAGTGCATGGGCCTGGGGCGCTCCGGAGTTGCCACGAACCCCACAGTTATCAGCAAATGCTGCTGCGGCAACATGCACCCGGCCGCCTGCCGCCCTGTCGGCACGCCCGCGCGCATGCTGGATCCTCCGAGCCCAAAGCCAGGCATGCACGAGCTGGCAACTGCTGCGCCAGCAGCAGTCAATCAGCTGCGGCGGCGGGGCAACTGCCGCGTCAAGCTCTTCCTGCATGCCGTGCCCCGGGACCATTACCACACATACCAAGTGCCGTGCATCTCAATTATGTCAGCATGCGTCCCCTCCGGCCAAGCACGCGCCGCGCGCCAGGCGAGGCGTTTGACAAGAGCGCGCGGCTTCTGGGCCTGCCGGCCGACCCGAGCGGCGGCGCGGCGCTGGAGGCGTTCGCGGCCGGCGGCGACTCGGGCCGCTTTGCGTTCTCGCTGCCGCTACGCGGCCGGCCCGACTGTAATTTCTCATATGCCGGCCTGAAGACGGCGGTGCGGCTGGCGGTGGAGGCCGAGGCGCCGGGCCCGCCGAGCGACGCCAATCGGCAGGCGCGCGGCGCGGCCTCGGCTGCCTGGGCTCAGTTACAGCCTCGCTCAGGCTGCACTTCGAGATGCTCGGCGTTGCCGAGCGGCGCGGGCGCGAGCGGCCGATCCCTGTCGTTGCCTGCTGCGAGTATGGGGGGACGTGCTTGCAGCGGAGGCTGTTGCGGCCAGGTGGCGCCGGGGCCGGCCGGCCAGTGTCCACCCCGGATACATGCCGGGGACCCTTGCGACGGCCGTCACTCATTTACAGCTTGCGGTGGGAGACCCGGGCGCAGCACTGCAACAGAAGCGGCTAGCTTATCACCAGCAGCGCACACGCATGTCTCGAGCTCTCTAGGGAGCGCGCCTCGCGCCGACTGGGGCATGCGCGGGGGCGCAGGTGCGTGCGGACATCGCAGCCTCGTTCCAGCGCGTGGCGGTCGCGCACCTGGAGGAGCGCGCGCGCCGCGCGGCCGGCTGGGCGGCCGCGGCGCACCCGCGCCTGCGCCACCTGGTCGTCTCTGGCGGCGTGGCCGCCAATGCGGCCGTGCGCGCGCGTTTGCAGGCGCGCCGGCAACCCGCGGCGCCCCTGGGCATGCGTGGATACCCTAACCCTACCCTTAGCCCAATAGAGCAATGCCCAACGCGCCTGTTCCTGAGCTTGTTGGCGCAGTGACAGGCATGACTCGCGCTCCTATATGTACAGGAGCACGAGTCGTGTCCGTCGGGTTGGTAGCCTCTCCCGGTCTGCGCGCACGCCTGTGGCGGCGTCGCGCCAGTTGGGCAGGCCGCAGGGGGCGCGGGCCAGAGCTGGCCGCGGCGCCGGGGTGCCGCCGCGCCGGCACGGGCGCCGCAGCGCCCTGCGCGCCGCGGCCCGCGCAGCCGCACCGCCCTCACACACCCCGGGAGGCAGGCGCGGGGGGCGCCGAGCGGCCCAGGGCTGCGCGCGCGCACGGCAGGCCGCCGCGGCAACGCACGGGTTGGCGCTGGTCGCGCCGCCGCCGGCGCTGTGCACCGACAACGGCGCCATGGTCGCCTGGGCGGGCGTCGAGCGCCTGCGCCTGGGACTGTGCGAGCCGCCGCCGCCGACGCCGCCGCCGGAGCACCCGCTTGTGGCGGCCAGCCCTGGGCTTGACCCCGGCCTTGACGCGGGGCCCACGTGCATGAGCGGGCGCGCACGACATGGCGGCGCGTGGCTGGAGGCAGGCGCGGCGGTAAGCGAGCAGGGGGCGCGGGCCGGCGAGCGCGGCGACTGGGTGGAGGTGCGGCCGCGCTGGCCGCTCACCGACCGGTGCGCGGCGCTCCCCGGCCCCTGCCCGGGGCTGTGCTGCCAAGCAGTGCAGCATGCAGCAAGGGCTCTGCGTTCTTTCTTAGCACCTGTGCGCCCGCACCGAGCGCTTTTCCGGGACCGGCCAGAGTGCGTACGAACAGTTTCACACATTCGTCTCGCCTACCTGGTTGGCCAGTCCACCTCTTGCGGAGGAGCGCTGGGAGGCCAGCGCTTGGGTCAGGGAAATTCAAGGGCACAGCAGGCAATAGGGCACAGCAGCTCCGCAGCATGCGGCCCGCCCAGCCGCGCCGCGCGCGCGCAGGCGCGACCCGCGCAGCCTGCCGGAGAAGCGCAGCGCGCGCAAGGTCCGCCTGCACACCAGCCTGGACGACATGACCGCGGCGGCGCTGCGCGCGGCAGCGGGCGCGGCGGTGCCCGTGGGGGCGGCTGCCTAGGGCCGCGAGGGAGAAAGCTAGCCTGGACGACTGGGTGTCGGCTGCGGTTCCTGCTTTGCTGCCAGTGCTGATGGCAGCAGCTTGTGGCCCTGCCTTGCTGCCGCCGCTGTCTCTTGAGCGCTGCCGCCGCTGTCAAGAGACGGACCTTGGGCGCTACATCTCCTGCCATGCTGCATCGGGGTTGAAGGTGAAGCAGGCACGGTGCGTGACTGGCACAGCGCCTCAGTGCCTCAGACCTCAGACCACGCTCTGTCTCGCCTGGGAAGCAGAAGTGGCTGCGTGCGACGCGCGGCATGTGTGCGGCTGCAGCCTGAACAAGCTGATGTGGGTGTTGCGCAGAGTGTTGCGCAGGATGTGCAACTGCACCTTCTGAACATCGCGCAGCTTTGTACAGATTGATTGTCCGGGTTGTTCGGGGCACTGACCCGTGGGCCCAAGCTCTGGCACACCACAGCCCAGACAGGCTGGTTCGCACGCAGCTCGGGCCCGCGTCCCCTGCCAGAAATGCGCACTTGTCTGCCCGGAGCTGCACACCAGGAGCGCCGCAACCGCGCGGCCTCCCGGCCCGCGCAGGGCGTGCGCGCTGAGCTGCCCGTGCACCACCCGAAACCGGCAGGCAGGCATCCTGCGAGCGACTGAATAATGCAGAGCCCGTCCTTGCTTCGGCGGGATGCGTTCCAACGAGCTCGCCGCATGCATGCATGCATGCATGCGCGCGATGCTGTCCTGGGGCTGCTGTGATGCAGTGCCCCGCTTGTTCAGGTCATCCCCTGCCCATAGTGTCGGTCACTGGACAAATCATCCTGCTCAGCCTCTGGGCGTCAGAGGCCATGTCACGCATGGCATTGCATGCTCCAACCCCAAACCCCACCTGCATCCACCCTTCTCTAATGCATGTGGCTGCACCCGCCACACGCTGGGCGCAGGCAGCAGGCATGCCCAGGAAAAACAAAGTCAAACCCTGCACATGCTCTGGGTCAAGCCCGCTCCCCGCTCAGAGCTCAGCATGCGCCGCCGTCCCCGTCCCTTCACCAATGACCGCGGACCGACGCGGGTGCGCACTCACCCGCCGCTCAGAGCTCGGCATGCGCCTCCTCATCGTCCTCGTCCTCGTCGCCGGCGCCCGGCCGCGACAGCGCCTCGGCCGCGTCGTCGCCCTCCTTGTCCTCGCCCTTGGCCGCCGCCAGCTCCTCCTGCGCGGCGCGGCCCGCTCGGCAACAGCGCCCTCAGCGCCCTACCCCTACACTAATCCCTATACCCTGTGCCCCATCCCTCCCCTTGGCGGCCGCATCAACTGCTTGCACAGCACGCTCACTGCATCTGCGCCCTCCGCGCCCACCGCACGTGCGCCAGGCTCGCCTCGCGGCCTGCAAGAAAGCTGTCACCGCGGAGCTGATGCGAGCTTCCCGGCCGAGCGTGCATGTCCTGGGATGCACTGCTAACACCATGCCGTCGTGGACGGGCGCCTTGTGTCGGGGCGCAGCACCCCGGCCCTGGTGAGCTCATCCAGGCACACGGCAATGCACTCAGGCTCAGTGCGCCAGCGCCAAGCAGCGCGCAGCCCTGCTGTGGCAAATTCCCGCCACACGAACGGCTGTTGGATTGCATATATCGCGGTACGTACTCCACAGGCGCCCCTACCCTAGCCTCATACCCTTCTGAAAGCGCACCGCCTTGCGCTTGGCCTCCGCCTCGGCCGCCTCGGCCTTCTTCACGGTGATCGCGCCGAACATGGTCGTCTCGGCGTCCTTGCTCTTGCCCCAGGTGGCGGCGGCGAAGTCCTCGGCGTAGCGCGCGTCGTCGGTGACCAGCACGTTGTCAAAGATGCTGCCGCTCTTGACCTGCGCGCGCGCGGGCGGCGCGTCGCTCCCCGGGCACCCCTGCCTGGGTGGACAGCGCTCTGCAGCCTGCCTGGGCGCGTCGGCGCGCGCCTGTCTGGGGCCTGTGTCTGCTACGAGCAGGCATGGCGCGCGCAGGCCAGTGACCATCAAAGGAGCTCAAGTCTGGACTCTGAGGAATGGCAGTACGCATGCACGGCGCCGGAGCTGAGGCGCGAGCGCGCGCGCGCCTGCCACAACTCGAAGCCGACAAACTTCAGCGGCGGGAGCTTGTACACGTCGGCCTGGGCCTCGTACTCGGGGTTGTCGATCATGGGCGCCTGCGCAGCGCGCTTACGCCTCGTGAGCGGCCTGCGTCGAGGCATAGGAGCACAGGTGCGCTTCGCATGGCAGGCGACGGCCGGAGCTCACAGGAGCGTCCAAGCGCGTGCTGCACGCACTCGTCCCCCCGACAGGCCGGGTGCGCAAGGCCGCCGCCCATGCCATGCCCTGGTTGGCGCGCACTGGACTCATGCAGGGCCAGAACGCTCCAACACATGGGCTACAAGGCCCCATGGTGCCGGCAGACAGGAAGACGCAAGGCGGCTCAGCACTCCGGCTCAGGGCTCAGGGCGAGGGCGGCGGGCGCGCGCCTCCCACAGGCCCTTGTAGGCCGGGTTGGGGATCTGCTTGGGCGTCCAGGGGCCCTTGAACTCGGGGTTGGGCAGCTGCGGCGCCTCCCACGCGCCGTCCTCCTCCTCGTCCCACTCCTCCGGCTGCGTCGTGTCGGGGTCGGCGATGGTCGCCGGGATGTCGTCGTGGCCCTCGGGCTGCGCCCCGCGCTCCGCCCCAGGTCGGCAAGCAGCGAGGCGCGGTGCAGCACAGGGAGGCAGCTCAGCGCTCCAGGCAGGTCAGCGAGCTGTGTGCAGAGGAGCCAGGCACGAGGCTGTAACAGGTCGAAGCCGGGAGCCTCTGCACATGATGCGGACTTGCGGCTGGCGCGTGCGGCGCGGCTGGTGGCGACCTCGAGAGCTTCAGACGCAGACAGCAGTGCAGGCAGGACTTTATCATCATGCCATTGAACGTCGGGCATTGCGAAGCAAAATCCGACTGCGAGCGGAGCCGGCAGCTGCACCTTCTTGTCCTCGGGGTCCACGATCGTGGCCTGCTCGTCCCAGTCCTCCGGCTTGGTCGCCTTAGGGTCCTGCGCAGCGCCGCGGGGAGCCTCGGCGCCACGCTCACCACCGCCACATGCACAAGGTTGGTCAGAGGGCACGTCACTGGACGCTGGCTGATGCATGCCCTGCTCGCCGCCCACGTCAGCACAGTCACTCAAGCATGCCGTGCAAGCGACAAACCTCAGCAGCATCGCCGGCATGCGCTGCAGGCTTGCCGCAACAGCAGCAGCCAGACCTTGATTGCGAGCAGGGCCGGAGGCGCGCCGCGGCGCACCCGGATCTGCTTGGGCGCCTCAAACTCCCAGTCCTCGTACAGGCTGCCCTTGGCGGCCTCCTCGTTGTCGATCTTGATCCGGTACGTGTTGTTGGGCATCAGGTGCAGCGTGTACCTGCGCGGCCCATGCATGAATGATTGACTTACAGCCATGTATCAGCAAACTGGGGCAGCTTACGGGCCGTGCGCGTCAGCGGCCCATGCCCTGACCCTAAACCCCACACACTCTGGTCCTGGAGCGCAGGAGCGGCGGCGCGTCAGGCTGGCGGCCAAGCGGGGCGGGCCGGCGTACACATGCGTCAGCTCGTCCGTCTTGCACGCGGTCGTCTTCTTCGTCTCCAGGTTGCGGCCCTTCTTGTCGGTCAGGATGGCGTGCACCTGCGCCGGTTGGGCGGGCTCCTCAGGTGCTGCGTGAGGGCGCAGGCGGCGCAGAAGGCGCGCGGCCAGGACGCCTGCGGCCAGGAGGCGTGCAGACCTGCCTCACCGGGCACCCAGCGACACACTGCCGCCCCGGCGCCACGGCGCAAGCACCGCTGAGGGTGCTTAAAGGCCCGTGCCAAGAGACTGCCTCGCACAAGGGCTCGTCAGAAACGGGGAGCCCGGTTGCTGTGCCAACGGGCATGCTCGGGGGCTTCGCATGTAAAGGGCCCTGCATCCAAAGCCGGGTGGCACTGTGACCAGGCGGCGGGGCACCTTCTGGGTGGAGTAGCCGCAGATGTCGGGGCCAAACATGACGGAGTACGGGGTGTCGCCGCCGAACGTCTTCATCTTGTCCTTGCTGCGCGCGCGCGCGGAAAGTCACGCACCGTCACAGAGGAGAGGCGGAAGCCAGCCACGGCCTCGTCCAGAGAAGGCCAGCGGCTGGGCAAGAGGTCAGGCGGCACAGGGGCCCGCAGCATGCAGGACATGAGTCAAGCCCGGCCCCGGTCCTCCGGGAGCAGCGCGCCGGCCCAGGGGGGGTACCGGAGCGCGCGCCGTGCGCACCTGCTGGTGGGCAGCAGCTTGATGTAGCCGCCGCCGCAGTCCAGCTTCTGCGCGTGCTTGACGGAGAACTGCACGACGAGGTCCTTGCCGGTGTTGTCCACCTCGCGCGGCATCTCCGCCCAGATCGTGTGGAAGCGGTGGTCCGGGCTGGTCTGGATGCCCTTGTCGCCCTCGGCGTCCCCGTGCCACTCGCCTGCGCGCCAGCGCCTGAGGTTGGCGGGCGCCGGCAGCCTGGCAAACTCGGATCAGCCGCCTGCGCCCTGTGCGTAGGATCTCCCTGCCAGTGGTGGGTGCGATCACCGGTCACAGGCTGCCAGACGGCACAGCATAATGCGCGTTTGTAAAACGGGGAGTGGATGGGGGCGCCTGAGGCAAAGGGCCAGCAGACTGCACGCCGCGCACCCGCCGTGTGCTGCCAGTCCCCGGCCTGGCCCTCTTCCCGCTTCCAGTCGCTGCTCTGCCACCTGTCTGTCCACTTGTCTGCGCACAGCGGTGCGTGCCTCAGCCGCTCAGTGCGTGATCATGATCTCGCGCAGGGTGTCGCCGCGGGAATATTTATGATGCAAGATCAAACAGCCACTGAAAGGCCCCGTGAGGACGATGTTTCCGCCTCCACAAGCCACACCATCTGCACAGTTGCACAGGGTGCGGCGATCAGCGCGGCAGCCGCACCATCAAACTTTTCCTCAAAGTACACCGCGCAGTGAGCGGCCGCCACGCAGCACAGCAGCACACCGATGGCCTTCATTGCCCTCATTGCGCACCCACGCGACAGAGCAGCACACAAAGAAAGGAGGCGCTGATGAGCTTCCCGCGCAAAGCGAGGAGCTGTACAGGGCAGCCCTATATGCTGGGTCCCTGGATGTCCAAACGAGGCAGAATGCCGTTGCAGCCTGTCTCTGTCTGCGTTGAACACACACAGTGCACAGCTATCTTGTTCACTGCCCTGGTGGTCGGTCTCCGTTGCTGTCATGGGGCGCGGGGGGCAGCACTCGCTGGAAACCGGCCCGCCCGTGGGCCTGAACGTCCCGCCAGACCCCACGGCAAGCCTGGCGGACGACCCGGTGTTTGCGCCCTTCGCGCAGGAGGCGTTCGATGCCAATGACTTTGCCAGCAGCGCGCTGGCGGGCTCTCAGAACACGGCGCAGGTGCGCACGCGGACGAGCGTGGGCGCTGCGCCTGCTGCATCAACCGCAGATCTGCACAGAGTGCACCTGCGGAGCGCGCAGCATGCAGGGCGTCCAGGCGCACGGCCTGCAACTGCCTGGCGCGGGCATGCAGGCCAAGGCGGAGCAGCTGCAGGAGGGCATACGGATCCTGGACGCCCGGCTGCGCGGCGTCGTGCTGGCCAGGCAGGGCGAGCTGATGGCGCAGGCGGACCGGCTGCGCGAGGCAGATGGAGCAATGCAGGCGCGCCTGCTAGCTTCACTCGCCGCCGCTTTGAATGTAACCCGTGGCTGTGGCGAAATGCACCCATGTGACTGCTGGGGAGGACCACATCACAGTCGCTGCCGCTTTAAATACAAACCGCGGCTATGGCCAGACGCACCCGTGTGAGTGCTGGGGTACACCACTTCACAGCCACAGGCAGCGATGTCAGCTCAGCATGCTGGCTGAAGGCCCGCACTTGCCAGTGTGTCAGCCGGACTCGTGCGGTGCCTGCCGACGCCAGGGGCAAGGCAGGGCGTGGCACGCGCGCGACGAAGCGGGCGCGCTGTGTCCGCAGGGCATCAACCTGGCTGTTGAGTCGCTGACGGCGGCGCTGCGGCGCGTGCGCGGCGAGGTGGCCGCGCCGCACGCGGCGCTGCGCGGCCAGGCGGCGCAGCTGCGTAACCTGCACGCCACGCTCGACCTGCTGCGCCACCTGCTGCACCGCCTCAAGCTGGTCGCCAAGCTGCGCGTGCGCGCCCGCCCGCGGCTGTGCCCCCGCAGTGGTTAGGGTTAGGGGTTAGGCTTATACATAACCCCTAACCCCAGCACTCGCTCGCGCCGGGATGGGACCTGCCGCCTTGGCCAGCGATTGCTCCGCATCGCGCATTGCGGCCAGCTCCTGGTGAGTCTGACGCGCGCACGCCCGCGCGGCGCAGGCGCAGCTGGCGGCGGCGCCGCCAGACGGCGCCGGCGCGCCGGGCGCGCTCGACCTGGCGAAGGCCGCGCGGCTGCTCAGTGACGTGGCCGACGTCGGCGGCGAGGCCGACCTGGGCGGCCTGGCCGCGGCGGCCGCCGACGACGAGCTGCTGCGCTCCGCCGACCAGCAAGTCCGCGCGCAGGTGGAGGTGCGGCCAGCCCGTGTCGCGATCGTGCCCTTGCTGTCGGCGCTGCGCCCTCTATGGGTAGACATGGACGGTGATGCACGGCACCAAACAGTGGAGTGCACGCGGCGCACTGCCGACCTGATCATGCCTGCCGCCGCAGCAGGCAGCTGCTGCGGCCGCCGTCGCAGACAGCGGTTGCTCTGGTGGCACCAGCTGGTCCGTGGCCCGGCAGAGGCGGGCGTCCCACAGCACGCCCACTGCCCGCGCGCTGGCCGTAAAGTGACAGGCCTGTTTGCCAAGGTTCAGGGTCTTGCAAGCGAGAAGCTCTGCTTCAGAGCTAAGACATTGCGCGAACGTGAAGCCCTGCAGGACCCGGGCTGCGGGCGAGCTGCGAGCGAGGCCGCGTGTGCGTGCCGGGAGGCCGCTGACCGGAGCGCGCCGGGTGCGGCGCGCGGCAGGCCGCGCTGCATGCGGGCATGGACGCGCTGAGCCAGGCGGAGGTCGGCAGCGCGCTGCAGGTGTACTTCAACCTGCGCGAGCTGCCGCAGGCGCGCGGTCCCGCCTGCCCGCCCCCCCGCCCCTCGCGCCCGCGTGCGGTGGCGCATGGGCCGGCCTGCGGCGTATTAACGCTGGAACAATGCCCTTTGGCTCTCATTGAGTTGTCCCATGGGCTTGCTGCAGGCCACCGCAGTGCGCATTTACACGCATGCGGTCAGTGTCAAGAGTGCCTGGGCCGCCCTGTGCCGAGGTCGAGAGCAGCTCGCGCCATGGCGCTGCAGGCTGTCGCGGCGCTCGTGGATGCCCGCGCTGGCGGCGTCGAGGGCGCGATCGGCGGCGCGCTCGACCCGCGCCGCCTTGCGCCCGCGGCCGGCGGCGCGCGCGGGCCGGCCGCCGTGGCCGGCGCCGGCGGCGCTAAGCTCGGCGACATCGTGTGGCAGCGCCTCGGCAAGGCACGCAGGCGGGACGCCGAGTATGGAGCGGGGCGGGGCATGCTCACAGAGCACGTGCCTGCTGTGCTTTGTCTGCACGGACATAAATATTGTGTGGCAAGCCTGGGATCCTCACTGAACAGAGCTGCAATGGAAGCCTTACGCAAGGTGACGGGCAGCTCAAGAATTTGCAGAGCCGCCTTGCTATGCAGGACCAAACCTTGCAGTGGCTGCTGGCAACCGCGCGCGCCACGGTACCATCGACCGCAGCTCAGGCATGGGTGAGGCGCAGGGGGCTCAGGGAGCGCGCGCGCGCGCGCAGGCGCTGGAGGCGCTGCACGCCGCGGCGGTGGCCGTGTGGCACCTGCAGCGTGCGCTGGCCAAGAAGCGCGACCCGCTCTCGCACGTCGCGTTCGCGGACGCGCTGGCGGCCGCCGGCGCGCCGCCGCCGCTGGAGCGCTTCTGGTGCGCCAGCCCGGACCGTGTGGGAGCTGCTGCTATGACAGGGAGGTGGTGGAGACCACCTGCTGTGCCTGCGCCAGGTGCGCGGCTCCGCGGCATGCTGTGCCCTGACGCCTGCATGCCCGCAGCCCGGCCTGGCCGGCCGGCGGCTCTTGTGCCGGGGCTCGGCGCGCACGGCGGTGTGGTGACAGAGCTGTTCGCGTGGCCATGCCCGCGCTGCCAGCCCTAGTCTGCCGCAGTCTGCGGCCGGGCGCGCCCTGGAAAGGACGGCCGCTGAGGCGCGACGCCGCGCGCCGCGGCAGGGCGGCGGTGACGCGCGCGCTGGCGGCGGCGCTGGCCACGGCGGCCAACCCGGCGCGCGGCGGCCTGGTGCGCGAGGCGCTCGCGGCGCACTTCCCGCGCCTGGTGGCGGCGCTGGAGGACACGCTGGGCCGCGTGGCGCGCGACACGCAGGCGCGCCCCGCCCGCCCCTCCCCCCCGGACAGTATGCGCAACCTGGCCAACTTGAGGCAGACTTCATAGTGTGTGCGTGTCAGTCAGAGCCTGGCGCCCGCCCGCCCCGCTGCCTGCAGCCTGGTCCCGGACCGGACGCCAGCGTGCCCCTCTCTGAACCTCATCGAGCTCGAAAGCGCCGCTGAAGCACGACCTAAGGCTGGGGCGAACCGCTCGGCGCATGCGCCCAGAACCATGGTTGGTCAATATGAGGAGGCCCTCCTTAAGGCCCTCCCGCTGCTGTGGGACCCGGCGCGCGGGACGCGCCGGCGCCGGCGGCGCGCGGGCGCCTGCGGGTGGAGCGGCTGAAGAGGGGTCGCGCGGACCCTGGGCAGGTCAAGGGCGCGCCCGCGGCGGTGGACGACGCGGGCGCGGCCGCCGTGCTGGCCGCCGCGGCGCCGTTCCAGAACGGCTACCTGGGCGCCGCGCTGGCGCGCATGACCGACGCGGTGGCGGCCGCATTCCCGGGCGGCGCGCGCGCGCTGCCCACGTCGGCCGAGCTGCAGAAGTGCATTGGGCGCGGCCCCCATGCGCTCCGCCCGCCCCCTCGCTGCACCTCCGCCCACCGCTTTACTGCGCCTGGGCGAGCGTGCGCGCTTGCGAACAAACCTTGCCGGGCGCGTGGGCGTATGTGGGGGGCTGCCCTCGCGGACGCCGGGCGACCGCGCCGCAGACCCGCGCGGCGATGCGGCGGCCGCCGCAGCTGCGCGGGGAGAGCGGCAAGCGCGGGGATTGCGCCTGCCTTAGCCCGAGCGCCGCGCGGCGAAGAACGCGTCCGCGCTGGCACGCAGGCGCCTGCACGAGGAGCTCAAGGCGGCGGGCGACAGCGCGCGCCTGTCCGTGCAGGTCGCCGCGTGCGCGGGCAAGGCCCTGCGCCTGCTGGCCGACAAGGCCGAGTACATGACCGCCACCGGTGCGCGGCGCCGGCGCCCCTACACTATCCTACCCTACCCTACCCTGTCCTAAGTACATCACCGCCACCGGCGCGCGCCCAGGAGCGCCCTGGGCGAGACCCGCGGCCTGCCCACCCCGTGCGTACATAGGCTCGCATGCATGCTTGAGCCGCCCAGCCCGCCCTCGCTCACCCAAACCGCGCCGTGCACGCCGATCGGCATCCGCGCCGCGCACGCACCCAGCCCCGCCTCGCGTCAGTGCGCCTCCCGCCGCACCAGCCCCGCGTGCTGAGATGCGACGGACGGCGCAAGGTGCCCGCCGGCCATGCGCTTCCGCACACCAGCCTACCGGCGCGCTTGGGACTGGCCCTGTGGTCACTCCGCCTGCCCGCGCGGCGGCAGGCCCCGACCTGCGCAGCGTGGCAGGCGCGTGCACGGGCGGCCAGGCGCGCAACATCGCGCTGTGCGGGCAGCTGGCCGAGGTGCACCGCTCGCTGGCCACGCTGCTGCCGCGCCTGCCGCCGCCCGCCGCCGCAGCCCTCGCGTGCGCCCTGCCCCTCCCCAGCCGACGTGTCTCAGTCTCGCGAGCGGCCATGCCTCTCAAAATTGGGGCCGTCCACAGTGCATGTACGCGCGGGTGTTGCGCGCACCGTGGAGGCAGGACAGCGCCCAGCAAGGCGCGCCTCTTAGATTAAGCACAGTGTGCGGCGCTGCCAGGCCACTGTCTGAAGCACAGCCGTACGCACGCCTCCTGCCAGGCTCTGCAGTCGCCGAGCGGCGGCGCGCGCAGGGCGCCGCTGGAGGCGGTCCAGGGCGTGGCGGTGCCGCTAAGCCGTTAGTTGACGCACAGCCGTGCGCGCAGCTCCTGGGCGTCTCTGCGGTCTGAGTCGCCGAGCGGCGGCGCGCGCAGGGCGCCGCTGGAGGCGGTCCAGGGCGTGGCGGTGGACGCGGTGGTGCCGATATTCCGCGCGGCGGTGGAGGCGGCCGAGGGCGCGCTGCTGCGCATGCATGAGCAGGGCTTCGGCGGCGACGCGCCGCCGGCCGTCGCGGCGCCGTCGCCGTACATGGCCGAGCTGGCGCGGCAGCTGTCGCACTTCCGGTGCGGCCCCGCGGCCCCGCGGCCCCGCGCCGCCGGCGCCGCCCCGCCCGCCGCGCGCGCGTGTGCGCGCGCGTGCGCCGGCCAGGCGAGCCCTGTTCACAAGCACCGGGAAGCTCAGGCGCGCGCCCTAACCCTTATCATAAGCTTAACCCTAAACCTCACAACCGCGCGCCGCGCCCCAGGGCGGAGTACCTGAACAAGTTCAGCCCGGCCGCGGCCGCGGGTGCGCCGACGGTGGCGGGCGCGCTGGTGGAGCGCATGGCCGCGCGCCTGCTCGTCTTCTTCGCTCGCCACGCCGCGCTGCTGCGCCCGCTCGGCGCCGCCGGCAAGCTGCAGCTCGCGCAGGCGCGCCCCTCCGGCCTGACCCCCGTTGCCCGTTGCCTTGTAGCGCATGCAGTGCATTCCTGGCATCTAAAAGCAGGCGAGGCCAGCGTGCTCTGCGCTGCGTCTGCTCGCTTGCTGCCACCCTGCTGGGGAGAAGCGCGGAGCTGAGACAGTCTTGAGTCGGCAGGGCGCCCCCGGATGCGGGGCTCCTGCCGACCTTTTCCATGTTTTGGTTATGTGGACACACTCAGTGTGTATGCTAGCGCTGACGTGCCGCCGCCGCTGTGCTGACGGGCCCACACTGGTGCCGCCGGGCTGAGGGGCTGGGCGCGCCGGGCAGGACATGGCGGAGCTGGAGGCGGCGGTCGGGCAGAGCCTGGTCCCCGTGGAGGCGCTGGGCGGCCCGCACCGCACGCTGCGCGCGCTGCGGCCGCTGCTGTTCGCCGACACCGCCGCGCTGGCCGGCTCGCCGCTGCTGGGCGCGCTGCCGGCGAGCGTGGCGCTGGCGCACCTGTTCTCGCGCGCGCCGCCCGGCCTGCCGTCGCCGCACGCGCGCTCCGGCTTCACGCCCGCGCAGGCGCGCTGTTCCCTGCGGACCCCAGCCCTGCAGCCCTGTCTGGACCTGCATGCGCTCCTCTTGTTCTGCCTGGCCCGCGCCTGCCGAACGGCCGCTCCGGGGCCACGCCCGCGTTGGCGCGCTGCCTGCAGGATCTGCAGCCCTACAGCCCTGGTTGAAGCTGCACCACTTCGTGCCTACTGTGTGACCTGCCCTCGCCGCACGCCCGCTCCGGGGCCACGCCCGCGCCGGCGCGCTGCCCCCGGGGTCTGCAGCCCTACAGCCCTGTCCGAAGCTATAGCAGCCCATGTGTACTGTGTGGATCGCACTTGCTGCACGTCCGCTCTGGGCTCACGCCCGCGCTGGCGTGCTGCTTCCTGTCCTGCAGCCCTGCAGCCTCGGCTGCAGCTCCAGCCGTGTCTCTGCGGACGGTCTGCTCACGGGCCGTGCGCACGGCCGACGTATGTCCTGGGGCACCCCGCGCAGTACTCGCTGTGGCTGGACCAGCACAGCCCCGAGGAGGCCGCCAAGTATGTGCGCTCGGCGCTGGAGGCGTGCGCGCCCGCCGTGCGCGGCGAGCCGGGCTTCGACGAGCTGTACCCGCTCATGCTGCGGCTGTGCTCGCCGGCGTCACACGCGGCGTAGCCTGCGTGCTCGAGGTCTGTGATAGGCGGCATCTGCTACGCATACAGGGGGCGCAACAGGCATGTGCATGGGGCTGTATATCTACATGTAAAAATATAAAATTAAAAAAAATAAAAAAAACTCCTTGTATATGATACCCTACCCCGTTTCCGGGAAACAATCAGCCCTTTATCCTGTTTCGCAGCAGTGCGAGCTGTGTGAACGCCCTGCGACGAGGAGACGAGCAGGATGGCGATGGCGTCGATGACCCTGCGCCCTCGGGTCGGCCTGATGACAACTCGTCCGTCAGTCTCAGCCAAGCGGGCAGCGCCTCGCGTGGTGACCGTGAAGGCAATCGGGGACACGCAGCTTTTTATCTCAGGTACGCTCTGGAGGTCAGGCCGGGAGGCGTTGCTTGGCGAGCTCACAAAGCGCGCATGCACACACCATGCACCGCTGGGACGGGCTGGCAGGCTCGCAGGCCACTCACACCGCAGCGTGCCTGTGCGCGCCAGCGGCCACCGCGGGGAGCCTGGCGCTGGGCCGCTTTGTGTTCCTGCCGTTCCAGCGCGACAACGTCAAGCGCCAGGGCCTGGGCAAGCAGAACGGCGTGACGCACCCGGAGGCCGGCGACAAGTTCGCGCAGGAGGCGACCTTCGCGCTGAACACCAAGGACCCGGCAGGCTTCAACCTGATCGACGTGTTCGCCTGGGGCGCGGTGCGCGCCGTGGTCTTGCTGGGCCACGTTCACAGCCTTGCTGCAGGCTATGCGAGCCAGGGTGGCCCACCTGTGAGCTCACTGCAGTGTATGTGTCAGCACTGTATGCATGACAAGCAGCCACCTGGCTGTCAGGGCGAACCAGTCGTACTGTAGCAAGGTGTTTACTGAACGGTGAGGTGCAAGGCAACCTCCGTGGCGGGCAGTCAAAGGAGGCTAGCGGAGGGGTTGGTGGCTGTGCGGGCCCTCACGTGTCTATCGTGCCTCAGGGGTAGGCCCAGTCTAGACCTGAAGTGCGCTAGCTAAGCGCGCGGCGGGCAGGCGGCGGGCAGGCGGCTGACTCGCAGTGTCTGAGGTGACGGGGGCGCTTATGGCCACCCCGCAGCAAGCTGTGTGAGGTGGTGCCTGCGCGCATCGCTGCGCGCACATGCGAAGCTCTTGGTGAGCATGTTGTTGTGCCAGCAGATCGGCCACGCGCTCGGCTACTTTGCGCTGGCGACCAAATCGCTCAACGCGGCGGGCTTCGACCCCAAGGTGCTCTCACGGTGTATGTGCTGACAGTCCTGTGCAATCTTCAGGCACTCAGACGTATGGAAAAATCAACGCATATGTGACAATCATTTTTGCATGCTTGAAGCGTAAGCTGTTAGCCTGTGCCGCCTGCTGCTTTCGACTCACGTCCGGGCGTATGCGCGCGCAGCCGTTCTGAGCATTGCAGCCATGCCAGGAGCTTTGGCCCGGAGCGGGGACGGCGTGTAGAAAAGGATATGCTGTGGATGCTGCCTCATGATAAGATAGCTGCACCACTGTAAATGATCTGCCAGATCGCCATGTGCTGTGCTGAAATGCAGCTGTAGCTACCAAACACCAACGACAGCCAGCTATGCACAGCACCGTGCATTTCAGTCTCGGCACACCAACCCGCCGGCGCCGGCGCACACCAGAGCACGCAGTCGCAGCGCTCAGTGATCCGTCAGGGGTTCCACTAACTCGCCGCTCACCAGGTCGTTGACCCGCTGCGCGCAGCAGCAAGGCACACCTCAGTGCCAGGGCTGGGAGCGTGCTCACTTGGGCTGCGACAGTGGCTCCGTCTGATTTGCGCCGCACCTCTAGGGCGTAACTGACGCACGCAAAGGGCACGGAGTCTAGAGCAGTGCACATCTCCCCAGCAACATACATTGCCATTCCACCCAAATCCCTTATAACACAGTGAAGGTGCCATCATGTATGCTGCGCACTCGAGGCGGGCCAGACAGCCGGGGGCATGGCGGGGCAGCAGCGCTGGCAGCCTGCCCCGGGCCTGTGCTGCACGTTCACTGGCACGCACGCACGACAGCAACCACACATACCTGCATGTGGCAGGCATGCCTGCCGGCCTGCCCAGCTTGCGGGCGCGCACAAGCCCTGCGCGGCACCTCGGCGGGCCTGGGGTGGCGGGCCCGGGGCGCGCACCGGGAAGGCGAGCTTTTCGTCCAGGTGGTCCTGCGCCCAGACCAGCATCTTGAGCAGGCCCGGCAGCCGCGGCTCCTTCTCCTGCGCGCGGCGCTCCCACGCTGGGCCGTCCGCCTGCTCAGAGCCCTACCCTACACTGCACCCACACGCGCGCGGCGCTGGGTCGACCGGCGCAAGCGCGACGCCCCCTTGGAGCCCTACCCTACCCTACACCCATCGCACCCACTGCCAGGCGCGGCTGCGTCAGCCCCGGCGCTGAGACGGTGCCCGCTCGACGCCGGCCGCAGACGCCCGCGCGGAGGCGCCCGGCCGCGGCGTGCGCCGCGGCGCCAGACTCCCGCGCCTGTCCCAGCAGCGGCGCGCAGACGGAAGTGGCGCCACCGAGGCCGGCCGGCCGGGGCGCCCGCCGAAGCAGAGGCGCCACACCTGGCACTGGCTGTCCAGGATGGCCGCGTTGAGCTCGCTCGCGGTCTTCTGCCGCTGCGCAACGTCCATCAGGTCCGCGACCGGGCAGCTGCGCGCGTCCTCGAATGCCAGCAGCGCCACCGTCCGCTCTGCGCGCCGCACAAGGCACCTGAGGCCCTGCTGCTGAACCTGCTGCAAGTCCGCGGGAAAGTGTTATTGGAGATCTAAGCACAATCCGGCAGCGCATTGGGCTGCTCGTTCTGGCAGCGGCGCTTGTCCCTGGCAGCGCGTTCGACCGCAGGCTCAGCCCGACGTCGCTACGACGTCGCTCGCCGGCGCTCAGCGCAAGGCAGAGGAGCAGGCGCGTGCAGTCAGGCCTCGGCCGCACGGTCTCCAAGAGCGCGCGCCGAGCTTGGCGACGGCCGCACGCACGCTGCGCATGCCCTGCGCCGCCGGGCGGCGGGGGCGGGTGGGGTCGGCCGGGCGCGCGGGCCGCGCACCCAGCTCGCCCAGGAGCGCGGGATGCTCCTCGCCGCGCGGCGCCAGGTACTCCTGCGCAAACTCCAGAGCCTCCTCCGTGCGCCCCTCGCGCACCAGCTCGATCAGGCGCTGCTGCTGCAGGTGGAACGCAAGCTGGTGCTTCTCCTCCAGGATCTGCGCGCTCGCGCGCCACTGCGCCGCTCAGCCGAGGGCCGCCGCGGCGGGCCCGCCCGCCTCAGCAGCCCCAGTTGGCTGGCTCAGGCCCACGTCGTAATCCTACGTCGTAATCCTGGTCTCGAGATTTCGCCGCTCACTGGCCCGCATGGGCATGCGGGCAGGGCGCGCGCAGCGGCCGAGCAGCAGAGGCCTCCCGGCCGCTGCAGCTTGGGCAGGCAGTTGCTGGCAGGCCGCAGAGGGGCTGCTGCACTGAGGCCTGGTGGGGCCGTCGGCACATGCAAGGCAGGCATGCTGGGCTGGCGGGCGGGGCAGGCCAGCAGCGTGGGATGAGTGCAGGAGCCGGACGCGCGGGCGGTGCGCCGGCCGGACACTGTACGGGCGCCTGGGCTGCCGGGTGGACCACGGTCCAGGACGGCGCGCCTCGGGGTTCAGGTCATTCACGCGCTCGATCGCCTCCTCCACGTTGCCGCTCTGCACGGCGCGCCGGATCTCCATCCGGTCCGTGATGGCGTCCAGGTCGACGCCCGGCGGCGTGCCCGACTCCGTCTCAAAGGTGTGCGCCGCCTCTACGTAGCCCTGCCGCGCCGGCCCCCGGCTCCGGTGAGCTTGACAGCGCTTGCAGCGCCAACGCAGCACCAGCGCTTGCTGGCGATGCGTGCTCCGCATGCACCGCGCCCTGCCCGCGCTGCAGCCTCGCCACGCATTCAGCCTCTCCGCACACAGCCTGCCTTGGCGCTATGGAAAACTGCACTGCCTGCGCTTCTCAGTGTGCCCGTCGCCACAGGGACAGTAGGCTCCTACAGCCCTCCCAGCGCTATGGCTGGTAACAGAGCTTGGCGCGGTTTGTGCGCTGGCTTAGCATAGCCTTGACACGCCACACTTACCCCGGCAAGTGTAAGCTCGCACAGCCCTTGACTCCACAGCCAGCAAAGGCGCCTGCCTGAACAACTGCTTCGCCGCTCGCACCATAAGCGTCCAGTGCCACGCTTAGCCTCTGCTCTGCCTTGCCACTGACCCCATGGGTCACAACCTCAGAGCAGAGCAGAGCAGAGCCACAGCAGGCATGGGCTGCGCACAACCAAGGGAGCCCAAGGTGCCAACGGCCTGAGAAAGTGTTAGGTTCAGGCCGCACGCAGATGCAAACGCGGCGAGAGCGCGGTGAGGAGCGGGGACGAGCACCTCTGTGACAAGGAAGTTCATGATCAGCTTGTTCATGTCCTCTTTGCGTATCTTGACGGCGTCCAGCTTGCGCTTCCACTCTGGCAGCTGGATCCGCCGCTTGTCGGAGGCCTGCAAACATCACGTGCGTCTGAATAAGGAGTGCAGACGCACATGCAGCAGGCAGCGAATGCTTGCATAACAGACCTCGCCCCGCCCCATCGTGAGGCCTCCCGCTGAAGCTGATGAAGCGCGCCGCGGCCCGCACACTAGCTGTGCTAGCAACAGGTAGCCCAACAGCGCAGTGTGGGCTCTGTAAGCTAGGCCGGCCCCAGTAGTGCGGGTATGTGAGCAAGGTAGTATCAGTGAGACGGCGCAGAAGCGAATTCAGAAGACACAGAATGTCAACAGGACGCTCTTGCCCGCCTATTTGTGAGTGCAGGTGTATCAGAGCGCCTACGCAGAGTTGTAGCCCTAGGCTAGGCTAGGTTCACTCCGAGCAGGAGCTCCTCGAGGCAAGGCTGCCTGGCAGAGGGACGAGGACAGACAGCGCCACTTGCGCCGCTCGTGTCATGAGCTGCAGCCAGAATGATAGCGAGCAAGAGGCGTTGTCCAGGGTGGCAGAAGCGAGAGCTGCAGCGCCTTGCCACACAGACGGTGCTTGTGGTACGGGATGCAGCGGGGGCACTGATGCACACAGTGTTGCAAGAGAAACGTCTTCAGGGGGCGCAAGTGTCGGCGGCCAAGGCGGGGCGGACGCCCGCCGGCAGTGCGGCAAGTGCAAGGCTTGCTCTGCACAGGCATGCACCTGTCCGAGGCACAAGACGCATGCTACGCGCAGCAAGCTCCCTGCACAACAGTGTGACCGTTGGCACAAGCAAAGCTTTTGTGAGAAGTAACCAGCCTGGTCGCACGCGTCTCTGTGCCCTGGACACCTTTACTGTTTGTACAGTTATGTCCGTCTCGGCCACAGTCCTTGGCTAGTACCTTGCCTATTCATCCGTCAACACACAGACACGAGCTGCGCCGCGCAGGCGCTTGTGCGGCAGGGCGATGCGCTCTGCGGCGAGTGCCTCGCCAGCATGCTCCTGGTCTCCGTCCGGCGGGCTGTGCGCGCACCGGGCTTGATTGCGCCGGGCGACCGCGTGCTGGTCGCAGTGTCCGGAGGTCCGCTTTGCCTCCTCCGCACTGGCGGGGACCTTGCATGCGACCTGCTGCGTGCTGCAGGGCATGTTTTGGGGGCAGGGCGTGCCTGCTGCTGCCCCCCATCGCGTGGAGAAACGCAGGCCGCACCTTGCAGTGCCGGACCTGCTCCACTTTGAGCCTAGCAGCTGCTGGCTGTACCACTCAACAGTGCAAGCCGGAAAGCCTGCAGGCATGTTACTCGGCCCTGCCGTGCGTATTGGCAGGACCGTCGTCTCGCGCCGTGCTGCACCTGCTGAAGCAGCTGCACAACCCGGACACCTCTGGCAGGCTGCAGAGCAGCAAGGTGCGCGGCAGCAATACCACCAACTGTGCCTCCTTGCTTCCGACGCTTGTAGGCTGCGCGCTGCCTTTTCGGTCGCGGGTGCAACTGCGGCCATCACGCACGACGCTACGAGAGCTCTCTGCTTTGGCATGCGGGGCACTGCGCCTCACTTTGGAAGGACGCGCAGCGTTGCTGGAGAGCATGCGTGCGGGGGTGCAGACCGCTTTCGAGCTGGCCGTGGTGCACGTGGCAGATGGCGCCGCGCACGGGCTGCCGCCTGCCGCGGCCGCCGCGGCCGCGGCCGCGGTGCGCGACGCGGTCGACGCGCCGCGCTATGGCCTGCGCTTCCACAGCCTGGCGCTGGAGGACTCGTTTGCGGATGACCCGGCCGCCGCCGCAGGGCTGTGCCGCCCCGGCCAGGACCGACAAGCGTCTGCCGCCCCCAGCTCGGGAACCCCGACACCTTGTGAGCCGTGTGCGAGGCGAGCCGCGCCGGCGGCCGGCCGAGGGGACGGGGCTGGCGGCGCGGCGTGTGCCGGTGCCGCGGGATCCGACGCGCGCGATGGTGCGGCTGGGGAGCCGCCCGGCGCGGCGGCGGCGGGCCCGCCTGGCCGCGGGGGCGAATGCGCCGCGTGCGGCGCGTGCCCCGCAGCGGCGGATGACGACGTGAACGCCGTTGGCGTGCGTGTCGCCTGCCGCGGCGCGGCGCGTGCATGCAGCGGCAGCCATGCAGGGCGCCCAGGGCTGGCGGGCGGAGCGCCGGCAGGCACCGCTGCCGCGCCGCCGGGGCCTGACGACCGGTGCTCCAGCGCGTGCGGCGAGCGCGCCGCGGCGCCCGAGGGCGGCAGCAGCTGTGGGGGCGCGCCGTGCGCTGCTTGCGCGCGGGCGGAGCGGCGCCACCGGCTCGCTGCTCTGCTGGAGGTGCGGCGCCAGCATGCCGCATGGTTGGCGCATGGACGGCAGTGCGGCTGCGTCAGTCACATGGCACAGTGTCCCGTGGATGTTTGGGCACTCCTGCACGTCTGCGAGAACATTTGGCCTCCTGCATTGGCCTCAGGCCAGAGGCAACGCTTGATGCGACCTGACCCGGGACTGCGTCAGGTCCGCCGTGGGTCGGCTGACCCGGGCCTGCTGCTCCCTCGCAGGCGTGCCTGCCAAAGCGCCTTGTAACTGCTCAAGAACTTTGGTGCACTTCAGGTTTACAACCCTACATTGCAAGGTTTTGAACTCACGCTCAACGCCCGTGCGCAGGCGGTGCCCGACGCAACCGGGCGCGAGGACTTGGCGGCCGCGCTGACGCGGCGCCTGCTGCTGGCGGCGGCCGCCGGCCTGGGCTGCAACCGGCTGGCGCTGGGCGACAGCGCCACGCGCCTGGCCGCGCGCGCGGTGGCGGCCGCCGCCAAGGGCGCCGGCCGCGCGCTGCCGGCCTCGCTGCAGCACTTTGACGCCAGGCGCGCGCCCGCGATTGCGCACGGGAGCTGAGGCGGGCGCCCGTGGCGCCCTACGCCGGGCGGCGCTGCTGCGGCGCTGCAGCTGGGGCGGCGCGCCATTCCCGCCCGGCCGCGCTGTCTCATTGCTGCTGTCTGTGACGTCGGTCTGTAGGGCCGGGCGCATCTGCTTGCGCCCGCCGTGCACGGTGTGGTCGAGCAAGGCGAATGAGGGGACATACATACCTGCCCGCGTCATGAGCGAGCGCGCAAGGACGGCGGGCTCGGACGGCCCATGCGGGTTGTGGTGCTGTGTCTTGGCGCATGCGGCCTCTGTCCAGTGCTGCAGCGCCTGCCACCGCGCACTGTGCCCTCCGCCTGCATGGCATTCGCCTTCTGCACCGCTGGCATGCCCTAGCCGCACCAGGGGCTGGTCGCCGCTCGCGCGCGGCCAGGCGCGCGTGAGCAGCCCCGTCTGGATGCTGCGGCGCCGGCGCGCCCAACCTGCTGCGCCCCCGTGGCGGCAGGCACGGCCTGGACGCGCCGGCGGTGGTGCTGCCCGCGCGCGACCTGGCTGCGCGCGACCTCGCCCTGCTCTGCGCGCTGCAGCGCCTGCGCACCGCGCCGCGCGCCGCGCCGCCGCCAGCGCGGCGCGGCCGCGCGACGCTCAACGCGCTGGCGACGACCTTCGTTGTCGGCCTGCAGGTCTGCGGCCGCCCCGCCCCTGCTCCTGGGACAGGCCTTACTGCGCCAGGAGGGCCTCAGGGGCAGGCAGGCCTTGGGAAGCAGGCAGGCCTCTTCTGCCTGTCTGAACGAGACGAGGGCCTCCTAACGGTTCGACTCTGAGGAAGCTCTCTCTGGAGGTGCATGCCTTGAGGTGGTCCCAGTGCCTGACATCTGTTTGGCGTAAACTCCGGACGCCCTTCTTAGATGCTTCCTTAATGTGCCGTCTGTTTGCCTTCATTGTGAACCGCTCGATCAGAGGTGAGCAGACGGCTGTGGGGCCGCGTGGCGAGGGCGGGTGTGCTTGCGCGCAGGCCGCGCTGCCGTCCACGGTGCCCACGCTGCTGCGCACCGCGCTGAAGCTGCAGGCGTTCCCCTTCAACGCGCTGCCCGCGGGCCGCGCGGCGGCGGACGCGCGGGGGGTTCCGCCTGCGGCCGGCACGGATCCAGACATGGGCGGGCCGCCGGCTGGGCCGGAGGGCCCGGCGCCCGCGGAGCGCCTCTGCGTCGTCTGCGCCGCGCCGCTGGCGGAGCGCGAGGCGCTGGGCGCGCACGAGGCGTCGCTCGCGGCGCGGGGCCTTGGCGCAGGGCTGGGGTCGGAAGCGGGGTCGGACGCGCCGTGCGCCGCCTCGGCGGGCGTGGGGCCGGCCGCGCCCAGCGGCGGCGGCGCAGGGGCTGCAAGTGGGGGCGCAGACCCTGTGCCGCGCCCCGATGCGGCGGCGCGCTCCCTGGCAGACGCCTGCTGCTACGCCTGCCGGCAGAGCGTCGTGCTGCCGCCCGGCGCAGGCCCTGGGGCGCGCCGCGGGGCGGGCCAGGGTGTCGGCCCCGGCCCTGGCACAGGCCTGAGCGGGGCGGGCAGAGCGGCTGGGCTGCGCCCGGAGCTGCTGCCGCCGCTGCTGCGCGGCGACGCGGCGGCGGCGGCCTGCCTGCGGCTGACGGCCGCGGGAGTTGAGGGGCGGCGGCAGGCGCTGCGCGCGCAGATCGCCGACTATGTGCTGGAAGACGCGTAGTGCTTCTGGCGCATGGGGCCGGCGCGCTTTGGGTGTCACCTGTGAGCCACCATCTGGCTGATGTGCGGCATGCGAGGCTGCTGTGTCATGGAATGTCGCGGGAATGCTTGCTGCCACCAGCATGGCTAAGTAGGGCATCTCAGGAGGATGTGTCTTGCGGCACATGCGAGCAGAAGGCGTACGGAGCCGATGAGCGCTTGTGAGCTGAGGTTTGGCTGTTCACGACAACCAGCCCATCAGCTGTGCTGCTCCTCTGAGTGCCGCCACTGCACAGCCGCGGAGCTGCCGCCATCTCGCGACTGCCAAAGCAAATGGGGCGGAGGCCTTCTCGAGCATTGCCAGAATTGCTAGCCTGTTACCCTCACCACCTGGCGCAGGAGCCAAAAGCAGGTAGCCGGGCACAGCACGGCGGCGGCATACTTCGTTCGTGCTGAACATGCAGGCTGCTGTGAGGCGCGCCGACGACGTGTGCGCGGCATAGCATGGACTGAAACAGCCCGCAGACACCGGGACGCCGCTGCGCTAGCCGCAGGCGCCCAACAGCGCCTGGGGTCAGCCGCGGGGGCAGCAGCAGGAGGCGTGCCGGGCATGCAGGTGCGGGGCATGCAGGCGCGAGGCGGGCCTCCGGGTAGCTACGGCCTGACCATCGCCTCATGCCCGGGACCCGCTCCGCCGCCCAGCCTGAGGGCAGGCGCGGTGAACGATTTAAACTCCAGCTTAGCGCCGCCGCAAACACGTGCGGCCCCACCGGGACCCAAGGCGCTGCTGAGCGCGCGGCAGGCGCGAGCATGCACACCGGCACCAGCACGAAGCACACCCGCCCAAATTGCTCCAAGCCCCTCGCATTTAGGCTTCCAATCCTAACCGCGCCCTCACAGCCGCCCAGAACACCAAAAACAGCAGGCACAGCGCTGACAGTTTAGCACCAACAGGCAGGATGCACGCCAGGGCTGCACGCACCCCCGCACAACCCCCGCTAACCCTCATGTTTTGCCCTCCACCCAGCCTCCCAACGGCGCCCTCCACCCAGCCTCCCAACGGCGCACCCCAAAAGCCGCGCATGGACGCGCCCACATCTGCAACTCGCGCGCACGCACACACACACACACAACCACACACTATCGCCAAAAGAAGACTACGGACCTGAATGCGACAGCTGACTGGTGTACACAAACGCAGACGCGCACGGCAGCAGCGCCAAGGTGCGCGAGCCGCGGGCGGGGCCGCCCGCGGCAGCACAGGCGCATGCACCCCAACCGCATGCGCGCCCTTTCGCTCACTCGCTCGCGGCGCCGCCCAGCGCGCACGCGCCAACGCGCAGGCACGACTGCGCCGGGGCCGGGCCGCAGCGCGGCGGCGCCGCGGCGAGGAGCCTTAGAGGCGCGCCCGCTTGCGGCGAGCGTTGCTGCCCGCGCGCGGCGAGCGTTACTGCCCGCACGCCGGCTGCAGCTGCTTCCGCTGCGCCTCCAGGCGCATGAACACCTCCAGCTTGCTCTTCAGCAGGCCGTAGTTCGCCTTGACCTGCTGCAGCAGCGCCTGGCAGCCCGCCTTGTCGCCGCGCATGCAGCCGTCCCGCAGCTGCACGCGCATGCGCTGCTCGCGTCACGCGCGCCGCCGCAAGGCCCCCAGAGCCGGTGCAGGCGCGCGGTGCCGTGCCGGCGCAATAGCAGCCAGCTGATCCTAAACAAGTGGCAGCTACTCGGAGCAGCTGCACAGCCGGGCTCGTGCCCAAGTCATGCGCTGGGCCGCACGCACACGGCCGCCCCGGCCCTGCCCGCGCCGCCGCGCGCGCGGCGGGGGGGGGGGGGGGGGGGGGGGGGG
>JAABUJ010001261.1_pt1 | contig 38609 bp, 39 predicted proteins | sample 5559131 | NCBI WGS metagenome assembly JAABUJ01 (sample SAMN10711875, study PRJNA513366) | rock metagenome | isolation source: Antarctica rocks | place: Antarctica: Victoria Land, Mt New Zealand nord | collected 2016-01-07 | reverse complement strand
GTAGGCGTTCAGGTGGGGTCGGGGTGATCGGGAGGATTCCTGCGAGGCGCACGGAATCTTGCGTTCGTGCAGGTTGCGGATGCGGAGCGGGTTGCGTTGGCTGGTGGGGAGCCGGCGCGCGAGCTGGTGCTTGGGTTGTTGGCTGAGATCGCGGTGTTGCGCGAGCGGGTGGATGAGCACGAGCGGCTGCTCAAGCGCGATTCGACGAATAGTTCGCTGGCGCCGTCCAACGATCCGCCGTTGACTCGTCAGCAGCGTCGCGCGTTGGCGCGCGAGCGGGCGAAGAAGAGCTTGGGGAAGCAGGGCCGTGAGAAGCGTGAGGCTGGCGGGCAGCCGGGGCATGAGGGGAACACCCGCGAGCTGGCCGCACCAGACCGACTGGACGGGGGCTTTGAGCATGTTCCCGTGGCGTGCGGGTGCGGTCACCGGTTCAACGGGTCGGAGGAGCGGACCGGTGATCCCGTCGCTCATCAGAAATGGGAGCTGCCGCCGATCGTGCCGCTGATCTTCGAGCACAGGTTGCATCGGCTGGTGTGCCCCGAGTGCGGCAAAGCGACGCTCGCTGAGCTGCCGGACGGGGTGACGGGCTCGGCGTTCGGGCCGAGGCTGGAAGCGCATATCGCCGTGCTCGCGGGCGTGTACAGGCTCTCGCGCCGGCAGGTCGCCGATGTTGTGAGGGAGGTGTTCGGCTGTCCGATCTCGCTGGGCGCGGTCGACGCCAGCGTGATGCGGATGAGCGCGGTGCTGGCCGATCCGTGGCGGGAGCTGCGCGACGCGGTCCGTAAAGCCCAAGCAGTCCACGCGGATGAAACCTCGTGGCGGCTGCGTGGGGACAGCAGCTGGATGTGGGTCGCCGCCTCGACGCTGATGGCGTGCTACCGGATCGACCCGTCCCGCAGCCAGGCCGCGGCCAAGGAGCTGCTCGGCGAGGACTTCGGGAGCTTCATCATCACCGACCGGTACGCCGGCTATCACTGGCTCGACGTGCTGCAACAACAGTTGTGCTGGTGTCACGCGATCCGCCAGCTGGTCAGCCTGTCGGAGCGTAACGGCGCACCGGGGTGTCTCGGGACCAAGCTGCTGAGCGACGCGCGTGAGGTGATCCGCTGCCACCGCGAGTATCTCCAGGACGGCCACGAGCTCTCCTGGCTCGAGCGTGAGCTCGCACCGCTGCGGGAGAACATCCAGGCACTGTTGGAGCAGGGCGTCCGCGGCAGGCATCTGAAGACCCGCCGGTTCTGCGCCGGGCTGCTCGACGAATACGAAGCGCTCTGGACATTCTGCGAAGTTCCCGGGATAAGCCCAACGAACAATGCGGCCGAGCGCGCGCTCAGACATGCGGTGATTCTCCGAAAGATCCAGCTCGGAACCCAATCGCAGAAAGGCAACCGCTGGATCGAACGGATCTGCACCGTCCGCGAGACCTGCATGCTCCAACGCCGATCCGTGCTCGGCTACCTGATCGACGCAGCGACCGCCGCGCACCATCACCGGCTGATCCCCTCACTCGTCCCGCTCTGAGTCACAGAAGGAACCCAGCCGTTCACGCCGACACCCCGTGAACGACTACGCGGTCGGCATGTCAAACCCGCGGGCCGTGCACGCCGTCGCTTGGGCCATCGCAATCGATCCCAGCCACGCACCGTCCTGACGCTCAAAGGCGGTCAAGTTGCCGCCAGCATCGACCGTATATTGCCTCCCTCGATCCGGCTCGTGACCGGGATGACATTTCATTTTTATTAATGGCTACAGGCGCGGCCGGATCCGACCGCGGCGTCCTCGTTGGGTAGCACTTCTGTCCCCAGCAACGAAGCCCGCATAAACGACAGGATCGCCCTCGCCGGCGCGGCGCCCTCACCCAGCACGAGCTTACCGGCGTCGCCGTTGCGATGCGCTTAGCGGGCGTCGTCGCCGGGAATCACACGCGGCTCCACATCCGCCGCGGCGCCGCAGGCAGATCGGCGCATCCTGAGGGTCGTCTGGGGCCTGGATGGCAGGTCGCGTCCGAGCGCGTGGACGGCGACGTTGACAGGCGCCACAACGCCCGGTGAACGTGACCTTGCCGACCGCCTGCTGCTGCGCGGTCGCGGTCAAACGTCAATCGCTACTCCGGTGCGTTCGATGCTTCCGACAGCCAGGCGAGCAACGCCGCGCGGGCAAACCGCCACTGACCAGCGATGCGCTGCCCCGGCAGGCGCCCTGCCTCGGCCAGCTTGAGCACCGCCGCCTCATCGACCTGAAGCAGGCCGGCCGCCTGCTCCGCGGTCAGCACCTCTGCCGGCTCAGCCGGGCGAAACGAATGCCGACCGACCGCCGGCGTAGCCTCGTCGCTCTCTGGCCCGATCCTCTCCAGCGGCCGTGCCCGTCCACCCCGCAACGCACGCAGCCGGTCAAGTCCCTCGGCGCTGTCCGGATCCACGTAGCAGGCGACCAGGGCGGTCACGAGATCCTTCTTTGCCGAGCTCAACGCGGCGGCGGCACGGTCGAGCTTGAGCGCCTCCTGCGCGGGAAGGCGCACGTACAGCGCGTTGGTTGGAATGTTCTGACCTGCCCGTCCGGACGTCGATGATCGTCACGAAGCCGTTGAAGTTGGTTCAGCTCAGCGGCCAGATCGATGCCATTGGGGCCAAGCGTGCTCGCCACCAGCCGGCCGTTGTTGACCTTGATGCGGTTCCGGAGCGGAGAGATCCATTGGTTGGTCGGCAGCAGAATTGCGCCGTTCACCTGCCGGCCGACCCGGTGAGTCCCAAACGGCGCAAAGCCGGCCACGGCCGCCGACGCCCGATATCGACGCGCTTGGCGCAGAGGGGACACCGTCTGGCTCAAGATGGCAACCAACGACTTGGCCTCCGTGCTCCACCAGCCGCGCAACCTGCGGGCGGAGGACTAGATCCGGAGCCGACCCCGGGTGTTAGGAAGACGTGTCCGGCGGGGTTTGGCTTCCGAGCGACTGAAAGGCCGGCCCCCACCCGTATACGATGACCTCGCCCTGCTGATGCCCGCCTCGCACAGTTGATACTCGGTTCTGGCTGAATGGCCGGGAAGGTTAAAGAACAGGACGTCAGCCGCCGGCGGGGGGATGAGCGACGCGAAGAGGTGCCGGTGCGGTTTGGCACCGCGGCGGGACGGTGGGTGCTCGCCGGGACGGTCCTCGGATCGGGCATGGCGCAGCTTGACGCCACGGTGGTCAACGTGGCGCTGCCGTCGATCGGGCGCGGACTGAACGCCAGGGTTGGCGCCCTGCAGCTGGTCGTCACCGCCTACGCGGTGACGCTGGCCGCGCTGATTCTGCTGGCGGGAACGCTCGGCGACCGGCTGGGGCGCCGGCGCGTGTTCATCGTGGGGGTCGTGTGGTTCGCGCTGGCCTCGTTGCTGTGCGCGGTGGCGCCGAGCGTGGGCTTCCTGGTCGCGGCGCGGACCCTTCAGGGCATCGGCGGGGCGCTGCTGACCCCGGGAAGCCTGGCGATCATCAACTCGGCGTTCGCACGCCAAGATCGGGCGAAGGCGATCGGCGCCTGGTCGGCGCTGGGCGGCGTCGCCGCGGCGATCGGCCCGCTGGTGGGCGGCTACCTGGTGCAGGCGGTCTCCTGGCGGGCGATCTTCGTGCTCAACCTGCCGCTGGGCTGCGTGGTCGCGTGGCTCGCGGTGCGGCACGTGCCCGAGAGTCGCGATCCAACGTCGACGGGACGCCTGGACTACGGCGGCGCGACCCTGGCCACGATGGGTCTCGCCGGCGCGACCTACGCGATCGTGCAGGGACCGAGCCACGGCTTGGGCTCACCGCCGGTCCTGGCGGCCGCGATCCTGGGCGCTGTCGGGCTGGGCGGGTTCGTTGTCGTCGAGCTTCGCATCGCGCACCCGATGCTGCCGCTTGAGATCTTCGCCTCGCGGCAGTTCACCAGCGCCAACCTGATCACCTTCGTTGTCTACGCCGCGCTCGGTGGAGTCTTCTTCCTGCTCGTGGTCGTGCTCCAGACGTCGCTGGGCTACTCGCCCGTGGCAGCGGGCGCGGCCGCACTTCCGGTGACGGCGATCATGCTCGTGCTCTCCTCCCGCTCGGGCGCTCTGGCCCAGCGCATCGGTCCGCGGTTCCCCCTGACCGTCGGGCCGCTGCTGATCGCCGCGGGCATGCTGCTGATGACGCGCATCGGGCCCGGGGTCGGCTACCTCGACACGGTGCTGCCCGCCGTCGTCGTGTTCGGGTTGGGGCTGGCCGGGACCGTCGCGCCGGTCACCGCGACCACGCTCGCCGCCGCCGACGACCGCCACGCCGGCGCGGCCTCAGGCGTCAACAACGCGGTCGCGCGCACCGCGGGGCTCCTGGCGGTCGCGCTGCTGCCCCCGATCGCAGGCCTGACCGGCAACGCCTTCCAGCAGCCCCACACACTCGCCGCCGGCTTTCACACCGCCATGATCGTGACCGCCGGGCTAGCCGTCGCCGGCGGACTGCTCGCGTTCGCGACGATCTCCGACGACGTCCTCGAGGACCAGCAGCCTGAACGACCCAGCTGCCCCAACCTCCAGTGCGCCGTGGCCGGCCCTGCGGTGCACCCTCACACCACGCAATCGCCATGAGCCACGCCGTCAGGACCGGTCGCGCTCAGACGGAAGGAGCCGCCCAAGAAGGTCACTCGATACCGAAGTTCACTTCAGGGTGAGCGCGTCAGGACTGCTGGCGAGTCAGGTCGACGCCCAGTTCGCGGCGGATGTAGATCTCGACGAACTCGGGCAGCCAGGGCGACTGCCACATGCACGAGAACTGCTCGACCTGGCGATCGCCCATCTCACGTGGCGCGAGGCTCTGTGTCTCGTGGTCCGGGCAAATGAGATCATCGGTGCATGAGCGCGTACATGATCTCTGAAGTTGAGATGCTCGACGAGACCCAGGGCCAGCGCTACCGCGAGTTGGCCGCCGCGTCAATCGCTTTGCACGGGGGTCGCACATCGTTCGCGGAGCCTAGCCTGAGGTACCCGAGGGGGGCTGGCCGACCGCTCAGCGAGTCGACGTGGTTGAGTTTCCAACGATGAAGCAGCTGCGCAGCTGGTATTCCTCGAAGGACTACGCCGAGGCGCTGGCCGTCCGGAAGACAGCGCTGACCCGACGGCTGCACTTCGTCGATGGCGTCGATTACACCCAAAGCGAGCTCACCCGCAGGACCGGCAAGCGACCAGGCAACCCGCTGTGTCATGGGTCGGTTTGCGGCTGCTGGTTGGCGGCCGTTTGGATGAACGCTGCTGCGACGGCGGCCCCGGCGAGGGCGACCGCGCCGGCGACGATGAGCGCGGTGCGCAGGCCCGAGGTGAACGCTCGCTCAAACGCGGCTGCGCTGGGGTGCGTCGCGCCGGTGGTGGGCAGCAGGGCGCCGAGGATGGCGATCCCGAACACGCCGCCGGCCACGCGGGCGGTGAGATTGGTCGATGACGCCATCCCGGCTCGGTTGGCGGGTACCGCGCCGAGTACCGCGGCGGCCATCGGCGTGGAGGTCAGGCCGCAGCCGACGCCGATGATCACGAACGGCCACCACACAGGTTCGTAGCCGCTGTGGGCGCCCAGGCGCAGCAGCAGCAGGCTGCCGAGGCCCATCAGCGCGCAGCCCAGGGCCATCGGCGCTCGGTGTCCGACCCGGTCGATCACCCGTCCGACGAGCGGACCGGCGATCACGAAGGCGATCGTGAGCGGCAGAAAGCGAAGCCCGGCGGCGATCGCGGTATCGCCCTGGACCTGTTGGAAGAACAGCGCGAACAAGAACAGCACCCCGAACGTCACGAAACCCATGACCAGTCCGTCCGTCGGCGTTGGCGGCTGATTAGCCAGCCTGGCGAAAGAACCCCAGCGGCAGCATCGGGTGCTCGCGCACGCGCTCGATGGCGATGAAGGCGGCCAGACTGAGCCTCCGCCGATCAGCAGGCCGAGCGCGACGGCGCTGGTGAAGCCCTGATGACCGCCTTCGATCGCGCCGGCCACGAGCAGGCTCAGCGCCGCGGCGCCCAGCACCTGGCCGGCAGGTCCAGCCCACCCGTGTCGGGCTCAACAGCCTCCCTGACGGTCGCCAGCGTCACGGCGCCGATGACCAGCGCGATCGGCAGGTTGACGACGAACACCGCCGGCCAGCCGAAGGCGGTGATCAGCCCGCCGCTGAGCACCGGGCCGACGACCAGCGAGCTGCCGGCGGCGCCCGCCCAGATCCCGACGGCCTGGGCGCGCTCGCGCGGCTCGGTGAACGTGTGGGTGAGGATCGCCAGGGTCGCCGGCAGCTCGATCGCCGCCCCGACGCCCTGCAGCACCCGGAAGGCGATCAGCCAGCCGCCCGATGGGGCCAGCGCGCACAGCCCCGACCCGACGCGAAGACCACCAGCCCGGTTAGGTAGACGCGCTTGTGCCCCGAGCGGTCCCCGACCCGCCCCCCGATCAGCAGCAGGCTCGCCACTGCCAGGCTGTAGCCGTCGATGACCCATTGCAGGTCGCTCACCGACGCGCCCAGGTCGTGGCCGATGCTCGGCAGCGCGACGTTGACGATCGTCAGATCGAGCTGGATCATGAACTGGCCCAGGCAGACCGCCACCAGGATCAACGACTTGTGGCGGGGCTCTGAAGCGGGCGAATCAGACGAGCGGGCCGGCGAAGCGGTGGACATTGCGCACAACTTATGGCCGATTCGCTTCGGCCCTCACCGAAGTTTGCGCACGATACGGTGGCGTGGATGGGCGGCGACGCCGACATCTCGATTCCCGCCGCGCTGTTTGGCGATCCCAGCCGCGCGCGCGTGCTGCTCGCGCTGTCCGACGGGCGGGCCCTGCCCGCCAGCGTGCTGGCCGCCGAGGCCGGCGTCACCGCCTCGACCGTCTCCGAGCATCTCGCCAAGCTGTGCGAGGCCGGGATGCTCAACGTTGAGCGCCACGGTCGCCACCGTTATTACCGTGTCGCCTCGGCGCAGGTCGTCCACGCCCTGGAGGCGCTCGCCCAGATCGCGCCCCAAGCGCCGATCCGCTCGCTGCGCCAGCACACCCGGGCGCGCGCGCTGCGCCAGTCGCGCCTGTGCTATGACCACGTCGCCGGACGCCTCGGCGTGGCCCTCATGCGCGCCCTCATCGACAGCGGTGCCCTGGATGGCGGCGACGGCATCCACCACTCCGAGCGCGCGCCCACCGACCGGCTCTCCGCCGCCGGCCACGACATCGACTACCGCCTCACCGACCACGGCGCCACCGTCCTCACCGAGCTCGGCGTCGATCTCGATGCCCTATCCGCGCGACGGCGGCCGCTGATCCGCTACTGCCTGGACTGGACCGAGCAACGCCATCACCTCGCCGGCGCGCTGGGTGCCGCCCTCGCCGACCGGCTCTTCGGGCTCGACTGGCTCCGCCACACCTCCCAGCGCCGCGCCGTGCAACTCACCGACGCCGGCCAAGCGGGCCTGAGCGATACCTTCGGCCTCCCTCAACAGCCACGACGGCAGTTCCCGGTGGCGTAAGCAGTGTTCGTAGCGTCCGGCTGGTGGGTGTCCCGGCTTCAGGCGGCTGAATTGAGGCCTGTTCGTATCCGCTACCGGAACGCCCACGGCAGCATCGACCTATTGCGCAAGCCGCGGCCGCGGTCGCCATCAGCGACGAGGTCGGACACCTCGATGTGCTGATCAACAACGCCGGGATCAGCGTCGCCAGCGGGAAAGCGGCAAGCGAGACCAGCGCCGATTGACATGACCGCCTCCTACGCCACCAACGTAGCCGGCGTCGTTCGGGTGATCAACGCGATGCTGTCGCTGCTGCTTAAGCCGAGAACGCCCGGATCGTCAACGTCCACCAGCGACCTCGGCTCGCTGCATCACGGTGGAATCCTCATCCTCGCCGCCGCCCTCACCATCTCCGTGACCCGAGCCTGAGGGCTGCACCGTTTGATCGCCGCACTCGGGCCGTCAGGGCTCCGGGAGGGGCCACGGGCATGACGCCTCCTCGATCGGCGGGCGGTCGGCGTAGACGTCGGCGGCGAGGCGCTCTCCCGCTCGACGGCCGCGCCGTGGCGGGCGGCGGCCGGGTCGGGGAGGTAGAGCGTCTCATCCCGCTGCGCGCGGGTGCCGACCATGAGCAGGGGCGCACGGTCCATTCTGTGCTCCGACGGTGATGTGAGCGGTGCCGGGCGGGGAGTGCAGGTAGTCCCAGCGCGCCAGGCGCCGTTCCTCACCCTCCACGATCGCCAAGCACTCGCCTTCGAGCACAAGGAAGCCCTCTTGCTGATCCTCGGCGTGGTACTTGCCGGGCGTGTCGCCCGGGAAGAGGATGTGGACGCCGATGCCGAGCGTGGTGACGGGGCGACGGGGGACTCAAAGACGCACTCCAGGTCCCGCCGCCGTCGACCCGCTTCCACGCCATCTCGCGCAGGTTGAGCGTCCACCAACCGGCGTCGGCCGGCACCCTTCCATGGGGGCCGTCCTCAATCCGCCTGATCTCGGCGATCGCCATGCCGGTGTCACGCAGGCACTGGATCAGCGAGAGCCAGCCGAGGTCAACGGCCGGTGTAGCGGCGGCGTCCGGAGTGATCGGCGACGCCGATCACCGCGTCCCGAGCGAGAACGCTCGAGCGTTCGCGAGCGAGCTTCAGCAGATCGACCCAGCGGCGGCATCCCAAATCCACCGAGTGGTGCTGAGCTCGCGCCGGCGAGGACCACTTCAACGCTCGATCGGCGTGAGGTTGAGCGCGAACTCTTCGCGTAGGCCGCGCCGGCCGATGTCGGTCAAACGGAGCGCCCGGGTTTTCGGGATGCGCGTTAGCCACCTCTGTTGGAGGAGATGCTCGGCGATCCCGGCGCCGAGTCCGCCCGCGAGATGGGGACGGTGCTCGGTCCAGTCCAGGCAGGGACGGGCGAACGCGCGTCGTTGCCTGCGTAGCGCGTCGACGTTCAGACCAAGAGCTTCCAAGCGCTGTCGGCCGCTGTCGGTGAGCAGGTAGGAGTTATCGGCGGCCGTGATCAGGCGCTGGCGTTGCAGGCTTTCGGTCAGCGCGACACCGACGGTGCCCGGCGAGGTGGTCATAGCAGGTGCGGGCATGGCGGATCGCTTGTCCGCGGGTCGATTCGCGCAGGCTCGAGGCCGCGCGGACGGGGGCCAGGGTGAGCATCGCCTCGATGACTTCGGCCACGTGGAGGCTGGCGATTCGGTAGTGGCGCTGACGACCGTGCTGCTCGACGGTCACCAGCCCGCCGTCGAGCAGCCGCGAGAGGTGCGCGCAGGTCCGGAGCCGAGCCAATGTTGCAGACGGAGCTGATCCGTCCGTTGGGAGAGCTGCTCGAGCGCCACGCGGCCGAGCGTGGCGCCGAGCCGGCCTTCCGGGATGACAGCCGGGCCGAGGACTGGGCCGGCATCGAGGACCGCACCGGGCGACTTGCCGTCCAGCTGCGAAAGCTCGTCAAGCCCGGCGCGTGCGTTGCGATCTGCATGGGCAACCGGCTCGAGGGCGTCGAGAGCTACCTTGGCGTGACCCGGGCGGGGAATGTCGGCGCCTACCTCAATCCGGGCGCCGCCGGCGGGGAGCTCGCCTACATGCTGGAGGACTGCGAGGCCGAGGTCCTGATCACGGACGCTCGCCACGGCCAACGCACCTGGGAGCTGGCCGAGCGTGCTCCCGCGGTCCAGCACGTGTCCGTAGTCGACGGCGATGACCGCGAGGAAACGGAGGGGTTCGAGGACCTGCTCGCGGGAGCCGGCGGCACCGCGCCCGACGATCTCGCGCTCGACGATCCGGCGTGGATCCTCTACACGTCGGGCACGACCGGCAAGCCCAAAGGCGTGGTCCTCACGCAGCGCTCGTGCCTGTGGGTCGTGGCCGCCTGCTGGACGACCGCGCTCGGGCTGGACGCCGCCGACGACATGCTCTCGGCGCTGCCGCTATCTCACTCCTACGCCCTTGACCTGAGCGTCCTCGCGGTGGTGGCGACCGGCGCCAGCGAACGCCTGCTGCCCCGGTTCTCGACCCAGCGCGTGATCGACGTCCTCCGCGACGAGGAGATCTCGGTCTTCGCCGGCGTCCCGACGATGTTTCACTACCTCGTCGACGGCCTCGATGGTCAGCCGCTCGGGGCCCGGCGGTTGCGGACCAGCGTCTCGGCCGGCGCGATCATGCCCGGCTCGCTCAACCAAGCCTTCGAGGCGACCAGCGGGTCGCCGCTGCTCGATGGGTACGGGATCACCGAGACTTCGACGATGGTGACCATCAACTGGCCGACCGGCACCCGGCCGTCCGGCTCCTGCGGACTTCCCGTGCCCGGCTGTGCGGTCCGGATCATCGACCCGCAAACCGGAGAGGACGTTGAGCGCGGCCACGAGGGCGAGCTGATCGTGCGCGGTCCCCAGGTCATGCTCGGGTATCACGGCAAGCCGGAGGCGACCGAGGAGGCACTGCGAGACGGCTGGTACCACAGCGGAGATTTGGCGCGCTCGGACTCGCATGGATATCTCACGATCACCGGACGCATCAAGGAGCTGATCATCCGCGGGGGCGAGAACATCTATCCGGCCGAGGTCGAGCAGGTGCTCGCAGAGCACGCGGGGGTCAAAGACGCCGGCGTGGTCGGCATCCCGGACGAGGCGCTGGGCGAGATCGCGCTGGCCTTCGTCGTCGCGGCCGGCGAGCCGGTGGACGAGGATGAGCTGCGCGAGTTCGTTGGCAGCCGGCTGGCCGAGTTCAAGGTGCCGGGCGATTTCGCTACGTCGAGGAGATCCCCCGCACGGGGTCGGGCAAGGTAATTCGCCACAAGTTGACCGAGCTCACGCAGGGCGAGCACGGGACTAGTACGCGGTGGTTCGCGCGCGGGGACGCGGGTGGGCCTTGATGCGAGGCTGCTGTCCGCGGTTCCAGAGCACGTAGTCGATCTCGGCGGCGGACAGGCGAGGCTCGGTCGCTGCGGCGAGCAGTTCGATCGCGTGCACGGCGCAGGCGCGGAGCTCGACCTCCTCGGGCGAGTCGTGCTCGAGCAGCTCGCCGGCGCGGATCCGCGCGGCCAGGCTCGGATCGAGCTCGAGCACACCGTCGACGCTGAGCACGTGGGGGACGAGGTTGTCCGCAAAGGCGGTCAGCCGGTGAAGGTCGCCGAAGTGTGCGACACCTGCCGCTTGGAGGTCGGCGGCGGTGAGCTGCGCGCGTTTGAAGAACGGCACGGTTCGGCCGGCGTAAGGGGAGATGTCAAAGAAGCAGTCCCAGCCGGCCAACCGGGTGGCGAGCGCGACGGCCGAGCCGTCCGCGTCGGTGACGAGGCGTTGAAAGCTGCCGCCGGCGTCGTCTCGCACGTGGGCTCCGAGATCGCGCAGCGCGGTCGCGAACAGGGGCAGGATCTCGTGCTCGGGATCCTGGGCGAGCACTTCGGCGAGCTCGCCGGTCTCGATCCTTGCGAGCCCCGCGGCGGGCCATGGGCCGCGGGCGCGGAAGCGCTCGGCGAGCCCGCTGGCAATCGTCAGGTAGCCCGAGCGGCCCGGGCGCTTGCGCACCGTCGGCCACCATCCTGAGCCGAAGTTGATCGCGTCGAGGCAGAACAGGAACGCGGCGACCGCCTCGGCATCGCCCTCGATGAAGTGCGCCTCAGGATCCAGGCCCGGCACGTTCGCCGCGGCGGGCAACCCCGCGGCATAGGGCGCGATCTCCCGGTCGTCGATGCGGACGTGGTCGGCCTGCTCAACGACGGTCCGGCAGGCGTCACGCACGAGATCGACAAGCGCCGGCTCGGTCGACGGCTTCGAGAAGGCCATGACGCCGACGGTACCGGTACTCGCCCATCGTCCTCGGCGCGGCCCAGCGCGGCGTTCGACTGCATGGCGGTGCGGAAGGCGCCCCAGGTCGTTCCCCAATTTGTCCCCACTCGGGCAAGCGAGCCGGTGCTCTGCGTATAGGATGCTCGCCATCGACCCGGGGGCTGGAGAGGGGACCTAGGCCTTGATCATCGTCCAGAAGCTTCGCGCCGTGGGTCGCGCACACGGCCTCGTCGTCGCGGCACTGCTCCTCGGCGGCATCGCGGCCGCCGTCGCCTCGCCAGCGGCCGGGCATCGGTTGCGGTCCGAGAGTCGCCGGTCGGTGTTCGCGTTGGCCAACAAGTGCTTCGCGCTCCGATCGATCTCGAGCGGGCGCTTCGTTGCCGCCGCGGGATCGGCGTCCTTCGGCGCTGACGCATCGGGCAAGCCGGGTGCGGCTGCGTTCTTCCTGAAGCCGACGGGCCTCGGCACCTACCTGCTCTATGACCGTCAGGCCGAGTTGGTCAGCATCGGCGCGGGCGTCACGACCGTGACACGGGTTGCCAGCGCCGGCCCGAGTACGGAGTTCGCCCCGAAGCCCGCGGCCGCCGTCGGCCCAACCGTGTTCTCAATCCGCTCGACCGCCAACCATTGGCGCCTCGCCGCGCGAGCGGGCAGCGGCACCCTCGAGCTGACCAACGCGGCCACGCAGAACACGCTGTTCATGTTCGTGCCGCGGTCAGGGTGCACCCCATTCCCCGAGGCGCAGGTCGATGCGACTGTACGCGGCCCCGGGACGCGGATGAAGAATGGCAAGATCTTCGGCTTTATCGACGATCACGTGCACGTCACCGGCAACATGCGCGCGGGTGGCGATGTCATTTCGGGGGAGCCGTATGACCGCTTCGGCATCCCGACGGCGCTCGGTCAGGACGAGAAGATCCACGGGCCCAACGGCAAGCTGGATCTCACGGGCAACCTCCTGCGCAGCGGCGTTCCCTTCGGGGCCCACGACACGCACGGCTGGCCCAGCTTCAAAGGCTGGCCGACGTTCAACTCGATGACCCATCAGCAGGCCTACTACGTGTGGCTCGAGCGCGCCTGGCGGGCCGGCATGCGCATGATGGTCGCGCAGACCGCCGACGATCAGCCGATCTGCCGGATCGAGCCGCGCCGGGCCACCAAGACCTGCTCCGAGACCACCTCGGTCAAGGCCCAGATCCAAACGCTGAAGGGGCTTCAGAGCTATGTCGATGCGCAGAACGGCGGCCCGGGGCGCGGGTGGTTCCGCCTCGTCTACAGCCCGGTGCAGGCCCGCCGGGTGATGGAGGACGGAAAGCTCGCCGTGATGATCGCGATCGAGTCCTCCGGGCTGTTTGGCTGCAGCGAGCGCAGCGGCAAGGCTCAGTGCACCCGCGCCGACATCGACCGAGGACTGGCCCAGTACAAGCGCCTCGGAGTCCGCGGCATGTTCGTCGCGCACTGGGTCAACAACGCGTTCTCGGGCGCCGCGCTCGAAGGCGGGAAGCAGGGCGTGTTCATCAATATCCTGAACCGCTTTCAGACCGGGGGCTACTTCAGGACGGCCCGCTGCCCCGGCGTCGGTCAGGGTGTTGAAGTCAAATCGCTCCCCCCGGCGTTGCTCGCCGCGCTGGCCTCGTTCTTCCCGGCGGCGAAGTCGATCGCCAACCAGCCGATGCCGGCCTATCCGAGCGGCCCGCAGTGCAACTCACGCGGGCTGACTTCGCTCGGCCGATACCTGATCCGGCGGATGATGGCCAACCACATGCTGATCGAGGTCGATCACCTCAGCGAGTCGGCCCGTGACGAGGTTCTCTCGATCGCCGCAAAGGCGCACTATCCGCTGATCTCGAGCCACAACGGCACCGGCGGCGAGTGGACACCCGCAGAGCTGACCCGCCTCTACAGGCTCGGTGGCTTCGCTGCGGTCACGCCGGATATCGCCCCGACGCTGGCGGCCAAGCTCCTGACGATGTCCAACTACCACAAGGCGCATAGCGGATTCTTCGGGGTTGGCCTGGGCACCGACACGAACGGCTTCAGCTCGCTTCCCGGGCCGCGCCCCGACGCCGCCCAGCACCCGCTTCGCTACCCGTTCAAATCCTACGACGGCAGCGCCACGTTCACCCGCGAGCGCACCGGTACACGCACGTTCGACCTCAACAAGGACGGGGTCGCACATTACGGCCTGATCGCAGACCTGCTCGCCGACATGGGGCGGACCAGGACGGGGCGGCGGGCGCTCTCGGTGCTGTTCAACTCGGCCGAGGCCTACGTGGAAACGTGGCAGCGGGCATATGCTCACCGGTGAGCGGCGGCGCGGGGGTGAGCCTCTCGTCCGAAGCATCGTCCGTCGTGCAGGACGCGGGAGAAGATCGACGCCGCACCCTGTTCGCGACTGCACAAGCCGTGGCGCCGACGGTTGCGCCCGTGGCGCCTACAGCGGCTCAGAGAACCGAAACACCGGAAGGGGGGTGAACCCGATGGTCTCATAGATCGATCATCGAGATCTCCCCGATGTCGCTTTCAGTATGCAAAGTGGCTGCCACGAACCCCGCCACTCGGCCTTTAATTTCGGGTACCCACGCGCGCGTTGCCTGGTCGTTCAGAACCTGACGAACCTCCGCCCACTGTCCTTGAGGCCAATCACCACGCAACCGCGTGAAGAGCTCGCTGCCCAACGTCGACTCAAGGGAAGCGAACACCGGCGTCCAGGCGCGCAGCGACAGAGCCACGACCGGCTCCAGATCCTCACAGACGCATCCTCGGAAGGTTGCCGGTTCCGCTGTGGCGAGCCACGTCGGCCGCCGCTCGCGCTCCGTAAGCTCGCGCGCGACCCGCCTGCAGGCGCAGCGACCGCTCAGTCGGCTCGGGCGACTCCGAGCACCCGCGGCGCGACCGGGTACACGCGCGCCTGCGGCGGAAAGCTGAAGCCGCGGCAGCGCTCGACGTGAAAGCCGGCGTCCGCGATCGCCGCCAGGGTGTCGCGATCGGTGTGACAGCCGTCCATCACTCGCGACCAGGCCGGATCGGTCCGTCGCTGCCAGCGAGCGAAGCCTGGTCGTCGTGAAAGCACGTGCTCATAGAACCGACCGCATCGACTGAGCCTGGCGCCAGCCCGAGCGAAGCGGCGACGCCCGCCAGGACTCGTACCGGGACCGGAGCGTCGACTGCGGTCTTCTCGGCCTGGCGACGCAGGTACGGCTCGGGCTCGACAGCGATCAGCTCCGCAACGCTCCTCGGGTAGTGCTCGAAGTTGATGCCGTTGCCGGCGCCGACCTCGACCACTCGTCCGCTGGCCCCGGCCAGCAGTTCTCGGCGCAGCTCGCGTTCCCCCTGCCCGCGGTCGCGCCCGCAGAACCGGTGAAAGAAGCGTGCGAACAAAGGATTCTCAATCTCCTGGCCCATCGCTTCAAGGCCCATCGCTTCAAGGTACCGTCGTCTCACAAGCCAGCCAACTGGCGAGGACAGCTCACCGCGGGGCGCCCCCTCCCGATCGCGCCGTATCGCTGCTGGGCACCCACCCCCCGTCGACAAGCACCAGGAATGGGCAGCTGGGCGCCCCCGACCGATCACTGATAGCTGACGTACGCCGGCCGGGGGCGCAGCTTCATGACCTGCTTGGGCGACAGCAGCATTGGGTCGCTGGAGCGCTGGAGAAAGACCTTGAAGCCCGGGAAGAACCTCCTGGCGCCCAGCATGACCTGGTGGTAGGCCGCGAGCTTGACCGCGACCGCCCCCAATCCGTCCATCTGCAGCACCGTCGCTAAACCGGGGCGGAAGGCGATGTGCTGGCGGTCGGGAAGCTCGGAGAGGCGAAACTCGTGGACGATGAACAGCTTTTGCGGCAGCCGGTGGCGGTAGACCAAGGTCGAGAGGTAGCTCGACACGGCGTTGATGGCGGACGATGACGAGGAGCCGATCGCCTGGTCGGGGACCTGATCGTTGGTCAGCTTCCACTCGGGGTCGAGCGCCACGCCGACTGCGGGGTCCAGCAGGAAGCGGGCGTAGCGCCGCACCTCCGGGAGGAACTCGCCGCGGCCGGGCTGGAAGTCCAGGATCAACAGCAGCCGGTGACGATGGGCAGCTCGGAGGTAGCGCGCGATAGTCCCGCTGTCGATCGGCGAGCTGTAGGTGCCCGACGGTCCCGGATCGGGCGAGGCGACTGTGGCGACCAGCTCGAAGGCCGGCTGCACCGGTCGCCCGTATCGCGCGTATGCCCTGGCCCGTCGTTGCACACCGGCGGCGTCGGCCTCTGGGTCGTGCGTCTGGCCGAGGATGTTCGTCGTGCCGACGATCCCGTAATAGGCGACCACGAGATGCCCCGGCAGGATCGTTCGGCCGCCTCGTGGCAGCTGGATTACCGGCGCGGGACTGGGGCGTTCGGACGTGGTCGCCAGACGAGACGGATCCGGTGCCCTACCGCCGCCGCCACCGCCCACCGCAACCACCAGGCCCACTGCGACCACAAGCAAGAGCAGCCCCACGAAGTTGCGCCGCCGACGGTTGCGGCGGCGACGCCGCAGCGAGCTGCGGCGCGCCAGCAGCTCCTCGGGCGCGTAACCACCGGCCCCGTTCCCCGGAGTCCGCTGTGCATGGTTCCCGGGCAAGCCCAGAAACCTTACCCGTTGCTGCGCCGGCCCCGTCTACACGTGTCGGACTAACTTCAGAGGACCAACAGGAGGCTCCTCCCGACGTACGTGCCGGGACTGGTAGATCGATGCGTGTCGAGCTTCCCGACCACGTCAGTATCGGCGCCTCGAAGATGAACGGCTGCGAGCATCTCCGAGACGTCCTGACACGCGACCGGCGCGCCTAGGCAGAGCAGCTACCCACAACGCTAACCACAGGCCCACGAAAACCACCGATCCTCGAGCAGTTCGCCATGCCCGCCGACAAGTAGCTCGTTCAGTGGCCGCCCGCCCCGCCCAAGCAGCTGCCTGCTCGTCCAGGACCGGGAGAATCCCGCTTGGTGATCCTGGAACGCCCCCGTGAGGAACTCATCTGGCGTTCGCACGGCGATGCCATGTGCTTTCAGGGCTTCCGTGACGTAGCCACGGTCTGACGTGATCAGCATGTCGGCACGCCCTGAGATCGCAAGCGCGCATACGTGCTCGTCGCCGGGGTCCGCGGTCGACGTCGCCGCTGATGCTGGGCGCTCGTCTGGTTTCAGGACGACCCGTTCGTTGGGGAACGCGTGCACCAGGAAGCCGACCCATCGATCGGCGGCTTGTTCAGTGATCGGCTTTCAGCGGACGAGCGCCGAACGGGCTTCGGCGAGAAGCTCGTCGCTCCAGATCAGCGTCAGCAGTCTGGGGCCGGTGGCGTGACGACCGAGCAGGTCGTGCAGGACGCGGGAGAAGACCACATCGCTGTCGAGAACGGCCCGTGGCGGCCCGGACGGGGTCACTCAAGCGGTGCGCCGAGCTCATCCAGCGAGCGCGACCATTCGTCAGCTCGGCGCCGGGCCTGCTCGCGTCGCTTCTCGAACGCGATCACCGACCCGATCTGGATCTGCCAGTAGCTCGAACCTGCGAGCTTGTGCGCTTCGAGGTCGCCGGCGGCGATCAGCCTGACGACGTGCTGGCGCGAGAAGCCGAGACGCTCGGCGGTCTGGCGGGGGGACAGGAGTTCGTGCTCCTCGGCGACAGTCACTGTGACGTGCTTGCCCTCGGCGAGCAGGCGGTCGATTTCCTCCGATACGACGGAGGTGCGTTCCCTGCCGGCGGGATCGAGGTGGACCGTCTTCACGCCCGGAGCCTATCAAACGTGTCCTACCTGCACATCAGTCATGCCCGCGGCGGCGTCATCTGGGAGGCATCACTGACAACGTCTACTCGCCCTGCGTCAACGATGGGCGACACGGCACCCGGCGCGCCAGCGTGTCTTGCTTGTCCGAAGCGGTCGCGTCATCGGCCGCCGCCGTTGCCGACGGACCGAGACTGCCGCAGGTTCGTGGGGAAACGGAAGCGCGGAGATTCGTCGATCCCGTCGCTGCTCGTGCTCAAACTCGACAGCCACGGGCTGCGGCGCGCTGGCTGATGCCTTCAGCGACAAGGGGAAGTTTCAGCATCGTGGCTGGTTCGGCGACGGAGCGGGAGTCTCGTTTGACGAGGCGCACGAGACGCGGGAGCATCGGCTGTCGTGAGCTGGCCCCTGTGGCTTTCGTTTCTCGTCGGTGCGCTTGTCGTCCAGATCGTCCCAGCGCCCGGAATGCTCTTCATCCTGGCCAACGGCATCAGCGGTGCGGCGCGCCGGGATTGCCGCTGCGGTCGGAGCGGCGAGCGGGATGATCGTGCATACCACCGCGGCTGCGCTTGGCTTGGCCGCCGTGTTCCGCAACGCACCAGCGGCCTACGACATCCTGAGAATCGGCGGCGCCGTCTACCTGCTGTGGCTCGCGCTTGGCCACTTCCGCGGAGGCGCGCTCGGCGCCGCTTCAGACCAGGCGCGAGGTCGTCCGACGCTCGCAGGGTGTTCCTTTGGGCTCTACGGAACAACCTCTCCAACCCCAAGGTCATCCTCTTCTATCCCGCGTTCCTGCCCCAGTTCGTCACGCCGCACGGAGCCTCTACGGCGCTGCAACTGCTTCTGCTGGAATTCGCGTTCCTGCTCATCGGGCTCGCGATCGATCTCGTCCTGGGCTCCTGCGCCGAATCGGGGACTGGCAGGACACGCGAGCGGATCCGCGTCGTGATCGATTGGGCGGCCGGCACGATCCTCGGTGCGCTTACTCGTGTCCGGACGCACGGGATAGTCGCATCGGCTCGCGAGCCAGCGCGTTCGCTGCTCCATCCACGAACCATCAGCCATCTCATCGGCGACGAACCGGTGCGTCTCGGCTTCCGCTTCGGGTCTGCGAGTCGCCGAAGCGACAGCCGGTCGCTGGGTGCCCCCTTGGCGACAACGATGTCCTGTCACCGCGGGCGTGAAACTAGCGGCTTGCTGTCAGGGCCTGCGCGCTCGGCCCGTTGGGCCCTCCTGCGGGGGAGGTCGCGGCCGGCAATCCGCTGCCGCTCGCTGAGCCGGGCTGCTGCTCCCTGTCGCCTCAGACCGTTGCGTTCGCGGTGGCGAGCTTTGAGCAGACGAGCACCAGCGGCGCGTCAGGGTCGTGCGGCTGGGGGATCGCCGCGAGCGTGAACTCGGCAATCGTGCCGGGGCGAAAGACGAGGCAGTGAGTCGAGCCGCCATACTGGAAGTACCCGAGTTCCTCACCCTTCCCGACGTGGTAGCCGGGCGTCACCTTGGGGTCGATCATGCAGGAGGAGACCTCCACCATGCCGACTGGCACGAACGCCGTCAGCCCGATGATGGGGTCATCGGCCTCGATGAGGATGATCGCGCGGGCCGCAACGTTCGCTATGTAGGACTGGGAGTTGGTGGGCTCGACCGCGTCGGTGCCCTCCGAGTCGGCCTCTGAGTAGTAGGTGCCCTCCTGGACGAACGCCCGGACGATCGTGCCGGCGACCGGGCTGTGCCAGCGGTGGTAGTTGGTCGCGCTCAGAAAAGCCTGATAGACCGTACCGCCGACAAACTGATCGACCGAGTCGTCATTGGCCAGCATGTCCTCCAGCGAGTACGGCTGGCTCTTGATCCAGAACCGATCTTGACGCTTTACGTCGGTGGCGATGCCGTAGGGCGTCGACTCGCAGGCGCTGACGATCACCTTGTTGTCATCCGCCGACGCCACCGGACGCGCGCCATCCTTGAAACTCCGGGTGAAGAAGTCGTTCCACGAAGCGAAGCCCCAATGCTCGTCCTGCGGGTCGTGCTCGTACTGCTCCATGCCGACCGTCCGCTGGGCCTCAGCGCATTTCCACCCAGACGACGAATCGTTGAGCACGTAGCGCGAGTCGCCGCTGCTGAGGAACTCACACCAGGCGGTCAGGATCTTCTTGAGCATCGCGTTGATCCGTGGGTCGCGGAAGGCGGCGAACCCAGCCGGTGTTCCCATCGTCCAGTCAAGGATCGCGGCGAGCGGCGTGGCCACCATCGCGGTCTCGCTGAACTCAGGCGCCATCCTCAACACCTCGTTAATCAGGCGCACCAGCTGCGGGACGCTCTCCAGGTGGCGCTTGCGATAGGGCTTGGTGCTCGGCACCTGGGCGATCATCTGGTTCATGTACATGCGCACCACCGGATCGGTGTCGATCAACTCCTGAAGCTCGGTGAGCACCGGATGCAGCACGATTTGCTCGCCCAAAGCCTCCACCCGCTCGCGATGACCGTCGAGCCAGGACTCCAAGTCGTCCTGGTCATCCGGCAGCCAGCCGGCCTGGCGCCGTACGTCCATCGCACCGGGTTGAATCGTCACACGGGAAACCTTACCCACGCCCGCCGCGAACAACGCGTCGTGAGCTCGCCGACTTCCGGGAAGACAGCGCTCGAAGAACTCCCCGTCCGATCTTGCGCGAGCTCCAGGGTCATGGCATGTTGGCGCGACTAGCGCGGTTACGTCTTCGGGATGCGCGTTATCGGACCGTCGAAATACGCACCTGGGGTGCTGACCAAGACGTCCCTCAAGATGTCCCTCACCTCCGTGGGCATGATTCGCGTCGCCGCGCCCGGGCGCCGCGTCTTCTACAGCCGACAACAGCCAGGTCCTGCGGCTCAGGTTGGCGATCCCCAGGGACGTCTTTAGGACGTCTTGGGACGTCTTGTGGGGACGTCTTGACGTCTTGAAGCATTTGCAGGGATTTCACGGGTCAGTGGGCTGCTCGATCACTTCCGGCGTGGCGAGGGCAAAGGCCTCGGCGACGAGCCGCGCGTCCTCCGGCCGGGGAGCGAAGTGGAGGTATTGCATGGTGGTCTGGATGCTCGAGTGGCCCATCCACTCCTGAACGCGGCGGATGTCGGCCTTGGCGATCATCCGGGTGAAGGCGGCAGCCATGAACAGGGCCGCGTCCTGCTCACTGGCGGCCGCACGAACCAGAGCATGGACCTCCTCGGGGGAGAAGACGTCGATGTTGCCCGTGCCCCGCAGCGGTGGCTTCTCAACCTCGGTGACCGGATTGGCCGGCAGTCCCCACACTTTCTTTGCCCGGCGGAAGATTCCATGGAGCAGGACGAGTGCCTTGATCCGACTGCTCGATGCCCGGCCGAGCGTTCCGATCCAGCGCTCGATCATCGCGGTCGTGATCGACTCGATCGGCAGCTCGCCGAACGCCGGCAGCAGCTGGGAGCGAACGATCGCCTGATAGCCGGCCACCGTCGACGGCTTGCGGTCACGGTCGAACTCGATGTAGCGAAGCCACTCCGCCGCGGCGTCGGCGAACGTCGCCCCGGTCCGGACCATCCCAGGCAGGGTCCCGCACCGAACCTCTTCGAGTGTCGCTCGCAGCCACCCCTCGGCGGTGCGCCTCGTGAAATAGCCGGCTGCCGGCCGTCCGCGGTCCGTCCACGCCGGACCGAGCTTCTTTTGAACCTGACGACCGTCCGGAAGCCGGTACTTGGCGTACCAGACCGGACCGCGCGATCGCTCGACGCGGAAGACATACCCAGTGGGGACCCGCAGATCAGCTCCCATCCCGTCAGATCATTACGCACATCTCAGGACATATCGGGACACGCTTTCAGATACGGGCAGATCGCACAAGCCAAACAGCCAAACAGGCCAGTTTGCAGCTACTTCTCAAGCCCGCCTTCGGACTCGAACCGAAAACCTCTTCATTACAAGTGAAGTGCTCTACCAATTGAGCTAGGCGGGCGCAGACCCGCCAGTTTGCCACCCTGGCCCAGCCCGTTCGGTCAGCCCTCCCGTGCCAGCTCGCCCTCCCACCAGGCGATCGCGTCGGCCATCGTCTGGCGCAGCGGGATCTGCGGCTCCCAGCCGGTCGCAGCGGTCAGCCTGGAGTGATCCCCGCGCAGGTCCATCACCTCGTTCGCGCGCACGCGCGCGGGATCCACGACGTGCTCCACCTGCATCGGCGCGACCAGCGCCGCCAGCAGCGCCACCTGCTCGGCACCAGATACCGACACCCCGGAGCTGACGTTGTAGACGCTCCTCGGCGCGAGCTTGGCCAGCAGGCGGTAGGCCCGGACGACGTCTCGCACGTCGGTGAAGTCCCTCCGCGTCTCGCCGTTCCCCGTCACGATCCGCAGCCGCGAGGCGCCCGCCCGGCGACCCTCGGCCGCTTGGCGAGCCAGCGAGGCCTGGATGAAGATCGGCCGCTGACCCGGCCCCGAGTGGCTGAACGGTCGCACCCGGACGATGTCCAGCCCATAGGAGCGGGAGTAGACGTCGGCCAGCAGCTCGCCGCTGGCCTTGGAGACCGCGTACGGATTGGCCGGGCAGAGGGGCGCCTCCTCGGGCGTCGGCAGCACCTGGGGATCGCCGTAGACCTCGCACGAGCTGATCCAGATCACGCGCGCCCCCGGCGCTTCGCACCGCAGCGCCTCGAGCAGGTTGACCGCCGTGCCGACGTTGGCCCTCAGCGTCTCCGCCGGCGCCTCCCACGACCGCCCGACCGAGCTCAGCGCAGCCAGGTGATACACGATCGTCGGGGCCACCGTGCGCACGGCCTCGATCACCGCCTGACCATCGAGCAGATCAACCGCCAGGCCGCGGCCGCCGTCATCCGGAACCGTTCCGCGACGTGACAGCCCGGTGACCGCCTCGCCGGCCGCCGCGCACGCGCGGCACAGCCATGCGCCGGCAAAGCCCGAGGCGCCGGTGATTAGCGTGCGCGGCGGGGCCGGATGGCTCAGCGGGAGACCGAGTCGCTCAGGGAGCCGGCTGGACCGATACCGCGGACTGCAGCGAGCCGTGGCCGTTGCTCGAATAGTCGGGCTGCGGCTCGGGCGGGGCGGGCTCGGGCTCGGCGTTGACCCGCCGCTCGAGCTCGCCGAGGACCAGGCCGAACAGCAGGTGGCGCCAGGTCGCCTGAAGGAACGCGCTCCGGTTGCCACTCAGCCTGGGCAGCTCCTCGCGGGCCGGGTGCAGGCGGTCGGTGAGCGCGACCAGCGGCCAGCCCGCCAGATGCTCCATCAGTCCGGCGGCCGGACCGCGCAGTACGACTGCAATCGGGATCGCCGGCGCCACGTTGGAATACAGGGCGCCGAACAGGGCGCCGTTGGCCAGGTGCATCCCGAGTCCGATCGGGTACCAGCCGGTGGCGCGCCTGACCGTCTTGCCGAGCAGCTCGACGTCGTCATAGGGACTGGAGAAGACGAGCTTGTCCAGCGGCTGCTGCGCTCCCCAGACAGCCGCCGCCGCGGCGCCACAGACGGCGCCGCGAAGCGTGCGGGTGCGATCGATGCCGGAGCTCACGGACTCCAACTGTAACGCGCGACGCCGCCGCGGGTACGCCATTTGCGATGGATCACGCTCAGGAACGGCTGCACCGGCGGGCCCGAGAGCAGGGCGCCAACCCGATCGTCTACTGGATCGTGCGGCTGACCTTCCACCCGTTCTTCCGCGTCTACTTTCGGATGGCCCGGATTGGCCGCGAGCACATCCCCCGCAAGGGCCCGGTGATCATCGCCGCCAACCATCGCAGCTTCCTGGACCCGTTCGTGATCGCCTGCATGGCCCGGCGCCCGATGTACTACGTCGCCAAGAAGGAGCTGTTCGCCAACCGACTGCAGGCCTGGCTTCTCAACGCGCTGGGTGCGTTTCCGGTCGACCGCGGCGCCAGCGACACCGAGATGCTCGCCACGGCCAAGGCGATCCTCGCCCGCGGCGACATCGTCCTGATCTTCCCCGAGGGCACCCGGACCCGCCCCGGCGCGCTCGGCCAGCCCAGGCGCGGCGTCGGCCGCCTGGCCTTGGAGACCGGCGCGCCGGTCGTACCACTGGCGATCATCGGCACCGAGGCGATCCGTCGCGGGTGGCGGATCCGCCCGCACAAGGTCCGCCTGCGTGCCGGGGCCCCGCTGCGCTTTCCGACCGTCCCCGAGCCCTCCAGGGGGCTGGCCGGAGCGGTGACCGACCGGATCTGGCCGTGCGTGATGCTTCAGTGGGAGTGGCTCGGCGGCCTGCCGCCGGTCCGCCGGGTGGCGATCATCGGCGCCGGCAGCTGGGGCACCAGCCTGGCCGTCTGCTTCGCGCGCGCGGGCCTCGAGGTCGAGCTCGCCTGCCGCACCCACGAGCAGACGCTGGCGATCGAGAGCTCCCGCGAGAACGCTCGCTACCTCCCGGGTGTCCAGCTGCCCGAGACGGTGCGGGCGGTGCGCGCCGCTGAACTCAGTCTCGAGGGCCACGACATCGTCTGCCTCGCGGTCCCCGCGCAGGCGCTGGCGGCGGTGCTGGCCGCCCACGGCGGCCGGATCTCGCGCCGGGTCGGAGTGCTGGTCGTCTCCAAGGGCCTGGTGCCGCCACTCGGCACGCTGCCGGCGGCCTTCGCCGCGGAGCGCTGCAACGCGCGCGCTGTCGCCGTGCTGGGTGGGCCGGCCCACGCCGGCGCCGTGCTCGAGCACGGTGCCTCCGTGGTGCTCGCGTCACTTGACCGGGGCTTTTCCCGTCAGTTGGCCGACGGGCTGGCCACCGCCGGCCTCGACGTGTCGGTCACCGGCGACGTGACCGGTGTCGAGCTGGCCGGCTGTGCCAAGAATGCCGCTGCGCTGGCCGCCGTCGCGGCTTCGGCGGCCGGTCCGAACATCGCCGGCGCCGCGGCGGGCAAGGTGTTCGCCGAGGTCGACGCGCTGGCCCGCGCACGGGGCAGCTGGCCCGAGACGTTTGCCGGTCTGGCCGGCGCGGGCGACCTGGTCGCCACCGTGGTTGCCAGCCGATCGCGCTCGCCAGCCGACGGCGAGCTGATCGCCCAGGGCATGTCGGCCAGCGAGCTCGGCCACGCGCTTGGGCAGGCGCCCGAGGCGGTCGAGTCGGTGGCCCTGCTAGCCGGTGCCGCGCGCGCGGCGCGGCTGGACGCGCCGGCCCTGGACGGGCTCACCGCGCTGCTGGAAGGACGCATCGAGCCCGAGCGCTGGACCGCCGCGGTGACCGCGCCGGCGCGAAATCCGCGACCGCGGGCTGTGCGCGCGGCTTGACCGGGGGTACTCTGGCAGTGCGGTGGCCGACGACTCATCCCCGAAGAGCAAGGCCGAGCTCGACGCTCGCTTCACGGAGCTCTATCGCGCCCACCTGCGCGACGTCTACTCCTACAGCTACTACCGGGTCGGCAACCATCACGACGCCGAGGACCTCACCGAGCAGACGTTCCTGCAGGCCTACCGGCACTTCGAGCGCGCGCTGCGCGAATCCAATGGGCGCCCGCTGCGCCCGTGGCTCATCCGGATCGCCCACAACCTGGCGGCCAACTTCTACCGCGACCGTTCGCGCAAGCCAGAGTCGGCGATCGAGGACGCGGGCTTGATCTCCGCTCCGCACACGACCGAATCGCTGGTCGAGGGTCGCGAAGAGCTCAAGGGCATCCTCGAGGGGGTCTCACGTCTGCCCGACGATCGCCGTGAGGCGCTGATCATGCGCTTCGCGCTCGGGATGGACAACCGAGAGATCGCCCGCGCGCTGGGCCGCACCGACGGCGCCACCAAGGTGCTGCTGCACCGCGCGGTACGCCAGCTCGAGACGATGGTCGCCGACGGCGCGGAAGCGACCTGATGAGCACCGGCGTGACTGACTTCGAGGAGCTCCTGCGCGAGGCCCTGAGTCCCGTCGAGCCGCCGGCCGACCTGTCGGCTCGCCTGGAGACCACGCTGGTCAACCTGACCGAGCTGGCCCATGAGGAGCTCGAGGCGTGGGAGCTGTCGACGATGCGCGACCCGCGCAACTGGGTGCGACCGGCCGCGGCCGCCGTGATCGGGACCAGCGCCGGCACCGCGCTGGTGGTCCTGCGCGTGCGTTCACGCCACCGCAATCGCCGCCAGCAGTCCTCCAACCTGTTCGAGCTGGCCGAGCGCACGCTGCAGGACTTCGCCGAGGAGGCGCGGCGGATCCTGCCCGACCGCTAGTAGCTTGGGCTGACCCGGGAGATCCTGCCCGAGCGCTGAGTTGGCTCTCCCGCTGGGCCCAGCCCGACCCGTTGATACCGTCAGCCGACGATGGCCACCTGCTACCGGCATCCCTCTCGCGAGACCGGCGTCTCGTGCTCATCCTGTGGCCGGCCGATCTGTCCCGATTGCATGACCCCGACGTCGGTGGGCATGCGCTGCCCCGAGTGTGCGCGGGAGCGAACCAAGGTCAAGACCGTGCGCAGCGGGCCATCGGCCCCGGTCGTCACCCAGACGCTGATCGCCATCAACCTGATCGTGTTCATCGCCGAGACGGCCACCGGCGCGCCGCTCGGCGGTGGTGGCGGCGGCGCGGTGTTCAACCATGGCGCCCTGTACGGGCCGCTCATCTCCGCAGGCCACCAGTACCAGCGCCTGCTGTTCTCGGGTTTCCTGCACGACGGGATCCTGCACATCCTCTTCAACATGGTCTTCCTGTACATCATGGGGCGGATGCTCGAGCCGGCGATCGGGCGTCTGAACTTCGTCGTGGTCTACTTCGTCTCGCTGCTGGCGGGCTCGTTCGGCGCGCTGCTGTTCCAGCCCGACATCCCGACCATCGGCGCCTCCGGGGCCCTGTTCGGCATCCTCGGCGCGCTGATCGTGGTCGCGTACTACCGCGGGATCTCGATCTGGCAGAGCGGGCTCGGGCTGACGCTGGTGATCAACGTCGTGTTCTCACTCAGCGTCCAGGGGATCTCGATCGGCGGCCACCTCGGCGGCCTCGTCGGGGGCGCGATCTGCGGATGGCTGATCGTGCAACTGGGCGAGCGGCGGCGGATGCCGTCCGCGGCGCTGGCCGGTTCCGCGGTGGTGGCGGTGGTCAGCGTGGCGGCCGCGATCGCGGTGGCCGGCGGCTCCGGGCTAACCCCCAACGGGATCGGCTTCGGCATCTGACCGGCGCTCGTCAGCGCAGTCGCTCGGATCGGGCACCGTCGAGGGCACCGCGACCAGGTCAGCGGCTCCATAAACGGTCTGGACGTCGTCACGGAAGCCGACCAGGCACCCGCGCTCGGCCACTCCAAGCTGGTGTGCCAGGGCCAGCACGGTCCCGGCGGTCCTCGGCCCCCGGCCACGGGCTTCCGGCGATCAGCCCGACTGCCCCGCGCCCGCGCAGCTGCGGCTCGGCCAGCGCCCAAACCAGCACATCCTGGCCCTTCCAGTCCGAGATCCGCCCCAGGAGGGCGATCACCGGGGCTTCGGCCGAGAGGCCGAGCACACTGAGGGGCCGGACCAGCACCTCGCACTCCGGCGGCGGCGGCCAGGTCAGCGGCCAGCTCGCCGGCGTCCGGGAGCACGACGATCGGCCAATAGCGCCGACGATCGAGCCGTGGCGACAGGGCCAGCCGACGGTCAGCGCCGTAGCGACCGCTGGAGGAATGCAGGAGCAGTACCGAGACGGGGGTCAGAGCGCCACCGTCAGCGCCTGCTCAGGCGGGGACGGGTTCTCGGCAAACAGCTCTGGATGCAGTATGTGCGCCAGCAGCTCGAGGCCGTCGACGATTCGCGGCCCCGGCCGGGAGAAGTAGGACGACGCGTCGACCGCGACCACCTTGCCGGCACCCACGGCGGCGAGCTCGTCGCGGTGCATCTCGGCCTCGCGGTGGGCGATCTCGGCGTCAAAGCCGCACGGCATCACGACGACGATCTCGGGCTGCCCTGCGGTCACCTCCTTCCACGTGCGCTGCTCGGAGGCCTCGCCGGGGAAGCCGAGCACGTCCTCGCCGCCGGCGAGCGAGATCAGCTGAGGCGTCCAGTGGCCGGCGGCGAACGGCGGGTCAAGCCACTCGAGCGCCGCCACCCTGGGTCGCTCCGCGTCGCGAACCCGGAGCCGGATCCGGTCAATCCGTTCGGCCGCTTCGCGGATGAAGTCGACCGCTTCCTCCCTGGCCCCGGTTGCCTGGGCCAGCGTGCGGGCGTCACCCAGCACCTCACCGATCGTATGCGGGTCAAGCGAGATCACCATCGGCTGGGTGTCGATCTCCTCGGCGATCGCCCGCACATCGTCGTAGGACACGGCGCACACCGAGCACAGCGCCTGAGTGACGATCAGGTTCGGCCGCAGCTCGTGCAGGGCGTCGCCGTCCAGCTCATAGATCGACTCCCCGGCCAGCGTGCGCTCCTTGACGGCGGCGTCGATCTGCGCGGAGCTGAGCCCAGCGGGCAGCACGTCACGTGTGACTCGGGGCAGCTGTGAGACCTTGGCGGGAAAGTCGCATTCGTGTGTGACCGCCACCACCTCGGCGCCCAGCCCGAGCGCGAACAGCATCTCGGTGGCCGATGGAACTAGGCTGACGATCCGCATCGGGCCTGTTTGCGGCCGAGGGGTCGGTGGGAAGCTGAGCTGGGGATCATCTGATTGGAGACGATATGGCAGAGCTGCTGAACGAGGACGAGATCGGCTTAAGGTTACGACGGATGCCGTGGGAGCGTGAGGGCGACGAGATCGTGCGCGAGCTGCGCTTTGAGGACTTCGCCGAGGCGATCGCCTTCGTCAACCGCGTCGCCGAGGCGGCCGAGGAGGCCAATCACCATCCTGACATCTTCATCCACGGCTGGAACAAGGTGAAGCTGTCGCTGACCAACCACTCGGCCGGCGGCCTGACCGAGATGGACTTCGCGATGGCCGGCCGCTTCGACGAGCTGGGCTGACGGCCGCTGCGAATGGTGGGTCAGACGCCACTTCGAGTCGGCTGATGGCGGCTGCTACCGTTCGCCCGGTCGCCCAATGAACGACGACGAACCATCCCGAAGTCACGGCGCGCGGAGCCGGGGCGACCCCGCCGAGACGGTGGATAGGCCCGCGCCAGCGCGGCGGTGACGGCGCTGTTCATCTTCCTCACGGCGCTGCTGGTACTGGTAAACGCGTTCTTCGTGATCGCCGAGTACTCGCTCGTCCGGTCTCGCCCGGCCCGCCTGCAGGCGATGGCCGAAGACGGGCGCCGTGGGGCGCGGCTGGCCCTGAGCCAGATGGACCAGATCGGCGACTACATCGCCGCCTGCCAGGTGGGGATCACGATGGCCTCGATCGCCATCGGCGCGCTCGGCGAGCCCGCGATCGCCCACCTGTTCGAATCCCTGTTCGGCGGCGCGGTCGGCGATCCCGCCGCGGTGGCGGTGTCGGTGGTGATCGCCTACCTGTTGATCACCGTCGCGCAGAGCATCGTGGGCGAGATCGCCCCCAAGCTGTACACGATCCAGCACGCTGAGGATCTGGCGCGACGGATCGCGCGGCCGCTGCGCTTCTTCCGGATGCTGTTTCACCCGTTCATCTACGTGCTCAACTCGGCCTCGAACTCGCTCCTGCGCGCGATGGGCACCGACCCCGACGCCGAGCCCGAGGGTGGGACCCCGGATGAGATCAAGCGGATCATCGCCGACTCGCGCAGCGGCGGCAGCCTGGACGTAGGGGAGGCCAACATGCTCACGGGCGTGTTTCACCTCCACGAGCAGGAGGCGCGCCAGGTGATGACGCCGATCCCGGCGGTGGTCACGGTCGACCTGTCGGAGAGCGTCGAGGACGCGCTGCGCCGCTGCGTCTCGACCGGGCATTCCCGGCTGGTCGTGACCGAGGACGAGAACCAGGATCGGGTCAAGGGCATCGTCCACGTCAACCAGCTGGTCAAGCTGATGATGGCCGAGAGCTACGAGGCGCATTTCGCCGCGCTGGTCCGCGCGGCGCCGATCGTGCCCGAGACCAAGCCGCTGGACGATCTGCTGGCCGACCTGCAGCGCGAGCGCACCGAGCTGGCGATCGTGATCGATGAGTACGGCCGAACGGCCGGGATCGTCACCACCGAGGACATCATCGAGGAGGTGGTCGGCGAGATCGACGACGAGACCGATCCGGCCGGTGGGGCGGTGCGGCGGCTGGCCAACGGCGACTGGTTCGTCCGCGGGCACGTCGCGATCACCGACCTGGAGGACTACGGACTCGCCCTTCCGGTGGACACCGATGCCTATAACTCGGTCGGCGGGTTCGTGTTCGCTGAGCTGGGCCGGCTGCCCAAACGCGGCGATCAGGTGGCCGCCAGCGGCTACTCGATCCGCGTCGAGTCGGTTCGGCAGAACCGGATCGAGGCGGTCAGGATCCGCCGGCGCAAGGCGCCGGCCGAGCGTGAGCCGGCGCCGTCAGGCTCCTGATCGCGCCTGCGCCTGTTGCACGAGTTCGCATCATTCGTTACATTTCCCGGAACGCGCTCCATCGGAGGCTCGGGATCGAAGCATCGCACCGTCCGGTGGTTGAGAGGAGAGATGAAGCCGGCCCTCGCGGGCCGGCTTCGCCATCTGTGTGCAGCCGCAGTCGTGAGCGGTGCACAAAAAGAAACCGGCCCGCTGGGGACGGGCCGGTTTCGTGCTTCTGGGGAGGAGGTGCTGCTATGAGGTACGTCGCGTTGACCATGGTGGCCCGCGCAGATCAATGAGCCTTAAATAGTTAGTCGTATTCGTAGAAGCCGCGCTTGGACTTGCGCCCCAGCGACCCGCTTGACACCAGCTCTGAGAGCCGCACGGGCACCTCGGCGCCGATCATCTCGCCGATCGCCTGCGCGACGTCCAGGCCGACGAAGTCAAGCAGCGCGATCGGTCCCATCGGCAGCCCGGCGCCGAGAGTCATGCATCGGTCCAGATCGGCCGGCGCCAGGCCGGTCTCGGTCAGCACCTGGACCGCGTCGAACAGGTACGGGAACAGCAGCCGGTTGACGACAAAGCCCGGCGTGTCGGGAACCTCGACCGGCGTCTTGCCGAGCGCCTCGCACAGCGCCCGCGAACGCGTCCGCACGTCCTCGTCCACGCCGTTGGGAAAGACCAGCTCCACCAGCTCCATGCGCGGGACCGGATTGAACACGTGCAGGCCGGCGAAGCGCTGCGGCCGCCCCGTCGCGTCGGCCAGCTCGGCGATCGACAGCGACGAGGTGGTCGTCGCCAGCACCGCGTCGGGCGCCGCCACCGCCGCCAGGTCGGTCAGCAGCGCCGTCTTGTGCGCGCTGTCTTCGACCACGGCCTCGACGAGAAAGCTCGCCTGCGCCAGCGCCTCGAGCTCGGTGACCACGGTCACCCGGTCAGAGAGCCCATCGGCCTCGGCGAGCTTTGCGCAGTGCTTGGCGACGGTCTTGGCCGCGCGGTCTGCCGAGGCGTCGGAGCGCGCCCACAGAAGCACGTCTCCGTGGCGGGCGGCGGTGGCGGCCAGCCCGCACGCGATCGTGCCGGCGCCCGCGATGGCGAGTCGTTCTTGCAAGGCGTCTCCTGGGTCTGATTGACGAGCGGGCGGCGTGGGCGCCGGTCGGTCCACAACAGTACGTGACCGTTCATCTGAACGGGCTGCCGAAAGGGCTCCCCGGGCCGACTAGCCCTCCTGCTCGGTGGGCCGGATCAGGATCTCGTTGACCGCCATCCGCCACGGGCGGGTGACGATGTAGGCGATCGCCTCGGCGATGTCATTGGCGTGCAACAGCTCCACGGCGCCGAAGCGCTTCTCCATCTGCTCCTGGATCTCGGGGCGGTTGTGCAGCCGCAGCTCGGTGTCGACCGCCCCCGGCTCTACCAGCGAGACGCGAACATGGCGGCCCGTCACCTCCTGGCGCAGCGACTCGGTGAACGCCCCGACGCCGTGCTTGGTGAGGTTGTAGACGCCGCTGCCGCTGCGGGCGACGCGCCCGGCGACCGAGCTGATGTTGACCATGTCGGCCACCCGTCGCGGCTCATCCTCGGCGGCCTCGAGGAGGTGGGGCAGGGCGGCGTGAGCGCAGTAGAGCAGCCCCTGGACGTTGACGGCGACCATCTGCTCCCATTCCTGCAGCGGGGCATCGACGGCCGGTCCGAGCAGCATCACGCCGGCGTTGTTGACCAGCGTGTCGAGTCGCCCGAGCTCGTCCACGGTCCGTGCCACCAGCGCCTGCGCCTGCTCAGGAGAGCTGACGTCGGCCTCGACCATCAGCGCCGAGCCGCCGGCGTCCGAGATCTTCGACGCCAGCGCCCTGAGGCGATCGGCGCGCCGCGCGGCGATCGCCACCGACGCGCCACGCCGGGCCAGCTCGAGCGCGGTGGCCTCGCCGATCCCGCTCGAGGCGCCGGTCACCAGCGCCACGGTTCCCTTGAGCTCTTCGTTGTTAGTCATGCCCTCAACTTAGCCAGCTCCTCTGCTAGAACGGGAGGGCATGTCAGCCGCCGAATCCGTCCGCGCCGCCCGGCTGCAACGACACGGGGATCCGCTCGCCGTGGAAGCGGTGACGCTGCCCGAGCCCGCCGAGGGTGAGATCCGGGTCCAACTCCAGTACGGCGGCGTCAACCCGATCGATCGATACACGGCGGAGGGGCGGGTCAGCCCGGACGCCCCGGTGCCGCGCACGCTCGGCGGCGAGGCCGCCGGGACCGCCGACGGTCAGGCCGTGCTGGTGTCCGGGGAGGGCCTGGGCGCGAGCCGCGACGGGGTCTGGGCCCAGGCGGCCAACGTACCCCGGGAGTCCGTCGTTCCGATCCCGGCCGGGGTTGATCCGCAACGCGCCGCGGCGATGGGGGTCGCCGGACTGACGGCGCTCAACTGCGTGCGCGAGCTGGGCCGGGTCTCCGAATCAGACCGGGTGCTGGTGCTCGGAGCGTCGGGCGGGGTGGGGGGGATGATCGTCTCGCTGGCCGCCAGCACCGGGGCAACGGTTTGGGGTCAAACTGGATCCGAGGCCAAGGCGGGTCCGATCACCGAAGCCGGCGCCGCACGCGTGCTGGTGTCCGGGCCCGAGGATCTCGCGGCACGACTCATCGATCTGCAGCCGACGATCGTCTTCGATCCGCTGGGCGGCGAGTTCGTCGCGCCGTCGGTGCAGGCGCTGAGCGAGCGCGGACGACTGGTCTCGTTCGGCGTCTCGGCCGGGGCCGAGGTCACCTTCAACCTGCAGCTGGTGTACCGCAAGATGCTCTCGATCCTGGGCTACAGCGGCATGCAGCTGACCCGGGAGGAGCGCCGCTCGGGCCTGGCGGCGGCGCTCGAGGCGCTCGAGGACGGCTCGATCAAGGTCCGCGTCGATGAGGTGCTGGCGCTCGATCAGGTCAACGAGGCATTCACCCGGCTCGTCGACCGGCGGGTGCAGGGCAAGCTGCTGCTCGACCTGAGCGCCTAAGCGCTGGTCCAGCGAAAGCCGACCGGGCTCGCGGCCGGCGCCAGCGGGCTGGACGGCAGGCCAGGGGCCGGCTCGTTGTCGTTGTAGCCGACCGGGGCCAGGTCGTTTGGGCCGTCGGGATGAAACAGCGAGGCCAGGTACTGGGCCTGGCCGCGGCCGGGGCCGAGCTCGAACTGGCCGCCTCCGTAGGCGCCGATCCCGTGCTCGGCGCAGTAGTCGTAGGTGTCACAGAGCTTCTTCAGCCCACCGATCCGTGACGGCTTGAGGTTGACCATCCGCGGCGGGAAGCCCAGCGCCTCGATGTCGGCGATCGAGTGGATCGGAGCGTCCCAGGTGATCCGGTCCTGGACGGGCTCGAGCAATGCGGCGGTCGCCTCGGTGACGATGTCAGGATCCTCGACCCAGGCGTCCGGGAACGCGTCGAGGACTCGGTGGTAGAGGAGGGGGTCGGGCGCCTGGTCGACGACCGTCCCGTGATACAGCGCCTTGAAGTCGATCGAGTCCACCGCGCCGGTGCGGACCAGGGCGGCGATCAGCTCGGGGGTCCACGAGCTGGTGGCGTCCAGCTTGAAGCGCAGGGACGGGTAGTGCTCGAGGCGGCTCTGCAGCGGAGCCAGGATGGCCGGCTCGCCGAGGCGCAGGGAGACGACGACGCTAACCGATTGGGGCGCTCGGCCCAGGACATCGTGCAGCGACCGCCCCGCCTGGGTCAGGGCCAGGTCCAGGGCGGCGCTGTGAAACGTCCAGCGGCGATACAGGCGCGAGACGTCGCGCTCCGGGGCGACTCCGAACAGGTCCAGGTCATCGATCAGCTCGCAGAACTCGCCCAGGCTGTAGCGCCCGGCGAGCTCGAGCACGGCGCCCGCCCGCTGAAGCGCGACCTGATCCTCTATTTCATAGACGACGTCCTCGCCGACCCCCTCAGCCCCCCCGCCCTGCAGGTGCACCACGGTCGACAGGCGCTCAAAGCCGCTGGAGACCTGGGCGCTCAGCCCCTCCAGCTCATAGCCCTCGACCTCGAGCGGCAGTCCGGCCAACCGGTCAAACGTGCTCATCGCTTCAGCTCCCCGCTCTCGAGCCGGCTCACCAGCTCCTCCAGTCGGAGCTCCTCGAGACCCTGGCTGACGGCATCGAGCTCGGCGGCGCAGTACTCCACCAGCTCGCGACCCTCGCGGACCAGTTCGAGCGTCTCGCGTAGTCCGGCGTCCCCGGAATCCAGGCGCCGGATGATCAGCTCGATTCGACCCACGGCCGACTCGTAGGTGCGCTCCTCAGTCACGGCCGATCCTCGTCGACGACTTCGGTCAGCACGGAGCCGTCGTGGAAGCGCAGGGCCAGCTCCCCGGCGCTGCGCGCCGCCGCGGCGCTACCGAGCGGCGCGCCGGCGCGGTCCTGCACCAGCGCGTAACCGCGGGCCATCGTCCGCTGGGGGTCGTGGGCGGCCAGCGTGAGCGACAGCCGCTCGAGCTCGCGGGCGCGCTGGGCGCCGTCCGAGCTCTGTCCGCGGTCCACCGTCCGGGCCAGGACGAGCGTGTGCACGCCGGCCAGCGCCCGGCCCTGCTCGTGACGGCGGCGAGCGCTGGCCCGCAGCTCGCGCAGCAACTGGCGCAGACGGCGGCGGTGGCGGGTGACGTGCTCGGCCGGAGCGCGCGAGAGGTGCGCCAGTCCGCGAGCGCGGGTCAGCACCGCGCGCCGGCCGTGGCCCTGCAGGCGCCGAGCCGCCATCGTCAGCGCGCCGCGGGCGGCGCGACAGTCGATCGGGACCGCCGCCTCGGCGGCGTGGGTGGGAGTCGAGCAGCAGACGGCCGCGACGTCGTCGATCAGCGTGCGGTCGGTGTGGTGGCCGACCGACGAGATGACCGGGACGCGCAGCAGCGCGACCGTGCGACACAGCGCCTCGTCGCAGAACCCGAACAGGTCAGCCAGCGAGCCGCCGCCGCGGGCGACGATCACCACTTCGACCGCCTGGATGGCGGCGAGCTCTCGCAGCGCCCCGGCGATCCTGGGGGCCGCGTGGCGATCCTGAACGGGCACGAACGCCCACACCAGCCGGCCTTGCCAACCGCGCCGGCGCAATCCGGCCAGCACGTCGTCACGGGCCTTGCCGCGCTCGCCGGTGACCACACCGATCGTCCTCGGCAGCCCCGCCCTGGCCAGGATCTTCTGAGGCTCGAACAATCCCTCCGCGTGCAACCGTCGGCGCAGGCGCTCCAGCTGCGCGAGCAGATCGCCCTCGCCGGCCACGCGCAGCTCGCAGACGGCGAAGCTGAACGATGGCGAGGAGGCCGCGCTGCCGGGGTAGTAGTCACAGCCGCCGCCGGCGACGACCCGCATTCCATCACTCAGCGCGACTCCCAGCCGGTCGAAGTCCTCGCGCCACATCGAGCAGGGCAGGGCGCCGTGACTGTCACGCAGCTCGAAGTAGACCCGCACCCGGCTGCCCCGAACGCCCCACACCTCGCCGACCAGCTGCACGCGCGCGAACTCCTGCAGGCGGCGCTTGAGCTGCGCGGCGTAGGCGCCGACCGGATACGGCCCGGGGAGCGCGCTGTCGGCGATCCCGACAGGCTCGGCGGCGGTGACGGACTTCATCGAGCCGAGGCTACACGCCGCCCAGGACCGGTTCGGCTCGACGGATTGGGGGGGCAACACGGCTGCCGCTCGCGCAGACAAGCGCTGGGCCGGGGTACCTTCGCGTGGCCCCGACGACGCGATGTCTGCGGAGCGGCAACCGTGCCGCCCCAGCCGCCGGCGCTCACGCAGCGTGGCGGAGCGGCAGTGCGCCGGCGCCGGCGCCGCGTAGCGAACGCGTAACCGTCAGCTGCCGTTTGGGGCGTCTTTGCTCGGGCTTTGGCTCTTGCGATGGTTGTCGGTTCGGGGATGCCGAGGCGCCGGCGGATCGTCTGGAGCGCCTCGGGCTCGCGGCCTGTCGGGCGTGTGCTTGTTCTGTAAGTTCGCGCTCCTGGTCGCGCAGCCCAGCCGCCCGCTCGAACTCTTTGGCCTCGAGCGCCTGCTCCTTGGCGCCGCGCACCGCCCAGATCTGCTGTGTGAGCCCCAGCTCAGCTCTGCGAGCGCCTGGGCGGGCAGCGTGTCCGGTGCGCAGGCGAGCGCGAGGAGGAGATCTCCGGCGTCGGGCTCGCGCCCGAGCTGGCCACGGATCTCTACCGCCAGCCGATCCAGGAAGGGGCCAAGACCATCCAGCCACGCCGCGTCGACAGTCCGCCGGGTCATCGTCGGGCTCACCATCGTGACCTGCCTGAATTGTCGGGCCTCAGGGCCCCGACAGCATCCGGATCACGTCGTTGCGGATCTTCTCTGCATCGGCGTCGAAGTCGAGCAGGATCCGAGCAGCGACGCCCTCGCGAGTTACGACATCACCGTTCTCACGGACCAGGCCGAGCAGGATGTGCTCGGTGCCGATGTAGTTGTGCGTCAGCGCCCGCGCCTCCTCCTGAGCCAGGACGACCACCCGACGGGCGCGCTCTGTGAATCGCTCAAGCAGATCCGAATACAGCGCGTCCGGCGATCGACTAGGGAACGCCGCAGCCGTAATCGATGTCTGCATGGCTGGTACGACCAGCTCGAACGACCGCCGGGGATGGGCGGCAATTAGAGTCGCTGGTGAGCTCGATGTGGTAGCGGCCGGGAGTCAGCCTGAAGCGGAAGTAGTGACCGGCGGCGACATGCTCGTGCGCAACCTCTCGGCCAGTGAGAGACCAGACGGGCTCCTGGCCGTTCACGCGGTGTAGATGCGCTACTGCTGAGGCATACACGGCCACCTCGCCAGAACTTGTGGGCCTAGGGTGGGGTGAAGGCGCTCCTCCGATGAGCTTGATCGCTCCGGTCAGGATTCCCGGATGAATCCGATGAGCGTGCGGTCGTGACCTGAGGGGGCGCGCAATGGCCGACGCTACCCCAGCCCACGCCCCTGCGGTCACCAGGAGCAGGACCAGGAGGCGCACGAGTGAAGATTTAGCCGTGATACTCATTCCTCGATCTAGAAACGCAACAATCCGAATGAAGGGGCATCCGTAGCATCGGCGCGAGATTAGTCGCTAAGCGTTAGACGCGGTTGAGCTCTTCTTCTGCTCGGTCGCTCGTCCAACGTGGACGAAGTTCGACCGTGGCTGCGGCGGTGTCGTACAACGAGACATCGGCTGGCCGCTGGTCATTCGAAACGTGATTCTAGCGGTGATCGCTGCGATCGTAGCGATCCGTCCAGCGGGACTGGCGCTCTGGACGGATGGTCTCGCCAGTGGGCACGTCTCCGCTTCCCGGCCCAGAATTCCTGAGCGATCTGCTCATAGGGCCGGGGCTGCCGCTCTGAGGCGTTAGTCGCGATCGTGGTGCTGTCAACGGCCAGCACGCCGACGGACACCCTCCCGGGTCAACACAGAGCCGTAGAGCCTCGGCGAGCAGGTTGCTGAGGCCGCCGATCTCCCGAAAGCGCTCGATGGAACAGCCGTTGCCGCGCTGAATATCCACCCCCAGAGGACGCTCAAACCGGCGAAGCGGTTCAGGCTTGGGACGGAACGGAGATACAAAAGTGCGGTTCAATGCGATAAGAGGGTGATGCCGTCAAGACGCCTCTCCCGACGGGGATCCAGCGATGCAGAGCTCATCGCGCACCCCACCGCGATCCCTCGGGCTTCTCAGAGCTGTACACGCGACACGTCGCAGAAGTGCATGCCTGGCTTTCTCGACGACTTCCGTGGGCGTGGGCGGCAAGTGACCTGACCGCGGAGACGTTTGCTCGAGCGCTCCTGAGCCACGACCGGTTCCGCGACGATCACGGTGGATCCGCGCTGCCGTGGCTGCTCGGGATCGCGCGAAACGTTCTCGCCGACACGGTGCGTCAGGATCGGATCGAGACTCGCGCCCGAGAGCGGCTGGGGCTGCCGCTGGACCTGGCCACCGAGGACGGATTCACGGAGGCCGAGGACCGCCTCTCGCCACGGCTGGCGCTTGAGCGTCAAGTCAACGCGTTGCCCCCGGGCGAGCGCGAGGCGCTGGAACTGCGCGTGATCGACGAACTGGCATACGACCAGGTGGCCGAGAAGCTCGATATTCGGCCGACGGCCGCGCGCCTGCGTGTCTCGCGTGCGCTCCGTCGGCTTGCCCGCACCGTGCCCAAGGAGGAAGCATGACCGATCAGATTCCGCCCAGCCTGCTGCGCTTCGGCGCAGAGTTCGAGCAAGCGTCACGCCGCGAGCTCTCCTCAACGTCACGCCGGTCGCGGCGTCGCACATTCCGACTCGCGGCTGCCAGCACGACGGCCCTGGCGGCGATCGCCGCGGCGATTGTGCTCGTGGTTGGTGCGACGACCGGCGCGGCGCGGGCGTACGCGCTCACCGAGAACGCCGACGGCAGCATCACGGTCTCGCTCAACGACCTCACCACGGGCATTCCGCAACTCAACGCCCGGCTCGCGCAGAAGGGGATCAATTACACCGTGATTCCCGTCACGCCGAACTGCTCGAACCCGACGCCGGGGCTCGTCGCCGGCCCCGGCAGTCTGCGCGAAACGATCACCATCGGGACCGAGAACACGGAGCCCGCCGGCGTCGATGGCTACCTCGCCGCGGAGCAACTGCCCAACGGATCAATCGGACTCGGGATCGGCGGCATGAAGGCACCGCTGCCGGCGTGCTTCTCGCCAAAGACAATCAAGACACAAGCCATGAACTAACCTTAGTGCTCCCCGCCAGAAGTATGGTCGGTGATCAGGCGGCGAGTGCGAGCGGCGGGCTTCGATCGCGCTCACGTTGGTCGAGTTCGTCGAGCAGCTCGGCGAGCTTCTCGCGAGTGAAGTTCCAG
>JAABUJ010001260.1_pt1 | contig 38615 bp, 35 predicted proteins | sample 5559131 | NCBI WGS metagenome assembly JAABUJ01 (sample SAMN10711875, study PRJNA513366) | rock metagenome | isolation source: Antarctica rocks | place: Antarctica: Victoria Land, Mt New Zealand nord | collected 2016-01-07 | reverse complement strand
CCTTCGAGCAGTGCGCCACGGAACTCGTCGTACTCGCTGCCCTTGAGCCCGATCCGCTGCGCGGCATCGCTAAAGAGTTTCGCGTGAACGCGGGTCGCGTTCCAGACTTCTTCGGCCGAAGCCGGGGGCGTCGCCATGAGGTGGTCGACGTACATATTGACGATCATGAGAGGCCTTTCAGCATCGGCGCTTACTAGCTCGGGGGAGATACGACCAGTATCTAGAATCCCAAGCAGAGCGCATAGGGCCTGCCAGGCCCCCGGAATAGGTATAAAGTCCCGACCTTAACAAAGTCGGCGCTCGCGAGACGGCTTCGCCGGCGTGCCCGCCGGCAAAGTGAACCCTCTAGACTGGAGCGCCGATGCGATGACTCCGCTTCGGCCCGCGCGGAAACAGTCGTTTCAGCGCCGCTGTCAGGCGCTCCGTATCGGTATCGGCTTAGTCGTGCCAGCGTGCGATTGCGACGACATCCAAGACACCGATGGCCGCCGCGAGCATCACGAGAAGCGCATCCCCGCGCCGCTTCCGGTCGGCAATCCAGCCGTGCGTATCCGGGTTGCGAAAGGCCAGCGCGGATGTCGCGGCGATGCCGGCGGCAAGCGCTAGCACCGCAAAGGCGGCGACGACGATCCACAGGTCCGACGAACGCGCCAGCAGGATGCCGTTTCCGGCGAACGCGAGCGCGGTGCGACGCCAGGCGAGCGCCGTGCGCTCGCGCGCCAAGCCCGCGGGCGCGGTCGCGCCGGTCAACGCAGCACGATCGCTATCGCCGCGGCGAGTGACGCAATCGCCAGGATCACCGCAAGGGCGCGCGGGACGTACGACGTGGGAAGCGGCTGGTCGCGGCGCATCGCCGACTGGACGGACTGCCAGCGATGGTAGCCGGCGAGGGTCGTCGCTAAGCCGCCGACCACGAGTACGACGCCGACTAGCAGCCGTCCGCGGTGGTTGCCTACGGTGGTCAAGAACTGCACGACCGCTAAGCCGGCGCCGTCCAACGCGAGCGCCGTCCGAACGTATGCCAGGAACGTTCGCTCGTTCGCGAGGGTGAAACGATAGTCGGGCTCCGATCCGTTCATGCGGCCACTACGAGCCCGCACTCGATCGACCCATCAGTTACCGAATTCGTGTATCTCATCGTCGCCGACGATTCGCCCGGCCGTCGAAGGTCCCCGCATCGCTTTGCCCTTAAGGAGCGGCTTCCGAATCGGAATCATGCCGAGGAAGTTCCAGCTCGTCGTCGCTGGGAAGGCGCCCGCCGCCATGCAGCGTTTCGATGCCGCCGCTTGGTTCGGCTTTGGGCTCCGTCCCGTGGCGTGGAAGTTTCAGGTCGTCGCTCCGCGTAGGTTGACCGCCGTGCAACGTCTCGACGGCGCCATCGGCGCCGCCCGCAGATGAGTTCGAGTCGGCGTCGCTGCCGTCGCGTTCGTTCGTAGCCATACGCGATTCGTACCCAGCTTCGCGAAACGGCCTCCCCGAAGCTCGAGCCATTCCCCGGGATTGACGCTCCACCCCCGGTGGGGTAGGATAAAGCAATGCTCGACGTCGCTCAAAAAGCCGATGCCCTCACGCGCTTGCGCTCCGTACGCGGCCACGTCGACGGCGTGATCAAGATGGTGGAAGCCGACACGTATTGCGTCGATGTCGTCAAGCAGATTTCGGCCATGCGAGCTGCGCTCGATCGCGTTGCGCGCATCGAGATTCGCAACCACATCGAACGCTGCGTTCTGGACGCGAGCGATACCGGCCGGCAGAGACGAGCTATCGACGATCTGCTCGAAACGCTAAATTTTTATAAAGAGTTGGTTTGATGGTCCAAACGATTACCGTTACCGGAATGACGTGCGCCAATTGCGCGCGGCACGTGCGTGACGCCCTCGCCGATCTTCCGGGCGTGAGCGGCGTCGAGATCGAACTGGCGTCGGGACGTGCGACGTTCGAGGTCGCGCGCGAGATCGATACGGCGACGCTGCGCGCAGCACTCGAAGCGCAGGAGTACGGCCTGCAATGAATGCCACCGAAGAACGCGTCGAGTTAGCGGTAAGCGGCATGACGTGTGCTTCGTGCGTCCGTCACGTCGCCAAGGCGCTGCAACGCGTTCCCGGCGTCGACGGTGCCGACGTCAATCTCGCAACCGAACGGGCGATGGTTTCATCGTCGCCCGTGCATCGCATCGATACGGGCGCGCTATTGGCCGCGATCGAACACGCGGGCTATCGCGCTTCGGTCGTCATCGACGGAGCGCAAGCCGATGACGAAGACACGGCTCGGCGCGACCGTGAGATGGCACGCCGGCGCAGCCTCTTGACGCTCGCGCTCGCGCTTTTCATACCGACGGTCCTGGTCGCGATGTTCGCACCGCAGTTCGCACGCAAAGATGCGCTGTTGCTGGCGTTGACGCTGCCCGTCTATCTCGTCGTCGGATTCGACTTCCATCGCAGCGCCGTTAACAAACTGCGCTACGGCTCCGCTAATATGGACACGCTCGTCTCGCTCGGCTCGAGCGCGGCGTTTGGCTATTCGCTGTACGCGATGAGCGCCGGACGACCGACCTACTTCGAAACGGCTAGCGCCATCGTGACGCTGATCTACGTCGGTAAATATCTGGAAGCGTCCGCCAAGGGGAAGAGCAATCGCGCGATTCGCGCGCTGCTCGATCTGCGGCCCGAGCGCGCGCGGATCCGGCAACCCGACGGATCGGCGCTCGACATCGCGCTCGAGCACGTCCGGGTCGGCGACGAACTCGAAATTCGAGCGGGCGAACGCATCGGTATCGATGGCCGCGTCGTGGCCGGTTCCAGTTCGATCGACGTCTCGGCGTTGACCGGTGAACCAATTCCGCGCGAAGTCGCTCCCGGCGACGACGTCGCCGCCGGCACGCTCAACGGCGACGGAACCCTCGTCGTCCGCGCCGACGCCGTCGGCACGGGGACCGGCCTCGCCCGCATCGTTTCGATCGTGCGGCGCGCCCAAGGCTCGACGCCGGCCGTGCAACGGCTCGCCGATCGCATCGCGGGCGTTTTCGTGCCCGCAATCCTCGCGATCGCCCTCGCGACGTTCGCGGCGTGGATCTTCGCGGGACACGCCTGGAGCGACGCGCTGGTCGTGGCGGTCGCGGTGCTCGTCGTCGCATGCCCGTGCGCGCTCGGCCTCGCGACGCCGCTAGCGATCATGGTCGCCGTGGGCACCGGCGCGCGCCTGGGCTTGCTCGTGCGCGACGCCGAGGCCCTGGAACGGCTCGGGACCGTCGACACGGTTATTTTCGATAAAACGGGAACGCTGACGGCGGGGCGACCCGACGTCGTCGCAATTCGTCCGCTCGCAGAAGTGCCGGCGGACGAAGTTTTGCGCGTGGCGGCGAGCGTCGAGCGCACGTCCGCACACCCGCTCGCGATAGCGATCGTGCGCGCTTTCGACGCACGCTTCGAAGCCTCCGGAACCCTCGTTTCGCAAACGGCGTCCCCAGTCGAAGATTCTCAGACCGAGCGTGGCCGCGGCGTATCCGCGCTCGTCGACGGAAAGCGCGCGTACGTCGGCAATGCCGCGTTCGTCGACGCGCTCGGACTCGCACCGCTCGTCGTCACGAATGGCGACGCAACAGCCACGGTGGTGTATGTCGCGCGCGACGCGACGTTGCTCGGCACGATCGAACTGGCCGACCGGTTACGGCCCGAAGCGGGCGCAGCCGTCGACGCCGTGCGGGCGCTCGGCATCGAGGTCCGCATCGTTAGCGGCGATGGAGCCGGCCCCGTCCGCCACATCGCAACGGCACTCGGGATCGCGACGTACGATGCTGCGATATCGCCCGAAGGCAAGGCCGCAATCGTCGGCGAGCTGCGCGCGGCCGGCCGGCGCGTCGCCTTCGTCGGTGACGGTATCAACGACGCCCCCGCCCTCGCGTCGGCAGATGTGGGACTCGCGCTCGGAGGCGGCTCGGATATCGCGATCGAGACGGCCGGAGTCGCACTTCTGCGCGGCGATCCGCGCGACGTCGCGGTCGGCATCCGCCTGGCGCGCGCCACGAAACGCACGATCGTGCAAAATTTGTTTTGGGCTTGCGCCTACAATGCGGCGCTGGTGCCGCTCGCAGCGCTGGGCTTCGTCCATCCGATGCTCGCGGCGGCAGCGATGGGAATGTCGAGCCTGTTCGTAGCGGGCAACTCGCTGCGTTTACGCAACGTGTTCGGGAGCACCGGCTCTTCGAGATCGCCGTTCGCTCTGCGCTAAGCGTCTGCCCGCGGCTTAATCGCTCGTCACATTCAGCAGGAGTGCCGAATCGATCGATGGGCTGATCTGCAGAATCGCGTTGAGCCCGGTAATCTCGAAGACACGACGACACTGCGAACCCGAAGGCACGACGACGACGAGATGCTGCCGCAGCCGCTTGTACGCTTTGAGCAACTCGGCCAAACCGGACGAATCGCAGTAGGCACAGCGTTCGAGCGAGATAACGATCAGTCGCGGCGAGTCCATACGTTCGGCGGCTTCGATGGAAGCGCCGAGACGCTCTCTGCAAGCGATGTCGAGGTCTTCATCGATGTGGACGATGCTCGCGTCGCCGCGCCGTTCTACGTCGAACATACAGGGTCTGCCTCCAAGTGTAGGCACGGTTACTTACTCGGTTGAGTGCTCTAGCTGGGCGCTTAATTCCTACTAAGTTTCATAAGGGGAACGCTTGCTTTTTGTAAAGAGTCGCCGCACCACTGGAAGCGAGTACATGGCAAGCAAAGGTGAACGATGAACCATCCCGACCGCCCCGCCCCCTCGCGGGCCTGCGCGTCATACACGCCGCTCGCATGGCCTCCGTGGGCGACCTTTTCCAACCGAAACTGCGCCTAGCCGCCGCGGACGGCAGCCCAGCACCGCGCACGGAGACTACGGCGCCGCGATCCGGCCCGCGGGCGCGCTTAGCCGGACCTAGCTATCACGCGGAGCGAGCGCGCCGCATGCGCACTACTTTCCCTTCCCGGGCGGCGTCGGCGTCGCGACCGCCCCGGCGCCATAATTGCTGGCATTACTTTCGACGACGACCGCTTCGGCGGCCTCCGACTCGGGCTTCGACGCATGCGTGCCGTCGCTTACGGCATCTTTGTAAAGTTCGTTTGGGACGGAATCTTCGGATTTCATGCGCTGACCGTACCCACCATTGGATCGAAAATCGGTGAACGTCGCGCCGTGGTTGAACAAAGTCGCAATGGGCATGATTAGTAATGCGTAAGCGATGGGTGCTCCGGCGGCGAGATCTCGAAACGAGTTGTGCGTACCGCCGCGAGTTCTCGAGCTTGCTTGCTCGGTCGGTCATTCGCGATACGACGACGGACGGACTTCACGAATTGGTGTTCGGCGAACTCGTGACCAACGCGGTTCGCCACGGCGACGAACCGATGTGCGTCTGCGTCGAATTCGACGACGCGTCGATGAAGATCGTCGTCGAGAACGCCGGCGGGTGTGCGGCGCTCGAAAAAGTCGTCGCAGGCCCCAATGCCGAGGGTGGGCGCGGGTTGCTGATCGTCCGCGCGCTGGTCAGCAAACTCGATATCGAACACAGCCCCGAAGTGCCCTGCCGCATTACGGCGACGATGCCGGTTGCGACGGCAACGGCAACGGCCCAATAACCGTCGACGTTATCTCATTGCGGAGATCTTCGGCTAGCGCGGGCGTTGCGCGGGCCAAGGAGTCACCGTAACCGCCGCCGCCGGCCGTCTCGATCGTTATTGCATCGCCGCTCGCTAAGACGAAGCTCCCCTTCGCGAGGAGCGCTCGCCGCGTTCCGGTGGCTTCGATGAGTATATGTTTGCCGCACGCACCCGGGCCGCCGCCGTTGGTTCCGGCCGGGTCGACGGCGTGACGCTCGGCGAGCAACGACGCCGTCGCCGTGCCTTCCCGCAAGACGAACGTTCGCCGCAGCCCGCAGCCGCCACGAAATTCGCCGGCTCCGCCCGTGCCCGCCACGAATTCGTAGGCGTCGATGCGGATCGGCATATCGCGTTCCATCGCTTCGATCGGCGTATTGAGCGTGTTCGTCATGTGCGCGTGGATCGCGTCGATGCCGTCGGCGGTCGGACGCGCCCCCATCCCGCAACCGTTGGTCTCGTAGAACGCCCACGATCGGCCACGCGCATCGATGCCGCCAAGCGACACGTTATTCATCGATCCGCCGCTTTGCGCGGGTACGCGGCCGGGGGCGAGTTTGGCGAACGCGCCGAGCACGAGATCGGCATTACGCATCGAGGTTTCGACGTTGCCCGCGCTCACGGGCGCCGGCCGGCGCGGATTGAGTAGCGAGCCTTCCGGCACGTACACCGCGATCGGACGGAACGAACCGTCGCTCGTCGGGACGTGGGGATCCGTCACGGCTCGTACGGCGTAGTAGACGCCGGAGAGCGTCACGCCGTAGACGGCGTTGAGCGGCAGCGGCACTTGCGGCGACGTTCCCGTATAATCGAGTTCGAGCGTTTCGCCGCGTTTGGTAAGTCGCACGCGCAGCACGATCGTTGCTTCGCCGCGCTCGCCTTCGAGCACGTCGCTGTGTTCGACCGTCGCATCGGGAAGCTCCGCGAGCGCCGCGCGCGTCCGGCGCTCGCCGTCGGCGAGTGTCTTGTGCAGAGCGGCGGAAACGGTCGCCGCCCCGTACCGGTCGACGAGTTCGAGATAGCGGCGCTCGCCAACGAGGTTACCGGCGACCTGGGCGCGCACGTCGCCCGCGCGAGCCGTCGGCGTGCGCGAGTTCGCGCGCAGCCATTCGACGGTTTCGTCGACGACGCGATCGTCGCGATGAGCACGGTCGGTGGAACGATGCAACCCTCGGCGAAAAGATCCCGAGCGTCCGGCGGCATCGAGCCCGGGACGGAGCCGCCGACGTCGGTATGATGCGCCTTGTTGGCGGCATACCCGACGAGTGCGTCGCCAAAATAGATCGCGCGGATGAGCGTCACGTCGTTGAGGTGCGTGCCCGAAAGATACGGATCGCTCACGACGATCATCTCGTCGCGCTCGATGCGGCGGTTGCGTTCGGCGAGCCACGCGAGCGTTCGACGCAACCCCCACGGCAGCGAGCCCAGATGTACGGGAATGTGTTCGGCTTGCGCGACGAGCGCGCCGTCGGCATCGAAGAGCGCGCACGAATGATCCAGACGTTCTTTAATATTCGCAGAGTACGCCGCATCGCGCACCGCGATGCCCATTTCTTCACTTGCGTAGCGGAGCGTGCTGCCGATAAGTTCGACGGTAATCGGGTCGATCACGAGCGGTCCTCCAAAACGAGATTCGCGAGCGTGTCGACGTGCGCGCTCCAGCCTCCCGCGACGAACGTCGTCGCATCGTACTGTTCGACGATCGCGGGCCCCGCAAACGCGTCGCCGCAACGCAGCTCGGCGCGCGCGTACACCGGCAGCGTCACGAAACGCTCTCCGTCGAACGCCTCGCGTTCGAGCATGCGCGCGCCGGGTAGCGGCGCGCGTACGGCGGCTTTGCCGGATGTCCGCGGCGTCGGTACGAGCGGCGGTTTCGGCGTCGTACCGATGCCGATCGTACGCACCGTGACGATTTCGATCGGTTCGTCCTCCACCGCGAACCCGTAACGTTCGCGATGTTTGCGGTGAAACGCCGCGAGCGCGGCGTCGAGCGACGTGACGTCGCCGATCGCAAGCTCGGTCGATTGCCCGGCGTAACGCAAATCGAGTTCGCGCACGAAACGGCGCGCGCCGGCCGACACGGCTTGCGCCGCGAGCGACGCATCGACGTCGCGCGCCAACGTTTCGAAGAGCGCGCGGGCGCGCGCGAAGGCGTCGTCCGTCGCCGCTTCGACGAGCGAACGCACCGCGACGGCGCGCACGTCGGCTGCCAATAAACCGTATGCCGAGAACACACCGGGATGCGGCGGTACGACGATGCGCCTCATACCGACGTCGCGTGCGACGGCACACGCGTGCAGCGGTCCCCCGCCGCCGAACGCCAGCAGCGTGAAATCGCGCGGATCGTAGCCGCGCTCGACGCTGACGATGCGCAGCACCTTGGCCATCTCGTGATCGACGAGCGTCACGATGCCCGCTGCGGTCCGTGCGACATCGCCGTCGAGCGCGCCCGCGACCGTCGCGACGGCGTCGTACGCGCGCGCCGCGGAGATTGGAAACGCGCCGCCCAGGAGCGCCTTGGGATTCAAGCGCCGCAAGACGACGTTCGCGTCGGTGACGGTCGGACGGTCGCCGCTGCCGTACGCGGCGGGCCCGGGATCCGCACCGGCGGAAAGCGGGCCGACGCGCAACGTCCCGGCGCGATCGAGCCAAGCGATCGTCCCCCCACCCGCTCTGACTTCCGCGAGCTCGACGAACGGGAACCGCACGGGATAGCCGCTCCCGCGAACGGCGCGGCCGCTATGCGTACCGCCCGCCGCTTCGAACGACGTGCCGATCTCGGGCGTCCCGCGCACGATCGTGCCGGCCTTCGCCGTCGTCCCACCCATATCCAAGGAGAGGACGTTGTCGATCCCGAGCGCGCGTCCGACGAAGGCCGCGGCGATCACACCGCTCGCCGGTCCGCTTTCGATGAGGGCGGCCGGACGGCGAGCCGCCGCCGCGAGCGCCGTCATGCCGCCGTCGCTGCGCATGATGAAGGCGGGCGCGACGACGGCGCGTTCGCGCAAACCCGCGGCGATGCGGTCGAGGTAACCGCGGACGATCGGCCCGAGCGCCGCGTTGACGACGGTCGTAGAAAAGCGTTCGTATTCGCGATACTGCGGATCGACTTCGGACGACAGCGATACGTCGATGCCCGGAAGCGCCGCAAGCAATGCGTCGGCGAGCGCGCGTTCGTGCGCGCCGTCGACGTCGGCGTGAAGAAAGCCGATGGCGACGGTTGTACTATTGCATTCGCGAAGCGTCCCGACGACGCGTGCGACGTCGTCCCGGTCGAGCGGCACGAGCACCTCGCCCGTATGCGTTCGGCGCTCGCGCACGACGAGCCGGTCTTCACGGCGCGCGAGCGGCTGCGGCCGCGCGACGTTGAGATCGTAGATCGCGCTGCGGTTCTGGCGCCCGATTTCGAGCACGTCCCGGAAGCCGACGGTCGTGATGAAGGCGACGCGCGGCAGTTCGAGATTCATCTGTCCGAGCAGCGCGTTCGTCGCGATGGTGCTCGCATGGGCGACGAGCGCGATATCGGTTGCGGCGTTCTCGGCGAGCAACACGTCGAGTGCGGCGAGGAAGCCGAGCTCGGGTCGTTTCGGCGTCGACGGAATCTTTAGCCGCGTCAGCGTTCCGGCGCCGTCGAGTGCCACGAGATCGGTAAACGTCCCGCCGATATCGATCCCGACGCGCAAGCCGCCAGTGGCCGAAACGGAGTCTTTCACCGACGCGAGCCGATCGACCGGATCGAAACAAGTCCGTCCGCACGTACCCGGTTAACGCACCGTCCCGAGTTCCGCTGCGCGGAAGCACGTCGCGTAGTGATCGTCGACGACGCCCGTCGCTTGTAAGAACGCATAGACGATCGTCGATCCGACAAACGCGAAGCCGCGGCGACGAAGGTCGGCACCGATGCGATCGGAAAGCGCGGTGCGCGGCGGGAGTGGTTCGCGCTCCGTGCGACGGGTAACGATCGGGCGCTCGTCGACGAAGGACCATAGATAGGTCGCGAACGAGCCGCATTCGTCGCGCACGGCGTTGAAGGCCGCGGCGTTGGAAACCGTCGCGGCGATCTTGCCGCGATGACGAACGATGCCCGTGTCCAGGACGAGGCCGGCGATGCGGTCGGCGTCGAAGCGCGCGACCGCGAGCGGATCGAAATCCGCGAAGGCGGCGCGATATCCGGCCCGCTTGCGCAGGATCGTTTCCCAGCTCAGGCCCGCTTGCGCGCCTTCGAGCGTCAGGAGTTCGAAGAGCCGCCGATCGTCCCGCTCCGGCACGCCCCACTCGCGGTCGTGATAGGCGACGCTCTCGCCGCGTGTGGCCCACGGACACCGTAAGCGCCCGTCGTCGCTTTCTCGCACGTTTCTTGATTTCGTCGAAAGCGCCGAGCGCTCTTGGGTGTTGCTGCAATATGATCAGCTAAAGCATCGATCCGAGCGGCGAAATACCTATCGCGCCAGGGCCGAAGGAAACGTTGCGAGCGACGGTTTGCGTTACATCGTAGTCTTTAATCGGCCGCAGCGAGGGTGTCGTGAATATCGTCGGTTTCGTAAAGCGTGCGCTAGCGCGACGCCTGGTGGTAGCGTTCACGTTCGGGCTGCTGGCTTTTGCGATCGACACCGGCGTTCAAACGGCTTTCAATCGAACTGCCCCGGCGACGGTCCTTCGCGTTTCGGATTTCGGCGTCGTCTACTGCGGCGCACAAGTCGTTCGTGAGCACGGCGACCCTTATTTGACCGAACCTTTGCGTTCGTGCGAACGGCGCGTGTATGCACCCACCACGGAGCCCGCTTGGAAGGTAAGTCCGGCTCCGCTTCCGGGATATGCGCTGGCGGCCGTCGTACCGCTCGCGTTCTTGCCGTTCGGCGTCGCCAAGATGCTCTGGATCGCGCTGTCGCTCGCAGCGCTATGCGTCACGGGCGCAACGCTCGCAGCGATCGCCGACCGCCCAACCGTGGCCGTCATGCTGATCTTGACGCCCACGGTGGGTGTGCTGAACTTGCGCTACGGCGAACCCGTGCCGTTCGCGATTGCCGCACTCTGCATCGCCGCCTGGTGCATGCAACGCCGATCCCCGCGAAGTGCGGCAATTGCGGCCGCCTTCGCGATGCTCGAACCGCATGTCGGCCTGCCGGCGGTCGTCGGTCTGTTCGTGCTCGTTCCGGCGACGCGATGGACGCTCGTTGCGATGGGGAGCGGCCTCGCCGCGATAAGCCTCGCGACGCTCGGTCTCCACACCAACCTCGAGTATTTCACCGCGTTCTTACCGGCTCAGGCGAAAGCCGAACTGATCGCAGTCGATCAATACAGTCTTTCGCATGCCCTCTATCTGCTCGGCATGCGGCCGCAAGCGGCACTCGCACTCGGCTCGATTTCGTACCTCGCCGCAATCGGAATCGGCGTTCTCGCGGCCCGGCGCGTCGTCGCGCGGACCGAGCTGCCGGCGCTCGCCGTTTTGGTTCCGGTGGCCATCGCGATGCTCGGCGGCCCGTTCATACACGACGTGGAGATCGCTTCTGCCGTTCCCGCGGCGATCGTACTGACGCCGCGGTCGTGGCTCGCGCGAATCGCGCTCGCGCTTCTGGTCGTCGAGTGGACTCAGTGGTGGCGTGCGGTCGCGGTGCTCGTCGCTGCGGCCGCGTTCGGCGGGGCGATGGTGGCGTTTCCACGGTGCTCTGCACGCCAGTGGGCCGGCTACGCGCTCGCGGCGACCATCGTGCTGTTGGGCATCAATCGCGCCTTGCCGCTCGGCGCGGCGCATCCCCAATGGCAGGTCGCCGGAGCGCCGGCTACGCCCGTCCGGCCGACCGATCTTTCGTCGATTCCTTGGGGCTGGGACATCAAATTAACGCCGGCCTCGAGTACGCCGAGCTTGCGTACGACGCTCGAAAAGATACCGACATGGCTCGGCCTCGCGCTCCTACCGGCGGATTTGCTGCGAACCGGTGGGTTCGTCGCGTTCTTCGGGGCACGGCGCCGGCGCCTCAAGCGGTCCCCGGTGTAAGACCTCGCTCTCGCAAGCGAGGACAAGTACGTAGGTGTACATAAGCACACTGTGAGGTATGCCTAAATCAGCGCCGGTTATTGGACTTTTACGCTCTCGCCCGCAGGCGCTCCAGCTTTACATGCGGCTGATTTTGATACTCGTGTTGCTCGGTTCGTCTGCCGGCTCGGCCGATGCGATTCCGGTTTTCGCCCATCGCTACGGCTTGGAGTGCCAGACCTGTCATACCGAAGTGCCACACCTCAATGGCTTCGGCGCGCGGTTTCTCGCCAACGGCTATCGCATCGACGGCCTCGCGACGCGCGGAGCATTGCCCGTGGCGACCAAAATCCAACTCGCGTACTCTAGCGATGTCGACCCCGGCGGGCTCCCCAAGGCGCTCGTCGACGAGCTGGAGCTGTTGACGGGCGGCTCGCTCGGGGGGCGCACGAGTTATTTCGCGGAGACCTACCTCATCGACGGCGGCCATCCCGGAGCCGTACGCGACGCGTGGGGCGCCTACCACATCGGCTCGTACACGCGGCCGCGTACGTCGGCGACGGTGACGGCGGGACAGTTCACGCTGCCGCTGCCGCTCGATCCCGAGACGTTTCGGGAAACGCAGGCGCACTATGCGCTCTGGGATCAGGTCGCCGGGCGCAATCCGTTCAACTTCTTCGATCCGCACCAGGGCGTGGCGCTCGAACTCGGCAGCGGGGGCGCGACGGCGGTGACGCTCGCGGCGCTCGCCGGGCACGAGAAGCTTTCCGGCCTGCCCGCGTATGGCACCGACCGCATGGCGTCCGTCCGGCACGCCGTGGGATCCGTCGTGGCAAGCGCGTATCGCTACGACGGCTCGCGACGCTTTAGAGCGGCGCTCGATCGCTTCTGGCGGCAAGGCTATGGTCTGGGCCTACGCAGCGCCGCCTTTGAATTCGACGCGGTTTACCAGCACGGCTTCGATACCGATGCCGATGGGGTTGGAACGGCGCTGCGCTCGAGCGGCGGTTTCGTGCAGGCGCGTTACGCGCTGACGCCGCGCGATTTCGCGATCGTTCGTTACGACGGCACGCAAGACGATAGCGGGTTCTATCGCGCGCTCGTCCTCGGCGGCGGCCATCGCTTCGGCCACAACACCCGCTTGACGCTCGAAGACGTCGTCACGCATACGCCCGTCGCGCGTCATACCGTCAACGCCGCGCTCCTGCTCGCCTACTAAAGCTCGCTACGCCGAGACGGCTTCACGGACCGTCTGCGTTACCTTCGGCGGCGCGGGATCGAAACGTTCGTGGCGCCACACGAACGTGCCGAGCCCTTGCGTGGCCGTACGAAGTTCGGTGACATAACGAACGAGCTCCGCCTGCGGTGCATCCGCGGTAATGCGCGAGAACCCGGCCCGTTCGGCGGGTTCGAACGCGAGCACGTGACCGCGTTTGGCGGTGAGCCCGCCGAGGATCGCGGACGCCGTGTCCTCGGGGACGATCGCTTCGATGCGTGCGATCGGTTCGAGCAGAAGCGGAGCGCATTTCGCGAGCCCATCGCGAATCGCCATGCCGCCCGCGGTTTTAAAGGCTTGTTCGCTCGAATCGACCGCATGATACGCGCCATCGACGAGCGTCACGTGCAGGTCGACGACCGGAAAGTTCGCGATCGGTCCGGACCCGAGCGCCTCGCGGACGCCTTTCTCGACGGCAGCGAAGAACTGCCGCGGCACCACGCCGCCGACGATTTCCGCAGCAAACGTAACGCCGTGACCGCGTTCGCGCGGTTCGATGCGCAGCACGACGTCGGCAAACTGACCGTGGCCGCCCGTCTGATGTTTATAGCGTGCGCGGACGTCGATCGCGTACGCGATCGTTTCGCGAAACGCGATCGCCGGATCGCCCGCATCGAGTACGAGATGGTATTTGCGCGCGAGTCGCGCGAGTGCGGTCGCGACGTGCACGTCGCCCACGCCGAGCAATTGTAACTCGCCCGTAAATTCGGCACGTGCGACGCGTAGCGCCGGATCTTCTTCGACGATACGGGCGAGGGTCTGCGAGAGTTTCGCTTCGTCCAGACGTTCGCGCGGCCGGATGGCGACGGCGTACGACGGCTCGGCGAGCGCCGGCACGAAGCGCGGCTCGGCCGCGCGCAGCGCGAGCGTATCGCCCGTCACCACGCCGTCGAGCCGCGCGATCGCGACGACTTCCCCCGGACCCGCCGAGGCGAGGGTCTCGTTGCGCTTTCCTTGCAAGCGGTAGAGCCCGGCGGCGCGCACCTTGAGTCCATCACGCGAAACGTCGACGAGCGACGCGTCGGCCGTCAGCGTGCCGTCCCACACGCGCACGACTGAAAGCTTTCCGGAGTGCGGGTGGACGAAAGTCTTGCACACTTGGGCGACCAGGGACGCCGCGGCGTCGCCGCGGGGCGCGGGAAACTGCCGCTCGATCACCGCGAGTAGCGCGCCTGCCGCAACCCCGATATCGGTCAAGCCCGCGCCCGCGAGCACCGGCACGATGCGATCGTCGCAGGTCTCGTCGTGCAAATCTTGGCGGACCTCAGCGAGTGGCGGCTCGATACCGTCGAGCAATTCTTCGAAGAGGCGATCGTCGAAATCACCGAGCGTCTCGAGCAGACGTTGCCGCGCTTCCTCGACCGGCGCGGCGAATTCGCGATCGATCGGAATCTCGCGCGACGTCCCGTTCTCCGCGACGTAGGCGTGCCGTTCGGAGAGTTCGATATAGCCCCGGAACTGCTCCGCTTCGCCGAGCGGCAGATGCTCGGCGACGATGCGCTTGCCGTAGTGCGCGATCAACGCCGCGAGCGTCGCGCCGAAATCCGTCCCGGGCTTATCGAGTTTGTTGATGAAGAAACAATGCGGCATGCGGCGTTCGTCGAGGTACTCGACGAGCCGGCGCGTCTGACGCACGCGCGCGGGATCGGCGTCGATCACGACGATCGCGGCGTCCGCGCCTAAGAGCGCGAGTTTCGTCTCTTCGAAAAAATCGACGAACCCCGGGCAGTCGATCAGCGTGAGATCGATCGCCGCCGTGGACGCATAGGCGAAGCCGACGCACGTCGACTGGCCGCGATCGATGCATTCGGGCTCGTAGTCCGTCGTGGCCGTTCCGTCTTCGACCGTGCCGCGTCGCGGCACCGCGCCACAGCGTACGAGCAGCGCCTCGACGAGCGTGGTCTTCCCGGCATGATGGGGTCCGACGATAGCGACGTTGCGGCGGCGAGCGAGTTCGGCCATACAACCCTCGGATGCTACATCGAGCTTACAGGGCGGCGGGCTTCGTTTCGGATTAGAGCCGCTCCTCGAGCGCCCGAATCGTGGGCCGCGGTCCGGCGGCGACGATCTCGTCGCCGATTTGGAGCACGGTATCGCTCGGCGGCCGGAACGTCATCAGGTTGCTGCGCTTGAGCGCGAGGACCATCGCTTCGCTGCCGGCGCCGACGAACTCCCCGAGCGTTCTGCCGGCCCACGGCGACCGTTCGGGAATCGCGAGATCCTCGAGCAGCAGATCGGTATTGCCGGCTTCGAGAATCGTATCGATGAACTCGACGGCGGTCGGCCGCATCGCGAGGCTGGCCATTCGTTTCCCGCCGATGTAATAGGGCGAGATGATGCGGTTCGCACCCGCAAATTTGAGATTCTCTTGCGAATCGTCGCGATTCGCACGAGCGACGATGAAGAGGTCGGGCCGCAGCACGCGTGCCGAGAGCGTGACGTAGACGTTATCGGCATCCTTGTCGGTGGCGGTCACGAGACCCCGCGCCCGTTCGATGCCGGCTTCGCGCAGCACGTCGGGCGACGTCGCGTTTCCCGAAATGGTAAGGTAGCCCGCGGCCACCGCATCTTCGAGCGACGTTTGATTGACGTCGATCACGACGAACGGGACGTGTTCGGCGACGAACTCGCGAGCGATTTCGCGCCCGACGCGGCCGAAACCGCAGAGAATGAAGTGATCTCTCACGCCGCGCACGCGATTGCGCGTCCGGCGCCGTCCGAATTCCAGTCCAAGTTGTCCCTCGAGCAGAAAGCTTGCGAATGCCAAAAACGTATAGCTCGTCGCGCCGACACCGAGTACGATGACGACGAGCGTCAACCAACGGCCGCCGGCCGAGAGCGGATGCGGTTCGCCGCCGACGGTGGTGATCGTCGTGACCGTCATATACAGCGCGTCGAACCAGGACCAGCCTTCGACGAGCATGTAGGCGAGCACGCTGACGGCGATGACGAGCAGCAATAGGGCGATCGCGACGCGTAAACGCGCCGGAAAGACCGAACGAGCGGGCATGTACCGACGTTCCACGCCGGCCGCACGCGCCCCATGCTGCCGCGCAACCGCGAGCGGGCGCCGGTAGTCCGTAACCACGCATGAGCACGATGAACTTTATCCGGCGCGGTTCCGGCAAGCCGTTACTTCTCATTCACGGCTTGGGCGGCAGCTGGCGATCGTGGAATCCGGTCCTGGAGGCGCTCGCCGCACAGCGCGACGTTATCGCGATCGACCTGCCGGGTTTCGGCGCGACGCCGCCGCTGCCGGGCGCGCCGACGTTTCTGGGTCTGGCGGATGCCGTCGAGGCGTTTCTGCGCGAACACGAGTTCACCGGAATCGACGTCGTGGGCAGTTCCATGGGCGCGCGACTCGTGCTCGAACTCGCGCGACGCAACCTCGTCGGCGCGAGCATCGCACTGGACCCCGGCGGCTTCTGGCGGGGCTGGGAAGAGTCGTTGTTTGCGACGTCGATTCGGGCGTCGGTTACGTTGATTCGCGCGCTGCAGCCCGTTCTGCCGCTACTCACGGGGAATCCCGTGACGCGCACGGCCCTCTTCGCGCAATTCTCGGCGCGGCCGTGGGCGTTGCCCGCGCAGCTCGCGCTCGACGAGCTACGCACGTTCGCGGCCTCGCCGTCGTTCGACGCCGTCCTAGAGGATCTCGTGACGGGTCCGCGCCAAGCCGGGGCGCCGGCCGGAACGTTACGCGCGCCGCTCGTCATCGGGTGGGGCCGCGCGGATCGCGTTTCCCTGCCGCGCCAAGCCAAGCGCGCCCTCGCCGCATTTCCCGATGCCCGGCTGCACTGGTTCGACGACAGCGGGCACTTTCCGCAATGGGACGTTCCCGTCCAAACCGTGCGGCTTATCTTACAAACGACGGTGTGACGCAACGGCAGCCTCGGGAGTACCGTAGCGGGCGTTGCGAGAAAGGTCGCGCCAACCACTTCTGAAGGAGGACCCGCTTTGCGTCAATCGCTTACTCGCGGTCGCTTTGCGGTTGGAGCCGCAGCCACGTTCGCGTCCATCGCGATCATCAAGGCCCCCGCAAAGGCCGCACAGTTCAATTATAAAATGGCTCACAATCTGCCTGTGAACCATCCGCTGCACGTCCGCAACGTGCAATGTTGGAACGCGGTAAAGAAAGAGTCCAATGGACGGCTCGACGTGCAGGTTTTTCCGAACAACATTCTGGGCGGCGATACGCAGGTGCTCTCGCAGCTGCGCGTCGGCGGCGTGCAATTTTTCACGCTTTCCGGCGGCATTCTCACGTCGCTGGTTCCCGTCGCTGCGATTCAAGGCGTCGGGTTCGCGTTCAAAGATTCGAAAACGACCTTCGCGGCGATGGACGGCGAGATCGGGACGATCGTGCGCAAGGAAACCGACGCGAAAGGCTTGGTCGCCTTCGACAAGATTTGGGAGAACGGCTTTCGTCAGATCACCTCGAGCACGCACCCGATCACGAAAGTCGAAGACCTCGAAAACTTTAAAATCCGCACCCCTCCCGGGCGGCTCTGGATCGATCTCTTCAAAACGCTCGGCGCGTCGCCGACGCCAATCAACCTCGCCGAAGCGTATACCGCGCTGCAAACCAAGGTCGTCGACGGTCAAGAGAATCCGTACGCGGTGATCGAGACGACGAAGTTTTACGAAGTCCAGAAGTACCTAAGCGTCACCAATCACATGTGGGACGGCTACTGGCTGCTCGGTAACAAGGACGCGTTTAACGCGCTGCCGCCCGACGTTCAAAGCATCGTCAGGCGCAATACGACGAAATACTCGCTCCTGCAGCGCCAAGACGTCGCGTTGCTCAATGGATCGCTCGCCGATAAGCTCGGCCGCCGCGGACTGATCATCAACAAAGCCGACACGTCGGGCTTCCGTAAACGTTTAGAGCCGTTCTATACGAAGTGGAAAGGTGAGTTCGGCGACGTCGCCTGGTCGGCGCTCGAAAAATATTCCGGGAAACTGGGGTAGCACCGCATCACACGCACGCGCTCCATCGATACCGCGATCGGCCGGGTCACCGAGCCGATCGCGGCGCTTCTCCTCGTCGTCGAAGTCGTCATTCTGCTCAGCGGCGTGGTGTCGCGGTACGCGCTGCACCACGCCCTGGTCTGGACGGACGAACTCGCGACCATCATCATGCTGTGGCTCTCCATGCTCGGCGCCGTTATCGCTTGGCGGCGCAGCGAACACATGCGCCTTACGGCCCTCGCGCGCGCGCTCGGCGGCCGGGCATCGCAATGGTTCGATGCGGTCGTTGCGACGATCGTCGCCGGCTTCTCGCTCGAAATGTTGCCCGCCTCGCAAAAGCTCTTCGTCACCGATTTGATCGACGTGACGCCGGTGCTCAACTTGCCGCGCTCGTGGATCATCGCCGCGATCTTCGTCGGCATGCTGCTCTTACTCGTGCTCTCGATCGTGCGTCTGCTCGAACTCGACCGCGGCATCGTCTTGCGCGTGCTGCTGGGCAGCGCCGTCCTCGCCGGGGCGTTCTTCTTCGCGCGACCGTTCTTCGCGACGCTCGGCAATCTCAATCTCGTGATCTTCTTCTTCTTCATCGTGGGCGGCGCGATCGCGGTCGGGACACCGATCGCGTTCGCATTCGGATTCGGCACGCTGACGTATATCTTGTTCGCGACGAACGTGCCGCTCGAAGTCGTCGTCAGCCGCATGGACGAAGGCGCCTCCAACATAGTGCTACTGGCCATCCCGATGTTTATTTTGCTCGGCTATCTGATCGTCAGCGGCGGCATCGCGCAGCGCCTGGTCGCGGCCCTCGCCGCGCTCGTCGGGCATCTGCGCGGGGGACTCGGCATCGTGCTCGTGTTCGCGATGTACGTCGTCTCCGGCATCTCCGGCTCGAAGACGGCCGATATGGCGGCCGTCGCGCCGGTGCTCTTTCCGGAAATGCGGCGGCGCGGCTCCGAACCGAACGATCTCGTCGCCATGCTGGCGTCGGCGGGCGCGATGGCGGAAACGATCCCGCCGAGCCTCGTGCTGATCATCATCGGCTCGGTGACCGGCGTATCGATCGGCGCGCTTTTCACGGCCGGGCTGATGCCCGCGCTGCTCGCGGCGGTCTGTCTGCTGGTCGTGATTCTCGTGCGCTCGCGCGGAGATAAGGTCGAACTCGCGAAGCGCGCGACGGCCCGCGAGATCGCGACGGCGATGTTCGCCGCAATTCCGGGGTTCGCGCTCCCGTTTCTCATCCGGGCGGCGGTGCTCGGCGGCGTCGCCACGGCGACCGAAGTGTCGACCGTCGGCATCGTCTATTCGATCCTCGTCGGCGCGCTGCTCTATCGCGAATTGAAATGGCGCGATATGTATCCGCTGCTGCGCGAAACGGCCGCGCTCACCGGCGCGATCATGCTCATCATCGCGACGGCGACCGCGATGGGCTGGGCGCTCACGCAGTCGGGATTCGCACAGCAATTGACGGGCGCGCTCGCGCACGCACCGGGCGGGGCGGCGGGATTCATGGGGCTCTCGGTACTGCTGTTCATCGTGCTCGGCTCGGTGCTCGAAGGGATTCCGGCCGTCGTGCTCTTCGGGCCGCTGCTCTTTCCCATCGCGCGAAGTTTCGGCATCGACGACGTACAGTACGCGATGGTCGCGATTCTCGGCATGGGGGTCGGCTTGTTCGCGCCGCCGCTGGGATTCGGATACTACGCGGCGTGCGCGCTCGGACGCGTCTCTCCCGATCACGCGATGGGCCGCATGGTGCCATACCTCTCGTCGATCGTCGTCGCGCTCGTAATCGTCGCGGCGGTTCCGTGGTTCTCGACCGGCTTCTTACATCGGTAAAGCACGGAATCGGTGCGACGGTTAGAGCGCTTCAAAATCGACGCGTGAACGAAACGGTGACGCGGCGGGGGCAACGCAATAGCTAGGCGGTGAGCGCGGATTCGTCGATGCGTCGCGCGAGCAGCGCGATGGCGGCGATGCCCAGAGCCACGAGGCCGAGCGCGAGGCGCAGTCCGACGGCGTCCGAAACGAAGCCGATGAGGGGCGGTCCGACGAGAAAGCCCGCGTACCCGACGGTCGAGACGCCGGCGAGGCCGACGCCCGCCTCGAGTCCGCGCATGCGGCCGGCGATGCTGAACGTTACGGGGATGACGTTCGCGAGGCCGAGCCCGACGCACGCGAAGCCGGCGAAGCTCGCCCAAACCGCCGGCACGACGAGCGCAAAGACGAGCGCGCACGTTGCCACGACGGCGCCGGCGGCGAGCGTCGGCCGGCGGCCCAAGCGCGCCACGATCGCATCCCCGGCGAACCGTCCCAGCGCCATCGCGAAAGAGAACGCGCCGAACGCGGTCGCCGCCGTCGCAACGCTGGTTCCGAGGGACGTATGGACGTAGATTGCGCTCCAATCGGCCATCGCGCCTTCACCGACGAGTCCGAAAAATGCCAGCGCGCCGAGCAGCCCGACGCGAGCGAAGAGCGCACGACGCGGCTTTCGTTGACCGCGCGCCGCCGCGCGTGACCCATCGCTCGCGCGCGAAATCGCGTCGCCGGCGAGGAACGCCACGGCGACGAACAGCACCGTCTCGGAAATCGTCGCGACGATGACGGTGTTGTGCACCGCGCCGCCGCCGGCCGCGAGCAACGCCGCCGTGACGAACGAACCCGCGAGCCCGCCGAGACTAAATACGCCATGAAACGACGACATGATCGGCCGCGCGACCCCGCGTTCGACCACGACCGCCTGCGCGTTCATCGACACGTCCATCGCGCTGTAGGCGGCGCCCAGGACGAACGTCGCGGCGAGCAGCGTTGCGAACGTCGGCGCGACATACGGTAACGCAAGCGTCGGGATGGCGGCGAGCGAAGCCGCGATGCAGATACCGCGGCTGCCGTGCCGGGCGATCCAGGCGCCGGCGAGCGGCAGCGAGACGATCGAGGCGACCGCAGCGGACAGCAACGCGATCCCGAGCGCGCCGTCGCCGAGCGCGAGACGGGCTTTGAGCACGGGAAGATGCGCGACCCACGTACCGTAGGTAAAGCCGTTAACGAAGAAGAGCGTCGAGACGGCGACGCGCGGGGCGACGCTCACCGCCGCGATGCGATCGGCGTTTCCGGCAGGTACCGTTCGGCGACGTGCGCGCGAAACGCGGCGATCAGCGGCGGAATCGGTTCGCGTTCGGCGATGACGAGACCGATCGTTTTCGTGACGACGGGCTCCACCAGTGCCGCCCGATGCAGATGCCGCAATGGTTCGAGCCAGCGCGAATAGCTTTCGGCCATCACGCACGACCAGTTTCCCGTTTCGAGATAACAAAATTGACTGATCATCGAACTCGCTTCGATGCCCACGGTCGGCGTGATGCCCAGGCTCGCGAAGATGCCGTCGATGATGCGGCGATTCTGCATATCGCGGCGCAACAGGCAGAGCGGGAGCGCGGCCGTCTCGCGCCACTCGATGGTCGAACGTCCCCCGAGCGGCGAATTCGCGGGCGTGACGAGGACGTAACGCTCTTCGTACATCGAATGCACGATCACGTGGCCCAGCGGTTCGTTATCCGTGTACGAGACCGCGGCATCGAGTTCGAACGCGGCGAGCCCACGCAAGAGTTCGGCTGACGTAAGTTCGGCTTGGTCGATGACGACGTGCGGATGTTCCGTCGCGAAGGCGGCGGTCACGGGCGAAACCGCGGCGATCGCGGAGGGGACGATCCCCAGGCGCAAGCGGCCCGCGAGCGCGCCGCGCGACGCACCGAGTTCCTGGCGCAGGGCCTCGGCATCGCCGAGCATACTGCGCGACCACCGCAGCACGATCTCGCCTTCGGGAGTGAAGCCGCGGAAGCGATTGCCGCGTTCGACGATCGCGACGCCGAGTTCGTCCTCGAGCTGGCGCAGTGCGAGCGAAAGCGTGGGCTGGGCGATATCGCAGCGTTCGGCTGCGCGGGCGAAGTGCTTCTCGGCAGCGAGCGCGACGAGATACTCGAGTTGACGGATCAGCACGAAGAAGTGGATTCGTGAGGCGGGCGTCGCATGCTTCTACCCTATGCACGACGGAACGGGCGACCAGGCGGGCGCGTTGCGCAACGAAGCGATCACGCTCGCGTCGCGCATTCGCATCGCCTTACCGTATCGCCGCGCTACCGCAGCCGACCTCGCGGCGGCGGAGGCCGAACTCCTGCGACTTCGAAACGCGGGTGTCGCCGAGGATGACGACGCGCTCGTCGAACTCACGAACCTGCGCGACACGCTCGCGATTTTGACGATTTAGCTCGCCGGACGCGCTCCCGCCGCTTCGTCATGGGCATGTGCGGCGCCGTGGTCCATCGGATTTCGCCAATTGAGAAAGACGAGCCAGGCGGCGATGCCGCCGAAGACGAGATTTAACCAAAACGTGTAGTCGATGGAAAAATGGACGAGCATCTCTTTGACGTTCGTAAGGGGCCGCGGCACGAGATGTAGCGCGTTAAAAACCAGGTCCATCACGATCGCGCTGAGCGCCATCGTTACGTAGAACACGACGCCGATGTAGACGGCCATCTTGATGCCGTAATATTTGCGATAGACGTCGAGCAACGGCAACACGATCAGATCGGCATAGAGAAATGCGAGGACGCCGCTAAAGCTAATGCCGCCGGACCACAAGATGGCAGCCATCGGCACGTTCCCGATCGAGCACACGAACGTGACGACCGCAATGAGCGGCCCCGATGAAACCTCCGCCGACCGTTTGAATCCAGGCCGGCGCAGTGCCGAGAAACAGCGCATGCCAGAGACCGTTCGGGACGAATTCGGCGAGAAAGCCGGCGATCAAAAAGCCGAGGACCAGATCGAACCATAACATCGACCAGTCCATCGCGAAATGCTGCGCCATGATGACGGGAAACTGCGGGTTGCGGACCTTCGCCCACCAGGTCCCTCCCGCGACCGTCATATCGTGGTCCATACCGGGTTCCGCCCGCGTCGCGCGCTCGCGCGCCCGCTCGACGAGCTCTTTCGGATACGTCAAGCGGACGAGCCCGCTCATGATCGCAATCAAGACGATGCCGCCGATCCATTCGGCGAGCGTGAACAGCCACGCCATCAGAAGCCACAGCACGATGCCGAGTTCGATGACGAGATTCGTGGATGCGAACAGGAACGCAAGCGACGGAATCAGCGCCGCCCCTTTGGCGAACATGGAACGCGTGACCGCCGCCGACGCATACGAACACGACGAGCTCGCGGCCCCGAACACCGTCGCGAGCGCGATCTCTTTAGGTCCGTCGCGCCCCAACAGTTCGCGCATGCGTCCGTTCGAAACGAGTGTTTGAATCGCGCCCGAGATTGCGAAGCCGAGCACGAGGCTCCAACCGACATCCCAAAACATGCCGGCCGCGATTGCGAGCGCTTCCCAGACCTTACTCAAGGCGGCCAATCCGGCGCCTACGGGCGCGTCGCCGCTTGCGCCGGCAAGAGCTTCTGCGCGAAATACGTAAATTCGAGCGCGGTCGTGAACGACTGCTCCTTGATGTTAGCACCGGCCCCGTGGCCCCCTTCGGTGACTTCGTAGAACAGATACGGGTCGCCGAGCGCGGCGAGTTTCGCTGCGAATTTGCGCGCGTGCTGCGGGCCGACGCGGTCGTCTTTCGTCGTGGTCCACACGAACGGTGCGGGATAGGTGACGCCCGCCTTGAGGTTCGCATACGGCGATATCGACCCGAGGAACGCGCGCTGCTCCGGGATCGCGACGCTGCCGTATTCGCCAACCCACGACGCTCCCGCAGCGATTTTTTCAAAGCGCAGCATATCGAGCAGCGGCACCGCGATATCGACGGCCTGCCAGAGCTCGGGATGTTGCGTGAACTCGACGCCCATCAACAGTCCACCGTTGGAGCCGCCGCGGATTCCCAAATGGCGCGCACTCGTGATCTTGCGCGCGGTCAAGTCTCGCGCGACCGCCGCGAAATCGTCGTAGATGCCCTGCCGATGCGTCGTAAGTCCGGCTTCGTGCCACGCCGGTCCGAATTCGCCGCCGCCGCGAATGTTCGCGAGTACGTATGCGCCGCCGCGCTCGAGCCAGAGCTTACCGAGCGTCGCGCTATACGTCGGCGTTTCCGAGACCGCGAAGCCGCCGTAGCGTACATGATCGTCGGCGTCGTGCCGTCGAACGCCATCGTCTTCGGTCGCACGACGAAATACGGCACGCGCGTGCCGTCGCTCGAGGTCGCCTCGTGCTGCTCGACGACGTCGCGCGACGCATCGAACTTCGGCGCTAGCGCCTTCACGTTCGCAACGGTGGCGCGGTCGACATCCGCGAGCGCGAGCGTCGACGGCGCGAGAAACCCCGTCACCGCGACGAATGCAGCCGAGCCGTGGAGGTCGGCGCTGACCGGCCCGATCGTGGAGTCGTCGGGAAGATCGAGCCGCTGCTTCGTCCACGAGCCGTCGGCCTTGGCGGCCAGCACGTAGGCGCGGCCCTTGACGTTCTCGAGCGTCGAGATCAGCGCACGGTCGCGCGTCGTGATCAAGCCCTCGAGCGTTTCGCGAGCGCCGGGCGCGTAGACGAGCGTCGGCGTCAGATGCGCGGGGTCCGCGAGCGCACGATCTACGTCGACCGCCACGAGCGAACCCGCCGCGAACGTCGTCCCGTTCGCAGGCCACGCTTCTTCGGTTTTCACGAGCATGCGCCCGCGAATCATACCGACCGGCGAAGCTTTGAGCGGAATGCCGAGTTTGCGCGTGCCGTTGGGCGTGACCACGTACGTCTCGTGTTCGAAGAACGAGATACCGCGTTCGACGAGCGCGAGCCGCCGGCCGTCGCCGTCGCGGAGCACGGAGGGACTGACGCTGACGTCGCTCGGAGAGCCGCGGAAGATTTCGACGGCGGCCGCGAGCGGTTTCCCGCGCGCGAGACGCTTTACTATAAAAGGATAGCCCGAGGCCGTCAGTTCGCCCGGCGTCCACGCGCGCGATACGAGCAGCGTGTCGTCATCGAGCCACGCGATGGTTTGTTTCCCGTGCGGCAGCACGAAGCCATCGGAAACGAACTGCTTGGTCGCAAGATCGAACTCGCGCACCGTCGTCGCGTCCTCGCCCCCGTCGGAAAGATCGATCAGACAGCGGCGTTCGCCGGGCGCTTCGCAATCGGCACCGTGGAACACCCAATTCTTGCCTTCCGCCTTCGCCACCGCGTCGAGATCGAACACCGTCTCCCAAGCGGGCGCCGGCTTCGCGTAATCGTCGAAGCTCGTGCGTCGCCAAATGCCGCGCACGTGTTCGGCGTCTTGCCAAAAATTATAGACGCGGCCGGCGATGATGTGCGGGGTGGGAATGCGATCCTTCGCTTCACCCGCGGCGACCGCATCCGCGTACGCTGCCGCGAAATGGGGATCGTTCTGCAGGACGGCGAGCGTCTTCGCGTTCTCCGTCTTCACCCAGGCTTGCGCGCGCGCCGAGTCGACGCTTTCCAGCCAGACGAACGGATCGGCGCTCGCGTCCGCCGGCTGCGCGAGGGTGGAGGCGCCGGCCGTCCCGCCGAGCGCGACGCCCGTCGCGAGCGCCAGAAACGCTGCACGATAACGACCGAGCGACCGGGAAACGAGCGACGTACGAGCTTCGAACACGGAGCCTCCTTAGCGGTAGGCCAGCGTTCTTCTGCGACGCACGGAACTTCGCCCGGTGCGCGCGACGCGCTAGAAGAGCGAGAGCGGCTCGAGCACGTCGACGGGAACGCGCTCGCCGGATTCGAGATAGCCGGAGCCCGGTTCGGCGACGACCAACGCATTCGCATCGGCGGAGGTGCGTACGAGCGAGGAGCATTGATTCTCGAGCGGATACACGACGAAGCCCGCTTCGCCGAGTTCTACCTTCGCGAACATCAGGAAATGACGACGGTCTTTGCGATGCAGGCGGCCGCGCAATGTCGCCTGGATCGACGGCGGAAACGGACGCTCGTGGCCGGCGAGGGCGCGCACGACGCCGCGCACGAGCGACACATATGCAACGTACGCCGCCGCCGGATTTCCGGGCAAGACCGCCACGAGGCGACCGCGGCACGAAGCGAAGCCTGTCGGCTTCGCCGGACGTACGGCGATCGAGTCGAAGGCAAAATCTGCCTCGAGCGAACGCAGCGTCTTCTTGACGAGATCGCGCTCGCCCGTCGATGCGCCGCCCGTCGTGATGACGAGATCCGCGAGGGCGAGCGCGCGTTCGAGCGTCTCGCGCAGCGGCGGTTCGGCATCGCGCGCATGTTCGATGAAGACGACGTCGGCGCCGTCGCGTCGCGCGCTCGCCGCAAGCATCGTCGCGTTGCTGTTGCGAATCTGACCGCGTTTGGGAACGACGTCGATCCCGACGAGTTCGTTACCGGTGGAGACGATGGCGAGCCGCGGCCGGCGCAGCACCGCGATCGCGCCGTGACCCGCCGCTGCAAGTAAAGCCGCCCGGCCCGGCGTAACGACGTCGCCCGCGCGAAGCAGCACCTCGCCGCGCTTGGCGTCATCGCCGGCTTCGAATACATGATCCAGCCGCGCGAGCGGTTCGTGCAGCGCGATCGTGTCACCGTCGCGCCGGATATCTTCAAACGGTACGACGGCATCGGCGCCATCGGGTAACATACCGCCGGTTGTAATCGCCATTGCGGTTTCCGGATCGAGCGGCGGCGGGACGTCTCCGGCGAAGGTCGCCTGGGTGACGCGCATGAGAAGCGGCGCCGCTTGGGACGCAGCGCGCGTGTCGCCCGCGCGCAACGCGTAGCCATCCATGGCCGAGCGCGCGAACGGCACGATGTCGTCGGTCGCTCGCAGCGTTTCGGCGCAGACACGACCGCCCGCATCGAGCAACGGGACGCGCTCCGCCGGTAACGCCGGCGTCCGCGCGAGCATGGCGCGGCGTGCGTCGGGAAACGAAATGCGCTGCTGCGTGTCGGGGCTAAAGCGCGCGGGCACGATCACGACGGTTCCGCCCCGAAACGCTCGGGATGCGCGTAGACGTTGGCGTTTCGGCCGCGCACGAGCGCCGCAAGGCCGATGCCCGACGCCTCGGCCATCCGGACTGCGAGGCCCGTCGGTCGGGAGATCGCGGCGAGCGCCACGATACCGGCAACGGCGCATTTTTGGACCAGTTCGTAGCTCGCGCGGCTCGTGACGAGCGCGAAGCCGTCGCGCGGGTCGAGCTCTGCTGCGACCATCGCACCGATCAGCTTATCGAGCGCGTTATGGCGCCCGACATCCTCGCGGGCGAGCGCGATGCTGCCATCCGCCGACGCCCAGGCCGCGGCGTGCACGGCACCCGTGCCCTCGTTATAGAGCTGCCACGCGGGCAGCTCCGCCGCGGCGCGAAACAGCGCGGCGGGCCGGAGACGCTGCGACGCAGCGACCGTGCGTCCGGCGCGTAAGGCGTCGTCGATCGTCGTCACGCCGCAGAGGCCGCAGCCCGTGCGGCCGACGAGCGCGCGACCGCGATCGGCGAGTGCGGCCGCGCGCTCTTCCGGAATTGCGATCGCGACTTCGATACCTTGGCTGTACTTCACGGCGTGGATCGCGCCGACTTCGCTGCGGTCGGCGACGATCTCTTCGGTCAGCGTGAAGCCGCGTGCAAAATCTTCGATATCCGCGGGCGTACACATCATCACGACGTGCGGCCGGCCGTTATACGCAAGCGCCACGGGGACTTCTTCAGCGACGGTCGCGTCGCCGCCAGCGAGCGTCGTCTCTTCGATTCGCACGAACGTGCGGCGCTCGACCGGTTTCGCGTACCCGAGCCCGAACAGCGGATGCTGCGGATCGAGCGTTTCCCGCCGGGCGCTACGCGGGCGCGCCGTCGCTTTTCGCCTTTGTGTTGCCCACGAATTTCCAACCGAAGCGGCCCTTGATACAGAGATTTCCGCGCGTGACCGTCTGATCGAACGGCGAGGTCACTTTCACGATCTCGTTCTCTTGGACGTGCAGCGTGAGCGTGCAGCCGACGCCGCAATACGGGCAGATCGTATCGGTCGCTTTCTGCTTGCTCTCGTCCCACGTTCCGTCTTGGCGCATGTCGTACTCGCTCTTGAACATCAGCGCACCCGTGGGACAGACCGCGATGCAATTGCCGCAATACACGCACGCCGAATCGGGAAGCTCGACCGCGAACTCCGTCGATATGCGGGCCGCGAAACCGCGCCCGGCGACGGCGATCGCGAACGTATTTTGGAAATCCGTGCCGCACGCTTCGACGCACTTATAGCACAAGATGCACTTTTCGTAGCTGCGCACGTAGAGGCTGTTATCGATTTTGACGGGCTGCGCGACCGTTTCGCGATAATCGGCGCTGGGCGTGTCGTGGTGACCCGTGAGCACGTTATCGCGCGCCCCGGCTGCGGCCGGCGGCGCCGGGGGACCGTAGCGCTCGATATCGGTCTTGTACTCGGCGCGCCACTCGGGGACGTCGGGCGTGGTACTCAAGTCGGTCGACGAATCGAGGAACTCCAAGACCATCTTGCGGCTGTGCCGGACGCGGTCGGAATCGGTTTTGACGACCATGCCCGGCTCGATCGTGCGATTGCACGACGGCACGAGAACGCGCGAACCGACGACTTCGACGACGCAAATACGGCAGACGTTGACCGGATGGAGCGTATCGAGGAAGCAGAGGGTCGGAATGTTCTTGGCGTTGGACTTGCAGACGTCCAAGATCGTCGAACCTTCGGGCGCGGTCACGGTGACGCCGTCGATTTCGAGCTCGATCTGACGCGGCGGGGCTTGCGGGGGAAGCAGCGTGATCACGTGATGAGTTCCAATCGGTGAATGGCCGATTCGATCGCGCTGTATGCCGTCTGCCCGAGGCCGCAGATCGAAGCATCTTTCATGACCAAACCGATTTCGTCGAGCAGTGAGATTTCGTTGCCGACCGAACCGCGCGGTTTGCCCGCGGCGATGCGCGCCAGCGCTTCTTCTTGGCGCACCGTGCCAACGCGGCACGGAACGCATTGGCCGCAGGATTCGTCGCGGAAGAATGCCGCGATGCGCTGGAGGATCGGCAGCATCTCGACGCTATCGTCGAGCACCAATATTACGCCGGAGCCGAGCGTCGCCTGCGACGCGCGGACGCCTTCGAAGGTGAGCGGCATATCGAGATCTTCGGGACTCACGAACAGGCCCGCCGCACCACCGAGCAAGATCGAGCCGAGCTTCTTGCCGTCCCGCATGCCGCCGGCCAACTCGAGCAAATCGCGCAGCGTCTTCCCGAACGGCACTTCGTACACGCCCGGCTTCTCGACGCATCCCGAAAGACAGAACAATTTCGGGCCGGTGGATGCTTCGGTTCCGATCCGTGCGAACGCCGGTCCGCCTTCGGTCACGATCTGCAGCACGTTGACGAGCGTCTCGACGTTATTGATCAGCGTCGGTTTATGGAAGACTCCCGACTGCACGGGAAACGGCGGCTTGTTGCGCGGTTCGCCGCGGAAGCCTTCGATCGAATTAAAGATAGCGGTTTCCTCACCGCAAATATATGCACCGCCGCCTTTACGAATCTCGAGATCGAAATTGAAGCCCGAACCGAGGATATCGTTGCCGAGCAGCCCCCGCGCGCGAGCGCGTACGATCGCATTGGTCAGCCGTTCGTTTGCGAGCGGATACTCTCCGCGCAAATAGATGAAGCCGAATTCGCAGCCCGTCGCGTACGCGGCGATCGTCAGCGACTCCACGAGCGCGAACGGATCGCCCTCCATGAGCGCCCGATCTTTGAACGTGCCGGGTTCGGACTCATCGGCGTTGCAGATGATGTAGTGCGGACGTACGGTTTGCTTTGCGACGGCATCCCATTTGCGGCCGGTCGGAAAGGCGGCGCCGCCGCGCCCCATCAGCTTCGCGTCGGTCACCTCGCGTACGACGGCCTCGGGGCCGATTTCGATCGCCCGCCGTAACGCCTGATAGCCGCCGTGCGAGCGGTAATCGTCCAGACTCGTCGCATCGACCACGTCGACGCGCCGCAGCAATTGCAGCGACGGATCGCCGGCTTGCGGTATCGGCGGCCGCGCGACGCGCGCGATATCGAGCGCGCCGCCGAGCGCGGCGCGCACCGTCTCCATCGTTACGTCACCAAAGAGATGTTCGACCGGCGTGACGCCGGCGACTTGCAAAAACGCGGCGGGCGCGCGATCGCAGAGGCCTAGACACGGCGAGCGCAGCCAAACGGCATCGGTATCGTGTACCTCGACGTGCGTTCCGGCGGGGCCGTGATGGGCGGCCGGTCCCACGGTGCGTTCGAGTTCGTCGATGAGCCCTTGCGAACCGCGCGGCATGCAGGCGACGTCTTCGCAGACGTGCAGCACGCGTTTCGCGCGCGGTTCGACGGCGAGCAGCGCGTAGAACGTGGCCACGCCGTAGGCGTCGGCGGGCGGCACGTCGAGCGTCTTACAGATGTGATTGAACGCGCCTTCGCTGATCCAGCCGACGCGCTCTTGCGCCGCTTGTAAGGCCGGCAGCAAGAGGTGGCGTTTGCGATGGATGCCGGTGGTGCCGTGCTGGTGCAGCGGCGCGAGCGCCGCGTCGATCGCGTCGCGTTCCTCGGCGGTCGGGTCTTCGCCGAGTAGTTTGAGATCGGGCATACGGCCTTTCTTCTAGTCCCCGACCGCCGCGCTCTCGCGCGGAATCGGTGCCGCTTCGGCCGCGTTGACCTCGTGACCGATCGCGAGCGGTTCCAGCTTGACCGCGCAGGCTTTGAATTCCGCCGTCCCGGCGCGCACGTCGGTTGCGTTGATCGTGAGCCGGTTGACGCTGTACTCGTCGCCGAAGTGAAACGTCATAAAGACGATGCCCGCTTTGAGCGTCGGGTCGATGTGAACCGGCGCGACGATCGAGCCGCGGCGCGAGCTGATGCGTAGAACCTGGTTTTCGACGACGCCGATCCGCGCCGCATCGGTGGGGAACATGTCGATCGACTCCGTGCGCCGCAGCGGCGAATCGAAGCCGCTGGTCTGGACGCCCGTGTTGTAGTCGCTGAGGCGCCGCCCGGTCGTGAGGGTGAACGGATACTGCGCATCGGGACGTTCGACCGGCAGCTCGTGCGCGACGACGCTAAAGGGTGCCAGCATGCCGCCAACCGGCTCGTCCCAGAGGCGCGCATGGCAATACATCGTGCCGGGATGCTCGAGGTCCGGACACGGCCATTGGATGCCGTTCATCGCTGCGAGCCGCTCGTAGCTCATGCCGCCGAACATGTCGCCGCCGAGCGCGCGCACTTCGTTCCAAACGTCTTCGGCGGTCGGGTGACCCCAATCGGTGCCTAAGCGTTTGGCGATTTCTGCGAGCGCCCAAAGTTCTTCACGCGCCTCGCCCGGGGGCTCGAGCGCCTTGCGAATACGCTGGACGCGCCGTTCGCTGTTGGTGACGGTACCGTCGGATTCGCACCACCCGGCGGCAGACGGCAGCACCACGTCGGCGAGCTGCGCGGTCTCGGTCAGAAAGATATCGAACACGACGAGGTGATCGAGACCCTTGAGTGCGTGTTCGGTGTGGTTTTGATCGGCGTCCGACTGAACGGGGTTTTCGCCGATGACGAAGACGCTCTTGAGCACGCCGCGATCCATCGCATCGAACATCTGCGTGAGCGTGTAGCCGTATTCGTTCTTTTGCGGCACGCCGTAGGCGTCGCTGAACTTCCTACACACCGCCGGGTCTAAAATATCTTGGAAGCCGACGAAGCGGTTCGGGATCGCACCCATGTCGCCGCCGCCCTGCACGTTGTTTTGACCGCGCAGCGGATTGACGCCCGAGCCGTACTTGCCGATGTGGCCGCAAAGCAGCGATAGGTTGATGAGCGCGAGAACGTTGTCGACGGCGTTGTGGTGTTCGGTGATGCCGAGCGTCCAGCAGATCATCGCTCGGTCGGCGCGGGCGTACAGGTGCGCAACTTCTTTGATGGTCGCGGCCGGAATGCCGGTCTCGTTTTCCGTGTATTCGAGCGTAAACGGTTCGACCGACGCTGCGTATGCCTCGAAGTTGGTGGTCGCGCGTTTGATGAAGCCGTCGTTGGAAAGGCCCGCATGGATGATTTCCCGGGCGATCGCATTGGCGAGCGCGATATCGGTGCCGATGTTGATCGGCATCCACGTGTCGGCCCACTGTGCCGACGCGGTGCGTCGCGGATCGACACTGATCAGCTTCGCGCCGTTATGAACGCCTTTGAGCACGTGATGGAAGAAAATCGGATGCGTTTCGCGCGCATTGGATCCCCACAGGAAAATGACATCCGTATGCTCGGCTTCGAGGTACGAATTCGTACCGCCGCCGGCACCAAAAACCGTCGCCAGACCGACGACGCTCGGAGCATGTCAAGTTCGGTTGCAACTATCGATATTGTGGGTGCGAAAGACCGTGCGCGCCAGCTTCTGAGCGAGATAGTTGGTTTCGTTTGTCGTGCGCGAGCAGCTGAAGATTCCTAGCGCGTCGCCGCCATGGGCATCCATCGTGCGCCGAAAGCCGTCGGCCGCAGCATCGAGCGCTTCGTCCCAGCTGGCGGGCTCGAGCTTGCCATCTTTACGTACCAGCGGTTGGGTCAAGCGTTCGTATTTTGCCATCGGAATCTCCTCGGGTGCTACGTCGTTCTTCAGCAATCGTTTGATGCATCGTAGAGCGCGGCGGTCATGCGAGCAAGGGTGGCCGTGTTATGGTGCGATTGGCGGTTTTAATCGTGCGCGCGCTTCGAACGATGCCTTCGCTAGCGCGTGCGATTCGGCATGTGCGTGCGCGTGTCCGCGTCTGGTCAGCTATCGATCGCCTGCCTTGCCGCTGCCGAGCACGAAGCCGCCTTGCATCGTATTGAGATTTTCGGGTAGGTAGCGGTTATCTTCGCGCGGCACCGATGCGGGCCGTCACTCCACTCCCGAAAAGGAAGAGACCTTTGCAAGCGATTTCACGTAACCGCTTTGCGCTCGCCGCGGTTCTTACGCTCGCCTTGGTGGCGAGCTTCGCCCGGCCGTCGAGTGCGTTTCTCGATAAGACCCGCTTCGCCGCCCACCTCGGCGTCGCGTACTTCTGCTTCCATCACTGGGTCCTCGGGCCGGTTCAACAGGGCCAGTTTGCGAGCGGCGCGCCGCATCGTACGGGGTCGATCGTCAAAGGCGGCGCCGCCCTCCTGTTCGCCGTGCATGAAGTGCGCGTTTCGGAAAAGATCGCTCGCAAGAGCAAGAGCCCGCTGCTCCATAAACTCGACGGCAAACTCGTCGGCCTCGCCGCCACGTTCCTCGCCGTCGGCACGAGCCTTAAAGGCGGGCACTTCTCGCCGGACGACATCAAGGGGTTGAGTACCACGACCGATTCTGTAAGCTCGGATGCGGCGGCCGCCGGCCAACCGATCAAGGACGTTCCGATTCCCGATATCGGCACCGCACCGGCCAACGATTCGGATTCCGAAAAGTAACCTCGTAGGGCACGTTCCGCCCGCTAAGCGAAACGAGTCGCCGTGATCGTGCGGCTCGTTTCGTTTACGCTCCCCCTGGCCTGCGACACGCTTGCCATCGCGATCGTGCTGGGCTTGCGCGGTTTCGCGCCATGGCGACCGGCGCTCGTTTTCGCGGCCTTCGAGATGGCGATGCCCGTGGTCGGGATCGTCGCCGGCCGCTTCGCCGGGGCGCGCTTCGCGTCCGTGGCGCAAGTCATCGGCGGCCTCGTGCTGCTCGCCGTCGCGATTCACGCGCTACGCGAGGCCTTTGAGGACGACGACGAAACGGCGGCGCTCGGCTTCGGAAGCGTGCGTGCGGCGTGCGCGGCCGGGCTTGCGATTTCGACCGACGAGCTCGCGGTCGGCTTCCCGATCGGCGCGGTCGGCGTTCCGGTCGCTCCGCTGCTGGCCACGATCGGAGCGCAAACGCTGCTAGTTACCCTCGGCGGCATCGCGCTCGGGCGACGCGTCGGCGAAGCCTTCGGCCGGCGCGCAGCGCGCGGCGCGGGCGTCGCAGCGGGCGTCGTTTTCGGCGCGGTCGGCGTGTCGCTGCTCGTGGAGGCCCTCCGGCGCTAAGGCCGGTCCTTGACGGCCCGTACGTCGCTGCCCGCCTTCGGCGTTGCGAGCAGACGCGAGGCTGCGACGGGTACTTGCCCCCAGCGCGAGAGATAGCGCGCGCACCACTTCGCAAAACGTCGCCGGTCCGTCGGATCGAGAACCGCAATCATGCCGAGTATGCAGGCAAGTTCGCCCGAGATCGGCGGCTTCGAATCGTGCATTGCGCCGATTAGGTCCGCGACACGACGCCGCTCGTCGTCGCCGAGGCGGAGTAACGCATCGCGCAGAGCGACGAACGCGGGCGAGTGCGAAGCCATCGAACGTACGTTCGATGGACCGGCACCGCGACCTATCACCGTGGAGCCACGTCGTTCACTACCAGAGGGCTCCATCGCCGATCGTAATGTAGAGGATCGGCCCGATGCCCCATAACACGCCGACGAGCGACCAAACGGCTTTCTTACCGCCGTCGAGATCGCTGCGGCCGAGGATGTTGAGGATCATGAGGACGAGCGCGATCGGATGCAAGACGATCGCAACGAGAATCTGAAATACCATCTTCATGCTTCGAGCGTTGTACGCACGCGACGTTACCGCCTTCGGCTGGGTACGCTCGGTACAACACCCTTTTTGGAGAGTTGCGTATGAGCTTGAAACAATCGGCCGCGCGCGTCGTCAACGGCGCGAAAGATGCGATAGAACACCTACACCGATCGGGCGAAGAAGACGAGCGTGGGGACGCCGCGCCCGATGCGCTCGCACTCCTCAAGGAAGACCACGAGCGCGTAAGCGCGTTATTCAAGACGGTGCTTTCCGGCGACGCCGGCTCGATGGCGAAAGCGCGCTCCACGATCGAGCGCATCGTGTCCGAACTAGAAGCGCACGCGAAGATGGAAGAAACGCTCTTCTATCCGGCCTTACGCGCCCGCACCAAAGCGACGGGCGAGGATCGCCAAACGGTGCTCGAAGCCGTGGAAGAGCACGGCTCGATAAAGGACTTGCTTAAGAAAATCAAACGCTCGACGGGCCGCGATGAAACGCTTAAAGCGAAGGTGCAAGTGCTCAGCGAGCTCGTCGAGCATCACGTGCATGAGGAAGAGCACGAAATGTTCGGGGAAGCGCGCCGCCTCCTCGGCGAAAAACGTCTCGCCGAACTCGGCGTCGCGATGGCGAAATTTAAAGCGAAAGCCCGCGGGTCGACCCGGACGGGGCCGGCGGGAAAAGCGAAACCGAAGCTCGAGCCGGTCGTTAAGGCCGTCGCTTCGCGGACGCGGAAACGCCCTCAGATGGTGAGGGCGTTTCCATACAGTGCACCGCGAAGGACTCGAACCTTCAACCAATTGATTAAGAGTCAACTGCTCTACCATTGAGCTAGCGGTGCAGGCGAACGCGTGAGAGTTCGGTTTCTCGCACCCCGCTCCTCTGCGTCGCCCATGCCGTCGCGCGTCCCGATCGCGAACGGAAACGTGGTGCGCCCTCTGGGACTCGAACCCAGAACCAACGGATTAAAAGTCCGATGCTCTACCGATTGAGCTAAAGGCGCGTGCTCCGGCCGACTTATATTATCGCCTCCGTTACGATTTCCCGTCGCTGACACGCACTCGTCCTGAGGTCCGGTCTTCGGCGGGTGCGGTAACTCTCTGGCGGACGGGCTGATGAAAAAATCAGGGTTCGCATCGACCGGGACGCGCGAACGTCCCTCGGCGATGGCGCGGCTCGGCGACGGAGAAACGCGAAGCGGGGGCTGGTTCCCGGCGACGATATTTTTCCCGACGTCCTTCACGCCGCACAAACGTTAAACTACCACGCAACGTACGCGCATAAGCTCGGGTCTTCGCTCGATGTCGAGTGCAGTGCGATTCCGATCGTCGTGCGTGGAGTCACGGAGGGAGCCTACATGAATCGCCCCGCGACGTCACGGCGGCGACGCGCCTCGCGACGTCCGTTGCGCCCAAGTAGCCGCCACGTCGACGACCGATACGAAACACATCGACGCGCGCCTCGCCCTCGTGCTCGCAGACGCTTCGTAGAAACGACAACGTGCCGGCTTGATTCGGCGGCGACGAATTCGTCCTTCTTACTGGCAGCGGTCGAGCACCCATCGGAAACGAGGCTCTGGGAGCGCGCATCGTACAATTGCCCTCGGAGCCCTACATTTCGGCGATGTAATCCCCACTTGAGCGCGAGCGTCGGGATCGCGATCGTCCCCGATGACGTCACGATGCCGAGGCCTACTGCAAAGCGCGGACCGAGCGCTCTACCGCGCGAAGACCAACGGCAAGAACGGATCGAAATCAGCTGACACCGCACGGCGGGCTAAGGGAACCGGGTTATTGACGGGGCTCGAATCCGTTCCGACCGTATCACCTTCGCGCAACTTCGCGTCGCTTCCGCTTACGGGACGGGCGTTTGCGCTTCATCGTCGCGAAGGCTCGCGAACCTTCGGATGCCCTGCGGTAGCCATCGATGGCAACCGAATGGCAACCGCGAGTGCCGGTCCGGCATCCGACGTGCGCGGCGAGCGCTTAGGCGCAGTCCGTGAGTCACGCGGTGTCCGAATTGTCGCGCTCGCCAGAGGCCGCTCGTGAAGGCAACGACGCGCTGCTCGAAACGGTCGGCATCTTCGGATCGCTCGCGACCTTCGCCGTGGCGCTCGGCTCGTTCGCTGCGCTCGTCGGCACAAGGCCCGCGATTCTCGTCGGGCTCGGCGTGCTGGTGGTGATCGTTAGCATCGAGCTGAACGGAACCCTGCGCTTGCGATTCGATCGCATGAACCGGCTGGTCGGCGTCGCCTTCGTCGTCATCGTCGGCTGCGGTCTCGTCGCGTTGCTCCACCGATGACCGCGGCGCTGCGCCTCCGGCGCGCCGCGGCCCTCGCCCTCGCGAGGTGCACGGCATCTCACGCAGGCGTCGAGCGGCGCAGAGGCCTTTACCCCGTTTCGTCACAAACGCCCGGCGCATGAGCCTTTGCCTCCGCTGCGGAGCGCCGTGCGCAGCCGTCCGCAAATACGGCGGACGACCGGCCACGTTCTGCTCGGCGACCTGCAAACAGCGCACGTACGAACGACGCGCGCTCTACCGCACCATCGCCGCCCGCGTCGTGGATGACGTCCTCACCGCCGCGACTCAGTCAGCGGCCGTGCAGCGCGCCAGCGACTGGGCACTGCGTCGCACCCATACCAGATGACCAGCGACGAACTGCGCGAGCACATCGCTCGACTCACCGCCGCCGATCGTCGTGCGCTGCGAACGAGGATCGCCGCGCCTATGGCATCGACGGCCACCCCGCCACGCACGCACGCGCCGGCGGCACGCATCGTCCGCCAGCGAGCGCGCAGCACGCGCGTACCGGGCCGTGGCTTCGCGCGGGTGAGCGATGAGCGCGAGCGACGATACGAACGTCACGACGCACCGCAACCGCCCTCAGCAGCCTCGGGATAGCGGCCGATACCAGCACGGCGGCAAGGGGGGGTCGGCCCCTGAGTGGGTCCCGGAATCATTGCATAGTGCGTTTGCGCGGGATCAAAATATTTGAGGAAATTTTTGAGAGGTCATCGGTTAAGGGCGGTAGCCGCAGCATCGGCCCGAGCTTCAGCTCGCTGCGCCTCGGAGGCAACCGCTGCGAAGGACGCTACTGAAAAGGTCGACGCAACTGGGGCAGCCGGCCGATATCGTGACGCGCGATTCGAACTCCATCCGCACGCTCCGCTGGTTCTGCGGATGTACGGCGAAGCCAGCTGACGCCGGCGGCGATCGATACCTCGTCGCATTATGCCCAGGGCATGCGCACATGCGGGTATCCCGAGGAGACTAGCCGTCGCTCGATGCGGCAAAGTGGCCGAAAGCGGCTTGCATCTCGGCGGTACGGTCCGGCCCCTGGGCCAGCGCCGGAGCGCATAACATAGCGCCAAACGCCGCAGAAAATAGTAGACTTTACTTTCGCTGCGATGAAATTGATCTTGCTGAAATAATCGCGGCGCTAAGGGTTCTCCATTGACCAATCAACGACGAACGCTTTCATAAAGTCAGCTACGACATCTTTCACTCTGGTCGCCATGAGATCTTGACCGACAAGCAGGAAGTCAATGCTCCATACCGGGCTTAATATTGTTCGCGAAATCTGCGAAATAAGCACTGGACGAAGAAACGCCACGTTTACCATTGCTGCTCTACAGTCGCTAAACGAAGTTACGCTTACATCCAGTGCTGGGACGGCTCGCCTGTCTATTCGAACTCGCGACGCTGCCAACGTGTATCTCGCCGTCGTCTCAATGCCTTCTCTGGTAATTCCACATTCATTTGATTTGATGTCTGAAATAACCACATTGATGGACGGCGCTTTACTTAAATTTTCGAAAGTGCGATTAGCATTTGCCTCCGCGGTCATCGCTAGATAACATGCGAGAAACACCGCCGAAGCGGGCCCAAACTTAAGCACAGCTTACTGCCCGTTTCTCGTGTCGCGATCGCCAGCGGCGTCTGCCTCTTTGCGGCATACATACGCCCCGTGCTTCGTGCGACCGTACCAGCGCATGCCCTTGTCGTGATAAATGCCGGTGTTCGTATTTAGCCACACGATTGCATCGCTGGGACAGTGCGCCTGAGCCGCCACCTCGGTAGCGAACGTCGCGGTCGGGACGGGAACCGACGCCTGTACGGGATTGAGTACCAACGCAAACGCGAGAGCTAGGGGTCTGAGCCCAAATGTTAGGCCACCGATAACTGTGGAGTAGGTTCGCTTGGGAGGGCGTTGACGAACTGCTGCGGCGTCAGGTAGCCGAGAGAGCTGTGCGGTCGTTCTTCGTTGTAATCGCCG